>Ga0134095_1000320_pt1 | contig 51461 bp, 67 predicted proteins | sample 6_2taG_FD_94449 | JGI IMG/M metagenome (GOLD analysis project Ga0134095, IMG submission 94449) | Switchgrass degrading microbial communities from high solid loading bioreactors in New Hampshire, USA - 6_20_20_110_A2 metaG | ecosystem: Engineered > Bioreactor > Semi-continuous > Anaerobic >... | reverse complement strand
TTTAGAGCCGGTAAAAGGGTATATAAAATCGACACCGATGAGGGAAGATATTGAGAGAAAAAAGCGGATGTTACGGGGGTATCCGGATCAACCGCCGAAAAAGAGGGATGAATAATAATGGCAGAATTAGATCAAGAAAGAAAGGTATCGGAAGAAACTGAGGTTTATAGGCAGTTTACGACGGGGACGGCATTTAAGCATAGTATCAATTTGTTTCAAGAAGTCGCCCGGGCAACGCTTTTCGAGAACGGCTTTCAATGGGTAATGGATGAGGAACTTGATGATTATTCGAAGATAACTCTGAATGTTATAAAACTTATAGGGAAAACCAACAAGAGCCATATTTTGCAGAATGAATACGGCTATTTGGTGAATTCGACGAATTATAAAGATATTCGGAAGATACAGGACTTTTTGAAATATCTTTCCCAGAGCATGAATTTACGCCGGCTAGATTTAAAGATGCTTGCAGATGATTATACTAAAGGAACGGCTATTATGATGTTCTATTGGGATTTGGATAGAAGGAATTATTTAAGCAATAAAAAGGGATGTCTCCGAGCGGCGGTTATAGATATACGGCGTTTTGTTGTAGCCGATCCGTATAATCAAGACCTACAAGATCAAGAGTGGATAATTTACAATACCGAAGTAAAAATCGGGGCGCTTAAGAAAAAATACGGCGAAGAAAAATGTCGGTATGTTGTTCCGGACGGCAAACTTTATACGAAAGACACGGAAAAGACGGTCGGGGCGGATTATTATGACGATGAACTTGTCAATGTTTATGTCAAGTTTTATCGGAACGAAGATGGGGAAGTGCTTTACACGGTTGCTACGCAAACGGCCGTGCTTGTAGAAGGCGAGGCAATGAATCCGTATTATTGGCCGAAGGATGTTGAACCTACTCCGGAAACGATGGAACTTCATGAGAAAAAGACTAAAGATAAGCGCAATAAACGGGTGTGGAATCTTTATCCGTTCGTTCGGCTATGTCTTAACGAAAGAGATAATTGTTTTTACGGATATCCGATAGCCCTTGAATATGTTGAGGCGCAAAAGTCGATTAATAATCATTTTGCGGTTTATGACAAGGCATTGCAGGATAATGTTCTTGGCGGATTTGTTTTCAAGAAAGGTTTATTTGGGTCGCAGGAGATTACAACGGATAATGGTCAGATACTTGAAGCAGAAGGGCTTGCGCCGGGGGAAAGAATACAAGATGTATTTACGAGATTTCCGTCGGCTCAGGTTCCTGCAGATTCGGTTAGGTATTCGCAAGCCTTGGTTGAGGCGATTCGGTCTGTTGCCGGTGCTTCAAACGTGCAGATAGGCATGAGCGATTATGCCGGACAAAGCGGCAAGCAAACGGAACTTTTGATACAACGGGCGAAAGAGAATTCTTCGATAAACGCGATACTTTTCAACGAATATAAACGCGATCAAGCGTATATAATGTTTCTGTTCGCGATGTTTTATTATGAGCATGAGAATTTCATTATAACCGAGCATGGTTATGAAGAGGACAATTCGCGCCCTTATATGAACGAGAACTCGTTTAACGGGCCGGATTATATTGATGACGATGTGATTATTGATATTCGGGTTGGCCCGGCCCCGTCGTTTAGTGAATATGCGAATATTGAGGTTATCGGTCTGGCGGTTCAATCGGGGCAAGTGCCGTTTGAGGCTTACCTTAAAATGTTGCCGGACGGGATGATTTCTAATAGGCAAGAGATTCTTCGGAAGGTTCAAGAATATGATGCTGTAAAACAGAAGATTAGAAATCTTGAATTTCAGAACGAACAATTAAAACTTGTCATCGAGCAAATGACGAAGGCTTATGAAGATGTGAAGAAGGATCGGGCTAATATTGATTTGCTTATTCGGGAGAACGATAATTTGAAACGAATGTTGGCGGATGTTTCCGCAAAAGCGGTGCAAGAAAAGCAAGAATTATCCGAGCAAATAAAACAAATGGCTGCAGAAAGTCAAAGAATTTTGCAAATTTTTAGCAAAAATAATAATCGGAAAATATAAAAAAAATGTTAGAAAAATTTGACAATTTTTTAAAAAAATAATATAATTAATACAGAAAGTCGTGTTGCTGGCAGCGTTAAGCCAGTGTCGCGTCTCGGCGTTAAGAGAAAGGAGTGTAAAAATTAATGAACGACAAAGAACTGTTTAAAGATTTGCTGGACTTGGAAGATGACTTCGACGAGGATGACAATGAGGATGAAAGCCTCGAAGAAGAGGAAGAGAAAGCCGAGGAAAGCAAAGACGAAAAGGAATCTGCCGGCGAATCCGAAGAGGAAAAGCGGAGGAAGGAAGAAGAACAGCGTCGAAAGAATAAAAATGCCGAAGAAGCAAGGAAACGGCGCGAAAGAGAAGCCAAACAAAAGAAAGACGAAGCAAAAATCAACGAGATTGGCAGGCAGATCGAGGAATGCAAGAAGAAATATCCTAACTTGGATATTGCGGCTTTGGATAAAGATGAAAACTTTAAAAAATTTATTGACGGAAAATTGCTCGGGAAAAAGAATTTCACGGAACTTTATGAGGATTACATCAAGCTTCGCGGCTCTTTAAGCGCGAAATCGGAGGAAGAAGTTATGCAAGATTATCTGCTGAAAAGCCGGGCAAGCGGCGGGACATACATTGCCGGCGGTAGCGGCGGTGGTGGCCGGCCGGCCGATATTTACAGCCCAGAAGAATTAGCGCGGCTTGAAGAAAGGATTCCGTTTATGTCTGCTTCCGAGTATGACCGCATAGCCGATAAGTTAGAGAAGAGTCTTGCATTCTACGAAAAGAAAAGATAAGAATTAATTTTTTACGAAAGGGTGAGTGCTATGCCTAATACTGCAAATGTTAGATTACCAATGTTATCGCAGAAGATATACAAAGAATGGTTGGCTGAAACCATCCTTGTTCAGTCTTGCGATAATTCTTTTGAGGGTGAATTTGATATTGCGAACAGGGAAATTGACATCCCAGTTTACCATGACTTATCGATTCACCAGACGACAATTAAAGAACACGAATTGAAACCGGCGCCGATTGAATTCGTTCGGACTTCCACGAAACGTGTAACGATTGATAAGGGTCGTTATTCGCACTGGGGCGAAACGAATATCGGCAAGTTGATTAACAAGTTGACTGCAAACACGGGCGAAATTCGCACGAGATTAGCAAAGAAATGGGCTCTGGCGGCCGACATCGAACTGGCTATATTTTGTGCTAAACTTCCGAAGAGGCAGGAGATTGATTTGATTACGCTTCTGACCGATGAGGAGACTAATCCTGATGGAGAATTGAGACCGGATAATGTTGTTAAAGCGTTTGACATTTTGAAGGCGCATGTTACCTCTAAAAATATGACGGTATCCGATTTCAAATTATTTGCTTCGGAAAGATTGGAAGGTATTTTGCGCGACGCGAAGATTGTTCTTGGTAGCAATCTTGATGCTAATGAGGCTTTTAGAAAAGGTTTTGTCGCTTATGCTAACGGAATTGATGTCCGCAAGCATGAGATTGCTGAAATTACTACTCGTGATCCTAATACCAAACTTGTTGAGGCGGAGTGGGCGATTTGGAAAACCAGAGATGGGATTCAATATGTTGTTCCTTATAAGAACACTGTTCAGTATGATATTTCCCCGTCCGAAGTCTTGATGGGGGGCAAAGGTTATCAGTCTCTTGAATACTATGATTTTTTCAACCTTTATCCCGGTCGTTTGTATAAAGTAAAAATCCGGTATACCAAAGGCTTTAATCCGCCGGTGTTATAGAGAGAGGAGAGAGATAAATGTCTTTTATCAATATTAAATTGAATATTCATCAGCCCGGCATTGACGGAGTTACTGATGAGATTGTTTTCACCAAGATTCAAGAATCGGGAGATGTATTGAGAATCCCGAGACGTTATCCGTTTGTTGACATTGCGAATTATCAGCAGTTGCGTGAAAGAGGGTATTTCCGTCATGCTACTACGGAAGTTTCCCGTGAATTAGGCGGATCTGATGTGTCGAATACAGAAGGCAAATTGGGTTTCCAGCTCCCGCCTACGGAAAAATTGATTTTGCTTGTCAAGAGAACTGGGGTTGCCGGGTCTGGAACACCTGCGCAAGAATTTCGGATCTCTAATTCTCATTTGCATCAAGCTGATCCGGTCGTTGTTAGTTGGCCGGCCGATTCGCAATTTACACAAGGCGTAAAGCTCTATGAGATCGATTTGTATAACTTCGGCTTGTATATCGATAATACTGTTTACCCTGAAGAACAGGGGATACAAATTATAGCGGATGAAGGTCTGGAGTTTGCCTTGATTGCAAGAATGGGGTAAAAGAAAAAAAGGCGTCGCTCTGCGGCGCCTTATGTTTTAAAGGAGAGGTAAAATGAGTAAATTGTATGAGGTTGAAATAAAATCGTTGGCTTTGTTGCGCGAGGGGAAAAAAAGTTTGATTACTTATTTTCGAGGTGGCCCGACAGAACTTATCGCTTCCAACGTGCGCTATCTTTATCCGCAATATACTAAAGAAGAAGATCAGCCGGTTGTCGATATAACACCCATTTCTAAAAAAGAATTCCGCCGGCGCAAAAGAGGGAAACAGATTAAACAAAAGAGACAATTGGTTTCTACAAGCGGATTTATTTTAAATGAGGTGGATGATTTAGATGAAATTATGGGAGATCAAGGCACAGAGTCTGAAACTGATGTTTGCGGACAGTGAACTCGAATTTTCGGAGGACGAATTTGCCGAAGGCAGTGTTTATGACAATTCCAATACCCGAGAAAAACTTGTCCGAATGGAAGATAGCATAAGACGGGGTATTGATTTATATTATGTTTATGTCGGTGTTCCGATTTTGACAGCTGAATTTCAGCTTATGACCGAAAATGTAGACGGGGGCATTAAGTATATCAATAAAATTTCGGTGGCAAATAAAATTGATTTCGGAGAACCGCTTAAAATAGAAGTTTTTAATTATATCGAAAGAAACGGCGAACTTGTTTTATATCCGATTATTGATACTGTCAGTTTTGTTTATAATCCGCTTGCGAAAGAAATATGGTTTTATGACAACGATTTTACTAGGTTTGAAGATAGAGTAGTTTTCCGCATCTGGTATAAGATGAAAAAACTCAATATACCTCTTGATGCAAACGAGATGGAATTCGATCTTGATTCAATTTACATTCCGGAAGGAGTGCAAAGAATGTTGCCCTATTTTGTGAAAGGCGAGGTTTATGAAGAAGATGAGCCGGTATTTGCCAGACAAGCTCGTGATGAGTATATTCGTTACTTGATTTCGTTGCCGAAACATTATAGCCGTGTTCAGACCAAAGTAAAAAGGTCAAAAGTTTTTAGGTGATTGTCTATGAAAGAAAGACACGTGTTTTCTTTTTCTAATTTCCGTGGACTAGATCGAGAACATAAACCGCTTATGGTTCACCCTTCGAGAGCAACGAGAGGAATAAATTTTCAGATAGATAGTGGCGTCCTTAAAACTCGCCCCGCTGTTAAATTTAAGCGTGCGCCAATCTTTAGTCTTGATGAAGATGATTTCATCATTGATTGGTATGATTTCCGCGGCATTTATGTTTATGTAACAAAAAAACATATTTATATTGAAAATGCGAAAAAACAAGAGTATTTCAATGAAACAACGGAAAACTCAAAGTTTATTCGTCCGAAATTTCCCACATTTAATTTTTCTGGATTTACTCCGGTTTTTCAAGAAGAAAAAGAAGCGTTATTTATTTTCGGATTGGATGGAAACATATTTATATTTTCGGTATTATCTGACGGCAAATATGTTCTTTATGAACTTCGTAATAAACCTTCCAATCCATATTCTGCTGAACAGGAACCTTTTTATACCGAGTATGAGAATCTGCCTATTCCCTACGAACCGACAATTTTTATAGGGGAAAATCGTTTCGAAGATGTCAATCTGCTTTCAAAAGTTACGAAATATCGGTTGTTTGCTTCGACAAAAGATTTCGACGATGGCGGAAGGATTTTATATAGGTTACCTACGCATTATGATCCGGAAAAACACGGTGAATATGACGAAGAGGTAACGATATACAAGAATAAATTTTCGGATTTTACGGTTGTTCCGGTATTTTTAGGGCGGCAAGGAGAGGATTTTGAAGAGGATTTTGAGGAATTTGATCCGCCTGCTACCCTTTATAACAATACTCCTTTTGAGATTCAGAATGTTTTTACTCCGGCAAATGATTTTGAATATCGCAAGGATGGGGAGGATATAACGCCGATTTCTGAAATTCTGGGGTTGGATAAAAACACATTCTTTAATTTTAAAGAAAAAAATCTTAATATGAATGTGTTTGAACTTCTGATAAATATTATACGAGGCGAGGGACAGAAATTTGATGAAAATAAGATAGTTGTTTTCAAATTGCCGGTAAGATATAAAGCTGTTTACCGGGATGCGAATAATAATTATATCATCGAATCTTCGATGAAACAAAAAGATTTTTTGATTTATGTTTTATTGAAAAAATATTCCGGTTTTTTAGAAGACCCGGTTGTATATACCAGCTCGAAGAAAGTAACGGAGCTTCCAAGCGAAGATTATCCGGAGTATCCGGCAGTTCCAGAAACTATTGATGAAGATAATATAGTAGTTTTGCCCGGTTCGCCTTTCAAAGTGTCGTTTTTCTCGCAGCTTGATTTTCAATCAAGTGCTATGCAATATCTTTGGCAGAATAAAGAAGATTTTACTCCGGGGCAACGGATTCGGGTAAATGCTAGATTTTATGAAGAATATGAGATCCCTCATCCGAATAAGATTGAGATAGATTGGATGTCTATCAACGATCATTTAGGCGATTACGTTTCGGAAGAAGAAGTAGTTGAGCCGTTCGATACAGACACTTACCCGGATTATCCGCCTGATCCAGACGTTTATACTACGGTTATTGAGTTGTCTTCGCCTATTGAGACAAGTGATATTGATTTCCATGGGGATGGGCATAAGGGTACCACGCGAGATATTGAAGAAGCAATTGAATGGTATTTCTTGTCTAACAAAGATGAATTCCAGGATTCCGGAGAGGCTTTATTTAAAATCAGAGTTTTTGAGCGCAATCTGGACGATCAAGGCGGAACTTTCCCTCGTGGAGTGAGTGCCGTAATACCGGTCTCTTATGAAAAGGCTTGGGTAGAAAAATATCAAAACCGGTATTCCGCTTCTTGTTTGATTTCTTTTCAAGTAGAAGCAATCGAACCGGGAATGTATGAATTTCGTTTTAATGAGGTAGATCATGTTTTCGAACTCCGGATAAAAGATTATTATTTCGATTATAACAATGAGCCGAGTATTGAGGTAAAGGTCACTTTCGATAAAAATCCGGAATATGAACTTGTTTCTAAATGCCGATTTGGAATAACGTTTGGGAGTGAAAATCGTTTGTTTTTAGCCGGCCATCCAGAATATCCAAATATTGACCGGTATAATGTATCAAATGATTTGCTTTCGGATAGGGTTGGTAATCAAAGTTATGAATTATCATATTTCCCCTCGAGGAATCGCAGGGTTGTTGGTGGCCCGGGGGCAATAAACGGCTATGTTGTTGCTACCGATACGCATTTATATATAACTAAAGAAGATTACCCGAATGATCAGAAGTTATTTGTCCGGGAGAGAATTCTCGATGAAAATGGCGTTGTCGGTTATAAAGAATATAAGACAAGTGTTGGCAAAACGCCCTTAAATCATCGTTGCATTGTCCGGTTTTTTAACGATATTCTTATGCTCGCCAAAGACGGATTATACGGAATAGAGATTTCTGGTAATATCCTTGTAAACGAGCGGCTTATTAAACCGCGAAGTTTGCTGATAGATAAAGATTTATCCGAAAAAATCAAGAAGTATGACAAACACAAAATTTATATAGCAGAGAATAATCAGCAGTTGTATATTTTTATTGGCAAGACTGTATTTGTTGCAGATGTTAAATATGTTTTTGTAGATGAACACGATCCGTATGAATTCAAGACTTATGAAATGGTAGAATGGGAGTTGCCGTTTGAGACGCGTTATGCAAAGTTTTTATCCGATGATTTCTTTATGCTTGACGATAACGGGAAAATTTTCTATCATTTCGAGGAAGATAGCAATGATGATTTGGCGTTGAAACTCTTTCAGTCTGTTTCCTTGTTTGGCGATTTTGCTTTCCTTGCTACGCAAGAAACAGATGAATTTATTGAAAAAAATAAAATTATCCGGTTTATATTTTCGGAGATTTACGGAAGTTTTGCTAAAGAAGGCACCGATTTTGTAATCGAGGACGGAGTCGTTTATATCAATAATCCGATTGCTTTCGCCGATCTTAACGACGGAGATACAATATATTTTCAGTCTCAAAACGACGAACCTGTTCCGGAACCTGTTCCGTTTGTTGTAGCTGGTTTTGAAGCAAGCGATCGTTGGAGTTTTTCCCTTATAGGCAATGCGGATGCGGCGGAATACAAAACCGATTATATATACAAGGATTTTTCTAATAAACCTTTGTATTTATCGGCTGTTTGCGATTATAAAATAGACGAAGATTATTTCCGGGTTTGCATTCTTGAGCCTCATTATATAAGCGAATTTATAACAGTTAAAAAAGAAAAAGGCGAAACAGATGAAAAATATGCGGAACGCCTGTCGCCGATTACTGATGAGGCAACACATTATTTCTTCGGTAATTCTGGAATGCAAGATTTTATGATTATTGCGGAAAAGCCTATTCAATTTGTTTGGGTAAGTTGCATTACTGATTTCAATAATAACTTGTGGGAAAAAACAATGTTCATGGCAAATATTTATGCCACTAAACAGACAAAAGAAAATAACTTGTATTTGGGTTGTAGAACTATGAGAAGACTTAAAGCGCTAGACGAAGTCATCCCTTTACCGAATAATTTTGATTTTGGAGAACTTGACTTTAATATGTTTACTTTCAGCACTTTTTCGGAATTCGGCATGTCTATTCGGATGAAAGAAAATAATTTCCTGTATATTCAGTTTATGGTAAAAGGAGAGGGAAGAATTCAGCTTAATGCTCTTGAGATTATCTATAAACTGAATCGCCGGCTTAAGACAATAGGATAGGGGGTTTAAGAAGATGAGACCAGATTTAGAAACGCTTTTGATTTCGCCCGAACAAGAGCAAAAAATCAAGCGTAAACTCCCGAATCAAATGCCGACAAATCCGACAGCTCAAGGATGGTCTGGGAAACAGATTCAGAAGTTTTTAACAAGAGCATTATTTGATTTAGATGGGAGTTTATACAGTGAATTAAAATCGAAAATGATTGCGACGAAAGATGCTTTTGCCGCGGTATTTACGGAAATTGATGCCATACGGACGCAAGTCTCGAATATTTCTGAACTACTTGACGAAGAGCAGATAGCAGAAATATTAACGAAAATCGCGGCTTTGGAAGAATTTAAGGAGATTGAAATCTCCAGAACCGAGCCGGAGGATAAAACAAAAGATAAACTATGGCTAAAAATTTTATAGAAAGGAGTTATAAAATAAGAATGACAAAAACAGAGCTTGAAGAAGCGTACAAAAGGACATTAGAAGAGAATAGGCTTTTGGGTGAAGCTGTCGAAGCAAAAGACAAGGAGCTCGCACAGCTTCGGGAAACACAAGAGAAACGAATTGAACAAATCCGGGCTATGAAAGAAAGAGAGATTGCTGAATTAAAGGAGCAACTCCGAAAAGAACGTGAAAAACAAGTTCAAATGCTCGATGCCGAGAACCTGAAGAAAGAAAATGAGTTTCTGAAAAACACATTAACCCGTAGAGAAAAAGAACTCAACAAGTTAATCATTATGCATGGAAACTTGCTTAAAGCATTACAAGGCAATCTTGATAATGCTATTGAACTTAACGAATACTTTGTAAATGAGGTGAGTAAGTAATGGCAGTCTACAATGTTGAATTAAGGCGAAGCAACGGATCAAACTATGAAGATAGGATTTTTATAAAAACTTCCGTCGGTCTTGTTGAAGGCCTATTAGATGTGAACAACAAGATTAAAGCTTCTTTGTTGCCTAGTTTTGTGTTCGGGAGTATGAGGTTTGTTAGTACTTGGGATGGTTCTGCTAAATGTAGTGATTGTAACGGAACTGGTCAAATTTCTTCTAGTAGTACAACTTGCCCTACTTGTAATGGAACAGGGCAAGTTGGTGGCTTTACTTGTCCCGAATGTTCAGGTCACGGAACAATTGAGACACTTGAAAATTGTGAAACTTGTGGCGGCGATGGTGTTATAGAGTCGGATAACAATAAATTATCAGCAGCAAAAGCTATGATTGAAAGGTATGTTATAACTTATGGGGGGTCATTAATAGGTTGTTATTTTATTGCATCTAAGAAAATTACTCTAGATGTTTCATCACCATATGTTTTACATAAAGAAGAACAAGACACAGACTCAACTACAATCGAGTCGGGTGATTGGTTAATTTGTATGTCGGGCGATGGATATACTTGGGGAGTAATTAACAATACTTATCAAGATGCGTCAACAACATCTAAAGGTGTTGTCAAATTAGCAACCGAACAAGATGGTGTTAATGGAACAGCTACTACATTAGCAATGACTCCTAAAGCAACCGTTGCTGCAATCAACGCAAGGGCGTATCAGCACCCGACATATACAGGTAATGACTTGGGTGCCCCTTTAACAGGGCCAAAAGTGATTTCTGATGTTAATGTCAACAGTCTCGGTCATGTAACCGGGTTTGCAACCAGAAATTTGACACTTGCCGATTTAGGTTTTACAGGAGATAGTAACGCCAACTATTATGTCCACCCAGACATAACAGGCATGCCTTTGACTTTGTCTCTAGGCCCCCTTGAACACATCAGCAATATCCAAATTGATAAACAGGGGCATATTACGACTGCCAGTAAAGTGGGAATTCCAACAGCTAGCGAATCTACCACCGGGGTGGTCACTCTGGCTTCTTCTTCCGAGGCTAAGGGTGGCACAAATAATAGCAAGGTTCTAACCCCGGCTAGAGCAAAAGAAATGATTGACAAATTCGCATCCATTCCTATCGTCCAAAGCTTACCGACTAATATGTCAGAACATCCTGCTGGTAAATTGATATTGCTGCAAATCTAGGTGGTGATATATGTGGCTTATAACACTAAGTTATACCGATCCACCGGGAGCACGTGGGAGGAAGTGAGGGTGGGAAGCGAATGGGGGCTGATCGCCAACAAGCCTACTAACTTTCCTCCCACATCCCACACCCATCCGGATTATCTCTCAGTAGCCGGCGGAACATTAAATGGAAGTCTCTCTGTAACTTCAGCAAATTTCCCTGTATTGGATATTACTAGGAATACGAGTTCAAGTGGTTCTGGGGTCTATGGCGGTGCTCGTTTAAGGCGGGTTACTTCGAATCCTCAAGCAGGAGTTGGAATAGGTTTCTACTTCTCAGCACCAAATGCGAGCGGAGCAGAAAAATTCGCTGGTCTGTTCGGGGCGTGTCTTACAAATATAGCCTCTGGTGCAGAGGTTGGTCAACTCAAATTCACTCCTGCATGGCACGGCGATGACCCGTATGATAATACTGTGATGACGCTTACTGCAACAGGGGCAAATCAGGGTCGCCTTGAACTTAATGGCGAATTTGTTAGCTGGGGAGCATATATAGGCGGAAGTTTAGAAGTTTACGACGGTATTATCAGTAATACTCACATTAGTGCTAATGGTAAAATATACAGTTCTCCAACATCAGATTCCGACTCGGACAATACCGTTGCAACCAAAGGTTATGTTGACAGCAAAAGTTCGCTTCATAGGGTCGTTACAATTACTGCTAGTATTACAATCGACGACAATTACAAACACAACGACTTGATTATTTGCAATAACTCTTCAGATATTCAAATAAACACTTATAGTTACACAAATCATCCTATCGGAACAAGAATTGATTTTTATCGGCGTGGTTTTGGCAGAGTCAAATTCTATCCTCAGTCTGGTAGCATTGTAGCGAAATCAGCACCTTATTACATCAAAGAACGTTATATGGCGGCTTCCCTTATTAAAATCTCACAGACTGAATGGCTGTTGATAGGAGCGTTGTCGACATCATGATTCTTGGGATAATGTCAATACAAGATTTGGATCGGGACATTTTACCGCCAGAAATTTATTCTTATTCGGAAGTAACAAGTCTTAATGTTATGAGAGTATATGCTGGATTTCGTAATACGAACGATGTCGCTGGCACTTTGTATTATAGCCTCAATGGCGGCAGTTCTTACTATAACACAAGCATAGGTGCTAACAATTATTATGAAACATTGGTATTGTCTTTAGCGCCATTTACTAGCGGAACGATAGATTTGAGAGCCTATTTGGTTATAGACGGAGTTCAGACTCCAACGGTTTCTTATAGTAGGACTTATGAAAATTATTAGAGGTGATTTATGGAATTTTATATTTATACAAAAGACAACGAGTGGAAAATAGCTGCTGCATGTAAGCAAGATAGAGATGATTTAGAAGAACATATTATAGAAGCTGAAACTTTGCAAAAAGCAATAGAGAAATTTGAAAAAGGAAGTGATTAATATTGTCAAAAATCAAAAAAGGGTATGTGTATGTTGTCAAAGACATTGACATTAACGACAAATGTAATCATGGATTTGTATCGCTTAAGGATATTCCGTTGGATGAAAAACCGCCTGTTGAAGAAATAGAATAAATTTTAAGGAGGGGAACTTGATGAATATCAATCAAGAACTTATTAAAGATCTGATTTTACAATTTCTATCGGCAATCCCTCAGCTGGTTTTTGTGCTTTCACTTGTGCTTTCGTCTTTGAAATCGATCAAAAAGACTACCGCCCTATTCCCAAACGAAATAGCGTTGACTAAAGACACTTTGAAAAAAACTTTTGAGGAAAACGCCGAAAAAGTCTACGATCATGTTGCCGGAGCAACGAACGAGTTTTTGTCTACACTTAAAAATACGGCGATTAATTTTGAAACCGAGGTAAAAGGGCTTATTGGAATAGTGCAAGAAAAAATGACCGGTTTTGAAACAGAAATCAAAGCCTATAAAGATCAGATTAATCTTCTTGTTATGGAAAATAAGATTTTGTTTGACACTTTAATCGAACAGATCGCGCAGAATCCTAAGAAGATTAAGGAAGGAATTGCAAAAGTCGTCTCAAGCAAATTTAACATGGCAAAGGAAGAGCTCGAGAAATATCCGGAGTTGCTTACAAACGGTGATTCTAAATTGCTCGAAAAAGCCTTGAGGAATTTTGCCATCGTTGCCGGGGGGAAGAATTTAGACGAATTATTGGGGAAATTCGGTTATGAAAAGAAGAAAAAAGAAGAATTATAAACTTCGTAGCAAAGTTTATAAAGGGCTAGGCACTACGAGCATTTTCATTAATTCTTTTGGAGGCTTCTTTGTCTATGAATATTTCAAAGATTGGGACGATTTTAAAAAAATGTTGCAAAATTTTATTATAGTTGAAGAAAAGAGCCTTAAACTTAATTTTGCCGTTGCTTTTCCGATGTTGGTCGGATTAATAATCTGTGTGATTTTGGTTTTGAAAAAAAACCGCTCTTATTTCAAAGACAAAATTAGTTTAGGTTTACTTTTGACTATTCTAATATGCTACTTTATTTATAGCATTATTGAAATTGCTTTGTCGTTTTTGGTCGGGGCTTTTACAGGGGCAATAGCGGATGATTTTGTTTTTTCGCCGTTATCAAATTCGGCTAAAGTAAAAGCAAGTGAACAACGAGAAATCGAACTCGAAAAAGAAAAAGAGCGATACCGTTTGATCGCTCGAAAGGAAGCGAGGGAAGAGTTAGATGGAAGCGTTTGAGAAAGAGCAAACTGAGAAAGAACGGCTTATTGACAGCGCCTATGATGCTGCCCATACTTTAGTTGGCAGAGGCAAGGAATGGTTGATAAGTTATATCGGGTTTTTTGCGCTTATAATCGGTCTTGTTATCATTATATTTATTGCCGGTATTGAGGAAACAACGATGGTTAAAGCCTCAAACAGCACAAGCGGTAAACTTCTCAATATTTGGCGCGAACAAGTCGGCGATGAAGAAGGGGTTTTATATCCCCGGGAAAAAACCGATATTATTAAATACAAAGATCGGGAATATTATTTCGTTATTGAAAAAACGGACGAAGAAGGCAACATCTTAAAGTGGTATTGGGCTTATGATAGCGGAATTGATTATGTTTTTCGAGAGACGCGGTATTATGTATTGATGGCAGTTACTTTTGTATTAACAATTATGGTTGCAATTATTAGTTATCTGTCTACAAAAAGCAAAGAAAAAAAACGCAAAGATTTTGTGTTAAGTTTAGGATACTATAAAAAAAATAAAGAAAAAATTGCGCCTTATACGCAATATCTTCCTGATTTTTGCGAATATAAAAAAAAGCAGGCATATGAATTAAAAAAACGAGATATTATTTTAAGCGCCGATATAGATTATAACTATTATAATTCCGAAGAATTCAATCCTGAAAAACTTGAAAAATGGCAAAAAAGAAGGTTGAAGAAAATTCGAAAAATCCGGGTTGAGGAAATGTCTCCTTCCGATCTCCTGCAGGAGTATAAAAAAACTGGGCTTAAAGTTGAAATGCTTCCAATGTCTGAAGAAAAACATTTTAAGAGATTTGTTATAAAAAATATTTTTTCGCGTCTTTTTTCAATTGGAACTACCGGGGTTGTGATCGGATTTGGTTTTAAATTTGGCAATATCCAGCTTGCTTTGTTGTTAGGAAGCATGGTAGCTAGTGGTTGGGCTGGTGCCGTTGTTTCGGCAATAGTTTATGTTAATGAAACTTTGAGATATCGTTTTATTTCTAAAGGCGATTATCTTAATGAATTTTATAATATAAAAGAACAATTTATTATATCGCCTTCTAAAACAGACGAATCGGATTATTATACGCAAAAAAAAGATAATCTTCTCACACAGGCGATTGAGGAGGACAAAAATGGCGGATTTGTTTTCCAAAGCGATTAAAAAAATGAATAATGAACTTGAGCCGAATCTACATGAATTAGCGAAAACTCCTTATGGCGAACTCGAGATAACAAAATACCTTTACGAAAGCGGTTTGCAAAATATTTTCGAAGATTATCAAAAAAGTATGTCGGCTCTTTCGCAGCAAGAACAGCAGAGTTTACAGGATGCTTATTTTATCCGGGAAATGAGCAAAAAATATCTCGGGGAATATGCGTCTAATGTTGGGCTTGGAGATGTTTCGGACAGTTTGCTTGATATTTATGGGCAGTATCAGCAAAACCTCGGAAATATTCGCCAAAGTTATGATGCATTACGGCTCAATCTTACGCAAGAGTATAACAAGGCTCGGGAAGAAACGATGCGCAATTTGCTTTTGACGAATTACGGAATTGAGGTCGCAAAATTGAGCGAGAAAACTCAGCAAGTAATGCATAATATAATTGTTGGTGAAACAGAAGGATATGATCCGGTTGAATATTTGCAAAAACATAGGAATTTGATTGGGGAACATAATTATCGGGCGATTTACGAAACACTGTATAGTCAAGGTTTGCTTGGTCAATCCGATTTGGAATTCCATGATATTATGAATCCGGGTAGTGAACATTATGTCGGGGATGATTACGATTTCAAACTTATGACCGGAGAAAATGTCGATAAAAATTCTATCGGATTTATTGATCCGGCTGGGAATAAAAAATTTTCGGTTGTTGAAGATGCGGATAACGACCCGAAATTTGATATAACCGGCGAAGAATTGTATGAGATTTTTGACAAAAATTATCAAAAGGGTTTAGTCAATCATGCCGTTCCGGTGCAGGGGGACATTGTCCTTGCCCGTGGCTACAATAACGAGACCAATTCCACGGAATTAGTGGAATATATCTTTAATAACGGTAGATGGCATAGGCTTGTTACCGAAAAGCCCTTTAGTCAAGACGAGATGAAATTATGGCGAATTCCAGAAGACAGGAAAAACATTGAACTTACCAATTTTAAAGCAAGCAAGAATAGTGTAACGTTTAACGGTATTACTTGGGTTGCTGAAAAAACGCCGTATTTTGCTGTAAATAAGAATTTCGAGCGCGTCGCTGGGCCTCCGGTGTCAACACTTGTACTTGAATGGGCTACACCGGATCAAGCAGAGATAGCGAAGTTATTCAAGGAAACACATGGACTTTCTAAAGATACTACTTTCGTGATGTATAAAGGTAATATGTATATGTTGCGCGGTAAAGATGGCCACATTTATAAAATGAAACGCAAAGAGGAGTAGGGTATGAATATTAAGTATGTTGGCTTAAAACCAGAAGAAGCACTTCTTAAAATTCAGAGCGATGCCGTTCAAGCAATAAGGGAAAAAGTCGAGGTTTATAGGAACAATGTCGACAAACTTCTTGCCGCCTACGAACCGCCTGAGGTTGATAGTTTTTGGGGGGCGATGGCTATTGCGCCTGCTACTCTTTATAGTCTAATTAAAAGTGGTTTGGATAGTGTAGTCGATTTCGGAGCTTCTTTTGCTTATGTCATCGAAAATGCGATTAACGATGCAATGCATATCTTCGATTCATCGGACGACACGGATTGGCGGACGGATATCAAATATTTTTTTGGTAATTTCGGGGTTACACTCCATGAAGCAATTAGCACTTCGCTTGTTTCTACAGGGGCTAATCTTGGACGGGTTATCGGCATTGATCCTAAATGGGCTTACGGGGAACAGGGATTAATTCCGAAGATGGCTCGGCAGTATAACCTTTCTCGTTCCCAATTGCTTGCTTCTCCGGATAAAATCAGCATATTTAAGCCATATCAACCTGTTGAAGATTTAATGTCGAGCCAATGGGAAGAGTATAGGAAATATCTTGATTTTGCTGAGGGGAGAACTCCGGAACAAATTATCGAAGATCGCTATTACGAAGACATAAGAAATGCTATTGTTCAAACCGGCGAATTTCAGAATTGGGTCTCGCGTAATTTCGTGGAACCGATTGCAAATACTCTTACTTTGGGCACTAAAAAGTATGCCGATAGATATTACAAAGATAGCGAATTTTATAACTTCCTTATGGGGGCTGCTGAAAGTGCGGGGCGCATTCTTGCTTCTTGGGCGGTTGCTAAGATCGGGGCAAAAGCCGGAGTTGATCCTCAAACGTTGAGTTCGGTTTACTTTACCGCGTCCTATTTTGCGGACAGTTTTGAGGAAGCTTTGAAAAACGGTGCTACTATACAAGATGCCTATACTTATGCGGTTGGAACAGCTTTTCTTGAAACGGCGATCGAGAATTTTGGCGGTCGGACAACGAGCGGCGTAAAAAAAGCGGCAAAAAGAAGTCTGTTCGAAAAAGTCCTAGGAGAGAAATGGGGAAATATTGTCCAGCAGGCTGTCGAAGAAGGTCTTGAGGAAATTGGCTCGGAGGTTGCCGGAACAGGTCTTTCTTATTACGGGAGCGGTGAAAGACAAGTTGATTCCGCCGAAAGCTTCCGGGAATTCGCAAACAGAATAATGTTTTCGTTTTTAAGCGGCTCCATTACTTCGATGGGTCTTGGGATTGGGCATGATATGTATATTGACACAACCGCTATCGGTAAATCCCGACGCGTTCTTACCGATATAAGTAAACAAGTGACTTCTGAAAATTCCAATAAAGTTTATAGACGTTTTCAAAAAGACCTTGAAAACTTTGTTGCGTATATAAATCGTCCGGATGCTAAAGGTCTGAAAACAACCACAAAAATCGTGGCGCCTTCCGGGGATGTTATCGGGCCAGCCGATGTAGGAGACGTCAAAAAAAAGGAAGTCTCGCAGTATGTAGGCGTCTTAACTCCGGAAGAAAAGAGGCAGTATATCCGTCAGATTGGGTTAGCAAATGTTATTGAAGAAGTTGACGGTAAATTCCAAATAAGAGAAAAAGCGCGGGAAATGGGCGATAAAATTTTTGCCGTTCGGGTTGGAGATAATGTCGTAAACAGAGCCGATTATGCAATCAATGACGCCGTTTGGGGTGTTGATATTAGCGATGATGGCACAACCGAGGTTGTCAAAATGGCTAATCTTAATGAGCGGGGCAAAAAGATACTTGAGTTCGCTCAAAAACGCAACATACCAATCGCTATTATTGACGAAGCGCCGAGAGGGAAGAACGATTTGGGGATTTCCGGATTTTATTCGGCAGATAACGGAATTATTTATATAAATCAAAATCCGAATGTTGATATGACAGATGAAGAAATAGAATCGGTAATTATAAAGCACGAATTAGTCCATCATATCGCTAGCAAAAATCCGGGATTGTTTGAAAAATTAAAAAAAATGGTTAATAAATTCGTTGATTTTGAAGTCGATGGGGAAGGCAAAAAGATTGATGTTACCTATAAGAATAAAAAAGTAGGTGAAATTCTCGAGAAGAAAGGTTTTTCGGATCATGTTTTGAAATCGTTCCTGGATTATTTTGAGGGATTAAAGGATATGAATTTTGCCGTAAAACAAGCGCAAGAAGAAGTTGTTGCTTATTTTGTCGAGGATATGCTCGAAGGCGGCGATTTTTTAGAGATTATCTCCAAAAAAGATGAGAAGCTGTTCGAAGAATTAAAAAACGAGACTGCTGATGCTATTGATATGGCTGTAGGCGAAGATAAAAAACTTGCCCGGAAGCTGAAGAAAATCCGAAAGAAGTTTGAGACTATTGCCGAAAAGACTTTGGCTCAAAAGAGGACGCTTCAGTCCTATATTGATCATTTCCTTGGCTCGGGATATGTTCTCGAAGATATGTTCAATAAAGAATTGCTTGAGAAATACGACGCTGAATATCTTTGGGATATGTTATGGGAGACGTACGAAAAAGATCCTCAAGCAAGAGAAATCAAGATTGACGGCAAAGTTTATCCGCTTTCGCAAGTCTTGGCGCGGACTGCTAATGTCAAGCCAAAACGGCTTGCCCGTCCGGATTGGGATAGAATATATTCCGAGTTTAAGTATGACGCGCAAGAAAAGACTTTATATCTGAAACTTCTGCGGAAATTTATTAATGAGAACAAATATGTGCAAGAGGAAGAAATTCGGGAAACAGTTGCAGATGCTGAATGGGCGGTTGATAAAATTAGAGACGGGGGCGAATTGCGCGAATCCGAATATGAGATTCTCCGGCAATTAGTTACAGATTATAAATTTAGCGAAGCGGAAAAGAAATGGAGAGAAGAAAACGAAAAGGTTCTTGAAACTACTAAATTCCGCGTACTGAAGAATTTAATCGCCCGAGTTGTCCGTTTCATGAACGATCCACAGAAATCTGGAATTACCGGTTGGCGTAATAGAAGTCACATTATGAGATATAATGCGGCTTATTTAGCGCTGGATAAATCGGCAAGGAAAGAAGGCGAAAGCGTCGAAGCTTTCGCAAAAAGAATTCAGATGATTACTTCGTTGAGTTTAGAGCCGTATTTCCCCGAGCAATTCAATGTCACTTATTATATCCCGGATAAAGCCGATTATATCGAATTCTTGATTAAACCGACGAGAGAATTCTTGGAAGAAGAAACAAGAAAAGCGGAAGAAGCTGAAATCAAAAAACAAGAGACCACGGAAGTTGAGGGGCTAATGCCGGCAAAACCGCCTGTCAAAACAACGAAGGAAGATTCTATAAATGCTCTTGAAGAAATCGGGGTTACTCTTGAAGGGAAAAAAGTTATCACTCTTGATGACAATATAACCTTGGAAAAACTAGAAGAGATAAAATATGACGACAATAATATCGTTGTCGGGAATCCTCCGTTTGCCGAGAATAAGAACGCTGAATATTTAAAGAAAGCTCTTGAAATCGCGCCGGTTGTTGCGATTGTTTTGCCGCGTCCGTGGGCTAAATCCTATATGTTACAGAAAGAGATCCCGGGAGATAAGAAACTAATTTATAACGAGCTTATTCCGCTGAAATCTCTTAAAACTAGCTCGGGCAATCGGCAGATGAAAACGGTCGTTCAAATTTGGGTTGATTCCAAAAACAAAGAATTTGAAGATTTCGAAAATATCCGGGCATTCTTTCAACCAAAAATGGCGCATCCTGATTTTTCCACATTTACTTTGACCGGCGAAAGACGCAAGTATGAGGATGCGAAATATTTCAATTTTGATTTGGCAGTTGTTAGGGAAAGCAATACGGCTAAATTCAGTGAGATAATTACGAAGTATGAGGATTTGAAACCTAAAGGCCATTATCTTTTGATTAAAGCTAACAATCCGGAAGCGTTACAGATTTTTTCTATGATTGACTTCGAAGCGCTTGCCGACAAAGGCTCGACAATACAGAGGGGATTTACTACCTATGATTTGATTGAAGAATATGAACGTATCAAGAAGGAGGTAAAATCCATTAAGACGCCTATGAAACGGCTTGCCGACGACACGAAACTCACGGACAAGGAACGGAAGTATTTAGGTGAGATTGCCGAGTATTTTACGAAAGATAAGTCTGGAAAATTCGTTATTAAATCCGAATATATCGTGAGGCAAAAACCGGCAAAACAAGCGGTTAAGATCAACGGCGTTGTTTATTCCTCGGACGAATATGCGGTTCATACCACCGTAGATTTGTCGAGCGTAAACGCGGAACTTAAATTGAAGCGGAGCGAATTTGAAAGACCTCTAAAACTTTCGGAACTTTCCGAAAAAGAACAGGTTTGGTTTGATTTTTTCCGAGCTTCGAATATGAACTTCGTTTTATATCGAGCCCCCCAAAATGCTTCTATTTTAGGATTTGAATATCCTTCGGAAGAATCTTATGTCGTTTATATCAATACGGAATATCTGTATCATAATTTTGATAATTTTCATAAATTTCTTACCGGGACTTTCGTTCATGAACACGTGCATGAATTAAATAAAAGAAACAAGGCGAGAGCATTTAAGTTTGCCGCTGAACTTGCTAATATTTTATTCGAAGTCAAAGACGGCGAAATTGTCCAGAGCGATATATTTAAAAAGATTGAAGAAACACGCTATAAAGACTTTGGTTCTTTTCTCCGTTATATGAAAAACTCTTATTGGTATTTAAATAGCGGAAATAGTTTCTCATCTTATAAAGATCTTTATAATGCTTTAATTAAAGGAGATAATGGTGACCGTTTGCATTATCGGGTTGTAGATGAAGTTGTCGCTCAGATATGCGGCGTTCTATTCTCGGATTATGAGGTTTACAAGACTGTATTCCAAGGCAAAGCGGAAAACATCTTACCTTTCCATCAACTCTATACGAAAATTCTTGATGATCCGAATATTCCGATAATGGTAAAAGAACAGATACGCAAAGCCGTTTTTGCTCTTGAAGATGCTTATAAGGAATTTCTGGCTGATCTTAAAAAGAAATTTCCGCCTGAGGCCATCTATAAACTGCGCGATCTCAATAAATTTATTCGGTCGTTTACGAATAACCGTTTCCGTTCAAGAAATGATCTTATCCAGCGATATTTGGAAGAAAGAGCGAATCATAAGCACGGTTTGGCGCATATGGCGGTCGATAACATAATTTATATCGCTTCGTTGTTTGCGGAGCAGACGCAAAAGGGCTATGAATTCTATCAAAATATGAAAGAAGAATTCGAAGGTTTCCGAAAAAATATCGAGTTTCTTCTCAATAGCGAAGATGATTTGACGGTTCTTCAAAAAGGCGAGATTCGCCAACTGGTGAATCTTTTGATTAAGCAAAATATCTCCGAAGAAGGATTCATATTGAGTGAGGGCGGGCTGGATCTCGTTGATAGAATTTTGGAATTTGCGGAAGAATACGAAATGATTCCGGAAGAATTGCTAAAAATTTTTGGCTTGCCTACCCATAAGGAAATTATAAGCGTTGCCGCAGAACTCCAGAGAAATCAAGCCGAGGGAAATGCAACAGCTTTTCAAGTCAATTTCAGGGAATTCAAATCGCTTTTGAAGAAGATAAAACAGGTTTTGACGAGCGAGACCGATGATATTTTTAGGAAGATAGCCGATTTAAAAATCGCTTATCGCGAAAAAGAAATGGATTTGTTTATAACAAAACTTAAAAATCATTATGCCGCTTCCAAAAAGAAAATAACTTCCGTGAAACTTCAGTCCGAATCTCCGTTCAAAGAAACTCTTGCGGAAGTTATGACCTTAATTGCCGGCGGTAGGATTAACGGGGTAGATATTCCCGGAATCATTCAAGTGGTTCAAAATAACAAATATAATCTCAAGCAATTAAGAGCGGAAATCGTTCCTTTGCTTGAGAAAATTCGGGAACTTGCTCGAAAAAGCCCGGATATCCCGGAAGATGTTTTTGAAGAATACATCGAGCCGAGATTCAAAACCATATACCGTCATCTTGCTTTGCTTTTGAAAGACCCCTCCGTTCTTTATGAAGTTTACCCGCTGGTCAAAAAAGAAGGTGGCCCTCAAAGCATCGACGAAGTTTTCGGAACAGTTATCACACTTGAACGGCTCGGGGAAAAATTTAATGCGAATGCTTTTGCAAGGGCTTTGATGGAAATATTGGAAAGATTCCAGACTAGGTATACCACGTCTTTGAGCGGCGATACGCTAACTCATGATGAATATGCGGCGAAAACCAGCAAACAGGTTATTCAATTTAAAGACAAACTTGCAAATGTCAATGCTAGGGCGGTCTCTTGGCTTATGCCTTATCAATTCTTCTTTGGAATGTATAAGGATTTAGTGGGTAATGAGATTGAATTCTTTTCCGATTTCTACCGTGAATACATCGCGTCGGTTATGCGGCGCAGTGATATTCTTGCGGAATATAAAGAATCGTATAAAGAATGGGTAAAATCTCATAAAAAACATCAGAAGTTCACGCTCGAAAAAACGGAAGTCGCGAAGAATATGTTGCTTCAGATCCGGAAGGACGTGCTTCTTAATCTTGCCGGAGAAGCGCGGAGAGAGTATGAAGAAGATCGGCAGAAATACGAAGAAGCAAAAGAGGCTTATAATGAAATAAAAGATCAACTCGCGGCTAAAAACGCGCAAATCAAAAATACAAAAGAGGCTTTGAAAGGGCATGAAGAAAAATCGTTTACTTGGACAGCTCTTAAAAAACTTCTCGAACAATACGAAGAAGAGAAAAAGGCGTTGGTAGAAGAGAAAAATGAAAGAAAAATTATAAGGGATAATCTAAAAATCCTGCTTGAAAATGAAACGATTGAAAAGAGAACGAAATCCAAGATTTTTGAATGGGCTGCGGAAAACAAAGCAAAGAACTCGGAAGTCAGCTGGGGGCAGATAATAACAACTTATCTTGCGGTAGAGCGCGAGATTGAGATGGAAACAGCGGAATACGAAGATGTCCCGGGGATCAATCCAACGAAACACTTCGAATTCGGAAATGTCCTGCATTTCTTTGATAATGAATTGCTTTGGAAAAAAGGTTATGCCGTCGCGAAAGACAACGCCATTCCGTTCGTTATTTTTGCGGATAACAAAGAGAAATTGCGCGATTATCTTTGGGGGTTGATAAAGGATAACGAAATCGCACAAGAAATAATTAATTTTGCTAAAGAGCGGTTCGATAAAAACTATGAATATATTGACGAAATCTTTTTTGCGAAATATGGCGTTCATTTACCTCGGCAAGAAACATATGTTCCATTTGCGTCTCTCGAGAGCGATTATGCTCGGGATGTTGAATTAAAGATTATCAACCGAAGAAACATGGCTACCCCAGACGGCTTTGTTATGGAAACAACGCTGGGAGCAAGGACGGATTTAAGAATTGAAAACATCTTTGCGGTAATCGAAAACCATACGAGATCGATAGCCAATTATTGCGGTTTTAATCGGTTGCTTTACGATTGGCAGAATCTCTATGTTAACAAGGCCGGCGGAGCGCCTTTGCAAGAAGCCTTTACCGGAAAGGACAATAAATTCGGGCAAAATAACGATATTGCGCATATGATTGAACAGGCTTTTGCCGACAATCTCGGTTATGGGGATGTCATGGCAACCCCGGTTGAAAAATGGGCAAATAAAGTTTTGCTTAACAGTATGGCGGCGACAATGTCGGTAAATATCCCGTCAATGGTAAAGCAGTTCGCCTCGGTTTTGACGGTAATGATTAAACATAAATTGTCTCCGAGTGCTTTCATTAAGAATGTTGTGTTGAGTTTGGGTCGATCTAAATATCGGAATTGGCTCCTGAAAAACAATAGCAATTTTTATCATAGAGCCGACGCCGGCAATGTTCCGCATTTAGCGGACGCGGCAAATCTCGGTATTTACTATATTGCGCAAGATGTGACAAGAAAAATCGCAAATACCTTAACGAAACATATTGGTTGGGCAGATAACACTGTTCTTGTCGCGGCTTTCAAAACGATAGCGGACGAGGTCAGAAAGCAAAATCCAGGGATGCCGGAAGAAGAAGTTTTGAAAAAAGCGAACGAGCAATTTATGGAGGTCTTGTTGTTTGGAGTGGCGAATACCGATCCGGGATTCCGGGCGCATTTCTCTAACTCAAACAAATTCCCAACAAGACTTGCAAGCCGTTTCCAAAGCGAGAACATCATCCATGCGGCAGCACTTTACCGGGATTATGTCTATGTCAGAAACGGCTATTCGGACGGATGGAGAAGATTTGCCCGAGACTTTATCGCCTTCTTGTTATCGGCTTTGTTCACGGCTTATGTATCGAATACTTTCAACCGAATGAGAGGTTATTACGAGGATAAAGAAGAAGCTGATTTTGACTTTTGGGTGAATGAGCTTCTACTTAATAATATTATTGGAGGCCTTCCGGTTGTAAATCAATTTACTTCCCTTATTCAATTTGAAAAACCAAAAGACGGAGGAGGCAAGTTAATTAGCGCCGGATTTTCGCCTAGGTTGCCGGGAATAACCGAGGTATACGAAATAATAAAGGCGGTAGATTCAATGCAAACAGGCAAGAATATACCCCGTAAAATCTTGAGAATTTTTGAGAATATCGGGAGCATGGTCGGATTCCCGGTTAAGAATATCAATCGGCTTATCTCGACGACCTCCCGGTTGCTTGGGGCGCAAGGGATCGAGCAAGCGGAAAGCATTGCAAGATTCTACAGCTCGCAAACAAAAGCGCAAGCATTCACGGCGGCTATCAAAGAAAACAATCGGACAAAAATCAACATGTATGTAGAAGATGTTTATGGCGATCTCGAGGTTCGGAATGAAATAGTTAACTTGCTCGCGGCAAACCCGGATTTAAGATTGAATCTGTATAATGTGAAATATTTCTCTAAAGACAAGGTGAAATATGCTATACCAGAAGATGTGAGAGAGAAATATAATGATTTGGCTCAAAGAGCCTTGCGGATTTTGATTCGGAAAGGCGCTTATAAACGGATGAAAGCCGAAGATAAAGTCAAAGCAATGCAACGGATAATAAATTACCACTACAATTACATGAAATCCGTTGTATTGAAAGAAAAACGCGAATTGCTAAGTCCCGCCGAGGTTGTCGAACGAGCATTAAAAATAGAGGGCTAATTGCCCTCTTTTTTTGTTTCTGAAAATAATTGATCTAAAAATGTCGGCTCGGCCTCGCCTTTGTTGTTCCAATAGATGTTTTCAACCACCTTTTTCTTCGGCTTGTTGTCGCCTAAATCGCCGTTATCGAATAATTGAATCTTGTAATCAAAATTTATTGGCTTAATATCTTCCGGGGCTTCATAGGACGAAACATAAACCGGATACGGGCAAGTCCTAAACCATTGCCAAAATTTCTCGTAATCAAATTCACCTCCGAATTGGTATTGAGCCTTATTTTCATACGGCGGATCACAATAGATGAACGCTTCTTTGAGAATAACATCCGGCAAGGAATTATAGAAATCGAGCCAATCCATAGCCGAGAGATTAAGCCGATTCTGGTGCGGAATTGCGCGTTTTATTGCATCGAGATGTTCCATTTGCTGTAAATGCTGCATTTGAACGAGTAATTTTAATACAGGATATTCTTTTTCGTGTTCTTCGGCATACTTTTTAAATTTTTGCATAAATGCAGTTCTTTTGGTATAATGTCGCTTGTAATCAACATTTCTGATTATTTCCTGGACGGTAAAATCTTCGAGTTCTTTCAGTTTTTTTATTTCGCTGAAATCATCAAATACTAAAGCATTATGTAAGGCTTTTTTGTAGAAATCCCGGTCGGGGCCGTAAAGATAATGTCTTTGGTTGATTCCGAAAGACCAAACATTGAGGACGAAACCGACATACCAATCTGGGTATTTTTCGGGATTATCGCGTACCTCTTCGAAATGTTCGCGGGAGACCCAATTAAATTTTACCGTTTTTAAGTCGGAATTTTCGTTTATAATCGCTTTTATAAGGGCGATAAGGTATTTATTAATATCGTTCGCAAAAACGATATAGTTCGAATTTACAAGCGCAAAATTCGAAACGGAGAAGCCGCCGCAGAATAAATCAATAAAATATCTTTTTTTGTATTCGCGCTCGAAGATATAACGAATTAAGTGCAAGATTTGCTCTTTACTCCCCATGTAAACCATTCCGTATCTTCTGTTCATCTTTCTCTCTTTCGTTATAAATATTTTGGAGTTTTTTCTTAACTTTTGTTAAAGCAGCGACGGTTTCACAATTCCCCGATTTATGAGCGCGCATGAAAGCAGTAGCGGTTATGAGCAAAAGAATTTCGTTATTCGTAAATTCGTTCATTCAGTTTCCTCCCCTATTAAAGAATATAATTCTGAATAAATTTCCTCGTTTCTTCTTCTCCGTTGAGTAAGAAATATTTCCCCCCGGCAACTTTAATTCGTGTTCCCCAACTTTCTTGCAGATTGGAGCGTTTGTAATTGGTTTCATTTTTGAATTCGACATAATAAATTTCTCCTCTCTCTGTGTTGAATACCATCCTGTCCGGGAATCCCCGGGCAATCATTTCGGTTTTCGGACATTTAAAGCCTTTTTTATTACACGCCCGAACAAGCATTGCCTCTACATTTTTCTCATGAAGTTTCATTTGCCCCTTTTCTTCCACCTCCTATAATAATATCTCTGTCGGCGGAAAAGCCCATTGATTTCTTTTCGGACTTTTGCCGCCAACGATAAATTGATGTAATCAGTTTTGTTGTCTGCAAAACTCTCTATAATTTCCAAATCATAACTGCAAACAAAACGATGCACTTGGTTGTCGATCACAACGAATAACTCGAAATTATCAGTTTTGAAATCGAAATAAACGCCGGCGCGTGGAAATTTTTTTTCGATTTTCTCCTTGAAATTCTTCAATGCAGTGATGCTAGCCCCCCGCCGTCTTATCCGGTTATATTTGTTGATATTAGCATTAACTTTATAAACCGAAAACATACCGGTATCCTCGACCAAAAAGAAATCCTCGTGGAAGAATGAAAGAATTTCTTGTAATTCTTCTTCAGTATCGGCCCCAGTCATGTAAATATCCCCGGTGGCTAAATCATCTTTAGTCAAATTATAGAAATATTCTTTTGCTTCCGAAGGACGTAATTTTTTGTAATGTTCTTTTGTCGTTTTTTTCATCTTTTTAATTATGTAAATCATACCTACCACCTTTAAAACGGCAAATCGTCCGAATTTTCTTTTTTCTTTCTTATAAGCAATTGATGCCCGAAAACTCCAAAGCGTCTTTGTTCTTTTGTGATTTCCCAACCGAGATTTTTCAAAGCCTGCTCAATCAATTCTCGATGATAACGGTTAATAGTCAAATCTTTTTGCCCGAGGGCTACTTGCCAGAGTTCTTTCATGCAAACCTTATCTACCGGCTCAAGGCTTGCCCCCTTCCAAGTCATGTCGGTGCATTTGTTTATATCAAAATTATAATTTTTAAGATAGAATAGCATATCCTCAACTTGCATGGAATACCAACTTTTCGGGCGTTCCATATTGAGGTAATTACTTAAAGCACCATAGAAATCGTTCTCGGCAAGATTTTCTTCATTCGCTCTTTCCCAATAGAATAATTCTAGATCAGACCATTGGAAAATGTCAAATCCGTTTTTATAAAGATGAATCGCTTCAGCAATCAATTGGTCTTTATAATATTGTGTAAACTCACTGCCCGGCTTAATATAACATTCTTGTTTTTTTAATGGGCTTTCGATTACCATAAACCGGCGATTCCCGGTGCGGTCTCGAAGCGGTCTTGACTCGTTCGTTGTTCCGCCAAAGACAACCCGCCGACGAATTTCAACATTTCTTCTTCCATAAGAACGGCGGAATTTATCCTCGGTCTTATCAACGAAAGCTTTAATACTTTCTTGTTCGGACATATTCATCCCGGCAAGTTCTTTCCACTCGTAAATCCAAATCCCTTCCAACTGTTCATAACTATCCTTTGCGCGGTTGAAATCAATTTTAGTGTCGGAATAAAGATGTTCTTCCGGTTTATTGAAATCAATTGTCGCTAGGCGTTTGAAAAATAAGGATTTACCGATTCCTTGTTCCCCTTTAAGAACAAGCACCAAATCCATTGGCGAACCGGCTTTATAAATTCGGGAAACCGCCCCCACAAGCCAATGTTTTAAAGCAGCTCGGGTAAAAGGATTCAAAGGGACTTTAAAAAAGTCATGGAAAAAGAATTCCAACCGTTCTTTCCCGTCCCATTGCAAACTTTCAAAGTATTCCAAAACTTTGTTTTTCTGAATTTTATCCGCTTCAACGACAACCGCATCTTCGATTACTCGATCCCCCTTTATGCCATAGACTTTATCAAGATAGGCGCGGATATGGGACATATCCCGGTCAGTTATGGCATCTCCTATATTAAATTCCTTGCGCCAGAACGGTTTTCGTAGAAAACAAATATTATCCCGAAAAGTATCATAATAGAGCAAATTTTTAAGATTTGAATCATATTCAAAGATGACGGCTAATTTTGCATACGCGCTTTTTACTCCTTCAAGTTTTACTATCCATTTTGTATCCTCTTCCAAAGGAGTTTCTGCTTGAGATTTCAGATCCCCGAAAAATTCCTCTATATATTTTTGTTCTTGTTCCAGCCTTTGAACAAGTTCTATACTGTTATCGGTATTAGCGACAACTTCAGGGAGTGTTCGGCAGAATTCTACCATTTTAAGAAAACTCTCCGTTTTTTCATATACTCCTTGTTCTATATATCTTTCCGGAGTAAATTTGTTATCAAATTTCCCGAATTTATGAATCCTTACCAAATCGAAAGCACTGCGATAGAAAAGGTTGGCTGGGTCTGTTCCATGATGAGAATAAAAAAGCGTATCGTTGTTTAAAATAATACCGCCGCCTTTGCTGGTTCCACCCAGATAAGTGTATCTGCCATTCCTCTCCTTTTTATACACATCTGATAAGAATTTTTCTATCGCTTGTGAAACGCTGTATGTTCGATTGAATGCGCCAACCATCCCTTTCGCTTTTAGGGGATTTTTATTTGCGAGTACGTTTTTTCCGATGCGTTCTTGATCGATTTTTTCTGGCGTGAACCATTCGAAAATATCATTTTTATCGAGATATTCGTTTAAAATTTCGTCAACATCAATAATTTTTTGTTGTTCGGCAAAAATATCGACATTTAAGAGTTCGCAAATATATTCGCCATCAGCCGACACTGACGGAAAGAACATTAACCTATTTGCTTGAAAGGTTGTTTCGTCGAATAGCCCCCGAAACGGCTCCCCGGTAGGCGGGTTTTCGATTTTATAGGCTAACCGCCTACCGAGGGCTTCGTATTCATCCGCATTAACGGGTCTTGACAGGGGGGCAATAATTCTAAATCGATTTTCCTGTGGCGAATGGCTGTGCGTTGAATGAACCAAGCAGAAGAAATCAATATTTTTTTGCAAATAGGGGAAAACGTTAGGGAATTTCGTGTCAATATCAAGGGTAAGCAAATGGCGCATTATCTTAACTCCGGCAATTCGCCTATTCCCTTCGGTTTCTCCGCCGATAAATCCTCCAACATCTTTGATAGTAGCTTTTGTCTGTTTGTCGGCGTTCATATACTCGGCATATTTTTCTTTAGTTCTTTTTACCTTGTGTTTGAATCCGAAATAAATATCCTCAAAAGTTCTTTCCATTAAAGTTCCGGTTGTCTGATAGCGATTTTTAAATACGGTGATTTTATATTTCGGACTTCCCATATTTCTCCCCCAATATCCATTTCGCCCTAGCAATGCAAGTGTCTTTTATTGCACAATATGCACAGGCTTTTTCGCTCGGATTATAGGTGAGTCTGTTTTGCCGAATATCGTCGAATACTTTTTCTTTTTCGATGAAGAAATCTAGAATGTTTTCGGGGGTTGTATTAATTGTGCGCATTTTGCCTTTTTGATGTATTGACAATCTAATATTTTGTATATCGGGATATTCCAATACTACATAAGCCCCGTAAAATAAAAGCTGTTCGTTATCTTCTTCATCGACTTCCTTTCTACCCGTTTTGAGATCAATAATGCTTGCGGTGTCGCGACCAATAAGTAAAGCGTCTATTACCAAATGAATATCGAAATCGTAAATAGTCATTTTTTGCTTTTGCTCTGTAAGTATTTGGGTGGCAAGTATTTCGTTATATTCGCGCCAAACAGAATTTACATAACTTTCTACAATAAATATTTCGTAATCATTTATTTTATTATTGATTTCAAATTCGCGGGTATCTTCATTCCGCAACCTTTTTTCCGCAAACTCGTGCAGTAATTTTCCTCGTATGGTCGCGGCGTTTTCGACAAAAGGCACATCGTGCATTAAAGAAGCAGTGCAATTTAGAAATCTATGTGCCTTGCTGGGCGACAAATTATACATACTCTCCTCCTTTTCCTGCAAAAACGGCATTATTGAATTGCTAAATAAATCTTTTCAATCTGCTGTGGGTTGAGTTTATGCAACTCGAATGTTCCGAATTCGGCGCATATGCTTTTAATTTTTTCTCTTTTTTCATTATTGCCCCCGATCCAAGCAATTTTAATAGCCTCGACCATCATTTTCAGCCGAGCCGGATCGGTCGGTTCGTCCTTTTCGTTAGTTTCAAGCGTTTCTTTAACATTCTCCGATGCAGACGGAGTTACAGGAGTTTCAATCGGATTTTCCGACGGCTTTTCAACAGGAATTACCGGTGTTACCTTGATTTCAACAGGAGCAACTGTTTCTTCGGTAGTTTCTTCGTCCGGCTTTTCCGGTGTTTTAGACACAACCGTTTCGAAAACGATATCTTCAACTTTTGGGGGGGCAACCGGTTTCTGAACAGGCTTTGTCTGTTCGACTAATTTTTTCGCTTTATCGAGACCTTTCGGTGTCTTGTCGTCTTCTTCGAATTGTGTGTCATAGTTTTCAAACCATTTATAACCGATGCCGCTTACGATAGCAATGGCTTTAACTTTCGCGCGTTGGAAAGCACGGTTGAGATCGTTTTGAGTCCAAGAAGCCAATGGTCTCCCGTTCGAATCTTGAAGCGGATACCGTTCAACATGACGCCGTCCCTTCCATTCCGCGGCAACATTGATGAAAAAAGAATAACTGTATCTGATAGAAACTTCTCCGGTAACAGGGTCGACTTCATGGCGAGCATAACATTTGTCGACCTCGACAACCGTTTCGTCCGTTGCTTTCAGCAATTCAATCTTACCGTCTTGCAATTGGAAAATCCTTTCCACAACTGCCCAAGGCAAATAAAACGCATCTTTTTTTGCCCCGAAATCCAAAGTTCGAGTGTATTTTTCTAGGCCTTCGCAATCTCCTTGATTGTTGTAATTCTTCAGCCAAAGGTCTTTCCAATTTTGAGTATTTTCCATTATATAACCTCCTTTTTTACTCTACTATCCTTATGCTTTCCTTCGCTACTTTTATTTCGACATTGTCCGGATTGGACAGAATAAGTTTTTGTGTTTCAGCATCGAATTCTTGCAGCTTTTTAAAGCGTTCTTCGACAACCGTAACCGAATATCCTAATTGCTGGAGAAGTTTATAAGTTTCTTCTTTAATGGTTATGGTCTTGCGCCCAGCATAAATTTTAATGCGCTCGTCGTCTCTATGGTTTTGCAAAATCAGAGTTTCAAGCGCAGCCAACTGTTCTTCTATTTCTGATTTTTGTTTACGCAATTCAAGATAGCGACCTACAACATCCATTTAAATAAAACCTCCATAATAAAATTTTTTTGAATAACCGAACCCTCCGACAGTTATTCCTGGAACCCCCATTGTTTGCAAGCAGAGCGCACAGAAAGGAGAATGTGCAGAGAAACCAACCGTGTTCCATTCCCAGCATACAAAAGACTGCGTTTAAAAGTTTAAAACGGAAAATCTTCATTTGAGAGGTCAACGAAGTCATCAAAGAGTTCATTATGATATTTGGTGACTGGGCGTTTGCGCGATGCTACTGCTCGAGGTATGAGCAAGAAAATCCCTTCATCTTTTGTTTTGGACAAATGAACCTCAAGACTGTAAATATAATCAGCAATTTCTTCGGGGGGAATGGTTTCTGTCGTCAGACCTTTGTAAAACTTGACAAAATTGGAAACACGGAGAGAGACGCCATACTGTTCATCTTCCTCCCACTTGGGATAATTTCCGTAGAAAATCGAATTTTCACGGGGGCGAAGTAATTGAGACGCCTGCCAGAGCAAAGATTTTGCCTCTTCGGGCTTTTCAAACTTGAACGATCCAAAATAACGCTTACTTTTTCCATCATAATACGGCTCAACAAGATGTTTGCTATTTACGCAATAAGCGTCATCCAAACGAAGAACTACTTTGCCTTCTTGTTCGTAATGTAAAATTTTTGCCATTTAATAAACCTCCTTTTTTTAATTTTCTCGGCAATTATATTTTACTATAATTTTTAAGACAAGTCAAGCACAATTTTAAAGTTTTTTTAAAAAAGTATTTTGAGCCTAAAATTTGCGTTATATTGCGGGCAAGGGAAGGGAATACAAAGATATCCACTCCCCCCTCTAAACGCAATAGACAAGAAAAGAGACGGGGAATTATTTATTTTCTTTCCAATTCGCCTATTATTTGGTTGTCATTTATTTTCACTCTCCTTTTCTTTAAACAGAAACATCCACTATTTAATCACCCCCTCCGGGATTGGTAATTTATCTTTTTCTTTAATCTCAACAACTGTGCCAATAGGAAATTGTTCCTCAAAACTTTTCGTAAACAAACCGGTTTTTGGATAAACTCTAACCATAAAACCATCTCCATTCTCTACATCAAAAATTAAATAATATTCGGTTTGAAGTTCCCCATCAACCAAAACTTTTTTGGTATAATGCCCATCAATTTCTGCATAGATTGTTTTTTCTTCTTGTGCTTTACAACCAAACAATAAAAATGTCGGAATCAAAATCAAAAACATAAAACACAATAAAAGATTTACTGTTTTTTTCAACTTCATTCTCCTTTCTTTTTATCAATAATTATTTTTATTTTGCAATAAATGTCAGCGATTTCTTCCGCTATAAGTTCAAGGTCTTCAAGTTCTGTGGGCTTTTCGTCGAGTATTATTAACATCAAAGAGGCAATACGCAACCTGCATGCTTGCGCTTGAGATGTATTCCCTTCTTTTGTTGCTACTTCATTACTTACTTCAATAATTTCCTTTATGCCTACTTTTTCAGCCCTTTCTATAATAGCCAAATCAGCCTGAATCATATTAACCAAATTCAAAATTCTCACTCTTTTTTTCTCCTTTTAAAAGTTTATTTTTAATGCCGGCTCTGGTGCGGTTTAGCCACAACTCATTACTGCAACGCATCTAGTCTTGCATTGATTGCATTTAATGCTTTTTCCAGGGCATCTTCCAAATTGTCGAAAGCATTAGCTACATCTTCAAGATCTTCAATGCGCTCAACCAAACTCGGGATATAATCGTAAACATCGCTGTCATAAAGTTTTTTTATTTCTTCCCACCGGTTCGCTAAACGGTTCATTCTTTCGTTATATTCCACAAGAGTGATTGCACCTGTCGCTAGATCATGCTGTGCTTCTAAAACAGGTTCATAGATAGTAAGTATTTGTTTTGAATATCTTTGCATTTCTGCAATATCAGCATCTTCTAGGTCAGTAATTCGGTCTTTTAAATCGGAAATAGCAGTCTCAATGGAGTAGAACTTATCGTTTAAATCCGTCTCAAGTTCTTCCATATCTGCTTGATATTGTTTTTCAAACTTGTTAATTTTGTTATATGCAATCGCACTAAAAACCCAACCACTAACGATTATAACAATAACCATTAGTCCGAAAATATAATTTAATATTTTGACATTTTTTTTCATTTACTCACTCTCCCTTCATAAGAATTTATCAGCGAAAAATATCACAACAAACAACACTATTGCTAATACTAATCCTAACCACCAGCCGAGATCGTCTTTGTTGTCTTTCATGATGTTTTCTCCCTCAACACAACGACCTCAACTTGCGGTTCCTTTATCTGCTTGCTGATTTTGCAAGCAACATCATAGCAATAACCTCTAGCAAATTCTCTGACGCCTGTCCATATCGGACGACCATTAATAAACCCCTTGACATAGATCCTGCTATCCTTTCTGCGGATTGCAAATTCTAAATTGTTCATGGCATCACTCCTCTCCCTATTTTTTATTCCGAGTTTTAACTAAAATCTAAATAAAACTGATAGTGTGTATTTTTAATCCTTTTTTGGGCCATTGAAACATATTCAGGGTTTATTTCAATCCCTATCCAATTACGTCCTAATTTTTTTGCTACTACTCCGGTAGTTCCGCTTCCCATAAACGGATCCAAAACAATTCCGTCTTTCGGGCAACCAGCTTTTATTGGAGTTTCGATAAGCTCCTCAGGGTATACTGCGAAATGTAGCTCACTAAAATTTCTTGTCGATATAGACCAAACAGAACGTTTATTTCGCATAAGGTCTACGGGTGGTTTATACCTATCATTAAAACCTATATAATCATTTCTCCCAACTAAATCTTGTTTTCTTCTTCCACTATTTATTTGACCTATAACCCCTTTACTTCCTCTAGGTGGATTAATATCTTCTGTAACCATAGGTTCTTTTTGTTGTTCAAAGTAATATTTTTTATTTTTAGTAAAGAAAAATAGTTTTTCAAAATCAACCGTAAACCGATCTTTAACGCTTTCCGGCATAGCATTCGGCTTATGCCATATAATTTCGTTTCGAAGAATATAGCCTAGTTCATCGGTCATCATAAGGGCAAACCGAGATGGTATTTGCAACAGACATTTACCAGTATATTTTTTGCTCAATGAAATGCTTTGACCGTTTCTACCGTTTTTATATTTAGGATCTTTATAGTTTTGCTTATCGCCAGTTCCACCATAGGCATCCCCTAAATTTACCCAACAAGAACCTTCTGCTTTTAAAACTCTTTTTACTTCCGCAAATATTTCGCATAACTTTTCTAAATATTCTTCTAAAGTATCTTCTCTACCTAATTGATCTTTTACTCCATAATCTCTTAATCCCCAATAAGGCGGAGATGTGATTACCATATCAACACTTTCACCAGGGAATGTTTTCAGAATCTCTAAACAATCCCCTTGATAAATATGATTAATTTTCATTACATCATCTCCTTCACATTCTCGCTTCTTTCAAAATAAACTCAATTGACCTTTTTCTTTCGCTTTTTCTAATTCTTGTTGATAATCATATTTATACTTGTTTAAAGCATAATCAATTCTATCCCTTGCAATATTGCAATATTCTTCCTCTAAATCAATTCCAATGAATTTGTAATCGGCTTGTCTTTCTCTATTTTCAAACATACACGCTTTGCCGGTTGAACCACTTCCCATAAATGGATCAAGTATTATTCCGCCCTTTGGTGTTACTAATCGGACTAAATACTGCATTAACTCACAAGGTTTTACTGTTGGATGAATATTTTTACGAAGAGTTTCGCCGCGTTGATATGGATTGTCGATTGATTTTTTACGCCCATCATTTATAGTGGATGCCGCTATCTCCAACCCTTCATCTCTATCTTTTTTATTTGCTTTTGCACAATAGAAAAATCGGGAAGCAGAACCACTATCACCGTATGTTTCACTTAATGGATGTTCTTTATTAAACTTACCATAAATACCATTAGGACTACCATCAGTGTGTCTTTGATGTTCGCTTGTCATTTTCCCACTTTTCGTATGAGGAAATAAACTTTCTACTTCATCACTTCCATCGTGGATTACGTTTGCTGGAAAACGACCTTGGGATGTTTTCTCAGTTATACACTTCTTGGTTCCCCAACCATCACTCTGTAAGTTATCTAAAAATCCAACATTTGTTGCAATAGTTTCACCATTTTCTAACGGAATCCTACAACCATCAATGTTAATACCACCCACACCATATTTGATTACATTATCGGCAACCGTTCCTTTAAATGGTTTTCTTGCAACAATTATAGGTTCATAGGCAGGTTTTAATGCAGTCCCCCAACCTTGCCATTGATTTTGTGCTTGTTTGATTTCATATTCGCCACCGAAAGGATTTTTAACCATATTTAGACTTCTAGTATGTGTATTTGCGTTTCCACTTTTGCCTTTCCCAATTATTTTACTTTTTAGCCCTAATTTTTTATCTATCGCTAAACCTATATTTAATGATTTTGGGAACCCTGAATTACCCGTTATAAATATTTGACCGTTTCGCCTAGCCACAAACGCACCCGTTGGAACTTGAACGCACCACATGTTTCCGACATATTCTACTTCTTCGACAGTCGCCAGAGTGGTTCGGGTTTTCCCGTAGCCCCACATACAGGGCAGGTTATCAACACCTTCCCCTCGCATTGCTCCGGAGGGATTACTTTCCCCTTCTTGTTTTTGCTGATACTCTTGGAGGCGCACTCTTTGGAGCAAGTCTTGTTTCGTGATGCTTGTTCCTTCGTGTGGGTAGGGAATGGTTTCCGGCAGATCGTGCAAACTTTCCAAAAAGGGTACACTCTCTTGACGTTCCAATGTTTCGGCGTAGGCAAATACTTTTCTTCCGCCTCGTTCAACAATGCAACGATGATTTCGGGAAACGATTTGGTCTGTAAAATCCGATTTAATTCGGTAGGCGGGATGTTTGTTTTCATAGATAAAACTCCTTTCGGGTTGGTGGATCTCGAAAGAATCTTTATCCATGTTATAACATATTACGGGGCTTTCTTCAATGGCTTTATGGTATCGTTCCCATCCGTTAAGTGTCAATATCTCTGTATCTTCCGACAAGCATCCATATAACCACATAATGGTATCTCTTATTTCAAACCCAGCATCCTCAATAGCACAAGCAATTCTGTGAAATGTTTTACTGCCGCCAAATGTAATAAATAACCGCCTGGTTTTAATACTTCATAGCACTTTCGCCAAGTTTCAGGTTGAAAAGCAATTCCTGTTCTATCCCACCCTTTATTCATAAAGTTAAGTTCATATGGTGGGTCAGTTATTATTGAGTCTATTGTATTTGGTTCTATAATTTCTAACATATCTAACATAGAACCGTTATAAATAGAATAACTCTCTGTGTTTGCTATTAGTTTTATTTTCGCCATTTGTTTCAGCCCTTTCAAAACAAACTCATTTGTTCCTGCTTTAAAATAGTGCTAGTTGACCTTTAACGCAGAGAATTAAGATAATACCCCGAGTTTTATCTCTGTTTCGCTTTCTGCAAAATAAGAATTTTTTCTCCTCCGTCCGTTTCTCCAAGCAAAATTTCAAATGACTTTGTCTGCATTATATCCCGATATTCTTTCGGAATAACAATACGACCTAATTTGTCAATATCACGGCGAATGCCAATTGGCATAACTTTTTTGCTTTTAATAAGATTTAATATCTCTTCCTTCGTATATTTAATTCTCAAGTTTGCTCCTCCTTACCACCTTTTAATATTTTTATTTTTTATCCATTCTCTTAACGCCAAAATCGTAGATCCGATAGCTAATATACAAGTTATAACAGCAACAATAATCAAAATGATTTCAGCCGGTGTCATTTTTTAACTCCCTGTTTTCAGGTATTTAACTTTCGTAGTGGTTTGTTCATTAATTTCAATCATTTCCTTTTTGGCTATGTAATGTGGTTGTAATCCCATCGTGTTCGACCTCCTTATACTCCCGTTCTCCAAACGGGCAATCCGTTGTATATGGGCCATTGTAATATTTGCACTGCCAAGTAGCTGGAAACATTGCAACGCATTTGAAATTTTCGTACATATAACGGCATGTGTTGTACATATAACGACCTTGCAGTGTATTGTCAACATTCCAATTTCGACACGTCAAACAGCATTTTGTTTCCTTAAAGTCATTAATAGTGTATCTTTCTTCCAACATTTACCCTCCTTTCTCTTAATTTTTCTTTAAAATAATTACATCGCCATAAAGCCTGAAACCCGTGATTGAGTGAGCAAGCAGATTAAACCGTCTATGTTTGAACACCTCGGGTTTTTCGGCATAGGCTGAATAATTCTCGTCCCGGATATATCCGACTAATTCTTTGCCAGTAAGATCCGGAATTGAATCCAAAGGCTCGATGGTAATATTTGTTTTTATAATGAAACCGACCTTCCCAACATTTCCCCCTTTCTTTAATACCGTTTCAACAAAACGCGTTATCTCTCCCCTTCTAGCAACTTTATTATACCACTTATTTGCCAAAAAATAACACCTCCTTTTTTTTGTTTTTTTTATTATGTTTCGTTGCACGTCTTCTGGTTATATTCGAGAAAGCCTTCGATTGTTGCTTTCTTCGAAACAAACACATCATAAACGTAATCGTCATAGGTGTTCTCGGCAAGCAAAAAATAAACTTCTACATCTTTTTCTTGCCCTCGGCGATAAATTCGACGATAACCCTGTATAATCGCTTCCGCGCTCCAGACCAGTCCAAACCAAATGACTGTATTTCCGCCTTTCTGCAAGTTCAAACCAAATTTATTGGAAAAAGGCGATAAAATCAGATATTTTATCTTCCCGGCGTTCCAATCTTCTTCATCTTGTTTGCCTTCGTAGAGCCGAGCCCCTGGAAGATTAGATAAAAGATATTCTTTATCTTCTTTAAAGACATAGAATATCACGACATTCCCCGCTATTGTTTCAAGAAGTTCTTTCAGTTTTTCAAACTTGTAATGATTTATCCGATGCGGCACATGAAATTCATCATAAATGAACCCGTTTGCCAATTGCAACGCTTGATTCATCATATGTGCTATACTGGACGCTTCTATATTTTTAAAATCATCGGTCATGACGCTAAACATTTTGCGCAGAGCGTTGAATCTTCGCTGATCAGATTTGCAATATATCTTGTATTCGTGTTTCTCTACATCTAACTGCAATTCTTTTTTAAGACTATATTGGCTAATCGTCTCTTGCAAAGCCTCATATACCTGAGGATGCATGAAATAAGTATGTTTAAGATATGGAAGCACAAAGCAAAAATCTCTTTGAAAATCATATGCGCTCTTTTTATAAATACCGAGCAAGTAAAATACATAATACATTTCATCTGCTTTTTTGTATTTCCCAATCAAAAAGTCAGGATATTTCTTTGGTTTGGTTTCCGGCGTTATTTCCCGAACATTCGGAAAAGGCGTTCCGCTTAAAAGGAATAAAAGCGTGTCATCGGTTAGAATACTTTTCAACGCTTTAAACCGATTGCTTTTAGGGTCTTTGAATTCCGAGCATTCGTCAACAATAATCATATCGTATTTTGGACGATATTTATTATCGATGAAAAAAACGCGGTTCCCTTTTTTAACTTTCTTTCCTACCAGCCAAGTAAACAGACTTGAAGAAATAATGTGAATACAAATTCCGGTATTTCCGGTATTTTGGAGCATTTTAATTCGTTTATCCTCTGCCCCCTCTATCAATGTAACAATAGGCTCAAGATAATTAAAATTACTCCACTTGCGAATCTCATTTTGCCATGTAGTAAGCGTCACGACTTTCGGGGCTATGATGAGAATTTTATTTACCCCTTGAAAAATCTTGCGGTCAATGAGCCCAAGCAGAAGCGCCGTCTTGCCTGTTCCCATATCCCAGAACACCCCGAAGCGCTTCTGCTTTTCAAGAATCTCAAGAACCCCGTCTTTGTCTACCCATTCAGTTCCCATTTCTTATCTCCAACTTGATATTTTATATATATTTTATATTAACAACTCTTCAAAATCTTCATTTTCGTCTTTTAAGTAAAACCATTTCCCGTCTTTGAAAAGATATAAAAAATCAACTCCGGTTCTTCCAAGTTCATATTTGTAATCTTGTTCGTCGAAGTTTGTTTTAATTTTAATTGGTTGACCGCGCCATCTGTGATAGTCTTTTGTGTATTTCCGCCGTTCTTCCAAAAGCATATCCGCATATGCTTTATAAGGCATATTGGAAAAATTTTTGAATTCCGTTGTAGTCCCGAGTTCTTCGATGTCCCCAAGCGCAATGAGTTCTTCGACCTTTTCTTTGGTTTTGTAATTATCCTTGAGAATCGCACCTACCCCCGCCGGATAACCGTCATAATGACAATAAATGCTTTCAACTTTGTTTTCTTTTAAAATCCCGATTCTGCAGGTTGTAGCCATTTCTTCACTCCTCCTCATTTTCGATATATTTTAGTTTGGCTATCAAAACTTCAATGAGCCGGGACGGATTCTTATTATCCCCCGGGATATAAGTTATCCGCCCCTCTGGAATTATTACATTTTTTTCTGTGCCGCGATAGAATACTTCTACTTTATTATCATTACCTTCGAGAAGATGTGCGGCAAGCAAATCCGAAAACATTAACGCCTCTTCGTTTTTTTCTTGATTAGCCATAAAGAAGATTTCTAGTAGTTCTTTATCCATTTTTTCACCGCTATCAACTGTTTTCTTGTCCATTCTCCCCCTTCTTTCTGTGAATAATTGTTTTCAACTCAACATAAATATCTTCAAGTTCTTTTGCTACTATCTCTAACTCATCAACGCTTCCCGTTATCTTTAAACTTCCTAACATATATGCCATATCTTGAAAACGAAGTGTTAAACGGAGAAAATCCGCTCTTTCTTCAGACAAAGCGATTTCCGGGTCGGTTTTCATTTCTTGAATGGTTTTTTCCATTGCAAACCGCCGGTCAAACAAAAACTTTTCTGCCCCTTTGAAGCCCGCTTCGGCAATAGTGATAAACGCATACTCTTCAAATAAATTCTTTTTTTTAGCCATTATTCCTCATTCCTTTCTTTCTTAATTTTTCTGAATAGGATTATTTCGTCATAATATCTCACAATCTCAAGACGCATTCCAATGTCATTGTAAAAATCTTTTTCGTCTTCGAATTGATTTTCCAAGCAGTATCCCAAATCCGGTTTTTTCTGTGCTTCTCGATGCACTTCTCTTGCTAGGTCGCGTATTTCATACCAAAAACTATCTTCATCAAGAAACAAATTATCTCTTATTTTTTCATCTTCTTCCCTGTTACTCAAAAATATCAAACCCCAATTCCATTTTTGCTATGAAGATTAAAAATTCTTTGATTTTCTCAATCGGAACATTTAAAACATCCAACTCCACAAGAATTTTTTTGACTTCTGTTTGAACAGAAATCGGCATTTCTTTAATCATCATGACTATGTTCTCAATTTGCATAACATGAACCGTTGTCCAGTCCTCCGGAGTTTCGGAATTTTTAAGGACAACGAATTCAGTTCTGTCAACGCCTTTTTCTTCCAAAAAAGTGTCCAGCCATCGCGCAAAGGCAGTGTTTTTAAGTTTGTTTTGTTTTGTAAGCCATTTCTTGATTTTTTTAATGTCCTCATCTTCGAGATCTACATTTTTGCTCCCGCGTGTTCTAACAAAAATGGCCGGCCCGACAATGTTTTCCGAATATTCACGAACATTGAAATTATGCGGAAGGTTAAGCAATTTGCCTTCTTCATTGATGATAATCGAAAGCCCTTCGTCGATAATATCGCTAAAGCAATATTCGATGTAACCGCCAACCAGATTACGATATGTTTCGTATCTGTCCTCAATCATTTCCTCCCGAAAATCTTCTCCGGGATTCTTAATCAAAACTCTAATTTTAGACATTTTATCTCCTTTCTGGAGTATTACTAACTCCATGAAGCCTGCGAAGACAAGAAATCTTCGTAGACTTTAGCAATTAGTAATAACAACGACTTAATCCATTAGTCTATAATCGGTCACTATATGTTCGCCATCATATAAATATATTTCTAATTCTTCAGGCTTGCAGCCGTAACAATCCGCTAAATATTTGCGTAATGTTTCGCCTTCTGGCCAACGAATAGTATCAGGAACATAATATCCGTAACAATCGTCAATACAAAATTCCGTTCCACATCCTAACCAAAATTTGCCTATTTCAGTTATGCGTTCTTCGGAATGATGCGCTTTGCAATATACTACTTCGCAATAATCTCCTTGCGAATATCCTCTAAATGCTCTTACATTCCATTCTTCGCCGGTTGTAATGGTGAGAAATTCTGCGATATCGCTTGTATCGTAAGGATTCGCATATTCTGCCCATTTCTTTAATAAATGGCATTTGCGGCTTGTATAATCAATGTTATGCGATAACATAGCTTCTTTATATGTCGGATAATATTTGTTTTTTGAGGACACTTCTTCGAATGTTTCGATCAAAGAATCGGCTGTTCGCTCAATTTCTTCATACTCTTCCATATTGAAGCCGCTATACCTTCTTCTGTCCGCCGGAACAACGAACACGGCGCAATTCTTACCGCTAACGCTTTTTAATCCCTCATCGTCAAAATAATATCTAAAATCTACATTTGACGGGGGAACTTCTTTGGCTATTATCTTTTTCATGTTTTTAACCTCCTAATGTTAACTGCTTATGATTGTAAAGTTCTCGTATCCTGGCAGATTATAAGTAAATTCAACACCTGCTAAAGAATATAGACCGTCTTCTATTTTACGAATTTCCTTTGAATTGCCAATTAATTTTTTCTTTTCTCTGTATCCTGCCCTTTTCCATAATTCGTTAAGGGCCTTTTTATAATCTAAATCATTCATTTATAAAACCTCCTTTTTCTCTCTGTGCTTTTCTAAACGATAGCATCCGCCGCCATTCTCCATGTACTCTTTCAACCTTTGTTTTGCTTCTTTGTATGTGTACTCGCTGCATTCGCATTCCCAACCATAGCCGTAGTTACCCATAATATCCCAACGGTCAATGGTTTTTCTGATGTACGCCATTTTATAAAACCTCCCTTAATTATATTCTTTTTATTATGCTTTTAGGCTGTCGGAGCTTGTGACCGTCTGCCCGGCTGCCTTGCGCCCGGCTTTATACTCTTCTTCTGATATTTCTTCAATATCGACAATGTTTTTTACTCTCGCCTTGTTGATTGCTCCTTGTGCGTGATCATCCTTGATGTACTTCGTGCCAATCCAATTGCGTGTTTTGTAATAGCTAATTTTCCAATATTTCATAGTTACAACCTCCTGAATTAGTCCAGATAATACCCGGCGTCAATCATGTCTGCTGTAGAAGGGAAATCCCAATCGCATTGATCGGCATAGTCTGCGTTGGAATCGACGTTCGGCAGGATGTCCCACGTCACGAACCAACGGTTACCATCACGATCCATCGCCAGAGCAGAAAACCAACCGGCGCCAACTGGCCCTTCCGGATAAGGATCTTCAGTCAATGCAAGCTCGACGTCGCCCCATTCGTCATCATCCCATTCAACAGTGCCGAATCTTTCAGCAAATTCGTCGAACTTTTCCTGAACCGAATCATTAGCTTTAATTTGTTTCATTTTTTCACTCCTTTTTTATTTTTTGTGAGTTATTAACTCCATGGAGCCTGCGACCAAAGTCGCAAGCTCTAGCAGTTAACAACTATTTGCGCATTTCGGCATCCACAACGTCAAGCGCAGATGTTAATGCTGCATCATCTCCGGCATCTGCCAGAGATTTTAGCGCCGGCAACACACGCGCGAGATATTTTTCGCGGCCTATTGCTTGCCCTTTGCCGCCCCAGACAAGAGCGCCTCTAGCTACCGCATCCAGGCGGTTTGCGTTCTGGTTGCAAATGATTTCATACTTTTTCTCGAGCTCTGCTAGACGTCTGGCACTTTCAAAACTTATCATATTATCCTCCTTTCTGAAGTTATTAACTCCATCAAGCCCGCTGAACGGGCTTTGTGCAATTAACAACTAATTCCGTATTTTTAACTGCTTATAATTGTAAAATCTTTGAACCCTATCATGCCATAAGTAAATTCAATTCCTGCGAAAGAATATAAACCATCTTGCAATTTATGGATTTTCTTTTTTGAATTGCTGATTAATTTTTGTTTTTCTCTATTCCCAGCATTTTTCCATAATTCGTTAAGTGCCTTTTTATAATCTAAATCATTCATTTATAAAACCTCCTTTTTATAGCCGCCGCAACAGCTTATTTACTTCATTTCGGGATAATCGTCAATCGGATTATAAATGGTGTCGTATCCGTTCATTTCGGGAATTTGGAGCTTCCCAATGTACTCACAAGCATCTTTTACACTTTGCTTATCGGCTCCGTCTCTGATTGCCAATAAACCGCCATAAATAATGGTTGATATAATTTTCTTTTCCGGCTCAGTGGTTTTTCTCCTATAATCGCTACTATTTCCATTTTTGTCATAGCTCCGGATTACTATTGATTCGGCTTTCATTTCAGCGTATGCTTTTAATTCTTGTTCTGTTGGTCTAAACATAATATTACCTCCTAAAATTTTATTATGCGTTCGGGCTGTCGGGCTTGTGACCGTCTGCCCGGCTGCATTACCAGCGGGATTTACCCGCTGTCACTCTGCTATTTTTCAATGGCTTTTAATATTGCGGCGTTTGTTTCTTCATCCGCTTGATTATTCCAGTTATCGTTGAATTCGTCTACACCCTCCATCATTTCGTATAAAACCTCTTCGCCTATAATGTAGTAAAGCATATTGACGAGTTTTTCTGGATCGCTCAAATCGGTGTAAATTTCGCCAAAATTCTCTTTTTCGTATGTCTGCACTTTTTCAATTGCTTCGAACACATCATATTCTTTCAGGGCTTCTTTGGCTTGATGGATGCCGATAATATAATAATCGGTATTAAAAACTTCGTTATGCAAGTCGCAATAGTACCCAGAATAACCATTTTCTAACGCTTCGATTATAGCAGCTCTTGCTTCTTCTCTCATTTCTTGTTCTTTTTTATTCATTTTGCTACCTCCTCATTGATTAATTTTTTAATGCCTTTTTTCGTTTTGTTTAATTTCATAATTTCACCCCTTTTATTACTTGAAAATATTTAACATCCTTTATGTAATCAATATCTGGATGTTTTTCCTTGAACAATTTGATGGCATGTTCTTGATTGCGGGCTTGAATGCAATCAGTTTTGTTTACATTTCCAAAAGTAGACACTAAAAATCTGCGACATCTTACGAATTTCAAAATCTCTCCCCCCATACATGTTTGAATTCTTTCAGATTGAAAACATCTTTTAAGCTTTTTTCTAAATGGGCAAGCCCGTAAAAATCACCAAAAATGTCAACGAATGTTTCGATTTTTTGTTTGCAACACTCACATGTTGTTATCTCAGTGAGTTTGCAGTAATAAACTTCCCCTTTTAGGTAAGCGTTGTAAACATCCAATTCTTCCTTAAGAATCTCCATAGCTTTTTCTTCCCAATTATTTTCTTTAGCACCCAGATTATTAATTATGGAGTTTTTAAAAGCAACTGCAACCCCAACTTTCCGGCATCCCCTTTTGTGTGCTCTGTAAGTTTTCAAAGCCGTGCCGGAATGTTGAAACAAATCAACCACAAGTGTTTCTTCTTCTTCATAGTCTTTTAATTCTTCTAAACTTCCAAATTCCCTTTCATCCCCGAGTTTTAAACGCGGCTGGCAAAACAATGTCCAATAATTATCAAAAATTTCACGCGGGTTTTCTGCGCTTTTTACCCGATAAATCGAAAGTCTCTGCGTCGGGACTCCCGACTTTTCATAAACTGAAAACAACTTTTCCATAAATTCTCCTTTCTCGCTCTGCCTTTTTCATCCCGGCTTGCGACGGGCAATGGCGGCATTAAGAAAGGACTGCGTCCTTTCGGCTTATATTATACGTTTACAGTTTCGGCGAATGTAGTCTATAAATTCGGCGGGTTCCATTTCGCATAATTTCTGCGAATATACTTGCAAGCCGTACACTTCATCTAGCGCATACTTAGCGGCAAATCGTTGTGCTGTTTCTCTGCGCTTATATTCTGATTTGTAGCGTGTTATAAGCGTTCCGTCATTGCCGCAAGGATGAACGCCTTTTTTAATGCCTATTAGATAATACATAGGTTAAACCTCCTTGTTATCAGTTATTATTCCATGATAAACCGTTACCCTGAATTCAGGATCCAATTTCAAGTAATCTTGCAGAATTTCTTCTCTTGTTTTGTCTAAATCATATACTTGATATTTTAGATCAGTTTTCATGCATAAAGATATCATGTCCCAATCGCAGATGACTTCGCCAATTTTAATGTCGTTAAAGACTAAATCACATTTAATAACCTTTTTATTCATAGTTTCACCGCCTTTTTAAAATCTGGTTTTTCGCCTAACTGGAAAACACTCTCTCTTAATCTATGGTAGCCTTTTTCATCTAGTAACTTTTTTAATACTTCAATGTTGAGTTTTTCATCAGATTCAGCAACCAACTCCTCATCCCATAAAGGATGCCCTTTTTTGACAGCCCAATATAAATAGATTACCATTCCTATTCCTCCTTCTGAATTTCATTTTGCTAGTCTAAATGTGTAGCCCCATGTTCCGCTCTGTCCAATTTCCCCGCCGAAAAACACATGCACTTCTTCCGGGAAAAATTCAGTCTGAAAATATCTTCTGATGATTTCTTCAGCCTCTTTGGGATCGCAGGTCGCTCCGAGAGAACGACCACTTCCCGTCTTTATGACTGCTCCGTGCGCGAAATCGCAGAAGCAGTCAAGGTTTGTGATTTTTTCGATCATCATTTTTTAATTCTCCTTTCTGGAGCATTACTAACTCCATGAAGCCTGCGAAAATTCTTCGCAGACTTTAGCAATTAGTAATGATTGATTAATTCCCTTTTGCCTTCTCTTTCCCATTCCGCTTTTTCTGCCAGAAATCTGTCGATTTCCGCGTTTTGCCTTTCAGCACCCCTAATCTTCCCTATAATCTCCATGTTCCTTCTCACATTCGTAAATGGGTTGCTGTAAAGAACACCGTTCACTTCTACAGAAAAATAGCCTTGATTAAAGTATTTTGATTTTCCCATCAGTTATTCTCCCTTCTTTTAGCGCTTCGCTATTTTTTTTCACCTTGATTATACTATATAGAGTTCGTTTTCGCTTGTTTTTTTTCTTTTTTTATATTCGTATGCATCGTTGCACGGCCTGTTTACCGTAATAATACCTTGGCGTTTTTAAGACTTTAATGGCCAAAAAATTAAGATGAAAAAAGAATTTAAAAATTCAAAAAGATTTAAAATAATTTCTCAAAATTTACTTTTTTGTCTTATAACTTCCGAAATGTTGTAATATTTAGTGTAATAACCATAGAATGAATTTTTTTTTTGAAGTTAAAATATATATGGTGAGGTGTGTGTGTTAGGAAAAATAAAATGTGATAAAAAAAATATTCTATATATAGGAAATTACATCAAATATTACAACATTTGGGCGTTTTTAAGACTTTTTTTAAGATTTTTCAAAATTTTTTAAAACTTTTTAAAACTTTTTAAAATAATGGCTTTTGCGTGCTTTGTGGCTACTTTTAAGACGCTTTTGTATCAACATGTATACGTAAAAAAAAGACCCGAGATGGGTCTTTGGTCAGATCTGGGCAAATCCGCGGCATCCGACGATCCGTCCCTCTTTGTCCCGGACGGTGTCGTTCACAACCAAGAGGTCAGTTCGCTTCCCGGCTGCTGCCTGCGCCACCAGGGCGCTTACAACATAGAAGATTCCGGGCAGTGGGTCAGGAAGTCCAGTAATTTCACCGTAGAAGTTCTTTGAGATGGGAAAACCATCAATTTCCCCGATTACTTCAGAACGGACAGCGACCCGAGCAATACCGCTAGACTTTACTGTTTCGGCGAGCTCATCTCCGCGATACAGATGGATTTCATGAGGTGTCAAGTTAACAATCACTTTTTCAACAATCACTTTTTCCATTCTCCTTTCCGAAGTCTGCTGACTCCAAAAAACCCACAACCGCAGGCGGTTGTGGGCTCTAGCAATCAGCAGACTAGTCTAGGTAGAGGTCGCACAGTTTGCTGACTTCTGCAAGGATTGTTTCCTTAGTGATGGTCGGATTCATGAGTTTTTTGATTTCCGCGTTGATAAACCGGATCGCCGCCAGATCTGTTTCGTCCAGATCCGCTTTGTCAAAAAGTCGTTTCTTTTCCTTTTCTAGCTCTTCCAGCGCGTCTTTGTCCACCTGCTTGAAGTAGTCAACCAGCCGCAGGAAGTCGGCTTTCAGCCGTTCTTCTTTTGAGCGCATGGTGCGGCTGCTTTCGGTGCGTTCCACCACCTCCCATCCCGCTGCTGCCAGATCTCTTAAACAAGCGGCGGTGTTTTTGCCAGTGCCGCTGTAGCCAGTCAACACCCTAATGGCTTCATTAGGGGAATTAAAGGTTCTGACTTGTTCGCCATTCTTAAGTTTGATCATGTTGTGCCTCCTTTCGCTTATATTGTACCACTATTGACCGGTCCCGGACCGGTTTTTTTGTGATTTTTATGCACAGCACGGCTCCGCTAGTTCGCGTGGTCCCGGTTCCGGTTCCGGTTCCGGTTCCGGTTCTGGGCGTTCCTGCGCGCGCCGGGCGTTCCTGCGCGTTCCTGCGCACACCGGGGGGGGGTCGCCACGGAAGTCGCCCGCTGCCGCGCGCCCGGGGGGGGGTATAGTCCACCTCCATCGTTAACAGAAAAGAAAGGGGGGTAAAGCGAACAAAAATTTGCAATAATTTGCAATTTCAAAAAGAATAAGGTATAATAGGATTAAGAGGCAGGTGAGAAAAAATGGCAAATTTAGAAGCATATGAGAAGGTAGTTCAGAATTTAAATATAGTGAAGGCAATGAAGAGTGCGGGGCAAACGGATCGGGAGATAGCGGAGCGTATAGGGATAACGGTAAAGGAATTGCTAGAGGTTATAGGGTCGGACAATTATTTAAAGGAGATATATGAGAGGGCGCAAGAGAAGGTAGTAGCGGGGATAGAGAGCAAGTTTATAGAAGTAATGGAAGAGAAATTAGAGGAAGGGGATACGAGGGATGCGAAGTGGTATTTAGAGAGGGTATCGCCGAAGTATCAGAAGAAGGACAATGTGATGGTAAGTGTAAAGAGCATTGATGAGGTAATAAGGAATCGAGGGGGTTTAAGTGCCGAAGGAGAAGATGTTTGAAGGGATTGATTATGAGAGGACGATATTCAATCCGCGATGGTTCATGGAGAATTTACTTTACATAGTAGACAAGGCGGGGCGGACGATACCGTTCAAGTTCAACCGGGAACAAAGGCGTCTGATGGAGCATATAGAATTTTGTTTAGCGAACGACATACCGATAAGGATAATTTTATTAAAGGCGCGGCAAATAGGGGCGACGACATTTTTCACGGGATTAGGTTTTTGGTGGGCGGCGATGAATCGGAACACCAATTATGGGATAGTAGCGCATCGATTAGATTCGGCGCAGAGCATATTCGACAAGACGAAGATGTTTTATAATTTTTTACCGAGGGAATTACGGCCGTCGACGATTCAATTTTCGAGCGAGGCGATCAAGTTTGACAAGAAAGACGGGACGGGAATAAACTCGATGATACAATTCGCGACGGCGGGAGAGGGGGTATTTCGGGGGCAGACCTTGAGATATTTACACAAATCGGAGAGTGCGTTTTGGGACGGGGATATTGATTTAATCAACAGCTCATTAGCGCCTACTGTTCCTGATGTGCCGGGGACGATAATAGTGAACGAATCGACGGCGAACGGGTATAATCATTTCAAGGAAGAATGGGACAGGGCGGTGCGAGGGGAGAGTGGATATACGCCGTTTTTCTTTGGATGGCAAGATCATGAGGAATATCGATTGGAGGTTCCGTATGGTTTTGAACTGACGGAAGAAGAGACGAGGCTGAAGGAGAGGTTCAATCTAACGGACGAGCAGATTGCTTGGCGGCGGAAGAAAATATCGGATGATTACCATGGGAACGAGTTATATTTTCAGCAGGAATATCCGATGACTCCGGAAGAGGCGTTTCTCGCTAGTGGGGCGGGGGTATTTGACGCTAAGACAATCAAGGCGGGATATGAGTCGAGCAAAGAGCCGAAGTTAAAGAAAGAGATCAAGAGTTATATAACGCCGGAGAAACTGTTGATATGGGAAGAGCCGCAAGAGATGGTAGAAGAAATACGGTCGAAGAAGGCGGTATGGTCGGTCGAGAAACAAGCGTATGAGTATGAGGAAACGGATTTGGTGCTTGAGACAATCAAGAAGAAAGTGCCGTATACAATCGGGATAGATACAGCGGGATTAGGCAAGGATTGGAATCAGATTGTGGTGATTAACAATTTGACGAAGAAATATGCGGCGCGATTTGGGCAGAAGGACATACCGGAGGATGCGCTTGCGGATATAGCGATAGAGATAGCGGAATATTACAATAATGCAATGATAGCGCCGGAGACTAACTTTTCGAAGGAGATATGCAATTATATTTTAAAGCCGAAGTTTGACGAAAACGGGGAGAAGATAAGAGACGGGTATAAAAACGTATATATGACGGAGAACTTGGCGAAAACGAAAAAAATCAGCGTCGGGGGGGGCGTGGAATACGGTTGGAAAACAACGGGGAGCACGAAAGCCCCGATGATTTCGGCATTAAGGGCGCTTTTGAAGGAACATCCGGAACTTATTGAAGATAGGGAATTTTGGTATCAAGCGGAATATTTTTTGATAACGGACATTGCGAAGAACAAGATGGAGGCGGCGGGCGGACATTTTGACGATATAATAATAGCGGCGGCGATAGCGCATTATGTATCGTGCAGTTTTCAAGCGCCGCAAACGCCGATAATATTCAAGGAGGAGAAAGCGCAAAAAAGCGGTTGGATAAACGGGATATACATACCAAAGAAAAAAAAGTTGAGAAAGGGGATTTATAAGAATCATGCGTAAATGGTTGATGAAGGTATTCGGTATTCCGGAGGACATAGAGACGAGGATCGGAATATTGGTTGAGGAGAACAGGAAATTACGGGCGAGAGTTGAGGCTCTCGAGCAGATTTAGAGCCGGTAAAAGGGTATATAAAATCGACACCGATGAGGGAAGATATTGAGAGAAAAAAGCGGATGTTACGGGGGTATCCGGATCAACCGCCGAAAAAGAGGGATGAATAATAATGGCA
>Ga0134095_1000318_pt1 | contig 51722 bp, 47 predicted proteins | sample 6_2taG_FD_94449 | JGI IMG/M metagenome (GOLD analysis project Ga0134095, IMG submission 94449) | Switchgrass degrading microbial communities from high solid loading bioreactors in New Hampshire, USA - 6_20_20_110_A2 metaG | ecosystem: Engineered > Bioreactor > Semi-continuous > Anaerobic >... | reverse complement strand
CTTGACGCCATGAGGAAGACAGCTAAACTTGTAATTGGGTTGGTTAGGTATGAAAAATAATGAAATTTTAAGGTAGAAAAATTATTACGCAGATAATCTCCAATTATAGGGGGTCAACCCGATGCATTCAAGTTCGAACTAAACACAATAGGGGAATACTACGGAAATAGCGACTATATCAGCATAACACCGGAGTTCTGGTACGTGAAAAAAGACGGCACAGGCTGCAGGAAGGTTGATCTGTGGTATCATGACAGCTTTGGCGGCAAGATGAACTATTTTGTAAAAATATCACCCGATGATCCGAGAAACGTTAACAATACGAAATATATGAAGCTCGGAGATTTATACAGGAACGTTCCTGATAATGAAATAAAGGACACATCACGGATACTTGGAATAGACGAATACACATTCAGAAACAGCAGCGTTGAAATCGGAAGTTTTGACCATATAACCCTTTCCGAAGGACAGCGTACATTTATCGGAACAAAGCAAAGCCTTCCTAACGGAATTGAAGCTGATGACTCAATAAAATCTGTACAGAAATGGTACGGTGAATACTACCTGCCTAATGACCTGTTCGCTGTCGACCAGAACTTTGATGTCATAGAATACGGCAGGACACATAACGGCCTTAACGGCAGAGAAAGCTTCTGGCTGAAGGACGGGTATATCATAATTAATTTCCGCATCGAAACAGTGAAAAACGGGGATTTCAACAATCCTGTGCTAAGCTATTGGAGCGCTCCAAGGTGCAATATGTTTTTGCGTGAAGGCTTCATATATGAAAAAACCGATTATCACGGTATTACATTCACTTTCAAAGACGGCGATATTGTGTTCTACGACACGGACAAACGCTCAAGCGACGATTACCGCACAGGAGGAACGCATTAAACCGCGATTGATGACAAATATGACTGCTAGCCGTTTCAATCTTTACCACCTGGGAAAGGTTTAGCATGGTTCCGGTTGGAAATAAAACAGATATATAACCCGGAAAGCCGTAATACGGCACTGCATAAAATTAAAGCATATAAAATAATTTGAAAAGATAACAGCGCCCTGTTAAAATATATGTGAAACGGGTAACACGCAAAGCGCGCTTACGCGCTGATATTACGATGGTTATTTTCGTTTTTTTCAAAGGATGAGTTTTTATGTGCGGCCGGTTTTATGTCCCGGAAAAGGAAATGGATGATTTTACGAAACTTGTAGCGGAAGTTGAAAGGTCCTTGCTGAAAAAATACGGCGAAATCTTTCCCGGAGATACCGTTCCCGTCATTACGCCGGGTAAGGGAAAAAGGGAAGTCCATGCCGTTAAATGGGGGTTTCCGTCCTGGAAAGGCCGCGGGCTGATCATTAACGCAAGAAGTGAGACCGCTCCTGTTAAACCGCTGTTCAGAGAGCCGTTCAGAAAAAGAAGATGCGTTATACCCGCATCAGGTTTCTATGAATGGAAAAAAGAAGAGTCCGGCGATAAGACAAGAAAAATAAAGCACATTGTAACGGTTGGCAATAAATTGTTTTATATGGCAGGTTTATACTGGTTTTTTAAAGAGAATGAAAATAATTCCGTGTTATATCCGGCCTTTACGATCCTAACAACCGAAGCGAACAATAAAATGCGGAGCATACATAACAGGATGCCTGTTATAATAGATGATGAAAATATTGAAAAATGGCTTTTTTCAGATAATCCGGAAGAAGTTATCTCACTTCTTCGTCCTATAGAGGATGAACAAATAGAGATTAAAGAAGCGGTTTAGAATACCTGGCATTTCTAATATATATCAAATTTAATTAAAGCTGTTTTTCCTGCTTAAAATATGTCTCCATACGGCCGTTTTATGGCCCTGCATAGCAAAAAGGAATATTGCAAAAGATAGTAACGTCTTATTCAGCGAATAGTATTCGCATTAATTTGTTTTACGGCATGCCGCACTGGGGAGAGAATAAATGCATATTGCAGGGATACTCGAAAATGATCGTACGCAAGAGATTATTGATACGATTAAATACTTTCTTAATGCTGTAAATAAAAAGGTCAGCTTTTCCGAGTATGCATACCGTTTCAAGAACAAACAATTGTGGAATGATTATTTATCTGCGCTTATCCAGATAGAAACCGAAATTCTCGTTATCAGAATCAAGCCGCGTGATGTCGATGAAGCAATTCGCACACTTCCTCTCAATACGCTGATAGTCAATGATTATTCCGATTGGAACGCAATTTGTTCAAAAAATGAACGTGATTTGGGACATTTATTATGTCAAATGGTAGTTATTTTGAACAGTGATATAATAAAACCATCAAATTTTTCCGATGTAGAAAAGGGTAGGTTATTATTTTACGGCTTCAGTTCGGACTCGAATATAACAACGTCGAGCATGGGCGAACCTTTTGAAAACGGGAAGTTCCTGTGCTGCATAAGAGAAGGGTTGATATCGGCAAATGGCAATATCGTCGAACCGCAGGAATTTGTCGTTAACCTCAGGAATACGCCGGGCGATCCGTACAGCATTCTTGCGGCGGCATCGTTTGCCGTATTGAATGATGTGGACATGAATAAGTTGAATTATCTGCAGTAATAAAGAAGGTGATGTTTTTTGAACGTGTTCGCCTGAATAGAATAAAAAATGATTTTTGTTAGGCAAAATCCGACAAAAAAGCACAAAAACGTTGCGAAACAACAGTTCTAGCTATATAATAGAATTAACTTCCAATAGTATAATGTGCTGAAAAAACGGCAATAAATTATTGAATATATTGCCGGGCATGGACGATTTTTTATGACATGGATAAACGTACAGAGGATTTGCCTAACAGTCCATGAATAGATTTATGAACGGCCTTTCGGCCTTACAGGTTCGTATAAATGTATGTTTTATATAAATATAGAAAGAAAACTTCTAAAAACATATTATGCGGAATAAGCATAACATGAGATGAATTGATTTTATATACGAAAGACAGAGAGGAGTGGGTTTATCCATGTCCGTAAACTTTATGGAGAATAACAGCGCAAATTTGTCGGGTATCATTTATTCCGAACCGACATTCAGTCATGAAATATATGGCGAGGGGTTTTATCTGGTTACTGTAAAAGTGCCCAGACTCAGCGATACATATGATTTCATTCCTGTAATGTTTTCCGAAAGGCTGATACCGCTCGAAGAAATCCGTGAAGGCAGGACAATTGTCATAGATGGCCAGTTCAGAAGCTATAACAATTACAACAGCTCTTCAAAGCATAAGCTGATGCTTACGGTTTTTGCGAGAGATATCATTGTATCCGATTCAATAGATGAAACACGGGTTCCGAACAGCATTTTCCTTAACGGGTTTATATGCAAAAAGCCTATCTACCGCACAACCCCGTTCGGAAGGGAAATATCGGATATTCTGCTTGCTGTAAACCGCGCATATAATAAATCCGATTATATCCCATGCATTGCGTGGGGAAGGAACGCGCGTTTTGCGAGCCATCTTGAAATCGGTGACAATATCAGGATTTGGGGAAGGATCCAAAGCAGGCAGTATCAAAAGAAATTGCCTGACGGAACAGTGGAGGAAAGGACCGCATACGAGGTTTCAATCTCGAAAATGGAGGTAAGCAAGGTAAATAACGCCGTCAAAAAAGAGGATGAAAGCGGATGAAAGGCGGATAGCTTATGATAAAGGTTGTGCACGGCGGCAAAGGTGTCGGAAAGACCAGGTATCTTGTCGAGGATGCTCACCGTTTTTTGAATGACTGCAAGGGCGAAATAGTGTATATCGATACGGGGAATAAACTGATTACCGGGCTGAAGCACGAAATCAGGCTTGTAAACATCCGGGACTTCCCGGTTGATGGTCTGCGCTCCTTTTATGGGTTTATCAGCGGCATGATAGCCGCGAATTTTGATATTGTGGCCATATATGTTGACCGGCTTGACGCTGTTTCCGAAGAGAATCCCGATTATAAAACCTTTTTTGACAAGGTAAAGTTTTTATCGGAGCAATACAATGTCCGTTTTATGTTTTCAATGAGCGGAAATGCAAAAGACATTCCCGACTACGTAACGAGTATAAAATTAAGCCCGCCGGTTAATTCATAAACGGTCGGAGACTGCGTTTCGTCTTTCGAGTATCTTCATCGAATTTATAAATTTTAAATAAAAAGTCCCGATTTTTTCGGGACTTTTTATTTAAATGCTGTTGTTATGACCCATTCCTGCGGATTCAAGAAGATTGTCATAGAAAGCCACACGGGTTATGTAATAATACGGCATCGACCACAGGAAGCCTATGTAAAACCCGGGGAATATCGAAAGTATGAACCAGCCTAAAAAGCTCAAATCCTGGATAAATAAGGTCATCTTGTTTCCGTACATCATTGCCTTGCTTCGGCGTATGGCTTCTGAAGCGGTTATTTCCGGGTTGTCGTACAATATCAGCATTGCCTGCGAATATCTGTATGACGCAACGATACCGGGCACAATAAACAAAAGTGACCACAGGAAAATATAAAGCTGCGAAAGCCAATAAACTGCAAGGGCTTTCCCAAACATGTCAAATCCTTTGAACAGGTTTTCCAATTCGGTTTCACCATGTCGGAAGAACCTGATAAAGAAAATAACAAGCCCGAATTGAAGCGGAGGCACCAGTATTATTGTACCAAGAACAGGGATAATGCCGCAGCCCATTTGAAGCAGAAAAAAGATAAGCATCGCGAGAACAGCGCTTCCCCACTTGCCGGAAAGTGCCGCTTTTGCCCGGTTTTTTAGCTCCGGACGCGAGGCAGTCGGACGAAACGCGCCGTATGTGTAATCCATAACAAATTCCTCCATACGTTTATGTTTTTTTAATTATACTTTATTTTTATACTGGGAACAATATGAAACATTTACATAAATGAGCGCAATATCACCGGTCTGCTGCCGGCGCAGCAGTAAAAGGAATGAATTATGTCTTTAGGATATTGAAGAAGCAGCATATGAATAGATTTTGCAGGCAAGCAGATAACGGATAGCGATGAATTTATACAGATGCAAGGGACTTGGAACTTATTGATTGAGGTTTTTTCTCTACAGCTTTCCACCCCTCTTTAAATCCGGTACCCGTTCATGTAAAATGGAACGAGAGGTGTCTTATGTTTGTTTCCGTTATAATTGCGAACAGCACAAGAGAATACGACATATTTTACGATTACATTGTTCCCGGGAACCTGGAAGCTTTGGTGCAGCCCGGAGTGCGCGTCCTTGTCCCTTTCGGCACCGGCCGCCGTTTGAGGGAAGCATTTGTGATGGAAGTTAAGCAGGAAAGCGAATATAAAGAGCTGAAGCAGATAAGCCAGGTAATTGATGAAATACCTGTGCTCACACCCGATTTAATTACCTTAAGCCGGTATATGAAAAAACGCTATGTGTGTACATACGATCTCGCGATAAGGTGCATGCTACCGTCAGGGCTTGCGCTTTTGTACAGCGACGAGGCGGTGGTAAATGCCGGGACTTTTGAAAACCTTACGCCCGAGGAAAAAAAGATCTTCGATATAATTGCCGATCACGGGGGACGGCTGAAAATAGACAAACTCCGCGAGATAATCCAAATGCCTGTTGAAAAGCTTTTAAACGGGCTTGAAAACAAAGGCGCGGTTAAAATAGTAAACAGTTTTCAATTCAAAGCCAATGCAAAAACCGTTAAGGTCGCGTATCCTGCAGTTGAATCCGACGTATTCCAGGAGCTTGTCCGCGACAATTCAATAAAAAGCCAAAACTATATACGGATTATGGAAATATTATACGATGAAGGCGCGGTCGCCGTAAACGAGCTTAACATGCTCGGGTTTTCAAACACCGTACTGAAGAACATGGAGAATAAAGGCTACATTTCTTTTATTGAAGAACCTGTTGAAAGAAACCCTGTCGGCGAACTTGACGTCGTCGTTACCGAGCCGAAGACACCGACATCGGAACAGAAAAAAGCCCTTGACGTGATACGTGAAAAAATCGAATCGGGTGCATTCCACGAAATACTATTGCACGGGATAACTGGCAGCGGAAAGACCGAAGTATACATGCAGGTTATTGCGGACATATTGAAAAAAGGCAAAAACGCGATCATGCTTGTCCCCGAAATAGGACTTACACCGCAAATGGTATCACAGCTTATGGGAAGGTTCAAAGACAATATTGCCGTTATCCACAGCCGTCTTTCAATGGGCGAGAGGTATGACCAATGGAAAAAAATAAGAAACGGTGAAGTAAGGGTCGTTGTAGGAGCGCGGTCGGCCGTTTTCGCGCCGCTGCCTGACATCGGAATTATCATAATAGATGAAGAGCATGAGTCGTCATATAAATCCGACAGAACACCGAAGTACGACGCAAGAACTATTGCGGCTGCGCGCTGCAAAATACATAATGCGGTCCTTCTGTACGGTTCCGCAACACCATCCGTCGAGAACTACTGGAGAGCGAGAACAGGTAAAATAACACTTGTTGAAATGAAAGAAAGGACCAACAAAAACCCGCTTCCTCAAATAATACCCGTGGATATGCGTGAGGAAATGGACAGGGGTGCGAGAAACGAGTTAAGCAGCGTACTTATCCGCGAACTGAGAAAGAATAAGGAAGCCGGAGAACAGGCGATACTGTTCATAAACCGTCGGGGATATTCAAATTTCATTCTGTGCAGAAAATGCGGGTTTATTGCCATGTGCCCGTACTGCAGCGTTTCATTGACATGGCACAGGCCGGAAAACAGGCTTGTTTGCCATTACTGCAGCTACAGTTCGGTGCTTCCCGGGAATTGTCCCATATGCAAAAGCGATAAATTACAGCCTTTCGGATTAGGTACTCAAAAGGTCGAAGAGGTTGTTTCGTCTACGGAACCGGGGTTTTCCGTGATAAGGATGGATTTCGACACTACCGCGGGGAAAAGAGGGCATCAGGCGGTTCTTGAAACTTTTCGCAAGCAGAAGATCGATGTAATGGTCGGAACGCAGATGGTTGCAAAAGGACATGACTTTCCCGATGTTACGCTCGTCGGAATCCTGTCCGCGGACAGCCTGCTCGGCTCGGGAGACTTCCGCGCCGGTGAACGTACTTTTCAGTTAATAACACAGGCCGCAGGCAGGGCAGGCAGGGCCGGCAAGCACGGAAGAGTCGTACTTCAGGCGTACAATCTTGAGGACTACAGCATACAGGCTGCAATTCGGCAGGATTATCACGAATTTTTCAGTCATGAAATAAAACTCAGATATGAATTGAAGCTGCCGCCGTTTTACCAGTTCGGCCTCATACTCGTTACAGGCAAAGATAAGGAAAAAGTGCAGAAACTCGCCGAACGAATTCATATTGATATAACCCGTAAACCTGAACTGAACCACGGTGTGCTTATATCCGCGCCCGCTCCTTCTCCCGTTTCGAAAATAAAAGGCAGTTACAGGTGGCGTATTCTGCTTAAGCACCAGTCAATAAAAAGACTCGGCAGTATACTTGAATGGGTAAATGATTCATATAATAAAAAAGGCTATAAGGATTGTACCGTATCGGTGGATATAAATCCCGCAAATATGGTATAATTTATTTGTTTGCGGGTTTTTGCCAAAAAGCAAAAAATTTTTCACCGTTGATGAAAGGGTTGAAAATATATGGCGATACGGCAAGTGCGAACCAAGGGAGACGAAATATTAAGAAAAAAATGCAAACCGGTAAGTAAAATAGACAAAAAACTTCATGAACTCATTGACGACATGATAGAAACAATGTACAGCGTTAACGGTGTCGGCCTTGCAGCACCGCAGGTCGGCATACTTAAGAGGGTTGTTGTTATCGATATCGGAGAAGGCCCGATGGCGCTGATTAATCCCGAAATAATAAGCGAATCAGGTGAACAAATAGAAGTGGAAGGATGCCTCAGTATACCCGGAATATGGGGCGAAGTAAAAAGACCGGCCCAAATAGTAGTTAAAGCCCTCGACAGGGACGGGAAATCCCTTAGGATAGAAGGTACTGGAATGCTCGCAAGGGTATTGAGCCATGAAACCGATCATCTTGAAGGTATCCTGTTTGAAGACAAAGTAATCAGGTATATTGAGCCTGAAAAAGAAAATTCGCAGGAAAAATAGAAAGACAAAAGAAGGATTTCATTATGCGTATAGTTTTTATGGGAACTCCTGAATTTGCCGTTCCAAGCCTTGAAAGTTTGGTCAACAGTAAATATGAAGTCGTAATGGTCGTAACGCAGCCCGATAAGCCGAAAGGCAGGGGCTACAAGGTTTGCTGCCCACCTGTTAAGGAATATGCGCTGCTGAAAGGAATACCGGTATTTCAGCCTGAAAAAATCGGGGACCAGTCCGCTGTAAGGAAATTGGCCGAAACAAACCCCGACCTTTTTGTGACATGTGCTTTTGGGCAGTTTTTAACATCGGATGTTCTTAACATACCGAAGTACGGAACTGTTAACGTGCACGCTTCCTTGCTGCCGAAATACAGGGGAGCGGCACCTATTAACTGGGCAATAATAAACGGCGAAAAAAAGACCGGAATCACCACAATGATGACCGTTTTGAAGATGGACGCCGGAGACATACTGCTCCAGGAAGAGTTAGAAATCGATGATGACATGACGGCCGGACAGCTTCACGACAGGTTGTCATTACTTGGGGCCGATCTGTTAATAAAAACTATCCGGAAAATAGAAGAAGGAACTCTCGAACGGATTCCCCAGAATGACTCGGAAGCAACGTTCGCTCCAAGAATAACGGGCACGACCGGCAGGATTGACTGGGGAGCGACGGCAAGACAAATACACAATCTCGTACGTGGGACAAACCCGTGGCCCGGAGCTTTCTCGTTTTTCAAAGGAGAGCGCATGCGCATCTGGAAAACAATAATAATAGACGAAACAAAAACGACGGGATCAAAGCCCGGCACAATACTTGAAATCACAAAAACCGGGTTTATCGTGCAGACAGGCAGCGGATTGATCCTGATATCCGAAATACAGTGCGACAATTCAAAACGTCTCACAACGTGTCAGTATGTCTGCGGCCACTGTGTCATTGCGGGGGATTGTTTTGGAGAATAACCGATATTTTTACAGGCTGTCTTTTCTGATTATCGCTGTTTTTTTATTCTTAACCGCCTTTTTGTTTTTTACGGCAAGTTTTTTAAGTCTGCATACATACCGGATTATTATATATATAACAGCTTTTTTACTGCTTACTGCGGTAATACTGCTCTTAACGGGCTTTATCTGGATAACGAAAATATTATCGCAAAGGGACAATAACAGTGCGAAAACGGCAAAAAACCCATTTCTTTCGAAACTGTCCTTCAGGTTTTTTATGCCGCTGCTGCTCGCTGCAAGCGAACAGCTCAACTTCTGCAAAGACGAAATAAGGCGCGTATATATCAATACCTGCAATGAATATATAAAAACGAGAAAAATAAAGGAAACGCCCGATAAAATGCTTGTTATTCTGCCGCACTGCCTTCAGAATTCAAAATGCCCCGTGCGTTTTGTAGACAGCATAGACACATGTGCCGGATGTAATTCATGCAGTATCGGCGCGATAAAAGAGTTATTGAAAAAATACGGCATAAGGTCGCGCATAGCAACGGGAGGGACAGCCGCGAGAAAGATAATAAACGATGAAAAGCCGGGATTTGTTATTGCCGTAGCGTGTGAGAGGGACTTATCATCCGGGATGATGGATGTGCAAAACCTGCCTGTATACGGCATTCTTAACAAAAGACCGAACGGACCGTGCAGGGATACGTTTGTAAACACCGATGAACTTGAATATGCAATACTTCTTTTCTGTCAAAATTAAAAATTTGTCACGCATTTGACCCGGACAACCGCTGTAATCAGGCTAATCCTTGTCACCCGGAGCTATTTGAGGAGTTGAGCAATGAAAAAAATAAACAGCAAAAGGTGGTTGTTATGGAGGATTTAAAAAACATATGGCTGCACTTTGTTGACGTCTTATCGCATACTTTTCTGGAAATTGAGATTTGGCGCATTATCGCGGCGGGATTAATACTGATATTCGCGCTCGCCGTAAGAAAAATGTTTTTGAACATGCTGATCTCATACCTGAAAAAGAGCACAAGCAAAACTAAAACAACTTTCGACGATAAACTTGTCGAAGCTGTCAATCCTCCGGGAAAGCTGCTCATAATAGTAATCGCGTTATATTTTGTTTTCAGGGTGCTTTTAATAAATGTCTCCGGTGATTCATTCGGAGGGCATATTATCCGCACGTTGTTTATTTTTACGTTATTCTGGATGATCTACCGTGCAGCGGGGATTATAGCGCACCTGTTCGAGGGACTTGCCAAAAAAACCGAAACAGATCTTGACGATATGCTTGTTCCTTTTATCAGCAGGGGTATAAAAGTAATAGTTGTAATTGTGGGAATAACGGTTATCGCGAAGGAGTGGCGCTATGATCTTGGTGCGCTGCTTACCGGGCTTGGTCTCGGCGGCCTTGCTTTTGCGCTTGCCGCGCAGGAGACTCTCGCGAATATGTTTGGCGGGATAACGATCATGCTGGATAAACCTTTTTCGGTAGGCGACTGGATACTTACTCCTGATGTTGAAGGAATTGTCGAAGATATAGGCTTCAGAAGCACAAAAGTAAGAACTTTTGCACAGGCGCTCGTTACCGTCCCCAATTCGACTCTTGTGAAAACAGCCATAACAAACTGGTCGAGGATGGGGAAGCGCAGGATAAATTTCAATCTTCGGATAAAATACCAGACCACGGCTGAAAAAATAAACGCGCTGCTTGAAAAAACAAGGGATATGCTAAAAAATCATCCGGAAATACATCCTGAGACAATATTCGTGTTTTTCGACAAATTCGGGGAAAGCGGATATGAACTGTTTTTAAATTTCTTTACGAAAACGACGGTCGCACAGAAACATTTCGAAGTAAAAGAGGACATTAACCTGAAAATCATGCAGATACTTGACGAACTCGGAATTGAAATAGCGCTTCCGTCAGCAAGCGTATATATCGAAAACGAAAAAGACGGCGGAGTTTACGAAGCGAATGCTCAGTGATATTATATTAACAGGCGGTTTTTCTCCTGTACTCCGGTAAAAAATAAAAGCTGGATATATCAATTATCCGCATCAATGCACTGAAAGGGATTTATTATGAATATACTTCTTCATATATGCTGCGCGCCTTGTGCTGTCGGTGTTTTGCAAAATTTATCCGACAGCGGTCCATACTCCGTTACCGGGTATTATTTTAATCCCAATATACATCCAGCCGAGGAATTCCGGAAAAGGAAGGAATCCGTTGAAAAGCTGTCCGCGGATAACAACATTCCGGTAATCTATAATGATGAATATATGCTTGAATACTGGAAAAACTCCCTTTCCAAAGAAAACCGCTGCGATGCCTGTTATCGTATGCGAATCGACGAAATCGCTAAAACAGCGAAACAAAAAGAGTTTGACGCTTTTACGACAACGCTTCTCATAAGCCCGTGGCAAGATCATGAAAAAATCAGGATTTTTGCTGAACAGGCAGCGTCAAAATACGGCATCGGGTTTTTATACCGTGATTTCAGGCCTTTTTACAGGGAAGGCAAAAACGAGGCGTACAAAAGAGGATATTACCTTCAAAAATACTGTGGATGCATATATTCCTATTTCGAATCCGATCATAAAAAGAAGCCCGTATATGAATTTTAGCTAAACACTCGAGTCAGAACCCGCGGGAGTGATGCCGCAAACCAGCGGGTGGCTCGGGTGTTTTCGGTGACGACAGGCGACATGCTCCGGAGCCCTGCTGCCTACAGGTAACTGTGGAGAGGGATAATGAGCGACCCGGGCTATGGATACTGCTGTGTGAATACAGTACAGGAACGGAACCGTGATATTGGTATGTGCTTTGTCGACCGAGGAAACGAAATACCCGAGCCAGGACCCGTGGTAATATTGTAAAACCATGTCAGTCTGTAACATTTGTCATATCTATTTAACTAACTTTTAACCCAGATTATGTCGAAATATAATTAGAATTGTTGTATAATGGTAATACGGGTGGAACTTAACAGGATTAGCTGACGCCCGGTTTACCAAAGAGAAGATGTACGGGGGATTGTACATGAGGAAGGCTTTACCTGTTTTATTTCTCGTTTTTTTAATTTTGTCTGTTATTTCAAACAGCGCATATTCAAAAAATATCACCGTTAAAGTCGGCGGAGAGGAACTGACATATTCAGGAACAATATACAACCTTGAGCTCAACGGTCTCTGGATTCCGACAAAAACTCCATGTATTGTTCTCGCAAATGTCGCGTATGTTCCTTTAAGAGAGGTATTCCAGGATTATCTCGGTCTTACGGTCGGTTATGACGGTGAAAGAGGAATTGCGTATGTCAGTTCCGGATCAAAGAAAATGGAGTTCAGCTATTCAAAACAGGAAATATATCAAAACGGCGTGAAAGTTGATCCTCCGCTTCCCGTGGCAATTATCGACGGAAATACTATGGTGCCGCTGTCGAAAACAGCTGGCTACTTCGGCTATACTGTTTCCGTTAAACCGGATAATAAAACGCTTACGATACAATGGAACAATAAATCGCAGAACACCGCGGTTGTTAAAGACAAATTGATAGACGGCACGGTTGACAGAATAGCATATTATGTTGAAAACGGAAACGAATATATACTTGTCAGCACAAAAGCTAATGAGATAACTAGAGAATTTGTATTAAAACCTATGGAAGGCAATCCGTACTACCGGCTTTGTGTACAGTTCAGACAGGCGTATATTGACAGACCGGGCTCGCTTGATGTGTATTCAGGGTCCGTGCAGCAGATACGTTATGCGCAGGTCGATAACGAAATGCGTATTGCGAATGTGGTTGTCGAGGTTGATCATAACCCGCAGTATACTGTTAAAACCGTTGAAGGAGGCATTCTCATAACAATACTGTCAAATAAAGCCGCTGAACCTTCTCCGGCACCCGAACAGCCTGAGACGGCCGCACCGTCTCCTACGCCAACACCTGCCGCAGCTCCGGAAACAAAACCGGAGCCGACTGCCTCTCCGTCTCCGACACCTGCTCCTGCGGTCACACCTGCACCGTCTCCGACACCTGTGCCCGAACCTGTAAAACGCGTTGGAAACGGCCCGATCAGCTATGTCATGGAAGGCAGTGACTGCGTTGTAACTCTCGAAGGCGTTAATTTACCGCTGATGCTTAACGAAAACCCCGCAGATTACAGAGTCGAATACCGTGATTTGGAAAAAACGCTGCAAATAAGATTACCGCTGCTTGATGGCTATAATACCGAAATTCTTCCCGGCAATGATTATTTCCACGGTATTATCACCGTCAAAAGCGGTTTGAGGAATGAAATAAATATCAGGATTCCCGGGAAGAATGCTTTATACTATGTCGTTAAGCCGGATGGGAATTCAGGCACAAAAATCGTTTTTAAACCCGATGCCGGATCAATTGGTGATATTATTGAATTGCCTGATCCGACACCTTCACCTAAACCACCGCAGCCTGAACCGACTCCTTCACCTAAACCGGAGCCGACACCGACGCCGTCTGCGCAGGTATCTCCCAAACCTACTGCCGCTCCTTCCGGCCCTGATCTTTCCAACCGCGGGGACGTGGACAGAACGGTTCCGTTATCGGTTGACTGCGTTGTAAACAAAATTTCCGTAAACGCAGTATCGCTCGACGATTATAAAATATACAGGCTTGGCAATCCATCACGGATTGTTATTGATCTGCCCGGAAATTTTACTGAATCAAAGAAAATTGATATTCCGGCCGGAGCGTTATTTACCGGCGTAAGTACGGTTCAATCGGACAGCAAAACCGCGCGGATAATTGCCGAGGTCCCGGAAAATACCGACTGGGAACCGCAGAAAAACGGAAATATGCTTACGGTTACATTCAAGCCATCTCAGATAAAGAATATTGTATTCCGCAATGACGGTATGGGCGCAGTTTTAAAGATTACAAGCCCCGGTATCCGCGAAAAGGTAGAACGGAATATCTCAAAAATAAAAACCGATAACGATATAAAAAACAAGTATTTCACGTTTGTATTCCCGGCTGACGTAATCAACCTCGGCAACGGCAAGATAAACGTAGGTGACGGCTTGATGAAGGCTGTTCATACTCTGTCCGAGGTGAAAAATACATACCTGCTGATAGAACGGGAACGCACGGATGAAATATATGAAATAAGATATACGGATTCGAGTGATGAAATTGAAATTGTGCCTTCGTCGAAAGGAGGTTCGTCCGGTTCTCTCCCTAATACGGGAAATACGGCGGGCACCGGCTCGGGAATTGATCCTGTCCCTGCAAACAGCGGGATGCTTGTTGTGCTTGATGCAGGCCACGGCGGAAATGATCCCGGAGCGACATTCGGCAACGGAGAAAAATGGTATAACCTTGATATTACTCTGCGGCTTGAAAAAATATTGAAATCAAAAGGCGTTCGTGTCAAGCTGACTCGTTCAACTGATGTTTTCGTAGGCCTCCAGGAACGGGCAGAAATGGCAAACAATTGGGGCGCTGATATATTTATCAGCATACATAACAATTCATTCTGGGATAAAAGCATAAACGGGACAATGACGTTTTATTTTCCGACAAGTTATAAAGGCAAGGAATACGCGACAATAATACAAAATGATCTTATAAAGAATCTAGGTACTAACAATCTTGGTCTGAGATCGGACAGATTTGTGGTATTGAGAGACACTAAGATGCCTGCCGTGCTTGTCGAAATTGCATGCCTTTCCAACGATTCGGACCGGGCGAAGCTCGATTCGGAGGAATTTCGGCAGAAAGCCGCGGAATCCCTCGCGGAAAGCATCCTGAAAATTGTAAAATGATATAAATTATTAATAAAAAAAATCGAAAATTTTATATATTCTTTTATCTTAATTTGTATTGATTACGGCGCGGCAACCAAATATAATAAAATACGTATGGTTTAGCCGCGCTGTTTATTGGGTAAAAACTAATTTACTGCAGCAGCATATTACTTATTACGGAAATAAATGTATTGGGTTTTTCTAATTGTGTATAATTAGTAACAAGTTAAAAAGCGGAGGTATTATTTGAACTTCCGCTTACAATTTTAATACCGAAGCCGAATTTTAACGGATGAAAGGAAAACAGTATGCCGCGTTTGGATGGAAGGAAGAACGACGAACTAAGAAAAGTGAATATTATAAGAAATTATATCCCGTATGCCGAAGGATCAGTCCTGGTTGAATTCGGCATGACTAAAGTCGTATGCACGGCTTCGGTTGATGATAAGGTCCCACCGTTCAGGAAAGGCACTGGAGAAGGATGGGTAACGGCCGAGTACAGCATGCTGCCCAGATCAACACAGGTCAGGAATCCCAGGGACATATCGAAATTAAAGATAAACGGCAGGGCAAATGAAATACAGCGTTTTATCGGCCGTTCGCTTCGTTCGGTGGTAGATTTCAAGGCTCTCGGCGAACGCACGATAATTATTGACTGTGATGTGATTCAAGCCGACGGCGGAACACGGACAGCATCAATAACGGGTGGATTTATAGCTCTTATGGACGCCTGCAGTTACCTCGTAGACAAAAAAATAATAACGGAAATACCGATTAAGGATTTTGTCGCGGCCGTAAGTTCCGGAGAGGTTAACGGGCAGATAATGCTTGATTTGTGTTACGAGGAAGATTCGAGTGCGACTGTTGATATGAATGTTGTAATGACCGATACGGGCAGATTGATAGAAGTACAGGCTACGGGCGAATTATCGCCTTTCACAAGGGAATCAATGAACAGCATGCTTGATCTCGCTGAAAAAGGAATTAAGGAACTTATATCAATACAAAAAAACGTTTTGCTTGAAGGTTTTAAATAAAAAGTCTGTTCAAATAATAAAAACCGGAAAACGGAATATAGCATTGGTTGAGTGTGTAATGGAACGTAAACTGATTGTTGCTTCAAAAAATAACGGAAAAATAAAAGAAATAAAAAAAATATTGGATGGGCTGCCATTTGAAATAATATCAATGAAAGACGCCGGTTTTGATCTTGACATTATTGAAGACGGCGCTACTTTTGAAGAAAACGCGATGCTTAAAGCTCAAGCGCTTTTCAATGTTGTGAACAATATGGTTATAGCTGATGACAGCGGCCTTGAAATTGATTTTTTAAACGGTGCCCCCGGTGTTTTTACCTCGCGTTTTGCCGGCGAATCAACCGAGCAGAGCGTAAAAAACAAAAAAATACTATATCTGCTTAAAGACGTAGAACCTCGGTACAGAAAAGCAAGGTTTGTATGCTCCATTGCTTTTGTGTCCGAAAATATAAAATTTACGGTTACAGGGTCGGTTGACGGGCAAATATCCGAAAAACCCGAAGGAGACAACGGTTTCGGATATGATCCCATTTTTTATGTGCCCGAATACCGAAAGACGTTTGCCGAACTGCCCGAGAGCATTAAGAACAAGATAAGCCACCGGGCGATAGCATTACAAAAGCTGAGGAATGAACTTGACAAAATATTTTTTAGGTAGCATAGGAGTTGGACATTGAATTATGACAAAAGTTCTGGTTATGAGCGACACGCACGGGGATACTTCTCTTGCTGAAAAAGTACTAAAGAAACATCGTGACGTAAATATCGTGATACATCTTGGAGATTATTTCAGAGACGCCGACAGGCTGCATGAACTGTATCCCACTGTGAGATTCGAATATGTGCATGGCAACAGCGACTTTATGATTGGAGACGTACCTGGAGAAAAATTAATAGAAATTGAGGGACAGCGCGTATTGCTTACACACGGCCACCGTTACTCGGTTAACTGGGGTATTGAAAAACTTAAGACAAAAGCTAAAAATGACAATATTCAATTGCTCCTTTACGGCCATACACATAAATCGCAGGTAATATACGGCTCGGGGTATATTATTATGAATCCGGGCAGCATATCGGATCCGCGCGGAGGAGATGACGAATCATACGCCATTGTATATATTGACAATGATATAATAGACGTCGAACTGATGACCGCCGTATAAAAGGAAGGGATTTCACGTTGGCTGATATTATTTACTTTGATAACAGCGCAACAACGAAAGTATATCCGGAAGTAATGAATGAAATGAACCGGATATATTCGTCTGTTTTCGGAAATCCTTCGTCACTGCACAGGCTTGGTAACGAAGCCGAAAAGATTTTGACCGAATCAAGGGAGATTATCGCCGAAACCCTCAGGGTGTCCCCGAACGAGATCTTTTTTACATCGGGAGGGACAGAATCAAACAATTGGGCGATAAAAGGCATTGCGCGGGCAAACAAAAAAAGAGGAAAACATATTATCACATCGGCCGCCGAGCATCCTTCCGTTCTTGAATGCTTTAATTATTTAATATCCGAAGGATTTTCGGCTGAAATATCCGGGACCGATCAATCCGGCCTTCTGGATATCGAAAGTTTTATCGAAAAAATAAACGATGATACGGTTCTTGCAAGCTTTATTCTTGTAAACAACGAAACGGGCGCGATTCAGAAAGCGGAAGAGCTTATTGCCGCGATTAGAGCCAAAAACAAGAAAACGGCGATTCATATCGACGCGGTCCAGGCATACGGGAAAATACCGCTTAATCTGAAAAAACTCGATGCCGACATCGTATCGATAAGCGCTCATAAAATACATGGTCCGAAAGGCTGCGGAGCCCTATATATAAAGGAAAATACGCGCATAATACCGATCCTTCACGGCGGCGGGCAGGAAAACAAGTACCGATCCGGTACCGAAAACGTGCCTGCGATATGGGGTTTTGCAACCGCCGCGAAAATCATCCATGAAAATATAGAAATTAACAGAAACAAAGTAAAGCGTCTCAAATCAATTGTTATCAGCGAACTTGACAAATATTTCGGAAGCGGCGGTTACTTCGTTAATTCACCCGAGGACTCGTATGAAGGAATTCTGAATATTTCGTTTCCCAACGTTAAAGCCCAGGTATTGATGCAGCATCTTGAAGCCGAATCAATCATTGTATCCACAGGCTCTGCCTGTTCATCGCGCAAAAATGTGCAAAGCCACGTGCTCACTGCTATGAACCTTCCGAGAGAACGCACAGAGGGTGCGATTCGCATAAGTTTTTCAGGCATGAATACCGAGGACGAGGCATTAAGATTTACGGAAGCGTTAAAAAGTATCGTACCGAAAATCAGGTACAGGTAATTACAACTGTAACGATAAGAAAGCCTCAACTTATGCACATATCGGTGCGAAAGCTCTCCGCCGTTTAAATATTCGGCAAACAAACGGGATAAAATCTGGAAATTTAATACGGCATGTATTAAGATAATAATTAAAACAACATAATTATCATGAAGTCGGAGCCGGAATGGTGGATGATAATGGATAAACTAATTCTTGTAAGGTACGAGGAAATATTTTTAAAAGGACTGAACCGCCCAGTATTCGAAGGGCAGCTTATAAAAAACATAAAACAGGTCCTCAATGGTCTTGGGCAGGTTAAGGTGTCAAAAGCACAGAACAGGATATATGTCGCTCCCGAATCCGAAAGCTACGACATAGACGAAGCAGTATTGCGGCTCACGAAAGTATTCGGAATCGCGTCGGTAAGCCCTGCTTTAAAAATCGAAACCGATAAACAGTCAATATTTGACAATGCGGTTCAAATCGCGAAGGATATTGTAAAAAGAAAACAGTACAAAACCTTCAAGGTTGAAACAAGGCGCGCCGATAAAACATTCCCGATGGCTTCCATGGATGTTTCAAGGGAACTCGGCGCACTCGTTCTCAGGGAAATACCCCAGCTTAAAGTTGACGTAAATAATCCGGATTTTGTTCTATACGTCGAAATAAGGGAATTCACATATATCTATTCCGAAATAATACCGGCGGTTAAAGGTCTGCCCGTCGGCACAAACGGCCGCGCAACACTGCTTCTTTCCGGCGGCATAGACAGCCCTGTCGCGGGCTGGATGATAGCAAAAAGGGGAGTCGTCATTGAAGCCGTGCATTTTTACAGCTATCCTTATACAAGCGAAAGGGCAAAGGATAAGGTAATCAGCCTCTGTAAAACACTGTCCAGGTATACTCTCGGATTAAAGCTTCACATTGTCCCGTTTACCGAAATACAGTGTGAAATAAATGAAAAATGCCCCAATGAATACCTCACGATAATAATGCGAAGGTATATGATGAGAATAGCTGAAAAAATAGCCGAAAGAAACGGTTCCCTCGGCCTTGTTACGGGAGAGTCGATCGGGCAGGTCGCAAGCCAGACGATGGAAAGCCTCGCCGTCACGGACAGCGTTGTCCGCATGCCTGTTTACCGGCCTCTTATAGGAATGGATAAAAGCGAGGTTGTAAACATTGCGCAAAAAATAGAAACATACGATATATCAATTCTGCCGTATGAGGATTGCTGCACGGTCTTTGTCGCAAAACACCCGGTGACAAAACCTACAATAGAAAAAGCCGAACGCTATGAATCGGTCCTTGATATGGAAAAACTCATACAAAACGCTCTTGACGGCACCGACACGATATATATCGGGCCGTCCGTCTGAAATGCCGATCTCCGCTTAGAATAATGTAAACCCGGAAACATATTATATAATGGTGATATAATATGTTATTCGGGCATAACACACAGGCCCGCCGGCAAAATAAACCGTCCGGCAGATTATTCTCTGTACTGCTGTTCATTGCCGCTGCCATTTTAGCGGCTGCTGCGATTTCAGGATATATTTATCTTAGAGCGCTGCTTTTATCCGATACGATTTATGCGGGGATAACAGTTGACGGGATTGATATCGGCGGCCTGACGCCGGACAACGCACTTAAGGTTCTGCGTGAAAATTATGCCGAAACGCTTATGAAAAACGCCATAATTCTGATTGGTCCCAAAGATAATTACAGGCTTCCATTAAGCGATATAACTTACGGGCCGGACTACGCAAAAGCAGTTGACACTGCTTACAGGCAGGGCAGGGAAGGGAATATCATAAAACGCCTGAAATGCATTTTTAAACTAAAAACCGAAGGATTAAACATAAAGGCAGAAATATGTTACAATAAAGAAAAAATAGGTAATATATTAGATAGCATTATTAAGGACATTGAAATAAAGCCGGAGAACGCTGCCGTCAGGATTGTAAACGGAAAAACAGAAGTAACGCCGCACAGGAACGGTTTGCTTGCCGACAGGGAACTGACGCTTTATAAAATATACAGTTCGCTTGAAAGCGGAAACCTCGATGATGTTGTAATAAGCATGGAAAGCACAAGACCCGACATAACTACGGAGATGGTAAAGGATATAGCTTTCAAGCTCGGAGAATATCAGACGGTTTTTAACCCGGAGAATGAGTCAAGGTCGCATAACATAAAAACGGCATGCATGAAAATCAACGGTAAACTTATTTTACCGGACCAGGTATTCTCGATGGACGAAATGCTCGGTGAGCGTACCGAAAAAAATGGCTACCGTACCGCAAAAGTAATTGTGGGCAGTGAACTTGTCGACGGGCTCGGCGGCGGGATATGCCAGGTAACATCGACACTGTACAACGCCGTTTTGTTATCGGGACTTGAGATTGTAGAGCGGAGGAATCATTCAATTCCCCTGTCATACATTGAAATGGGGCGCGATGCGACGATATCATACGGGTATATTGATTTTAAGTTCAAAAACAACAGCGCATACGCGGTTTATATAGAAGCGGAAGCGTCGGGCGGCTGTGTTCATACTGCAATATGGGGTAAGCGTCCTGAAGTGCTGCGGACAGTTAAAATCAGGACGAAAATAATTGAGACGATACAGCCCGAAGGTGTGGAAACCAAAGAGGATGATACACTTTCCCCTGGCGACAGCGTAGTTGTCAGGGAGGCGGTACCAGGCTATATTGTCGAGGTATACAGGGATATATACGATGTTCATGGAAACCTCGCCAAAACCGAAAAAATATCGGTCGACACATACCAGCCGCAGAAAAAGGTAATACGTGTCGCTCCGTAAAACGGAAATAAAAATACGCATAACATCATATATTTAGGAGCATTTATATATGGCAGATTTGAACCCTATTTACAACTCAACATTGACTTGTCCGGTTTGCGACAATAAAATCGAAGTTTCCAAAGTACGTTCAAGGTTTGTAAAATTAAAAAGCCAGGACGAAGATTTCTGTCCGTACTATGAATCGTACAACCCGGTTTTCTATGAAGCGTGGGTATGCAAATACTGCGGTTACGCAGCGCACAGCACCGTATTCCCCGAAGTCAACAGGAACGACTGCAAACAGGTACTGGACAAAATCAAACCGAAATGGACAAGCCGTGATTTTACGGGAGAGAGGGATATAAATAAAGCCCTCGAAGCTTTTAAAATTGTGCTGTATAATCTGCAGGTCAGGGGAGCGCCATTTTCGGAATTCGGGAAAATATGTTTAAGGATTGCATGGCTGTACCGGTACAAAGGTGAGTATGTTAATGAGCATAAATTTTTGAAATATTCGTATGATTACTACAAAAATGCGTTCAGCAAAGAAAACCTGTCACACCGGAAACTTGATGAATATACGCTTATGTACATACTCGGCGAACTGGCAAGAAGACTCGAATTATATGACGAGGCACTGCAGTGGTTCGGAAAACTTATATCTGTTTCCGCGAATCCAAAGGAAAAATCGAAGATACAGCCGCGCCTAATTGAAATGACAAAGGATCAGATACATATAACGAGAGAAAAAATGAAGAATGATGAAAAAGAAAGCGCGGCGATAAACGAATAAGGTGAAAATACTATGGAATTAGGAAAACTCCCTAATGATATTTTGCAGTCGCTTATACTTGATAAATTACAAAACACCCGAAAAGAAGTAATTGTTAAGCCGGCAGTCGGCGAAGACTGCGGAGCCGTTGACTTCGGGCACGAATTAACCGTTATTTCAACCGATCCCGTGACGGGAACCGACAGCGAGATAGGAACGATCGCTGTTCATGTTGCCTGCAACGATATAGCCGCAAGCGGGGCCGAACCCGTCGGAATTATGGTTACGATTCTCGCGCCGGAATATGCTTCAATTGAAGACATTGAGACAATTATGAAGCAGATCGCCGATACGGCGTTATTACTGAACGTTGATGTTATCGGCGGGCATACGGAAGTTACGGATGCTGTCAGCCGGTTTGTAATAACGGTAACTGCGATTGGCAAATCAACAGGCAAAAAAATTTTAACAACGTCGGGCGCAAAACCGGGCGACGACATTATATTAACTAAGTTCGCCGGGCTTGAGGGAACAGCGATACTCGCGTTCGACCACGAGAAGGAACTTGCCGCCGAATTCGGAAGCGACGTTGTTAATAACGCTAAAAATCTGATAAACGGGATCAGTGTCGTAAGAGAAGGTATTATTGCGTCAAAACACGAAGGTGTAAACGCGATGCACGACGTTACCGAAGGCGGCGTGCTCGGAGCCGTATGGGAAATGTGCGAGGCTTCCGGATGCGGGGCGGAAATTATAAAAAGCAGTATACCGGTGCTTCCTGAGACAGCCAAAATATGCGGTTATTTCAAAATCAACCCGTTAAGACTCATTTCAAGCGGATGCATGCTGATTTCGGCAAGCAGCGGTTCCAATCTTGTTGACAGGCTCTTAAGCGAAGGGATACAAGCCGCTGTTATCGGTAAAATGACCGGAAAAAACAGCCGGATTATGCTGACCGAAACAGGGAGCCTAATAATCGACGCGCCAAAATCCGATGAATTATATAAAGTTAAAAAAAGGTTTGATTGACGGAATGCTGCAATAAATCCGTGAATCAAAACCGGGAGCGAGTGATTTTGTGCAAACAGCCGTTATTTTTTTAATATTCATAACAGGCCTTGTGCTTGGCTCTTTTTTCAATGTCGTAATCTGCCGGGTTCCTGAAAAAAAATCAATTGTAAAGCCGCGTTCTGCATGTCCTTGCTGCGGAACTGTTTTAAAGCCCAGGGATCTCATCCCCGTGTTCAGTTTCCTGTTACAAAAAGGCAGATGCAGGTACTGCAAAAGCCCGATTTCGCTGCAATACCCGATTGTAGAACTATCATCAGGGTTAGTGTTCACCGCAGTTTATCTCAAATACGGCATTTCACCCGAGTTCTTTTTCCTTTGCTACCTTATGTCGATACTTATAATTGTTTTCTTTATTGATTTAAAGCATATGATTATCCCTAACGGCCTTGTTCTCGCAGGCATTGCCGGCGGGCTCGCATTTTTCGCATTGAGATTCTTTTACAATGACGCAGTTACAGGCGACGAACCGTGGTATTCACCTCTTTTGGGCATCGCGGCAGTTTCAGGTTTCCTGCTCCTCGTAGCAGTAATTGGCATGATTGTTTACGGATCGGACGCCCTCGGAATGGGTGATGTTAAAATTTTTATCCCTATATCGCTGTTTCTCGGTTTCAAGCTTTCGGTCCTCGCGCTTTTTCTAACCATCTTTTCGGGCGGGATAACAGGATTATTCCTTATTATCACAAAACTGAAAAATCGAAGAAGCCAAATCCCGTTTGGTCCGTTCATTGTTATCGGTACCTTTATTTCACTGCTTTTCGGGAACAGCATAATTGAATGGTATCTGAGGATACTGTAAACATATCATCAAATAGTCTTTTCATTTTTATTACACTTATTTATCTATGTTACGCGGATTTGTCAATTAAATAACATCTCACGATCGATCCCAATTTTTAGCGGAATGCTGTTCGTATATATTTTACGAAAGCATTTTTCCTGTTTTTACTTTTTCCGCGGAGGAGGGATTAAATCAAAGTTTTTGAGATACTATTCTGTAAATTGACTGAAACAAAATTTTAACAAATCCACCAAATACTTTATGCAACTGTACATATAATAAAACGGAAATCATTTGAAACCGGCAAGTAAAATGATAACTTAAGAATAAGTAAATTTTAGGAGGTTTACCATGAAAAGGTCAAGAATTTTTTCACTGTTTCTCGTTGTTTGTCTTGCTGTGGGCTTTATACCGACAGCCGCGGTTGCCGAAACTTCATATTCGGTGCTCAGCGGCGTGTTATCGCTCCCCAATGGTGATACGGCGCCGTCCGGCGGCGTAAAGATAACACTTAACGTATATACCGACAATACAACGCCATCAAACGAAAACGACGATGTTTCATTTACACGTACATTTACAATACCAAAGGGCGAAAAATCGTTAAGCTACAGCGTGATGGTTCCCAAAAGCACAAAAAAAGACGCACTTTTCAGCGTATCATACACCGTTGAAAATGGTTATGCGCCGTTCGGCTATTACTCATCAAACGGCACGACTGCAATAAAAGCCGAGCAGACACTTTTAAAACTTAACACAGGCGACAAGAGCGGAATAAATATCGAACTCCTTGCCGGAAAATCAATATCGGGCAAAATCATACTTGGAAATACTAAAACCGCCCCTTCCGAAGATATGCTTTTTACCGTTACCGCCGTCCAGGAAGGTAAAAACGCAAGATCAACAGATGATGATGTAATAATATCAAAGGAAGTAAAAGTTAAAAAAGGCAAAACGCAGGCCGAATATATATTAACAGTGCCTCTTAATAAAGCGGGCAGCGGCTATAAGGTTTACTACACTTACAAAGACGGAACGTACAACGAAACAGGTTATTATCATAAAAACGGAACAACGAGGAATGAGAATAGGGTAACACTAATAGACGTAGGCAATACAGTTACCGGAATAAACCTCACAACTCTTCCGTTTACGAATATAAGCGGGAAGGTTATTCTTCCGGATAAAGACAAAGCTCCGAAAGACGGGATTAAAGTTGAAGTCAAAGCGCATAACAACGGTGTGTTAACCGACGCTTCCGATGACTTTTATATAGCAAGAACGGTATTGATTGAAAAGGATGCTTCTTCAAAATCCTATACAATGACAGTACCGGTAAAAGATACTGGCTATATAATTTCGTACGAAGTCGATAAAAAAACGGCTTACATCACAACAGGATATTACAACAAAAACGGTACGCAGTCATCAAAAAACAGGGCTACCGCAGTAGATACAGGTGAAAACAATGTAACCGGAATAGACCTCACGCTTCTTAAAACCGCAAAACCGACACCAACGCCGACGCCGAAGCCTACACCTACGCCAAAACCGAAGCCTACACCGAAACCCAAGCCCAATCCGGACGATAAATATGATATTAACGGTGACGGAAGCATCGATGTATATGATTTGATTGAGCTTGCAAGGGCGATAGTCAGACAGTACGATAAAGACGATTACTGGGAGAATCTCAGGAAAAACAGGAAATGGGGAGACCTCAAGGAAAAGGATCTCGAGATAATTAAGGATGCGTTCAAACCGTTTGACAACAACAGGTATAACATGAAGTGGTTCAATAATATAAACCAATGGTATAAAAACTGGAACTTTAATTGGAACTGGCCGAATAATAATTGGTTTATTAATAACAACTGGACCAGCTTCGACTGGGATGATTTCGACTGGGATGCCTGGAATACCTGGTACAACAATTATTGGCTTAAAAATAAAAACAAGAATAAAAAGTAATCACGGGTAAAGCAAAACAATGCTATATCTAACCATATAAGGAACCCGAAAAATTTCACGGCGCCGAAAAGGCGCCTTTTTTGATTTTATTTCCACGATATGGGGTATAAATATAATAAATCTGATAAATATAATCTTGATAAAATTACTATTTTGTATGATTACAAGTAAATATTAAATACATAAATAAATTCTATATTATGGCAATCCACGTAAGTAGCCTATTGACAAAGAACAAGCGCTGCAGTAGAATATAGGTGATATAACGTGGGATAAGTTTTGGAACAACAGTTTAATATTAATGACAAGGGCAAACCGTTTTAAAAAACGGGACGCAAAGCCAGAGTCTAAGGCCGTAGGAACAAACAACACGGAAGTATAACATCTTCCGGGGCGTTTGTTTTGTTTAATGTTGTTCTAAAACAACGTTATATCCATAATAACGGCTATGATCGTTCGGTTGCCGTAAAGTGCGTGACACTTAACGGCTTTTTTTACCCTAAAAAAAGCTAACTAAATTTTGCCAATTCGACTATCATAGGGTAAAGAAACATATATTGGCAGGCAGGAGGTGATCAGGTGTACCGCTCTAACAGGAAGGCATTTACGAACATAATACAGATATTGATAGATTTAATGTGCATCGTAATATCTTTCATGATAACTTTCAGCGTAGTGTCTTTAATCAAGCAGGAGCTTCTGCTGATGGTTGAAAGGCATTTATGGATCCTGATCATCTACGCGCCGGTATTCTTTACGTCGATGTATACCATGGAAATGTATCATTTGTCGACGTTTAACTATCATGACAGGATAATTAAAAATGTGCTGTTTTCGGCGCTTTTGGCTACATTTTTCTGTCTTGTACTGTCACCGTTTATTCAAGGGAACAATGACAAATATTATTTCCTTGGTTATTATGTACTGTTTTCCACGGTAATATTAACATTTGAACGCTGCTTCAGCCTGACAATCCTTCATAAGCTACGCAATAAGGGGAAATGTCGTACAATAATAATAGGCAATAAAAAAATGATAGACAACTATCTCTATTATATAAAGAAAACAAGTTTCAGGTATGACATCATCGGCCACATACCCGTGGATGAAAAAGAAGGTATTGACTCTTCGAGGTATCTCGGAAATATTGAAGACCTTGAAACTATATTAAACGATAATGTGGTTGATGAAATAGTTTTTGCTCTGCCGAGAGACTATATGGGGGCGGTTGAAAAATATCTTTTGATGTGTGAACAAAGAGGGCTGACCGTTAAGCTCGTGCTGGACCTTTTTGACCTCCAGCTTTCCAAAACATGCCTTCTGAGTGTCGGAACGCTTCCTGTTCTGACTTACCATACTATTTCTTTGAACAGTACACAGTTGATGATAAAACGCATCATGGATATTGTCGGCAGCATTATAGGACTTTGTCTTCTTGCTGTTTTGTCTGTATTTATTGTACCTGCCATTCTGCTGGATTCAAAGGGACCTGTATTCTTCAAACAAAAACGTGTTGGGCAGAACGGCAGACACTTTTACCTTTATAAATTCCGCTCAATGTACGTTGACGCCGAAGAAAGAAAGGGAGAACTGCAAAAATACAATAAAGTAAAAAACGGTTATATGTTTAAAATCGAAAATGATCCGAGAGTAACGCGCGTTGGTGTGTTTTTAAGAAAGACAAGCCTTGACGAGTTCCCTCAGTTCATAAATGTCCTTAAAGGGGAAATGAGCCTTGTCGGTACAAGACCGCCTACCGTTGATGAAGTTGAAAAATACAACAACCCTCACCACAGAAGGATAAGCATAAAGCCCGGAATAACGGGGATGTGGCAAATAAGCGGAAGAAGTGAAATAACGGACTTTGATGAAGTTGTCAGGCTTGATACATATTATATAGACAACTGGTCGGTATGGAAAGATTTAGAAATTATTTTCAAGACAATATTTATGCTTCTGTTCAGAAACAGGGGAGCATATTAAAATAAAAATATTAATATTATAGACAGGCATAAACTTGTACATATGGATATAACGTGTAGTTGACATATATCATATTCGAAACGGAGGTAGTATTATGCAGCGTAAAAACATAATATCGATTGCAGTATACGGTGTAGTTATCCTGATAATAGCAGCTATTCTATTAACAGATCAAGGAATGCAGACACTGCTCGCTTTATTCCGCTGATTGTAAAAAAATTGAAGTTAGTTTTACTAAAATAAGTTTAGACAAAACAATTAGTTGATATATATTATTACAGAGAGAAATGCGAATGTTGCGGCAGTACATAGTTCTTCGGAACAATCACAAGTGTTTCGGCCTTGGAATTGGATGAAGAACGGCATAAATCAACGTCATAAGATACCGGTCTATACATTTAGACCGGTAATGGCAAATCCATGCCCAAATAGTTAGAAAGGATCATAACGAAATACCTGGTAATAAATGTTTGAAAATAATTTTATTGATATTCATACGCATCTTCTTCCGATCCAGGATGGCCCGGCAGACATTGAAGAGGCAGTCATAACAGTCCGCATAGCGAAAGAAAACGGCATATCGGAAATTGTCCTTACACCGCATTACATGCCGGGAGACAGAAGCTACAGCAGCAGCGATGTGTACAGTTTATTCAAAGAACTTGATGAAGAAACCCAAAAAAGAGGACTCCGCGTAAAACTGTACCTCGGGAATGAATGTGTAATCGCTAAAGGGATTGTTGAAGACATAAAAGAGGGAAGAGCCTTTACGCTGGGAGGAACAAGATATGTTCTGTGCGAATATCCTTTCTATCAGGTTCCGTTTGATTTCATGAACATATTATATGAGCTTATGGACATCGGATATAAACCCATAATCGCCCACCCTGAAAGGAATTTTTATATCCGGTCCGATATCGAAAACCTGTTGGAATTAAAAAACAACGGCTGCCTGATACAGCTAAACGCAGAGTCTCTTCTTGGCGCCTATGGCAATACAATCAAGAAGTTTTCGGAAAAACTGCTTAAAGATCAGGTAGTTGATTTTATTGCGTCCGATGCCCATAACTGTATGAGAAGATCTCCTGCAACATTGAAAAAGGCGTATATAAAAGCTGAAAAATTGATTCGGAAGGATTATCTGGCCGAACTCATCAACAGACCAAAAGCAATACTGAAATAATAGATGTTTATTATTCCGGTTATGCATTAAAAAATACAAGAGAGTAGTAATATACTGCTCTTTTAATTTTTATATAGTGGTGGTAAAATTTTAATCGAATTCTTTGGAGGATTATATGAATTACAGCTCAAAATATATCGAAGTCGATATAAGGGAATTATTTGTCACGCTTCTTAAAAAAATCTGGATAATATTTCTGTGCATCGTAATACTGGCCGGTTTCACGGGAATATATTCGTTCTATTATCTTGACGATTATTATACCGCGACGGCTACGGTTTACCTGGGCAAAGAGGGACTAGGCGGCTCAATAGATCTCGGGATCATTAACCTAAACAACCAGCTCATGGCCGATTATTTCAGCCTTATAAAATCGAGGCTTGTAGCCGAAGAAGTCTCAAGACGGATGGGCAATGAAAGTTTTATGGAAATAATACAGAAGGACATAACCGCTGATCTCGCAACTGAACAAAGGGCGCCAACAAGAATGTTTTATGTTTCTTTCGAAAGCACTAACCCGGAATTTGCCGCGGATGTAGTAAATTTCACGTGCGAGGTTCTTCTTGAAAAAGCCGAAAGCATTTTCGGAGTGAAAAACGCGAGAATAATCGACAGAGCTTTAATACCGGACAAGCCATCCGGACCTAACCGCATTTTGAATATTGCAATTGCCGCTGCCGCCGGTGTTGTTCTTGGAATAGTGATTATACTTATGATCGAATTTATAAATTATACCTTCAAAAAGCCTAAAGATATTGAAAGAATTCTTGGTCTTACCGTTTTGGGAATCATCCCGGCTTTTAAAGGTGAAAAAAGGAATAAAGTGAAGAGAGGAATTATTAATGCTAAGCAAAGAAAATAATTTATCCAAAAATCTGATATCCCATATAGCGCCGACATCACCAGTTTCGGAAGCATACCGCACGCTTCGTACAAATCTGTTTTATTCGTCGGTCGATAAAAAATTAAGGTCGGTTATGATAACAAGTCCCGATATGCAGGACGGAAAAACCGTTACTACCTGCAATCTTGCGATAAGCATCGCGAGCACTGAGAGCAAGGTATTGCTTATAGATGCGGATTTACGCAAACCAAGCGTGCATAAGCAGTTCAACCTGCCAAACAAAAAAGGCTTAACGAACCTTTTGCTCGAAGATGATCTGGAACTTGACGATGTTTTATATGAAATAGAGGGTATTAAGAACCTGACAGTGCTGACTTCGGGCATAATTCCTCCGAATCCCGCCGAAATTCTTGCAAGCAACAGATTCAAGGAAATTTTCCGTCTGCTGTCCAGGAATTTCAATGTTGTATTAATTGACACTCCGCCGTTATGCTATGTGTCCGACGGCATGATACTCGCTGGCATGGTGGACGGCGTTTTGCTCGTAATTTCATCGAAGCAGACTAAAATAAACCGTGCCCAATTTGCGCTCAATTCATTGAAAAAGGCGGACGCAAACATTCTCGGGGCCGTATACACTAAAGTTAAAACCAAAACAAACGAATATTATTTTGCCGAGTAAATCAAATACAATTATAAATAAAGAGGGAAGTACCTTTTGAATTATACATTAAGAATACCGAACAGAATTAATGTTTTCATAATTTTAACTTTAATCGTGTTTTTAACGCCTGTTATTACTCAAATGGCAGGCAGCAATTATTTTAAACTTATAGAAGACCTTGCATACCTGGTGCTTTTGACGCATTCAATATATATAATGATACTGAACAACAAAATAGTAATCGGCAAAAGCATCGTAATGCCCGTATTTATACTGCTCCTGGTTTTGTTTTCACTTATTGGAATATATTACAACGGTATCTCCCTTGTAATACTACAGTACAGAGAGTTTAAATACCTTTTGCTGCTTATAATAATGATTCCATATTCAGATAAAGAGTATTTCAAAAACGTTTGGACAGTCCTGAAAATTATCGCCGCTATCAGCGTTCCTGTTGCAGTAATACAGTGGATAATTTACAGGGATGACGGGGATCGCATAACAGGACTTTTAGGCTACGGCGGCAGCGGTACGCTGACATTATTTGTTCTTATTGTGTTTTTTACGGAATTAGGAATGAGACTTCAATATAACAAACCTGTATTGGGTTATTATTTCCTTTACCTGATTCCGACCTTCATAAATGAAACAAAAATTACTTTTGTTTTAATTCCGGTAATGCTAATGTCAACATTAATTATTACCAAAAAATTAAATTCTAAAAAAGCCATATTAATTATAATTCTCTGTTTGTTAGTGGTCGTTATATATGCGGTAATATACGAAAGAGTATATTCGAAAAGCATATTTGAGATTTTTTCATATGATTATCTCAGCGAATACCTGTTCGCGACGAATTGGATCGGTGATGCGGGCAGGCTTGCAAAAGTGTTATTTGCCTACAATATAATAAAAAATGGAAATTTTTTTCTCGGATATGGTTTGGGGTCCTCCTATATAGGCGCAACAAGCGGGAAGGTGGGATATATAGCCCGAAACTTTTATAATGAATCAATGTTTGGAGGAACAAGACCTCAATTATTTCTCTCATTGTTGGATATGGGCGTTTTAGGTACAGCTTTACTACTTATTATTATCATCTTTTTCTTTATTAAGGTCTTAAAAAATAAAGTAAACACAATTGAAAGATTTATAGCTATAAACGGTTTTATTATACTCTTTGTAACCCTTTTATATCAAAATATCTTTTACACATATCAAATTATGTATATTATCATACTTTACACTACGCTGCATTTAAAAAACCAACCGGAAGTTATTGCAAAATGAATAAATTCTGTATTAAATGAAAAGGAGAAAAAATATTTTAAGTTGTTATGAAGAAAATATTGTTTGTTACGCTGCCACAATTCGGATATGATACCGATACATACAATATAAGCAGGATACTCTCCGATGAGTATTATATTTATTTTCTATGCTACGATAGAGATCTGAAAAAAATACCTGATAATAGAATAAAAGTGGCATATATTGAAAATTACAGAAGAGGTGTTATATCAAAAATAAAGCTTGTTAAAAAAACTATAGATACTATAGCAAAAAATGATATTGACGCAGTATTTGTTTTATATTTTCCATTGTGCTCCATTCTAAATCTTTTTATAAGAAAGAGAAAAATGATAGTCAACATCCGCACAGGCTCAGTTGCGCCGAATAAAATAAAAAGAAATATCATGAATAAATTAATAACATTTGAATCAAAAAGGTTTCCGGCAATATCAGTAATCTCTGAAAGCTTAATGGATATGCTTAAGTTAAATATTAATAAAAGTTTTGTACTGCCGCTTGGCGCAAATACGGTAGTTGATTCCATTGATACAGATATAAAAAGTGAAATGAGTTTATTATATGTAGGAATATTTGATCAAAGGAAAATTGATGATACTATTATTGGTTTTATTAATTTTTATAAAAAATATCATGAAAAAGTACATTGCAAGTATACGATTATAGGCTACAGCGATGACAAAGGTACCGAAGAAAAACTAATAAAATTAATCAACGAAGTAAATATTAACGGTGCCATAAATTTTGTCGGACGTGTACCAAACAACGAGCTTAAACATTATTTCGAGACACATACCATTGGCGTTTCTTATGTTCCCATTACAGAATATTACGATGTCCAGCCACCGACAAAAACTTTCGAATACATATTAAACGGGCTTATTTGCTTAGCGACAAAAACAAAAGAAAACTGCAGGGTTATAAACAGCAGTAACGGAGTTCTAATTGATGAAGGGGATAAAGCATTTACGGACGGTCTTGAAATTATATACAACAACTTGCATAAATACAACAAAAAAGACATTATTAATACAAGCAGTAAACACAGTTGGGATTTTATTGTGAATAATATATTCAAAGATAAGCTTCAAGAGTTATTAGGGCGTGAAAATATCACTAATAAAGAACACCAAACAGCAAATTAATAGATTAGTTAACAGGGGCCAGCTATGAATATTCTAATGGTAAACAAGTTTCTCTATCCTAAAGGCGGGACCGAAACATATTGCTTCGAGTTGGCAGATTATTTTAAACAGATGGGGCATTCCGTTCAGTTTTTCGGGATGGCGCATGAAAACAATATCGTTGGTAATGATATGGATTTATATGTTTCCAACGTAGATTTTAAAGATATAAATATCAAAAAGATATTTTATCCATTAAGAATCATATACTCGTTTGAGGCGAAAAGAAAAATAGGGAAACTAATAAAAAAATATAAACCCGATATTATTCATTTAAACAATATCAATTTTCAAATAACGCCATCAATACTGTATGAAATCAAAAAGCACAAGATACCCGTAGTAATGACTCTTCACGATTTTCAACTGGTTTGCCCGAACCATATGTTATTCATCGAGCACAGATTGGAAGTTTGCGAAAGATGCAAAGGCGGTAAGTATATAAACTGTATAAGGAATAAATGCCTCCATAATTCGAGGATTAAAAGCATTGTTGCGGCGGCAGAAAGCTGGTTGTATAACAAGTTCGGTACATACAGGAAATATATAGATCATTTTATATCGCCAAGCATTTTTCTTAAAAATAAAATGATTGAGTTCGGAATAGATAAAAACCGAATTACCCAAATGCATAATTTCATAACAAGCAGTGAAAAAAATAATTTTGTCAAGAAAGATTATGTTTTATACTTCGGAAGACTTAGCAGGCAAAAGGGACTAAAAACTTTTATTGATGCATGCAAGCTGCTGCCCGGTATTCGTTTTGTTGTAGCCGGTGCAGGAGAAATGGAAGAAGAGTTTAGAGGAATTGATAATATTGATTTTGTAGGGTTTAAAACCGGAGATGAATTGAAAACATTAGTTGGAGAAGCATTATTTTCGATATGTCCTTCGGAATGTTACGAAAACTGTTCCATGTCAATACTGGAATCACAGATGTATGGAACACCGGTAATCGGCGCAAATATAGGCGGAATCCCGGAATTAATAAATAATAATGTTGACGGCCTTCTGTTTAAGCCTGGTGACAAATATGATTTGGCAGAAAAAATAGAATATTTATATAAGGATAAGAATAAAATTAATGAGTTTTCGGAGAAGTGCTTCTCAAAAGTAATAAATGAATTTAGCTTGGAAACATATTATTCAAAACTTATAAAATTATACGACAGCCTTATTAGGACAAAATGACTATGTTTATCTTTGTTTAAATATGGGAAAATATAGATAACAATGCGGTACCATTAACGATATAGTAATTAACAGGTGGATTCTATGGAGAAGCTTAAAAATTCGAAAAAACTAAAAATAATACTTTCAGTTGTACTTATAGCTGTTTTATCACTGGCAGCATACAAGTTTTACTCCGGACGGATAGTGGAAATCAGCGATGAAGAAATAGCTCTTGCCGGCGGGGTTACACCATATATGTTCGGAGCAAAAGGTGATGGTGTAACAAATGATACGAAAGCCGTCCAGGCAGCAATTGATTATGCTTCCAGGCAGGGAAAAGGCGGCGTTGTTGTTATACCCGAAGGAGTATTTTCGGTTAAAGATCTTCAATACCGTAAAAACGTAAAAATTATCGGCAGCGGTGAAAAAAGCGTTTTACTTGCCGATCCGAGCAGTAAAGTCTGGAGTGGAATACTGCACTGCAATAATATTGATACGGTTGAGATAAGAAATGTAACATTTGACGGCAATAAACCCATTGTTTATGGGAATACCGAAGAAGGAACAATGCTTATATGGATTGTTTCCTGCAAAAACGTAACTATCACGGATTGTACGTTTCGCAATAATTGGTTTGCCGGAATATCAATAAAGAAAAGCAGCGATATTGTTATTGAAAAAAATAAATTTATCGAATTGGATTGCGGTGTAATTACAGCGGATGCTCCATCAAGCAACATTATTATAAATGATAATTATTTTGACGGTGCAGAGTATTCGGAGCCGATTTCAATTTACGCTATGAAAGCGGGATACCATGAGAATATTACTATCACAAACAATGTAATAAAAAATCATACAAAAGGGAACGGCATCCTGTTAAGGGCCGTTAAATCGGTAGTTGTTAAAAATAATATTATTGATAACAACTGTACAGGTATTTATGCAACTTATTCGACATATAACGGTGTTGATTACGGAGTTTATGACGCGGTAATTGAAGACAATGTAATTATAAATTCCGTGTATGAAGGAGTGCTGATTGACAGTTTTAACAATTCAAAATTTGTTAACAATACAATACAGGATTCGGGTGTATTCGGAATTCTTGTAAGGGGTTCAAACGGAAGTGAGATTAATGACAATATTTTGATATACGGTAATATAAATTATCATAAAAGACTACCTTATAATGGGTTTTCCATTAACGTTCAAAACATGGAAAACTCATCGGTTAAAAACAATAAGATAAACATTCTCGAAGGAACGCTTGCAGGAGACAGAAAGCCTGTTATCATAAACGATAAAATTGCAACAGTTGCTGCTAATAACGAATTTGCCGGCAATGAGATTATTCCTGAAACCGACGCTTACGCATTGAGAAATGAATAAGCAGGTGAATAATAAATTACATATGGATTGATTATAATATGAAAATCGCTATGATAGGTCAAAAAGGAATACCTTCCAGGGCGGGAGGTATTGAAATACATGTTGAAGAATTATCAAAGCGTTTGGTACGTTATGGTTGCAAAGTTGTAGTTTATTGCAGAAAAGCTTATTGTGATTCGCACGATAAGGAGTATAATGGAATAACTAAAAAATATACTCCTTATATTAAATCAAAACACCTTGACGCGATTACGCACGCTTTTTTTTCTACCATACATGCATTGTTTACAGGCTGTGACGTATTCCATTACCATGCTCTAGGTCCTTCGGTCATGGCAATACTTCCAAAAATATTTGGTAAAAAAGTGGTATGTACGGTACACGGCCTTGATTGGCAAAGAGGCAAATGGAATCGTTTCGCATCAAAATTTTTAAAATTCGGCGAACATATTACCGCAAAATATACAAATGCAACAATAAACGTTTCAAAAAACCTTGTCGGCTATTACAAGGAGAAATACGGAAAACAGACCTATTATATTCCTAACGGTGTAGACAAGCCAAATAACATGCTTCCCCCGGATATCATTAAGAGGAAGTATAATTTAAACAAGAACAATTACCTTTTGTTTTTAGCAAGACTAGTCCCAGAGAAAGGGGCTCATTACTTAATTGAGGCTTTTAAAGGATTAGATACAGACATGAAACTTGTTATTGCGGGAGGTTCAAGTCACAGCAGTAAATATGAAAAAGAACTGCATGAAATGGCCAAAGATGACGACCGGATTATTTTTACAGGGTTTGTTGAAGGAAATGAATTGTCCGAGCTTTATAGCAACGCGTATATTTATATACTGCCGTCTGATATAGAAGGCCTTCCGATAAGCCTGCTCGAGGCTATGAGCTACGGAAATTGCTGCCTGGTAAGCGATATACCTGAAAACGCCGATGTTATTGAAAATATGGGATTAACTTTCAGGAAAGCCAATATAGCAGATTTAAGGGAAAAAATAAAACAATTGCTTACAATGAACGAGCAAATAGAAGAAATCAAACAAAATATCCAATCATTCGTTTTGTCGAAATATAATTGGGATGATGCTGCCGGGAATACGCTAAAAGTGTATAAAAGCATAGTTTCATAATATAGACAGCGATGGATTTACTTATAATTCAAACTGGCTCCTGAAAAAATTATTTTCAGAGGTATTGTTAGTGAGTAAATCTAAAAAACTGTATTTATGCATAATGTTAATTGTAATAGGAATTCTAATTATAATTATATATCCCGAAGTGATAAAAAAGAAATACAATGAAAAAGAAACGTTAGAATCACTAATCGCTGCATATAAAAGCAAAACTGATAAAGAATCAACAGATGATAACATTAACATATGGGTGCCGACCAATTATATGAATAATATCGGTACCTTAATCGAAAACACATTTTTAATTGAGGATTGGTTAATCCCCAAATCGGAACTGATGTCAATAGAACTTGTAACAGATGTTAAACTGTATGAATCTGGATGCGTTATGCTCACTATAATACCTGAAAACTGGAATTCGGCTACGTTAAAAATAAACTATGATTTCTCAAATGTTAATAAAATCGCTATTGCTTTATATGTTGAAGATCAGTATTCCCTCGATTATATAAAAATACAGTTAACATCTGAACTGTCTAAAGCAAATGCCGAAAATAATTGGACAAAATACTTTGAAACAAATAATATATATACATCCGAAAGACTGCATACAGGGTGGAATTTTATTATTTTTCACAAGAATGACTTTTCTAATGTAGGAGGAGATACATGGGGTGTTTTCAGGGCTTTCAGAATAGTATCAGGAGTAACTTCAAATAAATTTGACAATGCATTTGGTGAAGCTAATGGTGAAGCAGTAACTAAGACAAAAATAGGAATAGGTGGTATATACCTAAACCCGGAACATGAGAAAACTAAACTATTGCTTAGTTTTGATGACAGCCAGGGTTCATTATTTACAAATGGGTTTCCATACATGAAAGAAAATGGGATAAAAGCAACTTTATATGTCTGCAGAAATCACGTTTCCGATATTACCCCCGAAGAAGGATACATGAGTCCTGAACAGCATGATGAATGGTATGCTGCAGGATATGATATCGGATGTCATAGCACTACACACGAAGATATGTGGTATAAAACACGAGATGAACTGATTAACGAATGGGATACAGTATTGAAATGGGTGCTAAAACGAGGATATGAAAGAAGCGCATATTTTGCCGCTTATCCAAATGCCCAGTATAACGGACTTGAAATGGAAGTACTGCGCGAATTGGGCTTTAAAATGGCAAGAGGCAGAAATATAGGACTAATCGATCATATTGTATCAGATGAAATGCTGGGATATCCGACGTATGAAATAAAAAATACAACCACATTGGAAACCATTAAAGGATGGATTGATGAGGCTATTGAGAAAAATAGTGACATAAGCATATTTACACATGCAATTGTTGTTTCTAATCCTGATACCTTCAGTACTACAACTGAAATATTTTATAAAATGATTGATTATATTGCGGAGAAAAGAGCTCTCGGATTATTGGAACCTGTAACAATATCCGAATACTATGAAGGATTAACTAACAAAACAATTACTATTCCAAATATCAATACCACACCAGCTGATTAGAGTACTTCTTATGTTAGAGTATTACTAAAATAATTCGGTTTAATATATTCATTCTTTAAAACAGAAGGATATTGATGAATGAAATACGCCATCTGTATTCTTGCACATAAGGATCCGGTATTATTAGCTCGAATCGTAAATAAGTTAACTGCTGATAATGTAAAAATATATATTCATTTAGATAAAAAAAGCGATATTAATGCTTTTACAAAATGCGTCAATGCCAAGTTTATTAAAGAAAGGGAAAATGTTTATTGGGGAGGACGCTCCATTGTAAAAGCAATGTATAATTTATTATATAACGTAATAATGGACAATGAGTGTGATTACATACTCTTTATCAGCGGGCAAGACTATCCGTTGGTTTTACCCGAAAAATACGATTGCGTTATCGATAAGAACAATAATTATATCGAGTATTATGACTTTCCGAGAGCCGACTGGTATAATGGCGGTCTCGACAGAATCAGATATTATTATCTCTTTGAAAACAATAAAAGCTTTATATACAAAGCATCGGTAAAAATACAGAAACTGCTTAAAGTAAATAGGAAAGTAAAGCATGATTTTACATTATACTGCGGAAGTCAATGGATAAATATCAATATTAATACTGCTAAAGAGATATTAAACAGTTTTAAATATTATTATAAATATTTTAAACTGACGCACATTCCGGACGAGATGATATATCAGACAATTATAATGAATTCGAAACATAAAGAATATGTTGTAAACGATAATTTAAGATATATTAGATTCATCAATAATTTACCAAATCCAAAAGTATTGGATGACACCGATTTTAATGATATTATTACATCAAAGGCCTTGTTTATTAGAAAGGTAGAAAACAACTCTCTGTTAGACAAAGTTGATCAACATCAGAGAAATAATTAAGGGAATGAAGGTTTTAAGATGACAAACAGAAAACTAACACTTATAATAATCTGTACTTTACTGGCTATAATAAGTGTCCTGTTTTTTTATGGCTTTAGGGACATTTTTGCCAGAAAAAGCAGTATTGATTATAACCCATATGAAAATGAAAACGATCATGAACCTGTTGTATCAATCATCGATAATAATGATACGGGAGCAGATACTGGGAATAATCCCGATGATTTGGGATTTCAAAATGAAAATATATCGTTAAATGAAGATATCAGCCCTGTTCCGGATAGCACGGATACTAAAAAAGAAACAACCGGTCCAATGACAGGAAACACAGACAATAAAGAATACTCAAACATAGGCGAGGAGAAAAAAGACGAAGAAACAAAACCACAGAATAATACTGAAAACACAGACAAAATAAACATTCTGTTTCTGGGGATAGACAGGACGGCAGCACGTGATGATAGAAGCATATCTTTCAGTTCAGATGCAATAATGCTGGCAAGCATTGATATAGCAAACAAAAAGGCCGATATCTTATCAATACCGAGAGACTCATATGTTCATATACCAATAATCAATAAAAAGGATAAAATTGCATATTCTTTCGCTTACGGATATATTAGGGGGAACGCTGCAAAAAGCACGATAGATACTATTAATGCTCTAGCAGGAAACCCGGTAATTGATTATTATTTTTCTATGGACATGGAACCTATACCCCAGATTGTTGATGAACTGGGCGGGATTGAAATATATGCAGACACTGGGATGGCGCAGATTATAACAGGTGATAACATTTTTGATTATATTCGCTGGAGATATTCCGAAGAAGGTGATATTGGAAGGATAAAGAGACATCATGCAATCTTAAGGGCAATGTTTGGGAAAATAACCTCTTATGATAAGGAAAAGCTTTTGGAATTGCTTCTCGTTAACGAGCAATATATAAACACCGATATGGGAATAGAACAAATTGTAAATCTTGCCGGTATTATTGCAGAGTTTGATAATGAAGATATCAGATTTAGCATTTTGCCCGGAACACCTCAGACAATTGATAATGTTTCCTACTGGATTATCGATGAAGACGAAGCAAAAAAACTGATAGGAGGCATATCATAGTTGCCCGATAAAAAGGTAAGCATTATTATACCGGTATACAATGCGGCTGAACATCTTGAGAACTGTTTAAAAAGTGTTCTTGAGCAAACTTATAAAAATATTGAAATAATTCTCGTTGACGACGGATCGACAGACATCAGCAAAGAAATTTGCGCGCATTATGCACAAAAATATAGCAATATCAAACTGATCGAACAAACAAACAGCGGGCCTTCGGCCGCGAGAAACAATGGAATAATTAATGCTACCGGTGAATTTATTCAATTTGTGGACAGCGACGATACAATAGACAAAAATATGACCGAAACGCTGGTAAATGCTTTAGAAAAGAATGTTCAGCTTGCTATATGCGGGTTTCAAAGAATCCATGTTAAAACCGGCAAAACCGAAAAATTTACAAACAAGACAAATACTATCTGTAATATAGACGAACTTCTAAACGTATTCGGCTTTTATTATGAAGACTGGCTCATTAACACTGTTTGGAATAAAATGTATATAACGGATATTATAAAAAATTATAATATCCGGTTTATCAGCGACATCAGAATGGGAGAAGACTTAATATTTAATCTTGATTATTTGAAAATATGCCATAATATAATATTGATACAGGATGTTTTGTATAACTACATGGTTTATTCATCCGGCTCGTTAACGACCAGTTATATACAGAATGAATTTATTGTTCAAAAATATCTTTATTCATATGTGGAAAATTTTTTAAAAGAAAGTAATCATTATCATAAAATAAATAAGCGCAGCAACCAACTCGTCTTTTTTAACTCGGTGCTTAAATGCTTGAACAATATTTTTGATTATTACAAAAATAAAGATAGAAAGCTAAATGAAATAAGGCTCTTGTTTAAAGACGAAAAAGTTAGGAAGCTAGCCGCAAATATCGCCGTATATAAGTTCAGTTTACGGAAATTAATATATTTTATATTGATAAAACTCAGATCCCCGCGTTTGTTCAGCGCTTATTCCTCCTTAAAAAATAGAATAAGAAATAGAAACACGGAAACCAGCCGTACAATAACGGAAAACACTGGAAGACACGCATATCTAATTATGGCTCACAATAATTTTCAGGTTTTGGATAAGCTCATTTCGCTGCTGGACGATCCGAGAAACGATATATACGTACATTTGGATAAAAAAGCTAAAAATATACGGACAAATGAATTTAGAACAAAAAACAGCGGCCTGTATTTCATTAAAAAAATTAAAATACACTGGGGCGGTTTCTCACAGATTAAATGTGAACTGTTACTGTTGAAAGCTGCTTATAAAAAGAACTATGATTATTACCATCTTCTTTCCGGGGTAGATTTACCAATAAAAACACAGGATTATATTCACGAATTTTTTAATAAAAACAAGGGAAAAGAATTTATACATTTTGATCAATATCAATACGACACGACAAACAATGAAAAAATAATGTTTTATCATTTCTTACAGGATACACCTGCTTATAAAATCAAAAATTATATAAGAATAAAGCTTCTTAATTTCCAAAAATTGATCGGCATTAACAGGATTAAGTATATTGATTCAGAGTTTCAGAAAGGCGCTAACTGGTTTAGTATATCGGATAATTTTGCAGGTTATATTCTATCAAAAGAAAAGTGGATTAAAAAAGTATTCAAATTCACACGATGTGCCGATGAAATTTTTATACAAACACTGGCCTGGAATTCGATTTACAGAGAGAACCTTTATAACAAAGAATTTAATAACAATTATCTGTCATGCATGAGATACATAGATTGGAACCGCGGCAATCCATACATATGGAGAAATGAAGACTTTAACAAACTTATTAATTCAGAATATTTATTCGCCAGAAAATTTGATTATGATACGGATAAAGAGATCATTAACAGGATATATGATTTTCTAATTCAGAAGCAAATAAAACCGTGAATAAAAACAAAAAATTTCAGAATAGAGGATAGCATGGACGAATTAGTTTCCATAATTGTGCCTATTTATAATGTGGAAAAATACTTAAGGAGATGTATTGATTCTATAATAAATCAAACATACGTCAATCTTGAGATAATTCTGGTTGATGACGGCTCACCTGATAATTGCGGTAAAATTTGTGACGAATATGCTCAATCTGATTCCAGAATAAAAGTAATCCATAAAGCGAACGGAGGTCTTTCGGATGCTCGCAATGCCGGAATTAATGCTGCTTGCGGGCAATACATATTTTTACTTGACAGCGATGACTGGATTGACTGCAGGTGTATCGAAAAACTGTATAATCTTATTAAAACCCGGGATGCCGATATAGCAATGTGTGATTTTTCACCGGTTTTCTCTAATAATATTGAACAAGAAAATGCAGATTATAAGATCTTTGAATATACAAACTTAGAGGCTCTTTACGAATATATAGGGAAAAATTATATACAGATAGTGATTTCATGCGGCAAATTGTTCAATAAAAAATTATTTATGGACATCCGGTTTCCGACAGGCAAATATCATGAAGACGAGTATACAACTCATCAATTAATATATAAATCAAAAAAGGTTGTATTTTCAACAGAGAAACTATATTATTATTTAAAAAGATCCGATAGTATAACAGGAAGCGGATATAATCTTAAAAAAGAACTGGATTTTTTAGAAGCATATGAAAAACGCGCGGAATTTTTCAGACTTATAGGTTTGCATGATATCAGCGCAGAAACATACAAAAGGGTAATCAGGTACTATATATCAAATATTAACAGGACTGTAAAAAACGAGAGAAAAGTATTCATACAAAAATGCAGGATGCTTAACAACAATCTGAAAAGAGTTAAGTTTAATTTTAAGTTTGTTATCTTGTATAAACTTTTTTATATAGCGCCAAACTTAATATCTCATTTATACAATAAATATAACAAATTTAAAATAATGGAACAGGCTTAGCTGAGGTAAACATATGAATGAAAAGGATATAATGGTAAGCGTAGTATGTTTGGCCTATAACCACGAAAGATATATTCGCAAGGCATTGGAAAGCTTTGTTATGCAAGTTACAAATTTCAGGTATGAAATCATTATCCACGATGATGCATCTACTGATAACACTGCAAATATTATAAGGGAATACGAAAAGAAATATCCTGATTTGATTCATCCAATCTATCAAACGGAAAATCAATATTCTAAAGGTGTAAATGTTGAACTTATTGCTGAAGAACATTCAAGAGGAAAATACATAGCATATTGTGAAGGTGACGATTTTTGGACAGATGCATACAAGCTGCAAAAGCAGTTTGATTATATGGAAGCACATCCGGAATGTTCTCTATGTGTTCATGCCGCTTTTAGAGTGAATGATGAAGGCAAAAAACTGAATTACCATATAAGGCCTAACACAGGCAATAAAGAATACACCGTTGAAGAAGTTATTATAGGCGGCGGCGGTTTATTTCCTACATGTTCGTATTTCAGCAGAGCAAAGTACAGCAAGAATATGCCTGAATTTTACATTAATGCACCGGTTGGAGACTATCCCTTTGCCATATATATGGCACTTAAGGGTAAGGTTTATTATATGGACGAGTTTATGTCTTCTTACCGTGTAAATGCAATTGGTTCCTGGACAGTGAAAGAATTTTCCGATATAAACAAGAGAATTAGACATTTTCAAAGGATAGCTGATATGCTTGATGAAATAAACGAATATACATCTTTTAAATATGCTGAAACTATTCGCAGAACAAAACTGAATAATCAATTTCAGCTTTTATTGGAACAGGAAAAAATAAAAGAAATAAAACAAGGTGAATATAAAAAACTGTATTTAAGACTTGGTCGCAGAGAGAGAATAAAAATTAATTTGAACTACTATTGTCTTAGGTTATTGGATTTATTAAGGGCTATAAAAAGATTATTTTCTATTGGAAGAGGTAACGATGACAGATAACAGCAGTATTAAACCAAAAGTAATATCCGCTCTCTTTTGGAAACTCATGGAGAGAGGCGGAACACAGGGAATACAATTCATAGTACAAATAATATTAGCGCGTTTGCTTCTACCGGAGGATTACGGAAAAATAGCGCTTATTGTTGTATTCATTAACATAGCAAACATATTTGTAAATTCCGGGTTTTCGACCGCGTTAATTCAAAAGAAAGATGCCGATGAAACAGATTTTTCTTCTGTTTTTTATTTAAGCTCTTTTATTGCTGTTATATTGTATATTATTCTTTTTTTCTTTGCTGCCCCTATAATAGCCAGGTTTTACGAGGATCCGCTTTTAGTGCCCGTATTAAGAGTCTTATCTGTAATGATCCTGTTGGGTTCCTATAATTCAATTCAGAATTCTATCGTATCCAGAAAACTGCAGTTTAAAAATTTTTTCATAAGCAGTATGATATCTGGAGCACTATCCGGCTCTGTAGGCATTGTTATGGCATATATGAATTTTGGAGTATGGGCTTTAGTTGCTCAGCAGTTATTAAGCCAGATTTTGTTTACAATAACTATGCTTTTTATAGTAAAATGGCGGCCAAGATTATTGTATTCTTCAAAAAGAGTAAAAAAACTGTTTTCTTATAGCTGGAAGTTATTAGTTTCCAATATCATTGATACTCTAGATCATGATTTAAGTAGTTTAATTATCGGAAAAATAAGCAACTCTGCTATGTTAGGTTTTTTTAACAGAGGAAGAAACTTTCCTGCGTTGATAGTTGAAAATATTAATGGTTCAATACAATCGGTAATGCTTCCGGCTTTGTCTTCTCAACAGGATGATATTAATAAGGTTAAAAACATGGTACGGCGCTCAATTACAACCAGTTCATTTCTTATTTTTCCAATGATGGTCGGTTTGGCAGTCATAGCAAAACCTTTAGTAATTGTCATCCTTACAGAAAAATGGTTAGATGCGGTACCATTTTTACAAATATCGTGTCTGGTTTATGCTTTCTGGCCTATACATACGGCGAATTTACAAGCAATCAACGCTTTAGGACGCAGTGATATATTTCTGAAGCTGGAAATTATTAAAAAAACACTTGGATTGGCTATATTATTAGTTTCGGTACGTTACGGAGTATATGCAATTGCTTTAGGCAGTGCTTTTGGTGGAATAGTATCATTATTCATAAATATTTATCCTAACAGAAAACTGTTGGATTACAGCATCAAGGAACAGATGCTTGATATTTTACCTTCGATGCTTATTGCTTTATTAATGGGAGTAATTGTTTACAGCATAAGTTTTTTAAATCTATCCGTTTGGCTGACTTTAATTACACAAATCTTATCAGGTATTGTTATCTACATGGGAATAGCCTACCTTTTTAGACTTGAATGTCTGGGATATTTGTTAACAACAGCACAGGAATTATTTGCAGCAAGGAAATAGATTTTTAAAGGTAGATAAACGAGGAATTATTATTATGGACAGAATAATACAAGTTACCCGTTCGGAATTACCGGATCTTAATGATTATATTTCCGAAATCAAAGATTTATGGGACAGCCATTGGCTTACCAATATGGGAATTAAGCATCAAAAACTGGAAGTCGAATTGATGCGATTCCTCGATGTTTCGAACATTTCACTTTTTACGAATGGGCATTTAGCTTTGGAGTGTGCAATATCAGCCTTTCAACTGACAGGTGAAGTGATTACAACGCCATTTACCTTTGCATCCACAACCCACGCTATTGTGAGAAACGGATTGAAACCGGTTTTTTGCGATATTAACCCAGACGATTTTACAATCGATACGGAAAAGCTTGAAGCATTGATAACAGAAAAAACTACAGCAATCCTTCCTGTGCATGTATATGGAAATCCATGCGATACTAACGCTATAAAAAAGATAGCAGATAAATATAAACTCAAAGTAATATATGATGCCGCGCATGCTTTCGGCGTTTCGGTTAACGGCATCAGTATAGCAAAATTCGGCGACGCCTCAATGTTCAGCTTTCATGCAACAAAAGTATACAATACGATTGAGGGAGGCGCTTTAACTTATAACGACCCGGAACTTAAAGAAGTTTTTTATAAAATGATAAATTTCGGGTTAACTGGCCATGAATCTGCGGATTATATTGGCACAAATGCTAAAATGAACGAATTTCAGGCCGCGATGGGCCTTTGTAACCTTCGTAACATAACCGATAAAATAAATAAGAGAAAAGCAGTAGTGGAAAGGTATATGGAACATCTAAGCGGAATTTACGGAATAAAACTGCCTACGTATAAGAGTGAAGTTAAAAGCAACTATGCATATTTTCCCGTTGTATTTGACGGATATAGAGCTACAAGAGATCAAATTTATGAAGAATTAAAAAAACATAATATTTTCGCAAGAAAGTATTTCTATCCATTAACGAGCGATTTTGATTGCTACAGAAATAAATATGATTCCAATAAAACGCCTGTAGCAAAGTATATAGCGGAAAAAATACTGACGCTTCCACTGTATTCCGATTTGCTGCCTGAGGATGTAGACAGAATCTGTAATATAATTAAGGGGAAAGGGTGAAAAAATGAAAGGTATAGTCCTTGCAGGGGGAAAGGGCACAAGATTATATCCCATGACAAAGGCTGTGTCCAAACACCTTTTGCCCATTTATGACAAGCCTTTGATTTATTATCCTTTATCGGTTCTCATGCTTGCCGGCATACGAGATATTTTAATTATATCGACACCGGAAGATATTTCATCTTTTGAAAGGCTGTTAGGGGACGGCTTAAACCTGGGTATACGCCTGTCATACAAAATACAGGAACATCCAAACGGTCTCGCCGAGGCGTTCATTATCGGTGAAGACTTCATCGCAGGCGATAACGTATGCTTGATATTGGGAGATAACCTGTTTTACGGCCAGGACTTAACAAGATATTTAAACAAAGCAAAAGAAACGCGTAAAGGAGCGACCATTTTCGGCTACCCTGTAAAAGATGCCCGCCCGTTCGGTGTCGTTGAGTTTGATGAAAACTGGAAGGTTATATCAATAGAAGAAAAGCCGGAAAATCCAAAGTCAAATTTTGCAATACCGGGACTCTATTTTTATGATAACCAGGTTGTAAATATAGCAAAGAGCATAAAACCTTCGGAACGCGGCGAACTGGAAATAACCGCAGTAAATAATGTTTATCTGGAAAAAGGAGAGTTAAATGTATTATTGTTTGGGCGCGGTATGGCTTGGCTTGACACGGGAAGTCCCGAAGGGATGCTTAAAGCTGCTCAATATGTTGAAGCAGTCCAATCAAGGCAGGGCTTTTACATATCATGCCTGGAAGAAATCGCATGGAGAAGAAATTTTATCAGCAGCGAACAATTGAGAAACATTGGTGAAAGCCTTAAAATGACTGATTACGGGAAATACATATTATCATTATTAAATGAAAAGGAATGAGTACCGATGAAAAAAATTTTAGTTACCGGTGGAGCTGGTTTTATTGGAAGCAATTTTATAAAATACATGCTTAACAAGCATCCTGAGTATCAAATCGTAAACCTTGATGCATTGACTTATGCCGGGAATCTTGAAAACTTGAAAGATATAGAAAAGTATGGTAATTATGTATTTATAAAAGGCGATATAAGAAATAGGGCAAAGATAGAAGAAGTCTTCGGTACATACGGCATAGATACGGTTATTAATTTTGCCGCAGAATCTCATGTGGACAGGAGTATTGAAGGACCAGAAGTCTTTTTTACAACAAATGTGCTTGGAACTCAAATACTTCTTGATACGGCAATAAAATACTGGAGAATCGAACCGGATGATAAATACTGCAGGGATTACAAGCCTAACGTTAAATTTATTCAAATTTCAACAGATGAAGTTTATGGATCATTGGATGACAGGGGATTGTTTAATGAGACAATGCCACTAACACCAAACAGCCCATATTCCGCATCAAAAGCGAGCGCTGATCTTCTGGTAAGAGCATATTATAAAACATACGGTTTGCCTGTTAATATAACAAGATGCAGTAATAATTACGGCCCTTACCAGTTTCCCGAAAAATTAATTCCTCTTATGATATGTAACTGTTTAAATAACAGGGAATTACCTGTATACGGTGATGGTATGCAGGTAAGAGACTGGATTCATGTTTATGATCACTGCAGTGCAATTGATCTTGTGCTTCACAAAGGAGCTATTGGTGAAATTTATAATATTGGGGCTAATAATGAAAAAACAAATATTGAAATAGTAAAATTGATTATAGCATATCTGGGAAAATCCGAAAAACTAATAAAATATGTAAAGGATCGCCCTGGACATGACAGAAGATATGCAATAGATAATAGAAAAATAACTACGGAATTAGGCTGGAAACCTTATTACTCTTTTGAGGACGGAATAAAAGAGGCAATTCAATGGTATATAGATAACTCAAGCTGGGTTGAGAATATATTATCTGGAAGTTATATGGATTACTATAAAAAAATGTACTGTTTTATTGACTAGAAACTTCAGCGCTTAATTATAGTTTATATGGTAATAAAGGGGAGAAGGAATATGTCATTTAGTAATGATATATACTTCGACAAGAATTATGGAAAACTATATGAAAAAATTGAACATGGGACAGCCGAAATATTCAAATATGAAGATGAAAATGGAATTATCGAAAACCAGTACATAAAAACCATTGTTCCAAATAATATTAATGAGAATATTTATTATATTATAACCACCCCATATGGATATGGAGGGCCGAGAATTATTTCATGTAAACCAAATAAAAAAGCTGATTTATTAAATGCGTATGAACAAAATTATAAAAATTTTTGTCTAAATAATGGAATTATCTACGAGTTTATTAGATTTCATCCACTAGTTAATAACGCTTATGACTTTCAATTTATGTATGATATAAAATTAAGACGAAAAACACTAGGAACAAATTTAACTATAAGTCAAGACCCTATAAGGGATGAATTCACAAATAAATGCAGAGCAACCATAAGGAATAGTATTAATAAAGGGGTAGAGTTTACTGTAAAGGAAAATCCATCTTCTTTATATGAATTTAAACATTTATATTATGAAACAATGGAAAGAAATAATGCTGACTTAGATTATTTTTTTGATGATGATTATTTTGATAAATTGTTAAAATATTATAGAAAAAATATAATATTAGCTCAGGCATATTTCAATGGAAAGCTTATTGCAGCTACAATATCATTTATTTATGATAAAATAATTGAGGGTCATCTTAATGGAGTTTTAAATGATTATTTATACCTTTCACCAGCATCTGTTTTAATATATGCTATTGCTCTTTGGGGTATAGAAAATGGATATAGTATAATACATCATGGCGGAGGACGAACAGCCGATTTGGATGATAGATTATATCTGTTTAAAAAGAAATTTTCTAGAAATACAAGTTTTGATTATTATGTATCGGAAAAAATATGGAACAAAGAAATCTATAATAAGTTGTATAATTCATTAGGTAATAAAGGTTCACTAACTAAACTAGTAAAACAGTATTACATGAAAAATTAATTATATAAATAACATGACTTTAAATATTTGTTTGTGCCTCAGATAACTAGAAAATATGACAATACTTTCTGAATATATACAAACTTATCGTTTTATGTAATAATAAAGTATAAGATAATGCTTATATACTTAATGACATAATTTTCTATCCGACAGTTACTATCAGGAGAAGGTGCTACAGTGAAACTAGGTATTATGCAACCATATTTTTTCCCTTACATCGGTTACTGGCAGTTAATAAATATGGTCGATAAACATGTTATTTTTGACGATGTATATTATATAAAAAAGGGGTGGATAAACAGAAATAGAATATTAATGAATGGAAAAGAAACAACAATCAATATACAAATTCAAAAAGCGAGCCAGAATAAGCTAATAAATGAAACTAATTTAGTTTTTGAACCGGAATATACACAAAAATTATTAAAAACGATTAAGCATTGTTATACTAAATCCCCTTATTTTGATGATGTTTTTCCTCTTCTTGAGAATATATTAAGTCAAAGTGAAACAAACCTGGCAAAATATTTACACTATCTAATTTCAAAAATATGTGAATATTTAAATATAAAAACGGATATTATAACTTCTTCTTCGCTTTGTAATAATAAAAATTTAAAAGGACAGGATAAGATTATAGATATATGTAAAATAGTTGGGGCAGATGAATATATAAACCCGATTGGGGGAAGAGAATTATATTCATTTACCGAATTTAGAAAGAATGGAATAAAACTAAGCTTTTTAAAACCCGGTAATATTACTTATAAACAGTTTAATAATGCGTTTGTTCCGAATTTATCTATAATTGATGTACTAATGTTTAATCCGGTTCATATAATTAGAGAATATTTGAATAATTATGAATTGATAAATGAAGAGGATAATTAACAACAATATTTAAAAACAATAAATTGAATGGTTTGTAATATTTGTATTTGTATAAAGAAAATAATTGTTGATATGTAGCGATAAGAAAATAAATAATAATAAAAATGGAAAGGAATAACCATCATACTATGGTAGATAATAATACGAAAAATACTGTAAAACCTGATGGTATCGATATAATTCAGGTAAAGGAATATAACCAGTTATATTATCTGATTAAAAAGTTTAATAATGCATTTACAACTCCGTTATCAAAAAGAACTAATAACTTAAGTAGTTATTCAAGAAAATTGCATAAAAATGCAATGGTATACGTTGTTAAGAAAAAAAGAAGAATATTAGGTTTTACTGCTTTTTACATAAATGATTTTAATACATATACTGCATATGGAGCTATAATAGCAGTAATACCAAAAGCACAAAATCAAAATATAGGACAATTGTTAGTTGAAATATTAATAAATGAATCTAAAAAACGAGGAATGAAAAGAATAAAGATTGAAGTTGAAAAACACAATGAAAAAGCAGTTTATATATACAAAAAACATGGATATAAATATTTGTGTGATGCTTCAGACAGTACTATTTATATGATAAAAGATATATAAGAACTTATTGATTATTCCATATTATTAACAAGATATTGGTCTACCAACCTGAATAAATTCGAAGAAAACGATTTTTTAAGACAAGTTGGAAAAACGTATAAAGGGCAACCGATTTCTAGTTCAAGCGTTCCGTATAAACGGCGATTATGGAACTTCTATAATACGCCTGAGTATCAAAAGGAATATAGAAGAAGAAGAAAAAGAAAAAATGAAGAAGCAATTGGAACATGGTGGTATAAAACGGACTATCAATAGAATCTGTAAAGAAAATGGTTTAAAATGCAGAGAATGTAATAAATTTTGTGTATGAGAAATATTAAAGCAACTCCTTTCTGGTAAGAATTAGTAATATAAACCAGAAGGGAGTTTTTTAAATGACGTTACCAAAAGAATTAGTAAGGGAAATAATCGAACAGAATAATTTCCAAAAACCAGGGGAAATATTGGAGTTTCTCAAGGAATCTTTCAAAGATGTTCTACAGGAGATGCTCGAAGCAGAAATGGACTGTCATTTTGTTAATGCTACTCTAAAATTATGCCACATACCGGTAAAAAAATAGGCCACCTTAATCACATTTTCCTGTATGATTATGTTAACACAGCATTATCATACAGGAGGAAAGGATATGATTAAGAT
>Ga0134095_1000316_pt1 | contig 52103 bp, 52 predicted proteins | sample 6_2taG_FD_94449 | JGI IMG/M metagenome (GOLD analysis project Ga0134095, IMG submission 94449) | Switchgrass degrading microbial communities from high solid loading bioreactors in New Hampshire, USA - 6_20_20_110_A2 metaG | ecosystem: Engineered > Bioreactor > Semi-continuous > Anaerobic >... | reverse complement strand
GTTCGGAAGGAGGTTATAGATGGCCGAACAATACGCCAGACCCGATTCCCTGGTATCGACGGAGTGGGTTGCACAGCACCTTGATGATCCCCAGGTGCGCATCGTTGAGTCCAATGAAGATCCGCTGCTTTATGAGACCGGTCATATCCCCGGAGCGGTTAAGGTCGATTGGTTTACCACGCTCCAGCACCCCGTCCGGCGCGACTTCGTCACCCAGGAAGAATTCGAAGAAGTCTGCTCCAGTCTGGGGATCGCCAACGACACCACCGTTGTCTTTTACGGTGATAAGAGCAACTGGTTTGCTACCTACGCGTTCTGGCTTTTCAGCTATTACGGGCACAAGAACCTGAAAATCATGGACGGTGGGCGCCTCAAATGGCAGCAGGAAGGCCGCCCTCTGGTGAAAGAGGTGCCTTCGTATCCGCGCACGCAGTACCGCGCGCAGGAGCCCGACGAGAGCATCCGCGCCTACCGGGATGATGTGTTCGCCCACATTCGCGAGCGCAAGGCGCTGGTGGATGTGCGCTCCCCGCAGGAGTACAGCGGCGAACTGCTGCACATGCCCAACTACCCCCAGGAAGGGGCCCTGCGCGGCGGGCATATCCCCGGCGCGGCCAACATCCCCTGGTCGCGAGCTGTCAATGAGGCCGACAGCACCTTCAAGAGCTATGAGGAACTGCGCCAGCTCTATGAAAGCCAGGGCATTCTGCCAGACCAGGACGTGATCGCCTACTGCCGCATCGGTGAGCGCAGTTCGCACACCTGGTTCGTCCTCACCCACCTGCTCGGCTATCCAAAGGTGCGCAACTATGACGGCTCATGGACCGAGTGGGGCAACCTGGTCGGCGCGCCGATCGAAAAGTAGGGCCAGCCCACGACCGGAAACTGATCTATGACCGAGATCACGGTAAGTAAGCGCAATGAAAAGGGGGAAGAAACCTGGCGTTATTCGGGCAGGCTGGTTGAGCAGAAAGACTCTCGTATTGTGATCGAGGCTTTCTTCGACCGCCCGGACACCCCCTTCCACGGCACGATCCTGGGCTACGGCGACCGCTTTGTGGAATATTACTACACCGACCGCTGGTATAACGTCTACGAGATCCATGCCCGCGAGGACGACCATATCCGCTGCTGGTACTGCAACATCGCCTGCCCGGCGAAAATGGAAGGTGATGTGTTATCTTACGTGGATCTGGCCCTGGATCTGATCGTCTTCCCCGACGGGCGCCAGCTCGTGCTGGACGAAGATGAGTTCGACCTTCTGGTGGTGGACTCAGAGACGAGAGCTCGCGCTCGTCAGGCGCTTTCCGAACTACAGAACGCATTTAAACATCGCACGATCAGCGCAGTGTTGTAGATCGAATGCAAATTACAAAGCAAGCAGGGGGAGGACGGCGCCGCTTGGGCTGCCGTCCTCCCCCTGCAGTTTTAACTGGATGCGGTTTTTGCCTGGAACGCTCAGGCTGTCAGCAGCGTCAGCCAGCTCTGCGGCGGGATGCCGTAAAAGATCTGATCTCCATAAGTCCACAATGCCCAGATGGCAGCCGCCGCCGCACAACAGCAGCACAGCACCACCAGAATGATGATGGCAATGATCAATTTACGATTATCTCTCTGAGTGCCTGCGGGAGTTTCATAGCTTTCGGCCATCTTGTATTCTCCTGAGAGTTGTGTTTTGGTGTAATCAGACCTGTGCGCTTAGAGCCCTGCGAACAGGGATGGGAGCAGCCAGTAGACGTTATCGGACAGGATCCCGAACGGGATCAGGCACAGTGGGATGGCGACGATCGCGCCGACCAAGCACAGCCCCAGAACGCCCAGTACAATGCCGATCCAGCCCAGCACCAGCCCGGCGGTAGCCATCCCCTCACCCTGCAGAGTTCCGGCTGACTGCTGGATTTCCTTTTTCGCCATCTGGCCGGTGACCACCGCCACGATGCTGCCGACGAAGGGGATAAAGGTCAGGCCGAGCACCCCGGTAATCAGGCTGATGATCGCCATGGTGCTGTTGGGGGGCGCAGAATAGGTCCCTTCGGGTGGGGTATCGTAGATGCTCATTTTGTTCTCCTTTAATCCTTAATACGATTTCGATTCAGTTTCCATAAGCAGCCGAAGCCCGTCTGGAGCGCCTCCACAGCCACCAGACCAGGAAAGCGGTGATGAGAATGGTGATCGCCGCCACGAAGACCGGGATGATGACCGCCAGGATAGAAAGCACGGTTGAAACCACGTCTTCCAGAATGCTGACCGGCACATTCCCCACCCCGCCGGTCGTAGCCGTCACCGCCGGCCGTACCGCGGCGGCTTTGACGGCGTGCACACCGCCCGCCAGGATCAGCCCTGCCGACAGAGAGAGCACGGGGTGCATTTCAGTGATCACCTGTGCGCTGGCCGCGAACACCAGCGCTCCGGCGACGGGGCGCACGAAGGTCTGGATGGCGTCGTTGACATGGTTCACCGCCGGAATTTTGTCGGCGAAGAATTCGACCAGCGATAAGACCACGAGCAGTGCGATCACCCAGCCGCTGGTCAGGGTATCCCAGGGTGAGCTGAGCTTGATCAAACTGGTGAAGCGCGCCAGCAGGGCGACGACCAGCAGCGGGATATAGGCATTTAATCCGGCGCTGGCCGAGAGGCCAAAAGCAGAAAAAACGCCGCTTAATAATTCAACCATGATTGCTCTCCGGAGTTCTCGCCGCCAGCGGGCCGGCTGCATGTACCCGGTTCACTGACAGGCTTCTCTTTATATACGTTTATTTCTCACCGGCGTTGCAAAAATCAAATCACCCCAGATGGAAACCGTCCCACGAACCGGTAAACACATAGCGCAGCACATCCAGGACGATAATCTGGAGCACTGCCATTCCGAATCCCCCTGTTAGCGGCAGAATAAAGCTGGCCAGCGATGAAAAACGGTTTTCCAGGCGAAATACCATCACCCAGCCCATGCTGTACACCATGATCAGCAGCACCATGACGCCGGCCGCGCTGATCAGCGCCAGCGGGTACAGGATCATCGGATTGCCGGTCAGAACCAGCAGGTCCAGCAGCAGGGCCAGGAGCAGCAGCACACCCAGCGAGCGGTAGCCGTCCAGGACCGGCCGTTTGTCGAGTGTCTGCCATACGGTCTGGGTAAAGGCCGGGTAGAGCACCGCGATCACCGCCAGACCCATACCGGTGCCAGTCAGCAAACGCGACCAGTTCTGCGGCTCGTACAGACCCGTGAAGCCGGGGAAGAGGTGCAGGTAAGAATTAAGGCCATCCACACCGAATGCGGCGACCAGCAGCGCCAGCGCCGGCCACAGCCGCTTGGGCGGCATTTCCGAGCGGCGAGGGCCCTTCAGGGAAAAGTAAACCAGGCCCAGCACGGCCCCCAGATACATTCCGGAACAGCGCGCACACAGAGGAAGCTGGCGGTCTCCCAGATGAAAGGAGCGCAGTTCGATCCGGTGACAGACTGCGTAACCGATTGCATCCGCTTTTCCAAGCAAACCGTCTGGTGTATTGAGCAACCACCCCAGCAGCAGGAGACCGGCAGCGATCATTACGCCCCATTTTAATGAATGAGAGCGTAAATTTTCACTTTCTTTTGCCTGTTCCATCATTTTTCCATTATAGGGTTTTTCAGGAAAAACGCAAGCGGCAATAAAATGGCGTGAGAGCCTGCACCCGGGACGCTGTCCATCACTCGTCAGGGGGCACGGCGCTGCCCCATTCGTGAGTTGGTTTCGCAGTTAACGCCGGCAAGGAGGGTCGCTTGCAGCTTATGGCCTGCCGTGCCCAACCGTCTGGTTACCATGCTGCAGTCAGCCTGTCAGGGAACGGCGTTGCACCGCCCGGGCGACGGTTTCGCAAGTACAGCTTGGAAGGATTCTCGATTGCAGTTCAATGCCTGCCGTGCCCCTGACAGCCGGTAAAGTCACAGATTTGCCGGCAGGGGCTGGAGCAGGTTGTGACGGTCTGATGATCAATCAGCAGCTCTTTGCACCTCATGGCCCAAGCTCACAGGGGCAGCGGGGCACGGCATTAATCAACTATTACAAAACGGTTCACCTATTACTTCGCCGTCCCCTTACAGGTAGGCGTGGACATTAAGTACCCCGTCTATTTGCGTAAGCGGCGACCGAGATGTGCAGCATCACCCGCGTCCTTCTCCCGCTTCAGTATTTTTGAAATTCCCTTTTATCTGAGGTATGATAAGGCTTATCAGCCAGAAAAAGACCGTCATTAGCAATCAAAATGGGGGTTGTTAACGGCGGCGCCGGATAGAACACTTTTCTCCTGGTAACAGGATCACGATAACAGCGTATTCAAATGAAATCAGATCCACCAGGAAGAATACTGGAGAGCAAATAATGTTGAAACGTGCAGTCTCAATCATGCTCCTGATCTTGATGATCTCCGCCTGCAGCCCGTCGCCCGGGCCGGATGTTGTCACTGAAGCCCCGGCGACTGCGACCATCACCCCAGCACCGACCACAGCGGTACCGCCCACGGAAACCACGGCGCCGCCCACACCGACCACGGCGCCGACCGCCACCGTCACGCCGCAGGCGTATGGACCCGACAACTTCCCCGAAAACGTCAATCCGCTCACTGGTCTGGCGGTCAGCGACCCGACCATCCTGGACCGCCGGCCGGTTGCTGTTAAGGTACAGATGTTCCCGCGCGGCCAGCGCCCGCCTTACGGCGTCTCTCTGGCCGACATCGTCTTCGATTTCTACCAGAACCTGGGTGCGACCCGCCTGACCGCAATTTTCTACGGCCAGGACGCCGAGCGTGTCAGCCCCATACGCTCCGCCCGTCTTTTCGATATCGAAATCGTGTCCATGTTCGACGCCACGTTCGCCTTTGGCTCGGCGGATCACCGCATCCTGAACCGCATCGTCAATCAGGGATTCGGCGACCGGCTGATCATCGAAAGCCAGACGGAGTGCCCGCCCAACCCGATGTGCCGTGTGGAGCCCAACGGCCCCAACTATCTGATCACCGACACCGCCCTGCTCACCGAGTGGGCTGCGGAACACGGGGTGCCTAAAGAGCGGCCCGATCTGAGCGGGATGAGCTTTGACCCTGAGGTGCCGGAAGGCGGTCAGCCAGCCGACACGGCCATTGTGCGCTACAACTTCAGCAACTATAACCGCTGGGAGTACGACGAAGCCACCGGGCGCTATCTGCGCTTCCAGGAAAACGCCGATGCGCAGGATGTCGCGGCAGAATCCTTCGCCCCTCTGATGGACGGCCTGACCGGGGAACAGGTGGCTGCGGATAATGTGGTCGTGCTCTTCGCCACCCACTCATACGCATTCCAGACCCGCCCGGGCCCGAACGAAATCGTCGAAATCGATCTCACCGGAACCGGCCGGGCGTTCGCTTTCCGCGATGGCCAGGTCTACGAGCTCACCTGGAACCGCACGCAGAACGACGCCCCGCTTTACCTGACCTTTGAAGACGGGGCCCGCTACCCATATAAGCCGGGTAACACCTGGTACAACGTGATCGGTTCCAGCTCGGGCGTTGAGCCCCTGACGGGCGAAGACAACGGCTACCGCTTCATCTTCGCCATCCCATAATCCAGGCACCAGCCTGCACACAGCAGAGGGCGGCATTGTTTGCCGCCCTCTTTTTGCTTACCTCTCTGTAAGCCTGACAGGATTGTAGAGCCGGGCAGCGCCCCGCCGGACCGCAGCGCGATAAGATTACAGCAGCAAGCTGGCGGGGGCGGTCTGCGCGCTGTGTCAGCCCCCTGATCCCAGCCATCTCCGCGGAGTAAACGATCCGGACGACTCGATGAAGCCGCTCAAATTGTCGTACATCCTGCTCGGGGTGCTTCTCGCTGGCATGGCGCTCACGGGCTGCAGCCCTGTGGTGGCCCCGGCTGCGGCGCAGGCCATGGCCACCCCGTATATCAGGGCCACGGCAGCCCCGGCAGCCACCCGCACGCCCCTGCCGCCCACCCCCACCGCCGTCGTATTCGAACTCAAACCGACCAGCACACCTCTGCCCATCGCCACATCTATTCCGGAAGAATTCATCCACCAGGTGTACGGCCCGAGCGGTTTCCCCGCCGGCGTCAACCCCCTGACCGGCCTGCACGCGGAAGATCCAGCCCTGCTGAACCGCCGCCCGATGGCGATCAAAGTGACCAACTTTCCGCGCAGCGTGCGCCCGCAGTGGGGGCTGAGCCGGGCCGATCATGTCTACGAGTATTACCTGGAGGACGGGCTGACCCGCTTTGTGGGCATCTTCTACGGAAATGACGCCAGCCGGGTGGGACCGGTGCGCTCGGGGCGCTTCTTCGACGAGCACATCATGCGCATGTATAAGGCCAGCCTGACCTTCGCTTCGGCCGACCCGCGCGTGCTGGAGCCCTGGCTCGAATCGGATCTCAAAAACTTCCTGATCATCGAACGGCCCGGGAACTGCCCTCCATTGTGCCGCATCGGGCCGGAGACCAATTACAACACCTTGTATGCCGATACCCACCTGCTGGAAGAATACTTCACTGAGCGCAGCGGGGGCAACAACGGCCCGCAGAACCTGGACGGCCTGGTCTTCGACCGCGTGGTCCCCACCAGCTTGCAGGAAGGGAAAAGCGTCTCGCTGCGCTACTCACGCGTCTCGTACAATTTCTGGCTGTATGATCCCCTTTCCGGGCGCTACCTGCGCTATTCCGACACCGAGGACGACGGCACAGACGTGCAGCCGCTGGCGGACAGCCTGACCGGGAAGCAGATCGCCGCTGACAACCTGGTGATGCTGGCCGTGCCGCACGACTATTACATCAATACGGCGACCACAGAGATGGTGGAGATGGATTTTCTGGGAGAAGGAGATGCCTGGGCTTTTCGCGACGGACGCGCTTACCCGCTGCGCTGGCGGCGCCCCACTCCGGATGCGCTGATATCCCTTGTCTATCCCCACGGCATGCATTTCCCCCTCAAGCCGGGTACTGTATGGTTCCAGGTGACCGGCGCGACTTCTGGCGTCGAAAGCTGGGATCAGGGGGACTGGTTGTTCACCTTTGCCATCCCCTGAGCGAGACTACAGCTCCCGGATGATCTGGCGCACCAGCCCCGGACCGGCGTAAATGAGACCGGTGTAAACCTGCACCAGAGAGGCACCGGCATCCAGCTTCTCACGTGCCGAGGCGGCGTCCAGCACCCCACCCACGCCAATCACCGGCAGTTTACCTCCTGTGCGCTGGTGCACCTGGCGGATCACTGCGGTGCTGCGCTTCTGCAGCGGCGCGCCGCTCAGCCCGCCTGTCTCATCTGCCCGGGGTGAACGCAGGCCGGCCCGGCCGGTGGTGGTGTTGGTGGCGATCACCCCGTCCATGCCGCTGTGCAGGATCACATCGAGCGCATCATCCAGCTCGCTGTCTGAGAGATCGGGCGCCAGTTTGACCAGGACCGGGGTCCGTTTTCCGGTGCGCTGCGATTGGGCCTCTCGTTCTGCGTTCACTGCGGCGAGCAGGCTCTCCAGAGCGCTGCGGTGCTGCAGCCTGCGCAGCCCTTCCGTGTTCGGCGAGCTGATGTTGATCGCCAGGTAATCGGCCAGCGGCGCAAACAGGGAGACCAGCGTGCAGTAATCCGCTCCGGCGGCCTCCAGGGGGGTGTCTTTATTCTTCCCCAGGTTCACACCCAGCACCAGATCTTTCGGGCGCGGGCCCTGCAGCTGTTTCAGCACGAAATCGGCCCCCCGACCGGGAAACCCCATGCGGTTGATCACCGCCCGGTCCTGCGGCAGGCGGAACACTCGCGGGCGGGGGTTGCCCGGCTGGGGACGGGGCGTCACCGTGCCGATCTCGATATGCCCGAACCCCAGGGCGGCCAGGCCGCGCCAGGCGGTGCCGTCCTTGTCGTAGCCGGCAGCCAGCCCCACCGGGTTCCGGAAGGTCAGCCCGAACACCTGCGCGGGTTTTGGCGGGGCGGAAAACCACAGGCGCAGGACTGCACCCAGGGGCGGCAGATGGCCGGCCAGACCGACCAGACGCAGGGTCAGGTCGTGCGCCTTCTCGGGGTCCAGGCGAAACAGCAGGGGGCGCACCAGGCGGTACATGATGTTCTCACTCCTGCTTTGTAGCGGCCAGGAATAGGCGCACTTCGGCCGCCTGCTCGGCGCTCACCCGCCCGTCCTGCTCCCAGGCATCCAGCAGCTCGCTGAGGGTGAACACGGCGTGCAGGCGGTAGCCAGCCGCCTGCAGCGCTTCGGCTGCGCCAGACTGGCGGTCGATCAGCACCACCACATCGCGCACCTCCAGGCCGGCGTGACGCAGTTTATCGATGGCCTCAAATTTACTGCCGCCCGTGGTCGCCAGATCGTCGATCACTACAACCCGCTCTCCGGGCTGGTAGACGCCTTCGATCTCGGCGCGCGTACCGTAGTCCTTGACCTCTTTGCGCGGATAGATCAGCGGGCGGCCGCTGAGCAGACTGACTGCGGTCCCGATGGGCAGGGCAGCGTACGGCAGGGCAGCCAGGCGATCGAACTGCAGGCCCTGCAGCAGGGGCAGGTAGGCTTCGGCTGTGCGGGCCAGCAGAGCCGGGTCTCCGACCAGCCGGCGCAGGTCAATGTAGACCGGTGACTGCAGCCCCGATTTGAGCGTAAAACTGCCGAAGCGCACGCAGCCCGAATCGAGCAGCCCCTGCGCGGCGAGGCGCAGATGAGGTTTTATTCCGGCGGCTTCCGTCTGTCTGGCTGCCGCTGAGCGCTGCTGGCGCATTTCATCCACCAGCTTCTGGGCCGCCTGACGCGGATCGGACGCCCGGGAGATGGCCCTTGAAACAGGCACCAGCATTCCCAGGCCGTCGTCGCGCAGCCCGGCCTGCAGGGCACGCCCCAGATCCCCGCCCTGCGCGCCCACACCGGGCGCCAGAATCCACAGGTCTGGAGCGAGGCGGCGCACGCGCCTCAGGGCTTCGGGGTGAGTGGCGCCGGCCACCAGCCCCAGGTTGTTGTTCACGTTCCAGCTCTGCGCCAGCCGGGCGACTTCTTCATACAGCAGATGCCCGCCAGCTCCCACACGTAGATCCTGTAAATCCTGCGAGCCGGGATTTGAAGTCTTGCACAGCAGGAAGACGCCTTTCTGCGGGTCCTGAAGGAAGGGGTCCAGCGCGTCGCGGCCCAGGTATGGATTCACGGTCAGCGCGTCTGCCCCCAGTTCTACAAAGGCAGCGCGGGCATAAGCCTGCGCAGTGGAGGCGATGTCGCCGCGCTTGGCGTCCAGCACCACCGGGACCCCCTGCGGAACGGCCTGAATGACCTGCTTCAAGGCCTCCATTCCGGCCGCTCCCCAGATCTCGAAAAAGGCCGCGTTCGGCTTGTAGGCCAGCGCCAGGCCGGCGGTGGCTTCGATCAGCCGCAGGCAGAAGTCCCGGGCGCCTGCGGCGCCTGGATCGGGCAGCTCATCCGGGTGCGGGTCAAGCCCCACACACAACAGCGAATCGATCTGGCGGGCGCGCGCTTCCAGCGCTTCAAAAAACGAGGGCATAACCGGCTAAGCCTTTCCCAGAACCATGGCGAGCAGGGCCATACGCACATACAGGCCGTATTCCATCTGGCGGAAATAGGCCGCGCGCGGGTCCTCATCCACTTCCATGCTGATCTCACCCACACGGGGCAGCGGGTGCATGACGATCATCTCGTCCTTCGCCCGGGTCATGGTCTCGGGTGTGATCACGTAAGCGTGTTTTACGCTTTCATATTCGTTCAGGTCGGAGAAGCGCTCTTTCTGCACGCGCGTCACATAGAGTACGTCGGTCTCCGGCAGCACTTCATCCAGTGTCTCATACTCCGCCTGCGGGATGCCTTTTTCACTCAATTCCTTCTTCACTTCTTCGGGCATGCGCAGGATTTCCGGAGAGACGTAATTGATTCGCACTTCGTAGAGGGACAGCAGGCGCGCCAGGGAGTGCACGGTGCGGCCGTATTTCAGATCGCCCAGCATGGTCACGGTCAGACCGTTGACCCGCTTGAGTTCGCTCAGGATGGTGAAAAGGTCCAGGAGCGCCTGAGTGGGATGCTCGCCGACGCCGTCGCCGGCGTTGATGATCGGCTTGCGGGCGTACTTCGCAGCGAGAGCAGACGCACCAACTTCGGGATGACGCAGCACGATCACATCAGCATAGCATTCCAGGGTGCGCACCGTGTCGGGCAGCGACTCGCCTTTCGAGACCGAGGAATAGCGCACCTCGTTAATCGGGATCACACTGCCGCCCAGGCGCTCCATGGCCGAGGTGAACGATGAGGATGTACGCGTGGAAGGCTCGTAGAACAGGTTGGCCAGGATCTTCCCTTTCAGCAGGTCGAACGTACCTACCCGCTCAACCATGGCGTGCATTTCTTTTGCCACACCGAAGATATAATCCAGATCTTCCCGGGAAAACTGCCGCACCGAGAGGATATCTTTCCCGTAGAAGGGAGCGTTGCGGTGATCGCCCAGTGGTAAATAAGGATTTTCTGTTCTTGCAGGGGGAACATATGTTGCCATTTTTACACCTTTTTTTCTTTTTCTTTCTTTAGATAGCCAGATCATCTCTCAGGTTCCTGCCGTACCCCGGAGGGGCGAGAACCTGTCCATCACGATAAACTTCCTGCCCGCGCAGCACCACCCGCTGCACCCGGCCGCGCACCTTCCAGCCTTCGAAAGGCGTCCAGGCACTGCGCGACAGCATTTCCTGGCCGCGGATCTCCCATTCGGCCTCCTCGTCCACTTCAATCCAGGTGTCGGGCTGCTCGGGCAGGCCAAAAATCTGGCGCGGGTTGGTGTGCATACGCAGCACGACATCCTCCAGGCTCAGCCTGCCTTCGTGCACGGCGCTGAGCAGCAGCGGCAGAGCCGTCTCCAATCCCGGGAAACCCGGCGGGGGGTTCTCAGAATCTTTTTCAGCTGCGGTGTGCGGGGCGTGATCGGTAGCGAAGCAGTCGATATACGCCAGGTTCTCCCACAGCGCTTTCCGGTCCTCGGGAGATGCCAGACGCGGCCGCACCTCGCCGCGGCCCTGCCCCAGGTGCGGCAGGTCTTCTGTGGAGAGCAACAGGTGGTGCGGCGCCACCTCGCAGGTCACCTTCAGCCCGCGCTCCTTGGCTTTCCGGATGAGCAGGATCTCTTCTTTCAGTGAGACGTGCGCCAGGTGGACCGGGCGGTCATACAACCCGGCGAGCAGGATCACCGCCGCCAGGGTGCGGCTTTCGGCGTGGGCAACGATGGGGCGGTCGTGCGGCCAGCGCTCAAAATGAGCCATCCACAGCGTCATCTCGTCCAGCCGCAGGGGTCCATAGGTCTGGTCCAGGTACATCTTCAACCCGGCACTGCGGCGGGCCAGGTCGTCTAGGCCATCAGGGATCTGCGGACCGGCGCCCAGGTACTGGGCGTAGTCGCAGCGCGCTTTCTTACCCGCAGCCTGCAGGGCCAGATCCAGGGTCTCAGCGCCGGTGACGGGAGGGCTGGTGTTGGGCATGGCCAGGACAGCGGTGAAGCCGCCGGCCAGTGCTGCGGCCGTGCCGCTGTCCCAATCCTCTTTATGGGCAGCGCCGGGCTCGCGCATATGCACGTGGGGGTCGATCAGTCCAGGCAGTTTCATGTTCGTCTTCAGTCAATTCACTCGTTGGGGCGCCGGCAGCCAACAGGCAAAAAAATAGAGCCACTGGGGCTCTATTGCGGGGTAGAAAAATCGCCCACAGGAGCGAAAGCTCCGGGGCGAAGAAGTTTCAAGTCGGAAAGCTGCCTGCGATTCATTCCGACCGATTTTAACAACATTATGCGATTTGTCAAGTAGAAATTATTCCCAATTCCAGGACTGCATGCTCTCCATCACCTGGTAGGCGGTCATATCCAGCTGCAGTGGTGTGATGGAGACGTAGCCTTCGGCCAGAGCTCCCAGGTCCGTGCCGTTTTTCGGCACCCCGGTGGGCGCTTCACCGCCGATCCAGTAGTATGGCCGTCCGCGCGGGTCGAGACGGCGCACCAGCAGGTCGCGGTAAACGCGGATCCCCTGGCGAGTTACCCGCAGGCCGCGAATCTGGTCGAGCGGCCGGTACGGAACGTTGACATTCAGCAGGATGTTTGCCATCAGACCATTGCGCCACACAGCCTGGACCACCCGGCAGGCGACCACCGCGGCGGGCTCAAAGTCGATCGGCCCCTGATGTTCGTCGGGCGTGTCCAGCGAGACCGCGATCCCGGGAATACCGGCGATGGCAGCTTCCATCGCAGCTGTCACCGTGCCCGAATAGGTCACGTCGCTGCCGATGTTGGCATAGGGATTGATCCCGGAGACCACCAGATCGATCCGGGGCTCCACCAGCCCCAGCACGGCCATCGCCACGCAGTCGGAGGGCGCCCCGTCCGAGGTCAATGCAGGGGTGCCGTCCGCCAGGGTGACTTCACGCACCCGCAGCGGGCGATCGAGAGTCTTGACGTGCCCGCTTGCCGACCAGTTGCGGTCGGGCGCCAGTACGGTGACGCGCGCAATTTTTTTGAGCTGCTGAACCAGCGCCAGCAGACCCGGATAGTTTACGCCATCATCATTTGTAACCAGGATATGCATGACATCCGATTATAACCCGAAGAAAAGGGCTGGTGGTAAAATGGGCCCGGGGTATTGAAAAGTTTTTGTGTGACCTGACAACAAGCCAACACAGATTGCCCTGCACAGGGCTGAATCGGGGAGGGCCACAGAAGATGAGTCCCTGGATCAACCGCATCGCTGGAATCATTCTGACGATCACCGCCGTGATCGGCCTGCTTTTCTGCCTCGCTGCCATCGCACTGGTGTGGCGCTTTAAGACAACCGCCGCCGAACAGCTGATTAAAGACCTGTCGGCAGCTGGCGGTGCGCTTGACATCACCGCCCAGGGATTGATTGTCGCCGACCAGTCACTGAGCGAATCGATCGCCAGCCTGGAGGGGTTGAAAATTACGGTGGATGACACCGCCAGCACCATCCGCGAAACCACACCGCTGGTGGAGACCCTGGCGGATTTGATGGGCGAAGACGTGCCAACGGCCCTCGAATCCGTGAAGACATCTCTGGACGCAGCCCAGGAGAGCGCGCGCATCATCGACGGCATGTTGAGCGCGTTATCGTTCCTGCCCGGGGTCAATTACGACCCACCCGTTCCCCTGAACGAGGCTCTGGCCGACGTGTCGGACAGCATTGCAGAGCTGCCGGAATCATTCGCCGCCATGGAAGAAAGCCTGGACAATGCCAGCAGCCGCGCCGGTGAGGTCGAACGAGATATCAGGCGTATCGCAGATGATATTGACGAGATCAGCCGGAACCTGGAGGATGCCCGAAAGGTGATCGGCGACTACGCAGCTCTGGTGACCGATCTGCAGACCCGCTTCGAGCGCTTCGAGACCAGCCTGCCGGCTATTGTTAATTCAGGCGCAATGATTCTGACGTTCCTGCTTGTCTGGGCCGCCGTGGCTCAGGTAGGGATGTTCCTGCAGGGCGTCGCGCTGCTGCAGAACCGCACGGCGGTGCCGGCGCCTGCTCAGCCGGTGCGGGAAGATTTGCTCTCGTGAGGAAGGCAAGACGGGCGGACAGCGCTGGCCTGGCCGGGTCGTTTATACACTTCCGGCGGTAACAGCGCCGGCGCGCTCGTAGTTCACGACGATAACCCCATTCGGCGTGACCTCATTTTCCGTTACCCTGAACGCCGCGGGGATCGCGCCGTCCGCGAACAGCTTTTTCCCTCCGCCCAGCGTAATCGGAAAGATCATCAGCCAGAACGAATCGATCAGATCGTGCTGCATCAGCGTTTGAGCCAGATTAGCACTCCCCCAAACCTGCAAATCCGGCCCCTGCTGCTGCTTGATGCCGGCAATTTTCCCGGCGATATCTCCATTTAAGAACACGGACGGCTGCCAGGTGCTCGAGGTGCGGGTGTTCGAAGCGACGTATTTTGTCGCCGTGTTGACCTCCGGCCAGATGTCCGCATGATGAGGCCAGTACTGCTCCCAGATTTCAAAGGTTTTGCGCCCCAACAACAGGTCGAACGGCCGGTTCATCTGCCTGCGGAGGAGCGTTCCGAGCACCTCTTCCGCATAGGGTGCGATCCACCCGCCGTATGTGAAGCCTCCGCTGGGATCCTCGTCGTGCCTGCCCGGGGATTGGATAACACCATCCAGTGATATTGTTCAAGCACAATGATTTTTCTCATAACCGCGTTCCATTTCTCCTGATCCGGTATCAGGACCTGGGTCGAATGCGATTGCCTGCTGTTGGCAGGGTGCTTCAAAGATGACTTATCTTTCTTACCCCCAGGTCATCTCTCATGCATCTTCCGTACCTTTCAAGCTGCGGTCTTCAGCACCGCCATTCCCCTGGCCAGCAGCAGCTTGAGACAGTCCGAGACAATTTGTAATAAAGAGCCGGGAGAAGACACTCCCGGCTCTTCTCTATCACCAGGTAAAACCCTGCTCTCAAAGCTCTACATTGGAGGTCTGGCCGGAGATCTGGCTGCGCTGGTCTGCAGCCAGCATCTGGCGCAGTACGGTGTGCAGGATGCCCCCATTGCGGTAGTAATTGACCTCGACCGGGGTGTCCAGGCGCACGATCACCTGGAAGGTTTTCTCGCTGCCGTCTTCAGCCACCGCACGCACGGTGACCTCATCACCCGGCTGCAGGTGATCCGACAGCCCTTCGATGTTGAACACCTCGCGCCCGGTGATACCCAGTGTGTCGACATTCTCACCGGGTTTGAACTGCAGCGGCAGCACGCCCATGCCGATCAGGTTCGAGCGGTGGATGCGCTCAAATGATTCCGCGATCACCGCTTTCACGCCAAGCAGGCTGGTGCCTTTAGCCGCCCAGTCGCGGCTCGAGCCAGTGCCGTACTCCGCGCCGGCCAGCACGATCAGCGGAACACCCTCCTCTTTGTACTTCATCGCCGCGTCGTAGATGAACATCTGCTCGCCATCCGGCAGGTGCACGGTGTAACCGCCCTCCACGCCGGGGACCATGCGGTTCTTCAGGCGGATGTTGGCAAAGGTGCCGCGGGTCATCACCCGGTCGTTGCCGCGCCGGGAGCCGTACGAGTTGAAGTCACGAACGGATACGCCCTTGGAGATCAGGTACTGCCCGGCCGGACTGTTGACCGGAATGGCTCCGGCCGGAGAAATGTGGTCCGTTGTGATGGAAGAGCCCAGCACTGCCAGCGCGCGGGCCCCGGTGATATCGGTCACCGGCGGGATCTCCGGGCTGAGGTCCACGAAGAAAGGCGGCTCCTGGATATAGGTCGACTCGGGATTCCACTCGTACAGGTCTCCGCCGCCAGCTTCGATGGCGTTCCAGGTCTCGTTCCCCGAGAACACATTGGCATACTTCTGGCGGAACATCTCGGGCTGGACAGCTTCGGCGATGGTCTGGCGGATCTCCTCGTTCGTGGGCCAGATATCGCGCAGGTATACCGGATTGCCGTCCCGGTCCTCACCCAGGGGGTCGCGCACCAGGTCAATATCCACCGTCCCGGCCAGAGCATAGGCGACCACCAGCGGCGGGGAGGCCAGGTAATTGGCGCGGGTATAGGGATGAATGCGGCCTTCGAAGTTGCGGTTGCCGGAGAGCACGCTGGCTGCAACCAGGTCTTTGGCGGTGATTGCCTGGGCAACTTCCTCGGGCAGCGGTCCCGAGTTGCCGATGCAGGTGGTGCAGCCGTAGCCGACCACGGAGAACCCCAGAGCTTCGAGGGGCTCGAGCAGCCCGGCTTTTTCCAGATAGTCGGTTACCACGCGCGATCCCGGCGCCAGGCTGGTCTTGACGTAAGGCTTAACCTTCAGCCCGCGCTCCATAGCTTTTTTCGCCAGGATGCCCGCCCCCAGCATCACCGAGGGGTTGGAGGTGTTGGTGCAGGAGGTGATGGCAGCGATAACCACGGAACCATGCCCGATCTCCACCTCGCTGCCGTTGGCCCTCACCACAGCTTTTTCGCTCATTGCGTCCAGGGACATTTCAAAGCCGCGCTCCGCCAGCGGGGCAGTCAGCGCAGCGCGGAAGGAGCGCTGCATATCGCTCAACGGCACGCGGTCCTGGGGCCGCTTGGGGCCGGCCAGGCTGGGTTCGACCGTGCTCAGGTCCAGCTCAAGGGTCTCTGAAAATTCCGGATCGGGCGTGTCGTCGGTGCGGAACAGACCCTGTTCTTTGCAGTAGCGCTCCACCCGTTCGATGACCTCTTCAGGCCGGCCAGTGAGGCGCATATAGCGCAGGGTTTCATCATCCACGGGGAAGAAGCCCATGGTCGCCCCGTATTCCGGCGACATATTGGCGATCGTCGCCCGGTCGGGCAGGGACATGTTCGACAGGCCCGGCCCGTAAAACTCGACAAATTTACCCACCACACCGTGCTGGCGCAGCATCTGCGTCACCGTCAGGGTCAGGTCGGTGGCGGTCACGCCCTCGCGCAGCGAGCCGACCAGTTTGAAACCGATCACTTCGGGGGCGAGCATATCCACCGGCTGGCCGAGCATGGCCGCTTCGGCCTCGATGCCGCCCACGCCCCAACCGACCACGCCCAGGCCGTTGATCATGGTCGTGTGCGAGTCGGTACCTACCAGGGTGTCGGGAAAGGCGACCATTTCGCCGTCTTCTTCACGGGCCAGCACAACCTGAGCCAAATACTCCAGGTTCACCTGGTGCACAATACCGGTAGCTGGCGGAACAACCTGGAAGTTGTCGAAGGCGCGCTGCCCCCAGTGCAGGAACTCGTAGCGCTCGCGGTTGCGCTCAAACTCTCGTTCAGCGTTGAGCTTCAGCGCTTCGGGGATGGCGAAGAAGTCCACCTGCACCGAGTGGTCGATCACCAGGTCGACCGGCACCAGGGGGTTGATTTTGCGCGGGTCCCCGCCCAGGCGGCTGATGGCGGCGCGCATGGCTGCCAGGTCCACCACTGCTGGCACACCGGTGAAGTCCTGCATGAGCACGCGCGCCGGGCGGTAGGGCAGGTTGGTGGGACGCGCCATTTTTGGCTGCCAGGCAGCCGTATTAATCACATCCTGGCGGGTGATCTCTATCTCGTTACAGTTGCGCAGCACCGATTCCAGCATGATGCGCATGGAAAAGGGCAGTTTATCGATTTTCGTCAGGCCCTGGTCTTCCAACCGCGAAAGGCGGTAAATGACGTAATCCCCGTGGCTGGTGCGCAGCCTGTCGCGAGTGTTAAAGAAATCCTGTGGCATATCGAAACTCCTTTGGCTGTTTTTTAACCGATGAGTACAGAAGGCCCCGGAAAGGCTGTCTTTTCCGCCCTTATTTCATCAACAGGATTAATGGGAAAACACCCTTTCGCGGAGGGCAGTTAACTGGATACCTGGTTGGGGCAAAACGAAAAACAGGAAAGATTTTCCCCCAACCCAAATTTTGTTCTCTGGTGCTGATTATAGCCCTTTAAAGGAGGCTGTGCAATGGCTCAACCGCTCTCCCGGGTGGAGAACACCGGGCGCCGTACAATGGCGTCGGTCATGCGCACCACGCGGCTGATCGGGAGGACATCATGAACCCGTACAATGTCCGCGCCGCGCACGATTCCCACTGCCACGGCCGCGGCGGTGCCTTCCACGCGCTGGTCGGGCGGCAGGTCCAGCGTGTAACCGATGAAGGACTTGCGCGAGGGCGCCAGCAGGACGGGATATCCCAGGAGGCGGATTTCGTCCAGGCGGTCGATCACTTCCAGGTTCTGCGCCACCGATTTGGCGAAGCCGATGCCCGGATCCAGGATGATGTGCTCGTCGGGGATGCCGGCGGCCTTCGCCAGAGCCACGCTTTCCAGCAGCTCCCGCTTGACGTCCTCCATAAAGTTCTCGTAGGGTGTCTCCCGGTAGCGGGCGCCCAGGCGCTCGCGCACCTCCGGTTTCGCTGTGGAGATGCGGTTGTGCATCAGGATCACAGGCGCGTTGAAGCGGGCGGCCACGGCAGCCATCTGCGGGTCAGCGCGCAGCCCCCAGATGTCGTTGATGATGTGGGCGCCGGCCTCCAGAGCGGCCTGCGCTGTGGCGGCATGATAGGTATCCACCGATATGGGGATCTGAAATTCCCGGGACAGCATGCGCACGACCGGCACCACGCGGGCAATTTCTTCTTCTACGGGCACCGGTTCAGAACCCGGGCGGGTGCTTTCCCCGCCGACATCGAAGATGTCCACACCCGCAGCGGCAAAGCTGCGCGCCTGTTCCAGAACCTTTTCCAGATGTGCCTGTTCCCGTTCATCTCCCTGCAGCAGGCCATCGCCTGAAAAGCTGTCGGGTGTGACGTTGATGATCCCCATCAGGTAGGTGCGCGTCCCCCATTCGAAGACCGCACCGCCGGCTTGCAATCGTTCAGAAATCATGCCACCTCACAGTCTTCGGCCGCATCTGACCAGCGCCGGATACCGGTGGTATCGATCCCGGCCAGCATTTCTTCGATCCGCTGCCCGGAGGCAGGGTGGCGCAGGTCCGGGGCCAGGTCCGCCAGCGGAACCAGCACAAAAGCGCGCCCGGCCATGCGCGGGTGGGGGATGGACAAATTCCCGGATTTGAAAACCAGGTCATCGTAAAACAGGATGTCCAGATCGATGATGCGCGGTCCGTTGAGCATGGTCTTCTGGCGCCCCATCCGGGCCTCCACCCCCTTGAGGCGCGCCAGCAGCTCCTCAGGGTCGAGATCGGTTTCAGCCCGCACCACCTGGTTCAGGAAGGCAGGCTGGTCGAGATAGCCCCAGGGAGGGGTCTCATAAATGGGCGAACAGTCCAGCAGGCGCACATCCGGCTTCAGCAGTTTCACTGCGTTCTGCAGGTTCTGCACCCGGTCCCCCAGATTAGTTCCAAGGGCGATATATACAGTATGCGGCATGTGTCTAGATTCGTTCAATAATGGTCGCTGTCGCCATGCCGTGGCCGATGCACATGGTCTGCAGGCCGTAGCGCCCGCCGGTGCGCTCCAGCTCGTACAGCAGCTTGGTCATCAGGATGGCGCCCGTGGCGCCCAGCGGATGACCGTGCGCGATGGCGCCGCCGTTGGGGTTAACGCACCTCAGGTCGGCCTCCAGCTCCCTGGCCCAGGCCAGCACAACCGAGGCGAAGGCTTCGTTGATTTCGATCACCTGCATATCCTGCAGGGTCAGGCCGGCGCGCTTGAGCACAGCCCGGGTAGCCGGAATGGGTCCGTCCAGCATCAGCACCGGGTCTGAGCCAACCACAACACGGGCAATGATGCGGGCGCGCGGCATCAAATTATAACGCCCCACCGCCTTTGGAGAGGCCAGCACCAGGGCTGCCGCGCCGTCGCTCACCTGGCTGGCGTTGCCGGCGGTGATCACGCCGTCCGCCTTGAACACCGGCTTCAGGGCAGCCATCTTCTCCCGGTCGGGCGGGCGGCGCACGCCTTCATCCACGCTCACCTGCCTGCCGTCCGGGCGCGTCACCGGGAGGATCTGGCTCTCGAAATAGCCCTGCTCGATCGCCCGCATGGCCCGCAGGTGGCTCTCATATGCGAAATCGTCCAGTTCCTCGCGGCTCAGGTTCCATTTCCCGGCCATCAGCTCTGCGCTGATGCCCTGGTGAACCAGCTCGTAGGGGAAATCGGATGGCCATTCTTTGGGCCAGTCGCTTCCCAGCGGCTGGTGCGACATCATCTCCGTCCCCCCTGCGATAACGATATCCATATCCCCCGAGAGGATCGCCTGGGCGGCGAAATGCAGCGCCTGCTGGCCCGATCCACACATGCGGTTCAGCGTCACTGCCGGCACCTTCACCGGGAAGCCGGCTTTCAGCACCGCCAGGCGGGCCAAGTTGGCGCCCTGATCCCCGATCGGGGTCACACAGCCCCAGATCACATCATCCACCACAGCAGGATCGATTCCAGCCCGTGCGACGGCATCCTGCATCACCCCCGCGGCGAGGTCTACAGGCGCCAGCGGTTCCAGAGCACCGCCCGGCTTGCCAACCCCCACCGGTGTCCGCACTGCAGATAAGATGTAGACTTCGCTCATGATTCAAGGATACCATAGCCAGTGAACTCCAGCGATGAGATTTCACGGGTGGCAGACAAGGTTTCTTACAGCTGTAAGGTCACGGCGCTGCAGCAAGGCCTGGTAGTATTCTCCTGGTGACTGTCAGGACAAAATTGCTGATCCTCTCTACGCGCCATGACCATCAACGCACGGGTGGCGGCATCCCCGGAGAAAATTTCACGATCCCTGAAGAAAAACCCACCCCTGCGAAGCTCCCACCCGCCTGTTTGCCAAAACAGGTGGGGAAGACTAAAATATTGACTCAGACCGATCTCGCTGCATAAAGGAGTACATCATGGCTCAAGCCAGCTACCATTTCCCGCGCGGCTTTCTCTGGGGAACGGCTACATCCTCTCACCAGGTGGAGGGCCACAACCCTCCCAACAACTGGACGGCCTGGGAGCAGGAAAAAGGGCGCATTCTCCACGATCACAAAAGCGGCCTCGCCTGTGACTGGTGGGGCGGGCGCTGGCGCGAGGACCTGGACCGCGCCGCCGACAGCGGGCAGAACACCCACCGCCTGTCGCTCGAGTGGAGCCGCATCCAGCCAGCACCCGACCGCTGGGATGAGGCTGCCCTCGATCGCTACCGCGAGATCATGCGCGGTATGTTCGAACGCAGTCTGCTCCCGATGGTCACCCTGCAGCACTTCACCCTGCCCCTGTGGCTGGCGGAACAGGGCGGCTGGGAGAATGAGCGCATCGTGGATGACTTTGCCGCCTATGCACGCAAGGTGGTCGAAGCGCTGAAGGAATACGTCACCATGTGGGTGACGATTAATGAGCCGAACGTGGTGATGGCCTCGGCCTATCTGTTTGGCGATTTCCCGCCGGGTAAAAAAGACCTGGGCGCCGCAATGACCGCCGGGCGCAACATGCTGCGCGCTCATGCCGCCGCCTACCATGCCATCCACAAGATCCAGCCCCAGGCGCGCGTGGGCGTGGCTATGAACTACCGCGGCTTCGCCCCGGCCCGGTCCTGGTCGCCGCTCGATCGCTGGGCAGCGCGCACACAATCCCTGATGTTCAACGACCTGTTCCCCCGTGCGGTGCAGAAAGGCAAGATCTACCTGCCGGTGGGGTTCCAGCGCATCCCCGAGGTCGCGGGCACGCAGGATTTTATCGGCGTGAACTATTACACCCGCGACCAGGTGGCCTTCAACCTGTTTAAGCCCGGCGAGCTGTTCGCCCGCCGGTTCTTCCTGCCCGGCGCCGACCTGAGCGACACCGGCTTCATCGCCAACGTTCCCCAGGGTATGTTCGACGCCCTGAAATGGGCGCTGCAGTTCGAGGTGCCGATCATCATCACCGAAAACGGCGTGGAAGACGCCGACGACGATCTACGGCCGCGCTATCTGCTGCAGCACCTGCACCAGGTGTGGCGGGCGGTGAACTTCAACTGGCCCATCAAAGGCTACTACCACTGGTCGCTGGTGGATAATTTCGAATGGGAGCGCGGCTGGACGCAGCGCTTCGGCCTGTGGGAGCTGGATGTGGAAACTCAGGCACGCCGCAAGCGTCCCAGCGCTGACCTGTACGCCGAGATCTGCCGCGAGAACGGCATCACCTCCGAGATGGTCGAGCGCTACGCGCCGGAAGTGATGAGCAGCCTGTTCCCCGATTGAGAGGTAAACACACCTGCTGATGCCTGCTGAGCGAATCCCCGTCACCTGCCGACCGGCGCGGCCGGCCGACACCTCCGATGTGATGGAGCTGACCCGCACGATCTGGGAGGGACACGACTATGTCCCCCATGTGTGGTCCGACTGGCTGGCCGATCCCGAGGGCCTGCTGGCCGTGGCCGAATATGAGGGCCGCGTGCTCGGCCTGGGGAAGTTAACGCGCATCACTGCCCAGGACTGGTGGCTGGAAGGGCTGCGCACCCACCCCGAGTACGAAGGACGCGGCATTGCGTCCAGCCTGCACAACTATCTGCTGGGCCTCTGGGAGCGAACGATTGGTTCCAGTGTGCTGCGCTTCGCCACGGCATCCTACCGCATGCCCGTCCAGCGCCTGGCCGAACGCACCGGCTTCCACAGGACCGGCGAACTGGTTCCCCACCGCGCCCCCGCTCGCAAAGACCCGGCTGCCGCCGGGCGCTTCCGCCCCGTCAAACCGGAGGAGGCCCAGGCAGCCCTGGAGCAGGCGCGCGCCGGCTTCACCGCCGACGCCGTCTGGGATCTGATGGACCTGGGATGGCAGTGGGCCTGCCCGCATATGGAGGCGCTGATGGACAGCATCCACAGCGGGCGTGCCTGGTGGTGGCAGGATCAACATCTGCTGCTGGGAATCGAAGACGAGGACGATGACGACGGTCACCGCATCCTGATGGTGCAGATGCTCACCTGCCCGGCCAGTGAGGCCGCCGGCTGTTTACACGACTTTCGCGCCCTGGCGGGCGCTCTGGACTACCCCGAGGCCGGCTGGGCAGCTCCAGCCCAGTCCACCCTGCTGGCAGCCCTGCAGCAGGCCGGCTTTACCCGCAGTTGGGACGCTTCGATCCTGATTTATGCGCGCTCCAAGGATGAATAAGGGGCAGAAGCGGGCGTCCTGAGCATCCGGGCTCATTCAACTGGCAGGAGGACGCCCCTGCTGCACCCGGGCGGTGCATATCAAATTTTCGAATACATCTTCCCTAGCGGGTATGAATATAGTATAATGCCCGACGCCAGCGGGGCCAAAATCCGCTGGCGTTTTCTGGAGAGGTAGCGTAGTCTGGCCTAACGCGCACGCCTGGAGAGCGTGTGTACCGCAAGGTACCGTGGGTTCGAATCCCACCCTCTCCGCCTGAAGGTTTTATTTCATTTCTAATCAATTTATTCTCAAACGGAATCGCCCGGCAAATGCCGGGCGATTCCGTTTTCTACAGCTCCATGCGGCCACGCTCAGCCGCAGATCAATTTGAACTGAGCGAAGCACTGTGGTACCATGGTGATGTCATGAACGGGCTCTGGTAAGCACCACCAGTCAGGGCCCACCGGGCTGCCGCAGAGCCGGGGTCCGGTAATTCCAGGGGGAACTGCATAAGAAAACCAGCCGCATCCAGAAATCATTGAAATACAACCGGCAGTACGACCTGTCTCTTCGCAGCCAGCGCCGGATATCGCAGCGAAAAGCAGCCGGTTTCTCCCAACGCTGCCCGGGCATCGCTGTAAATGGCAGCCGTTCGATCACAAGAGGAGGGAGAAGCATCGCATAGCTTTTCCTGGGTGCAGGGCTCTGACTTAATCCGTACGCGGGTTGGTCAGGCTGCTACTTTATAAGGACAGATGAGATGAGAAAAATCATTATAGAAGCCGAAATGTCGGTCGACGGGGCTATGGGTGGAGAGAATATGGATTTCTGGTCTCTGGTCTTTCCATATCACACCCCGGATGTTGAAGCATATCTCTCCGACCTGCTGTTCATGCCAGATGCGCTCCTGATGGGTCAGAAAACTTATACGTTCTTTGCCCAGGTCTGGCCAGAGAGAGAAGGAAAACAGGCGGAAAGAATAAACAGCATGCACAAATTTGTCGCATCCCGAACCCTGGAGGAGCCGCTTCAATGGAATGCTGAGCTCATCAAAGGGGACGTGGCTGAGGCCATCCGAAAACTCAAACAAGAGCCGGGCGGGAGCCTCCTGCAGTACGGCGTGGGAGAACTGACGCACACCATGCTCAGGCATGGCCTCGTCGACGAATTTCGCTTTGTCGTCTATCCGTTTGCCTATGGAGAAGGGCCGCGCATTTTTGAGCATATGGGGGCCCACCATCTAAAGCTCCTGGACACCAGGGTATTCAATTCTGGCGCCATCGCCCTACACTATCAGCCCCAACAGCCCGGGTGAAGAGGAATGAACCGCTCTTCTCACCGGGCGGGAGCGCGATCGCATGCGTTTTATGCTTAAGCTCACTTTGAACCAGCCAGCATCTGAGGAAATCACTGCGCGCCTGCCTGCCGAAAAGGATAGAGGCGAAGTGCTGGAAGAACAGGGCATTCGAGAAGCGGTCTATGTCGCAGCTGACCGGTCCACAGTCTGGACGGTCTGGAACTGCGCCTCGCGCGAGGCCCTGGATGAGGCGGCCAGGTCACTCCCTTTATATAAGTTCTGGGACATCGAGGTAACCCAGCTGGCGGAGGATGATTTTTAACTAGGAGGATGGTTATGAGCGAACTGCTGGTAGACTTCGTCTCTTCACTGGACGGTTACGGCGCGGCCCACGGTTGGCCCGGATTCTGGGGGCTAGAAGGCCCCGAGTATCTGCGCTGGCTGGAGGAGGAGTCCACAGTCGATTATACGTTCCTGATGGGGGCGAACACCTACCGCCAGATGTATGATTTCGCCGCTCAATCCGGGGATCCGGATGCGGAGCTGAGAAGCGAAGAAAAAGCCACCCTGGATGATCTGACCAGGGCGTCCAAGGTGGTATTCTCCTCAACGCTAAAAGACCCGCTGCCATGGGCCAATACACAGCTGATCAGCGGAGATGCGGTTGCGGTCGTGAGAGCGATGAAACGAGAAGGCAGCAGGCCGTTGAGCACCCTCGGCAGCCTCAGTCTGGTCCGGTCGCTTCTCAGGGCCGGGCTCGTGGACCGCTTCCGTGTGGTAATTTTCCCCGTGATCAACGGCAGCACCGGCTACGACCGCATTTATGACGGTTACCCCGACGTCGCCCTTGACATGGTTACCAGCCGCACGTTCGACGACAGGATTCAGCTGCTGGAATACGTCCCCAGGGTGCTTTCCGGTCCGCCCGGTTCCTGACGGACGACAGCACGACAGGAGTAAACCTATGTCCAAGCTGCGTGTCAACAATTTCGCCATATCCATCGACGGCTACGGTGCCGGGCCCAATCAGAGTCTGGACGAGCCGCTCGGCGTTGGCGGCGAAGCCCTGCACGACTGGATGGTCTCAACCCGGACGTTCCGGCAGACCTATGGTGACGAGGGCGGGACCACGGGTGTGGATGACGAGTTTACAGCCCGCGGGTTCGAGAACCTCGGCGCCTGGATCCTCGGGCGCAATATGTTCGGTCCAGTCCGGGGCCCCTGGCCTGATGACACCTGGAGAGGATGGTGGGGTGATTCACCTCCCTACCACACCCCGGTTTTCGTGCTCACGCACCACCCCCGTGAGCCGGTTGAGATGGACGGCGGCACCACTTTCTACTTCGTCACCGGTGGCATACATGAGGCATTAGCACGCGCCCGCGAGGCGGCAAACGGTAAGGATATCCGCGTTGGCGGCGGCGTCACCGTCATCCGCCAGTATCTCCAGGCCGGATTAATCGATGAAATGCATATCGCCATCAGCCCGGTACTCCTGGGCTCCGGTGAGCACCTGTTTGCTAACATCGATACGGTCGCTCTGGGATACCAGTGCATCGCGCATGCTGCCACTGACGGAGCGATGCATATCGTTCTGACCAAGCGATCCTGAAGGAGTTCAATGATGGGAAAAGTGATTTTCGATATCAGCATGTCCCTGGATGGTTTCATCACCGGGGCAAACCAGACCCCCGCAGAACCACTGGGAGACGAAGGCGAACACCTGCATGATTGGGCGTTCAACAGTCAGCACCCATTCAACCGCAGTCTGATTTCTGAAAGCGTCAGCGACACCGGAGCGGTCATCTGCGGGCGGCGTACTTATGATGACTCGATCCCGTTCTGGGGTCCGGATGGCCCTACAGGCGCGGCGCGACTGCCGTTGTTCATCGTAACTCATCACCTGCCCAGAAAAGTTCCCCCGGATGGGGTTTATACCTTCGTGACGGACGGGATCGAAAGTGCTCTGCAGCAGGCGAAGAAAGCTGCCGGCGGTAAAAATATCAGCGTGATGGGCGGAGCGGATATCGGACAGCAGTACATGCTGGCCGGACTGGTCGACGAGCTATCTATTCACCTCGTACCTGTGCTCTTTGGAAAAGGAACACCGTTATTCGCTAACTCCGGCGAGACTCACATCCGGCTCGAACCCATTCAAACCGTTGAGACCCCCGAAGCCATCCACCTGCGGTTTCGGGTCGCCAGGTAAGCCCTGGTTGTCTCAGGAAAATGGATCGCTGACTGCGCGGTCCATCATGGTGAGCGATCCGGTTCCGGACGCGCGCCAGAGGAGTGTTAAATATGAAGCTGAAGGCAGCACAGTTCATCAACACGTTCCTGCTTTTTCTGGTTGCGGGGGTATTCTGGGGCACCTGGTTCAGCCTGGCCAGATCCATGCGGTCGATAACGCCGGGAACATTCCTGGAAGTCGGGAAAATCATGATCCGCAATCTGGGGTTGCCGATGAGCATCCTGCTGCCAGCCGCGCTGCTCTCCACGCTTCCCGTCCTGTTCTGGCTCTATCAACAGAAATCCATGCTGGCCTTTTCCCTGACGCTCTGCGGTTTTATGCTCTTTGTGATTGCCCTGCTGATCACGCTGCTGGTCAACGTCCCGATCGACAATCAAATTACGCAGTGGACCGTCCAATCGCTGCCCGCCGGATGGGAAACCATCCGCGACCGCTGGGAGTTCTTTCATACCCTGCGCACGCTGGCCTCTGCGGCAGGTCTGGGGTTCGTTATTGGCGCAGTTCTGGTGCGTGATAAAGACGAGGCGGTTTGAACAAACATCCCCCGTCAGAATTGGAAAGGAAACATATGACCCTGTTACGAATGGATAACGTCCTCATCGTGGTCGATGACATGGAGGCGGCGAAGGAATTCTTTATCGCACTGGGTATGGAGCTGGAGGGCGAGGCGACCATGGAAGGGCCTCTGGTGGACCGCCTCATCGGGCTCGAGAACGTTCGCTCCGAGATTGCCACCCTGCGGACTCCGGACGGCCACGGCCGGATCGAGCTGGACCGGTTCTACTCGCCGGCAGCCGCCGGAGCAGACCTGAGAAACGCTCCGGTGAACACGCTGGGCCTGCACCGCATCATGTTTGCCGTTGACAGCATTGATGAAGTCCTGAGGCGCCTGCGTCCCCGGGGGGCTGAGCTCATCGGTGAAATCGTCCAGTATGAGGACTCGTACCGGCTGTGTTATATTCGCGGCCCGGCCGGAATCATTGTCGCGCTGGCAGAACCACTCGGATAGGTCATATCCGCACGGGCACAGGGAAAACCAGGATCCATGCCGTATACCAGATGGCGGTTTCAAACACCGGTCAACAGAGCCGGTGTTCATTGAAGCTGCCTGCGGTGCAGCACTTCCGGCCTGACAGCAGACCGGAATCATCCGTATCGATAAGGGCCTGGCAAATCGAATAAATTGAACTTCATGCCGCCAGTGACATGCCCCACGGCCGTGCTGATCGCAAGCTGGAAGATGCGCCTCACCGGCGAGCCGCCAGGCTGCAGGATGTCGGGAGCACACGGAGCCTGTATCACTACCCGGCCGATCCTATTCTCCTCATCCTTCGAAAGACGGCAGACATAATCGAAATGACTCCATCTAAGATGAACAGGTACCCTAAGATAACGACCAGCGTCAATCCGGCAGCCACCGGGCTGGTGACCAGCAGGATGCCGGCTATTATGCTGAGTGCGGCTAAGATCCCCAGGCCTAAACCTCCACCACGGAAGGCCAGGATCAACTCACTGATGCCGATCAGGATACCAATGACACCCATCCAGAAGGCGGCCGTAGCGGGCACGAGCACAGCGCTCATTATCGGGTTGCGGATGATCAGCAACCCGGCAAGGATGCCCAGAACACCCATGAACAGCTTCCAGCCCCAATTCCAGCGGTTCCACACGAGGGAGATAAGATTAATCACCCCCGTAACCAGCCAGTAGAGCCCCAGAAACCATACCAGCGCCGATATGGTGCCGACTGGATTGGTCACCATAAAGAAACCCAGGATGATTGCAGCGATTCCATTCAGCAGGACCAGCCACCGGTCCGTTCCTGGCGCAGCGTATTCCCCTGCTCCTGACAGCGTATCCATATCTCACACCCTCCTTTTCAGTCGCTAACTTTATCCAGCACCCTACACGTACTCTTCGCCTTTTGCCAGCCGCAATTACCGGCTCCATCAACAACCTGTGGATCTCAGGTGCCCACAGGGTAGCCTGGCCCAAGCGGAATTCCTAATACGAACCAGAATACGAAAAACAGAACCCACAATACGAGAATGAGCAGGGCGTACGGCAGCATGAGTGAAACGACTGTCCCCAGACCGACGTCCTTCTTGTATTTTTGAGCAACCGTGACGACGAAGGGCAGATACACCATAAGAGGCGTGACCACATTCATCGGTGAGTCTCCCACCCGGTAGGCTGCCAGGACGGTCTGCGGTGATACACCCAGACGGGCGAAAATGGGGATGAAAACCGGCGCAAAAATTGCCCATTTGGGGACGACGCCTGGAATAATGATGTCCAGGATGGTGATCACAATGACCATCCCCACCAGCAGCGGGATTGCGCCGATATTCGCCTGTTCGAGCACATCCGCCATCCCCATCGCGGCAATCGTCGGCAGATTGCTGTAATTGAAGTAAGCGATGAACTGGGCAATCACCAGCAGCATGAAGATCAGACCGGACAGGCCGGCAAATGTTTTCGTGACCGAGTTGATGACATCGTTCGCGCTGTTGAAGGTCCTGGCGCCGATGCCGTATAAGATCCCTGCCACCAGGAAGATCATGGTGATAATGAAGAGCAGGCTGTCCATGAAAGGCGTATTCCCGATGATGTCGCCGGTCTCTGGATCGCGCAGCGGCGCGCCCGGCAGCACCGTCAGCAGGGCAACCAGGAGGACGAACGCCAGGACGCCAAGGCCGGCAAAACGCAGTCCCCGGCTTTCATCACCCGACAGTTCGCTTTGATCCCCTTCTCCGATCCCCTGCTCTGTGGATTCGGGCACGTATTCGCCAAGCCGGGGCTCAATGATCCGTTCGGTGATCAGCGTTCCTATGATGGCTAGGATCAACGTTGAGGCGGCGCCGAAGAAAAGATTAGCCACGATCGTGATCGGTGTTCCGCCAATCAGCCCGATGGCTTCGTTCGTAATCTCTGTGATCATGCTGTCGACGGGGGTGATAAAAATGTTCACCGCAAATGTGGCGCCGACGGCAGCATAGGCTGCCGCCATACCCGCCAGCGGGTGACGGCGTAAGCTCAGGAATGCGGCTGCTCCCAGGGGAATCAGGATCAGGTAACCAGCATCGGTGGCGATGCTGGAGAGCACACCGATAAAGACAATGATGAAGGTGATCCACCGGCGTGGGGCGACTTCAACCAGCTTGCGGATCATGGCACCCATCATCCCGGCCTGTTCAGCGACACCGGCTCCAAGCATTGCGATAAACACGACTGCAATGACGCCGAAACCCTGGAAGTTGGCGACAAACGAAGAAAACAGAAACCGGATCCCATCCACGGTCAGCAGGCTCTGAACGGCGACCGTCCTCTCGCTGATCTCGTAATCGATATCATAAGGATCTGCCGGGATATAAACGCCTGGTGCAGTAGTGTCCTCGTAATATTCGCGTTCAACGGTCTCCGGGACGGGCTGGGCGATTTGTTCGGTAACGCTGACGCCTGCCAGAAACAGGATGTGGGAAAGAACGATGACGATGGCAATCAGGTACAAAAAAATCATCACAGGATGAGGGACTCGATTACCCAGTTTCTCGATCGTATCCAGCATGCGCTGGACGACGCCTCGCCTCTCGCCAGCTTCAGGTACAGCTTCTTCTAGGGTTTTCACAACAGCCTCCAAAACTTACAACCATCGATCTGCATAACGGGTGTAATAGACCCCAAATTAGTCACCGGATGGAACAGGGGTCTGACTCCGGAATGGATGTGTACCTGGCGAGATCCTCGAATTTCACGACGGAATGCATATACCCATCATCAAGGCTCTCTCGATCCGGCAGCCAGGCAGCGTGAGCGGTCGGGCTCCACCTGCGGTGACCCTGCCCCGTGGGATGAGGGATGGGTGGATGGCCGCGTGAGCCTGCACCGGGCTGAGGCGAGATCCGTTATTCTCAGTGACAATCGGGTCATTTCCAGTTCCGCCTTCTGTGCGCCGCAGCCGCGGAAGGGTTATCCGGCTCACCCGCAGCGAGCACCCACACTGCTGATGATCGTTGGGCACGCCCCAGGACTACATGGCATAATTCCTCAAAAACGAGCTGAGCAGACGCACGCCGACGCCGGTCCCGCCGTGGATCTCATACGGTTTGGTGGGGTTGGTCACCCAGGCGGTGCCGGCGATATCCAGATGGACGAGGGGATAGTCACCCACAAAAGCGGCCAGGAAGGCGCCGGCTGTGATCGAACCGGCCGGACGGCCGGCCATATTTTTGATGTCGGCGATCTCGCTCTTGATCATTTCGTGATACTCATCCCACAGGGGCAGCTGCCATACCCGCTCGGCGCTTGCCTCACCGGCACGGATCATCCTGTCGGCGAGCTTCTGGTCGGTGCTCATCATACCGATGGCGTGAGAACCGAGCGCGATGATGATCGCACCGGTAAGGGTCGACAGTTCGACGATCGCCTCTGGCTGGTAGCGCTGCGCGTAATACAACGCATCCGAGAGGATGATCCGCCCCTCAGCATCCGTGTTGAGCACCTCCACGGTCTTACCGCTCAGCGTGGTAACCACATCGCCAGGCCGGTAGGACCCGGAACTGGGCATGTTCTCTGCAGCCGAGACGATCCCGACGACGTGCAGAGGCAGCTCGAGCTCGGCCGCAGCCTGCATGGCGCCGTACACCGCTGCCGCCCCGGCCATGTCCGACTTCATCGTTTCCATGGCCTCGGGGGGTTTTAGCGAGAGGCCGCCCGAATCGAAAGTCAACCCTTTCCCGACCAGGCAGATGGTCGGCGCCCCATTCTTCGCCCCGTTGTACTCCATGACGATGAAGCGCGGCTCATTATCCGACCCTTTCCCGACAGCCAGGATTCCGCCGAAACCCTGCTCGGTTAATTGAGCCTTGTCGAGCACGGTCACCTTGAGACCGTACTCCTTGCCGAGCGACTGGGCTTGATCCCCCAGCACAGCCGGCGTCATGGCATAGCCCGGACCGTTCACCAGTTCACGTGCCAGGATCACGCCGCGGGCGATCTTCTGCCCCACATAGACAGCCTGGCGGATGCGCTCACCGCCATTCCTGGTGAACAAATGCGCCCGCCCTACACGGAAGGTCTGTTCATCGGACAGGCCAGTGCGGTAGCGTTTGAATTGATAGGCGCCGAGTTCGAGCCCCTCGGCAAATGCCTGGGCGGCAGCCTCCGGATCGAGCGGCAGGTCGCCGTAGGTGCCTACCGTCATATCCCCCACCTGCATATCCTGTACTCTCCTCAGCGCAGCTGCACTCGCCCGCCGTATTCTTCCCGGGTTAAGGGCATCCCGCTTACCGAGGCCGACCAGCAGCAGCCGGCGCGGGCTTCCTGCCGTTCGCGGGTAGAGCAGCAGCGTCTGGTCAGCGCGGCCGCGGAAATCCCCACCTTCGAACAACGCTGAGATTTCAGATGGAAGCTGCGTATCTTCGCAGACAGCAAGGATCGCTAGATCGGACGGCTCCCTGATCAGATCACCCGCTTTAACATTAATCTCCATTTCTAACCCTCCTGTTCGAGTAGAGGCTCTCCCAGGTGCGGTACACTCCGGAAACTGCACTGCACCTCCCCATGGATTACCTTAATCTCCGTCCCCAACCACTGCTTTCTTTTTTTCATATGACTTTTCATAGGATGACTCTCCCGCTCTCGTATTCGGCAGGTCTCTCGCCGGGATGAATCCGATCAACGCCATGCCAGCCATCACCAGAAAGGTGACCTTAAGTGCCAGCAGGCGGGTGGAAGTGTTGATCCGTACAGCTTCGTTCACCTGTTCCGGAGTGGCAGTCGTGCTTTGCATAACTTCGAGCAGTTGATCGTTGCTGATAAAGTCAATATTGTTGAGGTTGACCTGCCTCTTGAGCTCACGAGGGATCAGTGGGTTATCGATCAGGTTGGTGTGAATCAGAACGCCGAGCATGCCGATCAAAAGGGCTCCGGCAATCGCCGTTCCCAATCCTGTCGCCAGGTTGTTCGTTGTGCCGCGCAGCGCCCCCACGTCGCCCGCGAGTTCCGGCGGAGAGGCGGACACCATAACGGCAAACAGGAGTGTCAGCAGAGCGCCTTCGCCAATCCCAGTCACGATCAGGCCGAGGATAACGAACAGGTTTCCCCAGTCGTTGACGATCGCAAAAGCCAGAATCACAAGCCCCGCAGCCACGAGGAGAAAGCTGATGCTGCCGATCCGCCGTGCAGTCCAGCGCAGGAATACGCGCACAACGAGGATCGAAGCCGAAAAGACGGCCAGCATATACGGGACGACGGCTACCGACGTCCTCAGGCTGCTGCCGCCCTGGACGATTTGGATGTACAGCGGGATGAGGAAGGTGATGCCGGCGCCGAGCGCTGCAACGATCAGCATGGAGAGGACTGCCGCCCGCTCCTGGCGCGAGTCGAGCACCTCCAGTTCCAGGAGGGGCGCCTTATTCCCTTCAATTCGTGTCTGCGACCAGTCCAGGAAACCCCTGCCAAAGACCAGGCCGAGCACGACCATGGCAGGTGCAGGTGAAAGGCCGAGGATCGAGAAAGGGGCCCGGTTGCTGGCAAGCAGCAAACCCCATTCATTAAGGTTGTTGAAACCCAGGCTGATCAGGATGATCGCCGTCGCAGCAATCACTGCGCCGATCCAATCGATGACCGTGCCGCGCTGCCGGGGGACCGGTCCCAGCCGAAAACTGAGGATGAAGACAACCGCGGCAACGAAAACGAGCAGGCCAAAGGCATACCGCCAGCTGGCGAGTGAGATGAGGACGCCGATGATGGGGAAAGCCAGCAAACTGGCGAGGGCCTGCGCGCCTCCAATCACGCCCAGTGACTGGGTCTGCTGATCGCCTTCGTAGTGCGTGACGATCAGCACGACCAGAGTGGGCACCAGGGCTGCCGCGGCCAGTCCCGCCAGGCCCTGATACTGGATCAAATCGTTTGCAGTGGTGCTGAGGGCGGCTGCCCCCATGGAAAATCCGTGGACGAGGACCCCGATTTGAAAAACGAGACGAGAGCCAATCAGTTTTCCCAGCCTTGCGCCCAGGATCACAAAACCGGCAACTGCAAGCGAGTAGACAACCAGCGCCGTACTCACACTGGTGGGTGAAGTGTTCAGTTCATCCACGATCGCGCCAATGGAGATTGGCAGGGCGCTCACATTGATCGCCATCTGGAGCTGCGCGAGCAGGATGATCATGAGAGGCAGCCACGAAGTTCGCTCTGTGACCTCGACATTCGCGTAAGGCCCGGTTTTTGAAGTCATACCTTACCCTTTCGAATGAGGCCATCGATGAAAGGATAGAGCGTAACCCCAACCTGTCTGGTTCTCGCGCCGTGTTTCAGTGTGGAACAGCATGACCACGCCGCCAGATCATTACCCCCTTGTCATATTCACTGCGCGTGGCATCTGTATCAGGCATCAGCTTAATTCGTGTTTCGGTAAGATTGCGCTGCCCAAAAAATAACACAATCCCCCTGGGGCGCGGCATTTTTATTGAGAATCAGCAGAAATTGTGGACCGGCGTGACCACGTCGCCAGATTTATTAACATCCCCCTTATCAATCCCCGCCTGGCTGGTGTCTCTGGATTCCGAATACACGAAATATTGGAAGGTAATTAATGGGAGTAATTCGGACTGTATATGTCCCCATTCTGCCATATGGATAATTCCTGTCAACACCTCGCCCTGAAGGCTCCATACCGGTTAACGCACTGTTTTTTCCTCGATCAACAGGCCGGTGACACAGGCCAGCAGAGCAAAGCCAGCATTCTTCCCCATTATCTCATTCCTGGTCATCCATCTCGTCATTCCCAGCAGGCTTTACAGGACACGGTTTTATCCTTTACATTACTGTCCTGACAACAGCGCTGTCAGTGACAACTGCAGTCGAACTTCCCTCCCAGCGGCGGATTGGCCTATCGATTTCTTCAGAATCAATCCACACTGAAAAGTGTTTATGCCATAATAAATCCGGTTTTCGGACCTGGCAGCACGCATCAATCCAGGTACGGGAAATCCCCACACAAAACCCTGAATATGGATCGTCTCTTACCGGGATGAGACAGCCCGGAACAGGCAAGAGGGAGGAACAGGAAATTTTAGAATGATACTGCCAAAGAAACGGGACCCCAGGTTTATCACCATACGCCGCGGGGGAACGCTGACAGACGCTAACCATAAACTGCTCGCCCTGTGGGCAGCAGCTTGTGCGGAACATGTCCTGCATCTGTTCGAGGCGGTGCAGCCAGAAGACCTGCGGCCTCGCCAGGCGATCGAGATGGTCAGGGCATGGGCGCGCGGTGAAGTCACGATGACGCAGTCGCGAAATGCCGCAGGGCATGCCATGGCAGCTGCCAGGGGGCTGCGCGGAGCGGCGCGAGAGGCAGCCTTTGCTGCCGGACAGGCTGCGGCTGTGCCGCATGTTGCCGCCCACGAGTTGGGCGCGGCCGCCTACGCGATCCGGGCTGCACGAGCAGCGGCCCCGGAGCGTGAACGAGATGAAGCTGCCCGCCGGGAATGCCGGTGGCAGCGAGAGCAGCTTCCGGATCAGATTCGCGACCTCGTCCTGGACGACCAGCGGCTGCGCAACGAACTCTGCTGGTTCGTATTCGACTGCTGAGGAGACGTTTTCGAGGTTTTTTCGCAGTGAGCGGAGATTGATCGAGACAGCGTAGAGTCCACAGACCTGCAGAGGAGCACCGCCATGAACCAGAGCGCAATCATCGAAGAGCTTCTTCAAAGGATCCAGGATCCCAGGCGGGCCCGTACCATGGGAACCTTCGGCGGCTTCCGTGTGTTTCCGGTCGCAGCAGAAGCAGAAATCCAAAAAGCCGAACAGCAGCTGGGGTTTCCCTTACCCCGGTTACTGAGAGAGCTCTACCTGAAAGTGGGCAATGGGGGGTTCGGCCCCGGTTATGGAATTTTTGGATTAGCCGGTGGTGCCCCGGCCATTGACGGGGGTGGGAATTATTACGATCTGGTTTCCTTCTACCAGCTGCATACCGGCGGCAGGACACACCCGAAACTGTCTCACGACTTCACCCGGGGCAGTCTTTTCCTTGAGACCCTCGATCAGTGGTACGACCAGCTCGTGCCCATCTGTGATTGGGGATGCGATATTTATTCCTTGATTGACTGTTCGAAGGAAGATGCGCCGGTAATCCTTTATATTGGCTATGGAGGGGAGTTGTCCCTGGAAGCAAATTCGCTCGAAGAATGGTTCTACAAATGGCTGAAGGGTATTCCTACGTCGGAGTGGAGTTGAGCGCTGCTGTCGAGGAACGAGAGCAGGGCCGGGCAGGCCGCCGGGATGTCAGCGGCAGCGTGAACCACTGCCGGGATGTTCAAAACCTTGCAATTTTATAATTTAGCTTACAGTAATTATGCAGGCTGTCTTTCGTGGTTAAGATATAATAACAATAATAAAACTCGAATTTACCGGTGTCTCAGCGTTCAGTTTTCGTTAATCAGGGCGGTTCTTTCATTACAATAAGCGTAATCGTGTCACTTCTTTTTCCACTTGAAGATTAACTGCAAATACTCCCAATTCTCGAGGCACGAGGTGTATTCTGCCCCGCTGCAGATTGTGCATATTGCATCAGCAGGGGTGCTTCGCAAATAAGATACCAACCGATGGAGTTAGAAAATGATAACCTCAATGAACCAATCTGGCGAACAGCCCCCAGAGCTCTGGCTTAACGAGGCAGAACGCGAGGCGATCAAAGATTTCTGGACCGTCTATGATGCGCATTTTAGCGAAATTTCTAATGCCGTCATCAACAGCGTCAGCCAGAAGCCCGAGCTTGCGTCGTTGATAAAAGCTGTGCCGCCGGAGAAACTGGAAGCGCAGAGGAAAACGGCGCGCGAGCGGATGCGGCATGCATTTCAAAACGGGGAATGGGGACCTTATCTGCAGGCGCTCCGCTCTGAAGGGGAAGCTTACAGCCAGGCCGGTGTGAGCTTAACCGACTGGTACGAGTTATTTGCCACCTACCGCAGTCATATGCTCCACCTGCTCTTCGAGGCATACCGGCAGGAACCTGACCGGCTGCTGGCTGTCATCGGCGCTTACAGCAAGTTCAGCGATCAGATTATGGCCATCGTTGGCCAGGCTTATGTGGATCACAAAGAAAACATCATTTACCAGCAGCAGGAAGCCATCCTCGAACTCTCTACACCGGTGCTGGTTCTCCGCGACCGGCTGCTCCTGCTGCCCATCATCGGCCTGCTGGATTCGCACCGTGCCCAACAGCTGACGGAACACCTGTTGAAGGCCATTCGCGAGCACCGCGCCCGGGTGGTGGTCATCGACATCACCGGTGTACTCACGGTCGACTCCATGGTCGCTAACCACCTGATAAAAACTACCGAAGCAGCGCGTCTCATGGGGGTTAAAGTGCTTGTCACCGGGATCTCGACCGAAATCGCCCAGACCCTCGTTCGCATCGGCGTTGACCTCAGCCGCCTGAATACGCTGGGAGACCTGCGCAGCGGTCTCGAAGAAGCCAGCCGCATTCTGGGATACGAGTTGGTGCGCGTGGCTGCAGAAAAAACCGTTATCGAACTGGAACCGGATGAGCAGCCATGAAAGTACCGGTATTGAAACTGGGAAAGTATTTGATCGCCTCCGTGCAGGGCTCACTGACGGATGCCGACCTTGTGGAATTAAGCAGTGAACTCTCCGAAAAGGTCGGCCGCTACCGGGCGCGCGGCGTGGTGATCGACGTGACCACGCTGGATGTGATGGATTCCTTCGCTACCCGCATGCTGCGAGACATCGCACAGATGGCCCGTCTGCGCGGCGCAGAGACGGTCATCGCCGGCATCCAGCCTGATGTGGCTTTCGCAATGGTGCAGCTTGGCCTTGGGCTGGAAGGCGTAAGCACCTGTCTGGATCTGGAAGAAGGTCTCGCCTACCTGGAAAAACGGCTGAAAGCAGGCAATCGTGACCGAGGAAATTCGGATACCCATTCGCTCTGAGACCGATATTGTGGTCGCCCGCCAGAGTGGTCGTGCACTGGCAGCCGAAGCCGGGTTTACCGGCAGTGAATTGACCGTGATTGCAACCGCAATTTCAGAAGTGGCGCGCAACATTGTCAATTACGCTCAGACGGGTGAGATCTGCATTCAACAGGTGAAATCCGGCAAACAGATCGGACTGCTCATCGTTGCCAGTGACCGGGGCCCGGGGATCGCCGATGTGGCGCTGGCGTTACAGGACGGCTATTCGACCAGCAATGGACTGGGGCTAGGACTTCCCGGTGTTAAGCGATTGATGGATGAATTCGAGATCGTCTCCGAAGTTGGCGTCGGAACGACGGTCACGATGCGGAAATGGAAACGCTAGGATCGAACAGCCTCATCGAATGGGGTGCTGCCGGGCAAGCGCTGGCGGGTGAGACCGAATCGGGCGACCACTGGCTGGTAGAACTTTTGCCCGGGGCGGCTCTGGTCGCCGTCGTAGATGGGCTGGGTCACGGAGTTGAAGCCTCTCGGGCTGCGCAGATTGCCGTAAAAACGCTGCAAACGCACGCTTCCGAATATTTGAGCTCGCTGGTCAGGCGCTGTCACGAAGCCCTGCGCAGCACCCGTGGGGCAGCCATGAGCCTGGCTTCGTTTCATGGCTCCGAGAGCACCATGACCTGGCTGGGCGTTGGGAATGTCGAGGGTGCTCTGCTGCGCGGAAGGAGTTCGGGCGAAGGCAGCGAGCACACACCGGACCGTGAGTCCCTTATCCTGCGCAGCGGGGTCGTCGGATATCAGTTGCCGCCGCTGCGGACCACTACCGTCCGTGTTTCCCCGGGCGATCTGTTGATCCTGACGACAGATGGCATCCGCCGCGGATTTCTACAACAGTTGAGGGTCGATTTACCGGTACAAACCATCGCCGATCAGATCCTGGCTCAGTACGCCAGGGAAACGGATGATTCGCTGGTGCTAACAGTGCGGTATCTGGGATAAGTGTCATGAGGCAGTTACAGGATAAGTTGTTAAAAGACTACACCGATGCACTGGAGGCCTATCTGCAGGGCGGCGGGGAAGCCGCCCTGGATTGCGCTTATGAAGTCGGCCGTATGGCCGTTGAAAACCGGCTGGGCGTGCTAGACGTTACCCGCATTCACCAGGATGCACTCGAAGCGATCGTAAAGCGCTCCTCTGAACAGCCAGGCGGTACCTGGCGGGTCAAGCTGGCTTCTGATGTACTGAATGAAGCCCTCGGGCCATTTGAAATGACCCAGCGGGGCTACCTGGAGGCCCTGGAACAGCTGCGCCAGTTTAACAGGGAGCTGGAACGGCAGGTGAATGAACGCACACAAGAGCTGCAGGCCGCCGAAGCGAAGTATCGTTCCCTGTTCGAAAACAATCCCCTGCCCATGTGGGTGTACGACCTGGAGACACTGGCATTCCTGGCCGTCAACGACGCCGCCATCCAGCATTACGGGTATTCACGGGAAGAATTTCTCTCCATGACCATTGAGGATCTTTATCCCGGTGAAGATCTCCCCGGTTTGCAGGATGAGCGCGCGGCAGACCCTGATGGGATTGGAAAAGCCGGGCTCCTGCGGCATCGCAAAAAAGACGGGACGCTGTTTATCGCTGAAATCCAGTCCCATGACATCACCTTTGAAGGACGTCCATCGCGGCTGGTGCTGGCCAATGACATCACCGAACGCCTGCAGCGCGAGCGCGAACTGGAAGCTATCGCGGCCATGAGCACCGCGCTGCGCGCCGTGCCCACACGCAGAGAGATGCTGCCGGTGATCCTGGATCAGCTGCTCGACCTTCTGAAGCTGGATGCTGCCGCCCTGGCAATGGTTGATCCCTCCAGCGGAGATATCGTAATCGAGCTTGCCCGGGGTGTATGGGCAGCATCGACCGGCATGCGCTTCCCGACAGGGGAAGGGGTGAGCGGGCAGGTCATCGCGACCGGGCAGCCCTATTTGAACAACAACGTCCGGGAGGATCCCCAATACATCCCCCCGGTTTACTCTGCAGATCTCAAGGCGGCAGCCTGTGTCCCGCTGATCCCCCACCAGCAGCCGATCGGCGCGCTGTGGGTAGCACGCGACAGCAACTTCACCACCGCTGAAGTCCGGTCGCTGACATCGGTGGGCGACATTATCGCGAGCGCTATCCACCGCGCTGCACTCCACGAGCGCACTGAGCTTCGCTTGCAGCGCATTGCCGCACTGCACACCATCGATACAGCCATCAACAGCAGCCTCGACCTGCGCCTGACGCTCAATATTTTCATTGAACAGGTGATCAAGCAGCTCGCTGTAGATGCAGCCGATGTGCTGCTGCTTAACCCCCATACCCTGCGGCTGGAATATCGCGCTGGAACCGGTTTTCGAAACAACGCCATTACCAGATATCAACTCCGGCTCGATGAAGGTCTGACCGGTCGTGCTGTGCTGGACCGCAAGACCATCCGTGTTCCCAACCTGTCTGCCAGTGAAGATGCGAGCCCCCGTACAGGGCTGCTGGTGGATGAAGGGTTCACCAGCTACTACGGGGCGCCGCTGATCTCGAAAGGCCAGGTTAAAGGCATCCTGGAAACCTTCAGCCGCCAGCAGTTGAACCCGGATACGGAGTGGGTGGACTTTCTGGAGACGCTGGCCGGACAGGCAGCGATTGCCATCGACGACGCCGCGCTGTTCGATAACTTGCAGCGCTCCAACCTGGAGCTGAAGCTGGCATACGACGCCACGATCGAAGGCTGGTCGCGCGCCCTCGACCTGCGGGACAAAGAGACCGAAGGTCACACCCAGCGCGTCACCAATATGACCGTGCAGTTAGCGCGGGCGATGGGTTTAAGCGACCAGGAAATCGTGCAAATCCACCGCGGCGCCCTGCTGCACGATATCGGCAAGATGGGGATCCCGGACAATATCCTGTTAAAACCTGGCCCGCTCACCGACGAGGAGTGGGAGATCATGCGCAAACACCCGACCTATGCGTACGAAATGCTGTCTCCCATTGCTTACCTGCGGCCGGCGCTCGATATTCCTTACTGCCACCATGAAAAATGGGATGGCACCGGCTATCCGCGCGGCCTGAAAGGCGAGCAGATCCCCATGGCGGCACGGATTTTTGCGGTGGTCGATGTCTGGGATGCGCTCAGCTCGGACCGCCCCTACCGCCCGGCTCTGCCCAAAGAAGAAGTGCTTGCCTACATTCGAGAACAGTCGGGGAAGCACTTTGATCCCAGAGTGGTCGAGGCTTTTCTGCAGGCCGTGGAATAGAATTGCCCGCTCTGGTCATTGAGCGTGTCTCTCCCCTCTGCGCCTGGTCGGATCTTTATCACCAGGACACTGTGCAAGTTCATGGAATCGCTCCGCCCTGGTGGGCGGTTTTTATTTGCTGTGTAGAATTCCCACCACTCGATAAGACCGGAGCGTCGACGCCGCTTATCCCGCGGCCGGCTGCGCCAGCCTGCCCGTGAACCGGCGCAGCCGGAAAACCGCCTCAAGCCGTCTGTCAGGCCTATCCGAAAAATTGAGTTCAGATCCATAAGGGCTGGAGGGCCCCTGATTCGGATAAAGATTATATAATTCTTTGGGGTCAAAGAAATTGAGGGGAAAGTTGAGGTTCACATTCTTTGACCGTGGTCTTCTTCGCACCTGTTCAAGCGCACATACTCACTCCCGGTGTGAGCGAACATGAGAATTCGATAAGAATCTTCACGACCTGTCATGCTGTCAGTGGTTCGTTCGACGTTAAGATAGAACGACTACTTCAGGCGACAGAGAGGGAATATATGCCAGAAGCGGATTCATCATGCAGCGGAACAGGTCGAAAGGTGCTTACACAGGTTTGAATAAATTACATCCCCCACCTACGAAAGGAAGAAAATATGCCCCAGGAGTTTATTGAAATCCGCGGAGCACGTGAGAACAATCTAAAAAACATCTCGCTGCGCATTCCGAAACGCAAGATCACGATCTTTACCGGTGTTTCAGGGTCGGGCAAATCCTCGATCGTGTTCGACACCATCGCCACCGAAGCACAGCGGCAGTTATACGAAACTTTCAGCATGTTCGTGCGCAATTTCCTGCCGCGCTACGGTCAGCCGGACGCCGACGCGATCGAAAACCTGGGCATGGCCATCATGGTGGATCAAAAACGCCTGGGCGGCGGTTCACATTCCACGGTGGGCACCATCACCGATATCTACACCGTGCTGCGGCTGCTGTTCTCGCGGGTTGGCGAGCCTTTCGTTGGCTACTCCAACGTCTTTTCTTTCAACGATCCCCAGGGAATGTGCCCGGAATGCAACGGGCTCGGCCGCAAGCTGCAGCCCATCGTCGAAAAGTTCTACGATCCATCCAAATCGCTGAACGAAGGCGCCATCCAGGGGCCGGTGTTCGACGACAGCATCTATGCGGCCAGCGGTTTCTTCGACAACGACAAGAAGCTGGCGGATTTCACAGAGCAGGAGATGGACCTGCTGCTCTTTGGTAAAGAGCAAAAATTCAGGTTTGGCAACATGAACCGCACCTACATGGGTGTGATCACAAGTTTCACCCGCTCCTACATAGAGCGCGATCTGAAAACCCGTTCGCAGCGCACGCAGGAAAAAATTGCCCAGTATCTCACCGAGGGCCCCTGCCCGGCCTGCAAAGGAGCCCGTCTCAACCCGAGGGTGCTGAACTGCAGGATCAAAGGTTACAACATCGCCGAAATGGCGGCGATGGAAGTAGGCGAATTGATTAACGTGATCCGGGACATCCGGGATCCCCGGGCCGGCCCGATGGTGGACAGCCTGGTGGAGCGCCTGCAGAACCTGATTGACATCGGCCTGGATTACCTCTCCCTCAACCGTGAGACCGACACGCTCTCGGGCGGAGAAGCCCAGCGCGTCAAGATGGTCAAGCAGCTGAACAGCAGCCTGACCGATGTAATGTACATCTTCGACGAGCCCAGCGTTGGGCTGCACCCGCGTGATGTGCACCGTCTGAATGAGATGCTGCTGAAGCTGCGCGATAAAGGCAACACGGTCCTGGTAGTCGAGCATGACCCCGATGTGATCAAGGTGGCCGACCACATTGTGGACGTCGGCCCGCAGGCCGGCAGCCAGGGCGGCGAGATTGTGTACGAAGGCAGCTATGACGGCCTGCTCAAAGCGGATACCCTGACCGGCAGGTTCATGAAGGAGTCCATGCCCATTAAGAAGGAGTTCCGCAAAGCAGATCAGCACCTTCAGCTGAGCAATGTGAATGTCAACAACCTTAAGAACGTGAGCGTGAAAATTCCCGTCGGCGTGCTGACGGTGGTGACCGGCGTGGCCGGTTCGGGCAAGAGTTCATTGATCATTGAAGCGTTCATGCGCCAGTACCCTGAGGCGATCCTGGTCGACCAGTCGGCCGTGGGCGTCTCTTCGCGCTCTAACCCGGCCACGTACACCGGCATAATGGACGATGTGCGCAAAGCTTTCGCCAGGGCAAACGGCGTAGATGCAGGCCTGTTCAGCTTCAACTCCAAGGGCGCCTGCGAGAACTGCCAGGGCCTTGGCGTGGTGTACACCGACCTCTCATTCTTCGAAAGTGTAAAATCGCCCTGCGAGGTATGCCGCGGCCGGCGCTTCAAAGATGAGGTGCTGGAGTATAAACTCAACGGCAAATCCATCGCCGAAGTCCTGGATATGACCGTTCAGCAGGCGCTGGCCCACTTTGACCAGCCCGAGATTCAACGCAAACTGCAGACGCTGAACGACGTGGGCCTCGATTACCTGACGCTCGGCCAGCCGCTCAACACGCTCTCGGGCGGTGAAGCCCAGCGCATCAAGCTGGCCAGTGAGCTTCACAAACAGGGCAGCATTTACGTAATGGACGAGCCCACAACCGGTATGCACAAGTCGGATACCGCCCACCTGCTGGCGATGATCAACAGGCTGGTGGACGGCGGCAATACGGTGATCGTGATCGAGCACAACATGGACGTGGTGCGCAATGCAGACTGGGTGATCGACCTGGGGCCGGAGGGCGGCAGCCGCGGAGGACAGGTGCTGTTTGAAGGCACGCCGGCGGATTTGAAGAAAGCCAGCCATTCGATCACCAGCCAGTACATTTAGCGCAGAGCAGAATTACGCGCCTGATGAGCGGGGACATCTTCACAGCAGGGGCCAGCAGTATAAGGGTCGTTATGACCCCTGGCCTGTCACTCCGGAATTCCCCATACGGCATCTGGAGAAAATGTCAATTAGCTTATCGATGGAAAGGAGCCAGAAAATGAAGGCAGTCAACCAGCTCACCATGATCTCGGTCGTGGTCGGGGATATGAATAAGGCCAGGGAGTTTTATGCTGAAAAGCTGGGCCTGGAGGTCGCAGCAGACTACCGCATCGATGACGATAACTGGTGGGTTACGCTCAACCTTCCCGGCGGCGGGGCGGCGATCACGCTCGCCCGGTCGAGCACGACGAGTAATGAACCCCCGCAGCCTGGAACCATGGGGTTCTACCTTTCATCCCCCGACCTTGCGGCCGCGCACAGTGCCCTCAAGGAGAAAGGTGTCCTGCCGGGCGAGATCAGCAACGACCTGTACGGTCCGGGTTCGGGTGTGAAGTTTTTTCAGCTCAGCGACCCGGACGGGAACTCGATAACTATCGCACAGGAGTAAGCGTAACGGACACGGATGGCCTCTTCGCCAGACCGCGTGTAAATCAGGTCGATCCCTCCGGCAGGAATGTGGATAGCTCGACAGGGCGTGAGGCGAAGAGGCTGATCTGTGTGCACCCTGTTCTGGTGAGGATCACCCTGTGGTCAAGAGATGAATCACGGTTTTGAACTGGGGATGACCGCCGAAGCGCAGATCGAAAAAACTTTCCGCGAGGAACACGGACGCGTCCTGGCAGCCCTGATCAGCCAGCTTGGGGATTTCATGCTCGCCGAGGACGCCCTTCAGGACGCGCTGGTCAACGCGCTGGAACGCTGGAGGATCGACGGCGTTCCCCGCAACCCTGGCGCCTGGCTGGTGACGGTCGCGAAACGGCGGGCCATCGATCGCCTACGCCGGTCCCGGTTTGAGGAGTACACGGCGTCAATTCCCGCTGTAGTGGAGGAAGAGGAACCCGATATGGACGAATCCCTTCCCGATGACCGGCTCAGGTTGATGTTCACCTGCTGTCATCCCGCCCTGGCACTGGAGGCGCAGGTTGCGCTCACACTGCACACCCTGGGCGGCCTGACCACGGCGGAGGTGGCGCGGGCGTTCCTCGTTTCCGAAACGGCGATGGCGCAGCGGCTGGCGCGGGCGCGCAGAAAAATCCGGGATGCGGGCATCCCCTATCGCGTGCCGCCCGCCGATCTGCTTCCGGAACGATTGGAGGCGCTGCTGGCCGTCATTTATCTGATTTTCAATGAGGGCTATGTGGCAACGGGCGGCGATTCGCTGACGCGCCCCGACCTGTGCAGTGAAGCGATCCGTTTAAGCCGCATCCTGGTGAAGCTGATGCCGGAAAGTGCGGAAGCTCACGGGCTGCTGGCGTTGATGCTTTTACACGACTCGCGCCGGGAAGCCCGTCTCACAAAAACAGGAGAACTGATCCTGCTCGACGAACAGGACCGCAGCATCTGGGATGCCGCGAAGATCCAGGAGGGCATTGCCGTTCTGGATAGGGCCCTTGCCCTGCATGATCCCGGTCCTTACCAGGTGCAGGCGGCGATCAGCGCCCTGCACGCCCAGGCGCCCACTGCCGGGGAGACGGACTGGAATCAAATCGCCCTGCTCTATGACACACTGGCAGGGATGATCCCGTCCGTCGTGGTCGAAGTCAACCGTGCTGTTGCGGTCGCCATGGCAGCAGGACCTCAACTGGGTTTACAGATGCTGCTGCGGCTGGATAAAGAGGCGGAAAATTACTATCCTTACCACGCGGCCCGCGCCGATCTGCTGCGCCGCACGGGTCAGCGGGAAGCTGCTGTGGACGCCTACCGGCGAGCCATCAAGCTGTGCGGCAACCCCGCCGAGCGCGCCTACCTCCAGCGGCGCCTGGAAGAGATGCAGAATCTGGAGAACCATTGAGCGCCGGTGGTGATAACATCATCAACACTGCATTGTACACATCCGCAAAGGGCAGAAACATGAGACGACGGGCACCTGAAATCACCGGCCTGGCTGTGCTGGCGGCCGCGGCGCTGGCAGGAATGGCCTGCCGGCAGTACCGCCGCGATCTGGCGCAGGCTTACCGGCGCATTACCAGCGGCGGCAGAATCGCTGCGACGGCCTGTGGACCGGTCCAGTACGCCGAATCCGGGGAGGGGCCGCCGCTGCTGATCGTGCATGGAGCCGGCGGCGGGCACGACCAGGGCCTGTATTTTGCGCGTTTCATCGGCGGGGACTACCGCTGGATTGCGCCCTCACGCTTCGGTTTCCTGGGGACGCCGGCGCCGCAGGGGGCGGACTCCGCCCGTCAGGCCGATGCTTACGCCTGCCTGCTGGATTCTCTGAATGTTGAGCGCGTGGGTGTGATCGGCGTCTCGATGGGCGGCCCCTCGACACTGCTGTTTGCGCAGCGCTACCCGCAGCGGACGACATCCCTGGCGCTGGTCAGCGCCGCCAGCCACGCCTTACCGCCCCGCCCGGCGGTCCTGGCCGCCCTTTTCAGCCTTTTTCTGAACGATTTCGTCTTCTGGTCGCTGGTTCGGTTGAGCCCGCAGGGACTCCTGGCCGCGCTCGGCGTCCCAGCGGAAGTTCAGAAGCAGCTCTCGAGAGAAGAAAGCGCGCGGCTGCAGGCCTTCATCGAATCCATCCTGCCGATGAGCGCCCGGCGCAGCGGACAGCTGCTGGAGCAGCAAATGTCCGAATATCCTGCAGAGCTGATTGGCATCATCCAGGCTCCAGCGCTCGTACTGCATGCCTGCGACGATACCCTGGTCGACTGTGAGCAGGGGAAATTCAGCGCCCGGAACATCCCCGGAGCTGATTTCATACTCATGGAAAAAGGCGGCCACCTGGCGCTGATGCTGGATTTCAACGCCGGGTCAAGAGCCAGGCTGCGGGAATTTCTGGAACGGCACAATCGTCTGGAGGAACTGCCTTCCTCCCTGTAAGAAAAACCTATACGCAAAAAGCTGGCCCGGACAATCCATATCGAGGGGAGGCGAAAATGGACTTCGACAACCACCGGCTGTCTCCGGCGCTGGATGCGCCCCTTTACCAGCAGCTTTACCGGCAGCTGCAGCAGGCCATCCTCAACGGCCAGTTAAAACCGGGGACGAAACTGCCTTCTTCGCGCGCCATGGCCGCCAGCCTGAACATCTCGCGCAACACCGTGCAGAGCGCATACCGCCAGCTGATGGACGAGGGCTACATCGACAGTGCATGCGGCAGCGGCACATACGTGGCGCACGAGCTGCCAGAAGCTCTGCTCAGAGCGCCAGCCGTTGACACCGCCCTGGACCGCCGCACGGCATCGCGAACAGAAGATCCCCGTCCCGTACCCCAGCTCAGCAGGCTGGCCCGGCTGCAGCTCACCCTGGCACCGCCGGCTCGTGAAGCAGCAGACGGCCTGCCACTGCCCTTCCGCTCCGATACCCCCGCCCTGGATCTGTTCCCGTTCGCGCTGTGGTCGCGTCTGGCAGTCCGCCAGGCCCGCCGCCTGGCGCCCCGGGACCTCCCCTACCAGGATCCCGCGGGATACCGTCTGCTGCGCGAGGCCATCGCTGCCCACGCCGCCATTGCCCGGCGGGTGAACTGTACGCCGGAGCAGGTGATCATCACATCCGGCTCACAGGGGGCACTCGACCTGACAGCGCGCCTGCTGCTTGACCCGGGCGACGCCGTGTGGATGGAAGACCCCGGTTACCCGGGTGCGCGCCTCGCTTTTCTCGGCGCTGGGGCGCAGATCGTCCCTGTCCCCCTCGATGCGGAAGGGCTGGTGGTGGAGGCCGGGATAAAGCGCGCTCCCAATGCCCGTCTGGCCTACCTGACCCCTGCGCACCAGTTTCCATTGGGGATGACGCTCAGCCTGCGCCGCCGGCTGGCCCTGCTGGATTGGGCGCAGCAAACCGGCGCGTATCTGATCGAGGACGATTATGACAGCGAGTTCCGCTACGCCGGCCGGCCGCTGGCCGCACTGCAGGGGCTGGACGATGCCGGACGGGTGATCTACATCGGCACCTTCAGCAAAGTGCTCTTTCCCGCACTGCGCGCCGGCTACCTCATCCTGCCTCCGGCACTGGTAGAACCCTGTCTGGCCATGCGCCGCCAGACCGATGTGCACCCCCCGCTCCCCGAACAGATGCTGCTGGCCGATTTTATTTCCGGCGGACACTTCACCCGCCACCTGCGCCGCATGCGCCGGAGCTATGCCGGGCGGCGAACCGCCCTGCTGGAAGCGGCACGGGGCCTGCCGCTGGAGATCCAGGTGCCGACGGCCGGCCTGCACTGCATCGGGTGGCTGCCGCCGGAGATCGACATCCAGGCGCTGCTGCAGACAGCCCCGCAGCACAGGCTTGAGCTCACACCCGTTTCCGATTTCTGCATCGAACCGCTGCCGCGTCCGGGTCTGCTGCTCGGCTACGCCGGTTTCAACGCAGCCGAGATCAACAGCGGCATGCGCCGGCTTGCGGCGCTGCTCCACAGGCAGCAGTAATTTCCATGAGCAGCATCAAACGCGCTGCACCGGTCACGCTCCCCTGCCATTTTGACGAAAAAATAATTCATGGTACACTAATAAAGACCATTCGTATAAGGTATCTCTAATTACACCGAGCGGAGGTGGGTATGGACCGGGTATGGCAGGTGCTGGAGAACAAAGGACACGACGTATGGTCGATCGGCCCCGATAACACGGTATTCGAGGCGCTGGAGCGCCTGGCCGAAAAAGATATCGGCGCCCTGATCGTGCTCGAGGGCGAAAAAGTTGTGGGCATCTTCTCGGAGCGGGATTATGCCCGCAAAGTTGCCCTGCAGGGAAAGCGCTCCACCGACATCCCGGTACGGGAAGTGATGAGCACCAATGTACTCTTCGTGCGCCCGGATCAGGGGGTCGATGAGTGTATGGCGTTGATGACGGACAAGCACATCCGTCACCTGCCGGTGATGGACGGCAGCCGGCTGGTAGGCGTGATCTCGATCGGCGATCTGGTCAAATCGGTGATCTCGCACCAGGAGTTCATCATTGCCCAGCTCGAGAACTACATCACCGGCGGGCGCTGAACTCGAGACCTCACAGGTGAGAAAACCAGCCGGTATGCCGGGCCGCTGCCAGACACGGTGAAGTTGATTCTGCCTTTGAGCAGGCTGTCAGTCAACTGACAGCCTTTTTTTATTCTTGATCGACAAAGTGGCCCCATAAAAAGGATCAAAACTGGCTCTGTACCGGGTTCCAGAGGCGCTGTATATTTCCCCAAAACTGATGCCAGATGGAGGGAATACAGCATGCAAACGGTACATGAAATTCCAGACCGGATGACTGCCCTGCGGCTGCACCGGCCGGGTGATCCGGCCGGGCTGGTGGTCGAACGGGTGGAAACACCCCGACCGGGGGAAGGAGAAGTGCTGGTGCGAGTACACGCTGCAGCGATCACCCGCGACGAGCTGGAATGGCCGGCTGACCGGCTGCCGGCAGTTCCATCCTATGAGTTCTCAGGGGTGGTCGCGGCCGCCGGGCCCGGCGTCGACTGGCTGGCCCCGGGCGATGAAGTCTTCGGGTTGAGCCCCTTTGACCGCGATGGGGCGGCAGCGGATTATCTTTCGCTGCCTGCACGGCTGCTGGCCCCGAAGCCCAAACGACTGGATCACATTCACAGCGCTGCGATACCGCTGGCAGCCCTGAGCGCCTGGCAGGGGCTCTTCGTTCACGGGCGCCTGGAAAGCGGCCAGCGGGTGTGCATTCACGGCGCTTCCGGCGGGGTGGGCAGCTATGCAGTGCAGTTCGCCCACCGCTGCGGGGCTTATGTCATCGGGACAGCCTCCCCACAGAACCTCTCCCTGGTGCGGGAGCTCGGCGCAGATGAGGCTGTTGGCTGTCCGGGTGAGGATCTGGAGAAAACTGTTGGGTCCGTCGACCTGGTCTTTGACACCGCCGGTGGAGAACGCCTGAAGCAGTCGGTGCATCTGGTGCGCCCGGGCGGCCGGCTGGTGTCAGTCGCCGTTGAGCCGGATGTGGAGGCTGCGGCGGAGCGGGGGATCGAGGCCATTTACTTCGTCGTCGAACCCAACGCAGCCCAGCTCCGGGGGATCTCCCGCCTGGCTGACGAGGGCGAGCTGCGCTCGCTTGTGGCGGAGGTGTATGCTCTGGACAGGGCCCGGGAGGCATTCGAGCGCAGTCTGCACGCGCGGCCGGCCGGAAAGATTGTGCTGCAGATCGCAGGGCAGCAGCGGCAGCCGGTCGATCGCTTTACACTACAAGGCTGATAAACGAACAGTGCAGGCGTTCTCGAGTTGAACACCTGCACTGTTTCATTCAGCCGTCAGGCTTCAACCTGATGACCGGGCTGCAGCGATGCGCTCGCGGGCAGAGTCGGAGCGCCTGCCGATCGGCACATGCTCCAGCACGCTGCCCAGCCCGAAGCGCGGCATGTTTACATACATGGCTTCATACTGGCCGGGATGCACCATATACGTCTCGTGCCAGACGCCCACCGCATCCCCATCCCGGGCGCGCTGGTAAAAGCGCTTCCAGGCAGCCAGGTGTGGGTCATTGGGATCGCGAGCGAAGCGCTCCAGGTGCTCGAAAGAACGCCAGTACTGCACGAGCAGCGGACCTCCGGGGGTCAGCGCAAAGGTCCCGCCCAGAAATCCCTTCTCAGGATGACGGTAGAGTTCCACCAGCATGGGGTTCATCTCAAGCGCAACCGGCAGCCATTTATGCACGGCCCAGGGCTTGTTGATGCGCATGCCGATTAAAAAGACGACAAAAGGTTCGTCAGTGTGAGCGGTGAAGCGACCGGAGAATACAGCAGACATTTCAACCTTCCTTTTTTACCTGTATTTGTTACCAGCTGCCAGCCGGTATTGCGAACAACCATCGTAAACCGAACATTGTTCGATAAAGGGTAAAAAAAACCTTCTATTTCCCGTTTTCAGAACTATTCATCAGGCCGCGCTGCAGGGCCAGCAGTGCCTGGTGTTTGTATGCCTCAAAGGACGAGGTGCCCTCCGGCATATAAATGCGCAGCATCGCGATCCCATGCACCATCGCCCAGGAGGTAAAGGCCATTTCGTACAGTTCAAAACCCGGCTGGGTTTTGAACACGCCGCTGTCGATGCCGCGCTGAATGGCCTGCAGCAGCACCCGGAACGAGGAGCGGCTGGAGAGCAGCTGTTCGTCCGGCACTTCCGCGGGCAGCGAGGCAAACATTAACCGAAACAGTTCAGGATTTTCAACCGCAAAATCAATATACACCTCCCCAATTCGCAGCAGGTATTCCTCTGGCGGCAGTGTGTCATCCACACGGTTCATCGCCTGCGTCAGCCGCCAGTGGCCCTCGCTGCAGACCTCCTGGATGATCTGCTCTTTGCTGTCGAAGTACTCGTACAGCCCGGAGGGGCTGTAATCAATACGGGCCGCCAGGGTGCGCATGGACAGTTCATCAGGCCCCTGCTCGACAATAATCTGGCGGGCAGCGTCCAGGATAGCCTGGCGGGTCTTTTCATGTCTGCGCTGACGTGCGGTGGATCTGGTCATGCGAGAACACCTTTCGTTTTCCGAACATTGTTCGGATATTATAGCAATATGGATAAATATTGTCAAGTATCAGATGGATCAATTTTCGCCATCCCGGCCCATAAACTGGCATGCTGTGTGGAACGACCTGCCTGGCGAAATGAAAGCAGCGCACACGCTCGATGAGTTCGTGGAACGGGACTGCGAATACCACTGGCGGACAGGCAGGTTCTTCCCCTTTACTAGCAGATTTTCATTTAGCCCTCCTGGCTTCCCTAAGATCCCGGTTCCGCAGCCGGCACGGCACCGGCTGGAGCGAATGATCCCAGCAACACTGCGGGCTTATTTCCTGTCAGGCTGACTGACCGCAAACAGCCGTGCCCTATATTTGAATGTACAAAAATATTTGCCGTAAGGGCACGGCGTTGCGGCGAAAATCGGCTTTCGTCTTCCAGGTGACGGTCCAGAAAGCTCCGCGGCTGCTCTCTGCGCGCCGTGCCCCTTGACGCATGCGGAAAAGCATCAACAGACAGCACCTGTTTCACTGCAGTAATAACCTACCCGCATTTCAACCCCAAAACCAGCGGCCGGAAGAAGACTGGTGAAAGCAGGTAGGGGTAATTCTATAAACTGTAAAAAGCAACAGCACAGGATGATCAAACCCAATCTGTACAGCGTAGAAATTAGGGGAAGGATTAAATCGGTTACAATTCTGCCGTCGATTCACCCGATCCTGCGTGCGAAAGGCATTCCGCATGATGAATACACCCACCCCGCCGCCCTGGAAAGTGGCCCAGAATTATTCCTCCGGCGGTGCCACGGCAGTCATTGACAGCCTGGGCAACCTGGTCGCAGAGGTCACCTGGGAGGCTGATGCGGCGTTGATTGCCGCGGCCCCCCTGCTGCGCGACGCCTGCGAAGCAGTCCTGCGCGAAGACGAGCTCGCCGGCGGCCTGCTGTCGCGAAACTCCTATCTGCTCCTCCGGGCGGCGCTGCTGAAGGCGCACGGCCAGGAGTAATGATATAATCCTCCCAGTGACTTTACATAAATAAGGGAGGAAATATGGCAGGATTTCACACGAATATCGAGCAGAAGAGTCTGGAGAATGAGTATTTCCGGGTGGTGCTGTTCACCGCTCCCCACAGCCAGCTCGTCCTGATGGCTTTGAAACCGGGCGAGGAAATTGGCGTCGAGACCCACGACGACATCGACCAGTTCATCCGGGTCGAGAGCGGCCAGGGGAAAGCTGTGCTGAACGGAAAAGAATACCCGCTGGAGGACGGCTCCGCTGTGGTCATCCCGGCCGGGACGGAACACAACGTCATCAATACCTCTTCCAGCGAATCCCTGAAACTCTACACTATCTATTCACCGCCCGAGCATCCCGACGGCATCGTGCACAAGACCAAAGCCGAGGCGGACGAATACGAGCGCGAACACCACGGGTAGCGGTGTCCGC
>Ga0134095_1000313_pt1 | contig 52207 bp, 45 predicted proteins | sample 6_2taG_FD_94449 | JGI IMG/M metagenome (GOLD analysis project Ga0134095, IMG submission 94449) | Switchgrass degrading microbial communities from high solid loading bioreactors in New Hampshire, USA - 6_20_20_110_A2 metaG | ecosystem: Engineered > Bioreactor > Semi-continuous > Anaerobic >... | reverse complement strand
GGTGATCAGCCCAGGGCACAACTCGTTTGTGGTGGGACCGGACGGGAAGGAGTACATCGTGTATCACGCCTGGCCGCCGGACATGTCGGCGCGGCTGATGCGGATCGACCGGTTGAGCTGGGACGGCGCTGAGCCGGTGCTCCACGGCCCGACCACCACGCCGCAGAATATCGACTTGGCAATACCTTAGCACGCTCTATGTTGGTTACGGCGAGGCGTTCTCGTCAACACAACGGCTCGATGTGGTATAGCTCGCGCTCGTTGCAAGTTAAGTCGCGGATATAGCGATTTGCGTAAACCCAGTCGAGTAGTTCGCCAGGCTCCAGCATCAAGTCGAGTTGGCGAATTACTCTGTTTTTCTCATCAGGAACGAGAATGGATTGACCATCTGGGCTAAAGGCGACCCGACTCCCTCCTGGCAATACCGAGAGTGCATTGATTTGTCGCACCACATTGCCAGTTTGCCACTCCCATACAATAATGCCTCCCTCCTCTCCGTCCGACACCACATATTGACCATCTGGGCTAAATTGGCCCCTGGCGACCGAGATATGTCCTGATAGCCGCTGAATTTCCTGCCCGCTGGCGGTATCCCAGAAGTGTAAATTACCACTGAGAGTGACCGTCAAGAGCTTAGTACTGTCTGGACTGAATGCGACACTGATCACAGGCGTATCATGCACCAGCGTATAGGCAATCGCGCCAGTAGCGGCATCCCAAAGGATAGCAGTCATGTCGTGCGAGCCAGTCGCGATCCACTTCCCATCTGGACTGGCGCTAATGTCCCAGATGTGTGATTGGTGACCTTCCCACTCGCCTATTTTTTCACCTGTTGCTGCATCCCACACAGTGATAAAGCTGTCGCACCGTCGATTATTCGTTAGCACCCTGCTGCCATCGCCGGTAAATACTGGTTTTCTGACAAAGCCGGTTGGCTCTGTGGCCTGCCAGAGAACTTCCCCGGTGTCAACATCGACCATTATCAGGTGGCTGTCACGGGTTGGGCACAGTTCGCTGATGTCTTGGATAAAGTCACCCGGTCGCGAGTTGAAGACCACACGACGACCGTCTGGGCTGAATGCAATGCTGGAATAAGTGTTTTGTGTTTCTCCCAGAACACGGATCTTGTGGCCTGTTGCCAGATCCCATAAGGTTAACGGCCCGTTCCATTCTTGGGTAAGGAGAGCGCGACCGTCAGGGCTGCTCGCCATGCCCACGATCCCACTTGTCAGGCCATCTATCCGCATCAGTTCCGCTTCATTTTCCAGACTCCAGAAACGCTGTCCCGATTCGGAACTCGTAAGCACATACCGGCCATCCGGCGTAAAGACTTCTGGGACGCCGTATAACAAATCGTTCGTGCTCTGCCAGGTTTCAGTATCGAACAGGGTGTAGTTGCCCACCGTAGAGGAAGGGACTATCAGTGTATGGCCATCAGGGCTTAAGTTCGCCCAAAAAAGTGGGGCATCCAGCACTTCCTGGCGAAGCATCTCCCCGGTATTCTCATCCCATAGGGTGAGAGTGATCCCCAATTCACCAGGAGTCCCTGAGAGTGTCACGATACCACTCGAAACTGAAAAAGGAATAATCGTGCCACCTGCCGTCCTAATCGTGCGAATTTGCTCACCAGTGCGGGTATCCCATAGAACAATCAAGCCTGTGTCGTAAGCAAACAGCAGTTTTCGCCCATCTCTGGTGCTGGTGGTAAAGAAAACGTCGCTAACATCTGCCACCAATCCACTGACGTCCAGTCTAACCTGGTCTATGAGCCGGCCTGTAGCAATTTCCCAGGTGTCAATAGACACAGGCATAAAGCCGCTGCCCTCTTGATGGACAAGGGTTGGGACAAGCAACGCTTGAGCCTCAGAGCTGATGATCATCCCACAGGGGAACCCTTCCGGTGGGGTAAGGTGCCGGAGTTCTTGACCCGTGCTGACCTCAAATTCAATGATTTCCCCGGTCATTAGGTCAGGGGTGACAGTGGTCGCGTAGCCCGTTTCGCCACCCGGTGCGAATATCGGGTTGGTCGCGTTACAAAAGGGCGGTCTTCCCTCTAGAAATGCGGACGTCCACCGGGCAAGGATTTGCCCCGTCATTAAGTCCCAATAGATAACGGAGCCATCACTATCCGCATTGTCGCTAAGTTGAAACGTCATGGCTCGACGTCCATCAGGGCTGATGTCTGAAATGCCGCCAAGCCAGAAGAAGGGTTCTGGGAGTAGGCTCCGCATTGTTGGAACAAAAACAGACACTTCATAAAGCACCCGCTGAGCATAAGCGGGCGGATGATCGGTTAATGTGTTGGCGGCCACGGCGAGGGCAATGGCTTGATCGGGATTACTGTAGGCGAGCGCGCTTCTCGCTGCGGCTGCCAGCGCTATACTGCTGGCATATTTGGCATTCTCATCACTGATCGCCCTTGCTTCTTCAGCATTAATCCGTGCGAGTTGCGCAGTTTTGCTTTGGTTAAACGCAAAAAGTGATAAGGCCACTGCGATCACAGCGGCAACTGCAAAGACTGCCACCAAGCCCCGCAGAAAACGACGAGAGCGCTGCTCCAAATGTGCTTCGCGGGCTTTCTGGGTTTGTTCTGTCTGGCGTTCTCTTTCCCGCTGGGCAAGGCTGGCTTGCATGAAAGCGCGTTCCTGGGGGGTAATCGCGAGTTCGGTTTGCTCCATCCAACTCTCGAACATCTCCAGCCGCGAGCCACGCAGCAGGAAGCTTTTGTCCTGTTGTGAGCTCCACCATTCCTCGGCCATATGTGCCAGTTGGCGCTGCATTCGTACATCGGCACGGCTTTCATCCAGCCATTTCCGCAGGCGTTCCCACTCGCGCAGGATGGCCTCGTGTGCCAGCTCAACGGTGGGCGCGCGTGTGGCCGGGTCGTGGTCGAGCGCCAGCAAGCGATAGGCAGCAAAGGTATCAATAATCTCGTCCACTAAGTCGGCGTCGCTGCCCAGCGCCAGTAGTTCGGAACGCGGCGTGCGGCGACGGGTATCCTCTGTGCCCTCGCCGAGTGTCACCAGCCGCAGGAAGATCTGGCGCACTGCTTCCCGCCCGTCGGCATTCAATTCGGAGTAGAGTTCCTCGGCACGCTTCGCCAATGCGCCCACCGCGCCGCCAATCTCCCGATAAGCAGCGTGAGTCAGCATGCGCCCGTCGCGCCGCTCGAATAACTCGGTCAGGGCGTATTGGAGGAGCGGCAGCGCGCCCGCCTGGTAGTTCATATCGGCCACGATGGTTGCCACCAGCCCTTCCTCAAATGTCACGCCGACTCGCTCCGCTGGACCGGTGATAGCCCGCTCCAAGCTTTTTGCGGTCAGAGGCAGAATCGTTTCCATACGGTTGCGCACCAGGTCGCCGAAGTCGGGATAGCGCAGAGGGCGGTCATAGAAATCCGCGCGGAGTGTGATAATGACTCGCACTCGGCTTCGCGGATCGGTTACGGCCGTATACAGCAGGTTGAGGAAGTGCTGGCGCGTGGCTTCGTCTTCTACCAGGGTGAAGACTTCCTCGAACTGGTCGATGATGAGCACCAATTCGCTCCCGTCGTTGGGCAAGATCAGCCCGGCGGCCCGCAGCAATCCACGCGCATCACGTGCCAAGTGTTCCTTCAAACTGCCTGAAAGGGTGCCCGCTACGCGCGTCAGCGCCACTTCCAATTCGTCTAGCGGATGGGGGCCCGGCACCAGGCTCACCACGAACCAGCGCTCAGAACCAGGCAAGTCGCCGCGCCACAGGGACGGGATCAGGCCCGCGTTGACCAGGCTCGACTTACCGCTGCCGGACGGACCGATGACGGCCAGAAACCGTGCCTGCCTGTCTTTCTCAGCCAATCGCTGGATCAGACGCGCAGTCAATTCCTCGCGTCCGAAGAAATCGCGGTGATCGGCAGGTTGGAAGGCTTGCAGCCCCTTATACGGGCTCTCCAGTTCTGGCGGGCTCAATTGGCTGACTGCATCCGCCGTCGCCGGTAGGCTTACAGACACATCCCGGGTCGCAATTAAATCTAGTTCACGAGCCCGAACGATCGCCTGTACCCGGCTGCGCACGCCCAGCTTGCGATAAATCTGTTTGATGTGCCATTTGACGGTGGCCTCGGTGATGAAGAGATTTGCGGCGATTTCCCGGTTCGACAGCCCATCGACCAGGAATTGAAGTACTTCGTGCTCACGCAGAGTCAACTGCTCGACAATGCTGGTTGGCGTCCTCGGCTCGGTTAATTGAATGGCTTGCCGGAAAGCCGCCGCCATCGCCAGTACATCGGCATAGCGGTGAGTGGGATTCTTGGCCGTCGCCTTCTGAATGACCGCGTTAATGGCTTCCTGCACGCCTGGCTCGAGCGTCTCGATCCCAGGCAAGGGATCGTTGAGGTGTTTATAGAACCGTTCCACAGGGGAACACTGGTGGAAAGGATGCTCCCCCGTCAGCAATTCGTACAGCACCACGCCCAGGCTATAGATGTCAGTCAGGGGTGTGACCGGCTCACCGCGCGCTTGTTCCGGCGAAAGACAATCCAGTGAGCTGGCGACAGCGTCCTGCCCTGCCATCTCGCCCAGCATCTTGACGATACCGAAATCTGCCAGATAAGCGTTGCCTTCCTCGTCTAGCAGAATATTGCTCGGCTTGAGGTTGCCATGCACGACACCACTGCGGTGTGCCAGCGCCAGCGCCGAGGCGACCTGATCTAGCAGGAGTGCTGCTGCAGCCAAGTCATAAGGCCCGGCTTCTAGCGCTTCGCGCAGGCTGCCACCGCGCAGCCAGCGCATAACCAGATATGCCCCGTTTGGGTCGCGCCAGTAATCGTACAACGGAACGATGTGCGGATGTTCGAGGCGCGCCACCATCTGCGCTTCCGTTTCAAAGCGCCGGATGAAGTCTGGCTGGTTGGCGAAACCGGGCAGGATGATCTTGATCGCCACCTCGCGTCCGACGGCTGTCTGGTGCGCTCTGTAGACTGGGCCAAAGCTGCCCGCGCCGATCTGTTCGTGGAAGACATAGCCTTTGACTGTGATGCCATCTGTGTGCTCCATTGGCCTGTCTCCTTAATACTCACTCTAACTAAATTATAAAGAGTTTTTACCTTGCTCGCTCCCCTTTCTCCTTCTCTATGCAAGATCGCTCACGTCGCTTGCCTTTAGGGGGAGGGGGATTTGGGTAGGTCGCCGGGCGGCATTCGGGGAGGTGCGCCCTTTTCGACCTTAACCTGGAGTTGAAGCGCGCTACTTCAATGCACATTGGCGCGGCCAGCCCGGAAGGTAGAACGAAGGGAGTGAGCCTCAATGACCTCACATCGAATCTCCCTCGGAACCGCGGCCCGTCGACACCGATTGGGGAAGGTCAGACTACCTGTGATGCTCGCGTTCGGCGTGATCATGATTTTGCCCTTGAGTATCACTGCGTTCAGGCGGCCTGAAATCTCACTAGCACCGGATGTCGATACGTTTCATCAGCTTGTCACTACCGAACAGGGGCATGTTGCGTTGCAACTGCTGGCTGATATCGCGGACCAGCGCGGCGGCTGGCGACCCGCGCCGGGGGATGAGACGGTTTTTGTCCCGACAATGCGCCTCTACGTGGCATCTACTTCAGCCATTGACCTGCCTCCAGAAGGCTGTATTCGAGATCGGGATCCAACTGCACCGCGTTCTCCGGACTGCGGGCGAGATTTTCAGTATGAGCAAAACCTGGTCCGCTTCGGCCCTGAGACGTTTGCTCGGCGGCTGCGCGACGGGACATTCGCGCCGCGCCCACACCTGGATGATATGTTGTCGGTCTATATCGAAGAGGTCGGGCATTCCTGGCAGGAGTATTGTTACGAAACTGAGGGGCGCTGCCAGGGCGAGCGAACGCAGCTTACGACCTATTTTGAAGGCAAACAACGCGCCAACGGCTGGGAGTACCAGATCAAAATGTATATCTTGAGCTTAGATGGCACATGGCTGACGTTGTCGGACAGCGAACGCGCTGAGCTGAAGACTGCGATCTGCACAGGTTATGCTAATCCGCGATACACCGTTGTTTCGCCTTATGGACCGCCGCCTGGTTGGCCCAACCCGGCCGGTTGGCCGACTACCGCCCCTACACCTGAGGAATTCCAGGCTTTTTGCGCCGGGTATTGAGATCCTCGAAGGCCAGCTCCTTGAAAGTGATCGCTAGAAGGCTCTTCTCCCTGCGGACCGGGCACAAGCCACGCCCGGTCTTTTCGTCCGAGTATTTGCTCCCTTCTCGAAAGTTCTTTCGTTGCTTTTCCCCTGCAGTTAGCGGCTTGCTGTTAATCGCGAGATAGCAGTGAGTCAAGCAAACAACGTTATATCTTCGCGTGATGCATAAAAAGGGGCAGCCTACGCGCTGCCCCTTGAGCGAACGTCTGTTGGCGAGAACTACTGGATATTCTCCTGCTCCAGGATCATATCACCGTCCAACTGCGCCTGCGCAAGTGTCTCTTCGGCGCTCATCTCGCCCAGCACGAAAAGCTGCAGGGCCGGGATCAGGGCGTCGACTTCCATTGGAGAGTACCCGGCGCAGGTCGGGCGGATCTTAGCGAACTCAAGAGAGTCGAGGATCGGCTTCCAGAACGGGTCATCCTGGAAGAACGGATCCTGAATCGCTTCCAGGTTTCCTGGAATGTTGAAGCTCGTTTGGGCCCACAGCAGCGCGTTCTCGGACTCTGCGAGCCACCACTTCATGAATTCCCACGCTTCGTCGGGATGCTCGGCAGCGGTCGGGATGACCAGGCCGAAACCACCCATCAGCGTGCCACGGTCGCCGTTCGGGCCGGCTGGCGGCGGAACGATCCCAAAGTCAAGCTCTGCGCCGTATTTCTGGTACGTGCTGATCATCCAGGGGCCGGTGTAGAGCATCGCCACCTTGCCGGTGACAAATGCGTCGGACTCGTTGCCCAGGCCCTCTTCAAAGCCCACTTGATAGACCTTGTCTTCGTTCAGCAGCTTGTCCCAGAAGTTCAGGACGGCCAGCCCTTTCTCGTTGTTGAAGTTCGTCGCCGAGCAGTCATCCGTCACGATCTGGCCGCCCGCCTGCTGCAGGTACATGTTAAACAGGCCGACATCTTGCAGCGAGAACCCGGCACGCTCCAGTCGGTCGCCGTCCCAGACGGTCAGCGCCTTGGCGACTTCTTCCAGTTCTTCCCAGGTGGTCGGCGGCTCAAGTCCGGCTTCTTCGAGCAGCGTCTTGTTGTAGAACAGGGCGCGCGCGTCCACGGTCAGCGGCAAGCCGTAGACGTTACCGTCCCACGACAGCTCACGGATCGCTTCAGAATAGAACTCGTCGACGGAAACGCCATCGCGCTCCATGTACTCGTTGATGGGCATCAACACGCCGCGCGGCGCGTAGAGCGCGGTGCGCCAGCGATCCCAGAACATGATGTCCGGTGCGTCGCCCGCGGTCGAAGCGGTCAGGAACTTGGTGATCATGTCTTCCTGAACGACGTACTCAACGCGGATCTTATCTTGCGAAGCGTTGAATGCGTCCACCATCACGTTGAACTGACGCTCACCTTCGCCGCCCCAGTCGCCCCAGAAGGTGACCGTTACCGGATCTTGTGCTTTCACGAGCTCGACTACCGCGCCGGCGTGGACGAACGACAGCGCAAGCACCACCAACAAGAGGGTGCGTCCGGCTTTAAGGATGTTTACCTTCATGACATTTTCCTTTCGTCGTTGCAGACTATTTATTAAAGCGGGAGTCAAGAACCCATGCGTTCGAGCGTGCAGGCTAGCCTCCTTTTTAGTTCATGAAGCGAACGGTAGCTGCGCGAGCGTCGCGTACATTTCAACCAGCGCTGCCTGATCCAGCAGCCAGTAAACGCCTTCCTTCCCATCCGTGCCGCGCTGAACTGACGCGTCGCCCGCCCAGTCTGGGTTCACGAACCCTTCCTCGCCGCGAGCGTGCGTCCAGGCGTGGTCAAGATTGGCGCGCATCGTCTCGATATACTTTGGGTCGTGTTGCGGATCGGCGTAGTAGAGCGCAACGTAACCGCGCAGCAGCACTGCGTTAAACCAGGGCGTATCAGGGTAGAACGCCTGGCCGCTTTGCGGGTCTTCACGCATGAAATGGGCGACGCTCGCCTCGGCCAACGCCCGCGCCTCGTCGAGATACTTTTGCTCGCCGGTTTCCTGGTAGAGCAGGGCGTTCGCGTGAATGATCGTGCCCGTGTTATAGGTGAAGGTGCGAAAGTCGATCGTGCGCTTGTCCGAGATGCTGTCCCAGTACACGCCAGACGGCGCTTTCAGGGGCTTAAGCCATTCGAGAATACGCACTGCCCAGTCGAGATACTGCTGCTCGCCCGTCTCCTGGTAGAGCTTCATCGCCAGCACAGCCGCCGGACCGTTTGAGCAGGTGTTCTTGGTTGTGGGGTCGTTTTCGCGCCAGTAGATCCCTCCGCCGAGCTCATCGGACCATCCGCTGATGGCAAAAGTGAAGGTTGCTTTCGCCTTTTCCAGATAGACGGGATCGCCAAGCGTGCGATAGGCATCGACAAAGTCTAGCCCCAGCCACTCGTTGTCGTCGTAGTATTTCTGCCCACCGCCAAATTCGCGCACATACGAGTCATAGCCTGGGGGATCCGCGCGCCCATCCCAATACTGCTCTAGCCCATCAAGCACGCGCACAAGGTCTGCGTGATATCGCTCGCCACCCGGCGCAGCCGCCAGCGCGTTGACCGCCGATATCATGCCGGAGTAGGGCCACAGGAACGAGAACGCGTTGTCTTCCGGCAGCACTTGATTGTGCTCGCGGTACAGATTGAACTCAGGAACATAGAAGCTGGCGAGAATGGTCTGATAAAGCGTCTCGGCGCGTGCGAGGTCGGTATCCTGTCTGACTTGCTGGGTCATATCTGAATAGTCTCCGATGAAAACGAGGCTGCTTAGTGGTCCGCTTAGGACCGCCAGCGCGAGCGAAAAGGCGAAAGACTTGAACACGACAGTCATTTCGTCTACCGTGTTCCGGTGAAGGCGATGCCTTGTGTGAAGTAACGTTGCGCGTACAGGAACAGCACGATCATTGGCAGCATCGCTATCAGCGACGCGGCCATCAGCGCGCCGTATTCCGTGCTGCGGTTGTACGAAAAGGCTTGTAGGCCGATCTGGATCGTCTTAAGGTTCGGGTCATTAAGCACGATCAACGGCCACAAGAAACTGTTCCATCCTGCCTGGAAGGTGAATAGCGCCAGCGTCGCCAGGGCCGGTTTCGCCAGCGGCAGGTAGATACGGTAGAAGATGCGGAATTCTCCACATCCGTCGATCCGCGCCGCTTCGCCCAGCTCTGAGGGTAGCGTCAGGAAAAACTGCCGCATCATGAAGACCGCAAACGCGCCCGCCGCGCCCGGCAGAATCACCGCCCAGTAGCTGTTCAGCAACCCGTAGCCGCCATCTCCCGCCCAGTTGTTGCCCCCCGCAAAGGGGATCGAGCGCAGGATGATGAAGGATGGGACCAGCGTTACGACGCCGGGGATCATCATCGACGTCATAAGCATCCGGAAGAACAACTGCCGTCCGCGAAAACGCATCCGCGCAAACGCGTAGCCTGCCATGGAGCCGAGAAAGCAGTTCGACAGCACACCTGCCACCGCCAGGAACATCGAGTTAAAGAAGTAGCGTGCATATGGGATGGTTTCGAAGGCGAGGCGGAAGTGGTCAAGCGTCACGCGGGACGGAATCCAGCGGATCGGAATGGTGAAAATCTCGTCGTTCGGCTTAAACGAGGTGGACAGCGCCCACAAAAACGGCAGGAACATGATCGCGCCGACCACCAGCAGTATCGCGTAGAATACGGTTTCGCGCGCCAGAGTGAAGAAGGTAAGTTTTCGCGTCATCATCTGGCTCCGGTTAATCCAACAGCATATTCTGCTCGCGGTTCAGGCGCAGATTAACCAGCGTGAGCAGCAAAATCACGACGAATAGCACGAGCGACAGCGCCGAGGCATAGCCCATGTTCAGGCGGCCGAAGCCCATCTCGTAAATGTGATAAACCGGCGTGCGTGTCGAGTGGCCAGGTCCGCCTTTGGTCATGACATACGCCTGATCGAATAACTGGAACGCGCTGATCAGTGACATGGTGCTGATCAGGAAGGTTGTAGCCCGCAGCGAAGGCCAGGTGATGTGCTGGAAGCATTGCCAGCCGTTCGCACCGTCGAGCATGGCTGCTTCGTATAGGTGGCGCGGGATACCCTGTAGCCCTGCCAGGTAAATGACCATATTTCCGCCGATGCCCTGCCAAAGCGTCACTAGGATAATTGCGGCCATCGCGGTGTCTTTTTCGTTGAGCCACGCGGGTCCGGTGATGCCGACGAACCCGAGCAACTCGTTCAGCAAGCCATATTGCTTGTTAAAAATCCACTTCCAGACAACCGACGCGGCGACGGGGGATGTGATCACCGGTAGGTAGTAGATCAGGCGGAAGATCTTCATTCCGGGCCGGTTGCGGTTGAGCGCCAGCGCCAGGCCGAGGGAGCAGATGATCATCAGGGGGACAAACAGCGCCGCGTAGGTGACGATGTTTTGCAGCGAAATGCGGAACAGGCGGTCATTCCACAGTCGGTGATAGTTCGCCAACCCAACCCATTCTGCTGGGGTGAGAATGTCGTAATCGGTGAAGCTCAGGTAAAACGCCATTCCCGCCGGGAGCAGCACAAACACCGCGAATAGCAGCATCGAAGGGCTGATGAACACATAGCTCATCAGCGCCTGGTAAAACCGCGCAGGCAGTGTCAGCCGCATGTGCCGCAGATCGCGAGCCGAGGTGGTGCTAGCCGCTGCTCTCATTGTTCGATCCCTGCTGCTCAACCCACTGCATGACAAATTCGCTGAACAGACTGTTCGCCCAGGCAAACCAGGGCCGCGTATAGCGCTCTGGTGCGTCCGGATCAAATCCCTCGTGCATGAGGTTTGTGCCAGCGGTTGTGGCAAGAATCATGTCAATAACATCGCGCTGTTCTGCGCTGTCGGTCGCGGTCAACCCCTGCATAATCAGCTCCAGATGCCAGACGTAATTGCCGGGCGTGTGCGGGCTGCCCACGCCAGACGCGTACCGCCCCGAGTGATAGTTGGGGTTTTCGTCGCTGAGCACGAACGCGCGTGTCCGCAGATAGAGTGGATCGTCTGGCGCGCAGTAGCCGAGGTAGGGTAGGGACAGCAGGCTCGGCACGTTGGCGTCGTCCATTAAGTTGTAGTTGCCGAAGCCGTCGGTCTCGTAGGCGTAAATCTTGCCGAAGCGCGGATGGTCGACAATCCCATAGGTCTGGATACCAAAGTCGATCTCTGCTTTTAACTGCCGGGCGTCCTGCGCGAGTTCGACGTCTTGGTATATCAACTCCACCAATTCCGCGATATGATCCAGGATGATGCTGGCGAACATATTGTCGGGCAGGTGATACCCGAACTTGCAGGCGTCATCGCTGGGCCGGAAGCCAGACCAGACCATTCCGGTGAAGTTCGTGCGCGTGCCCGTGCCGCCAAATGGAAGTGTGTCGGATGGGAGCAGCACATCGTCGCGCTCGAACCGATACTCCGAGCGGTTGTCGTGATGTTGCTCGGTTCTCATGGTGTCGATAATGCGCCGGAACATCTGGCGCAGGGTGTCGTCAAACAGCGTGCGATCGCCGGTTGCTGTCCAGTAGTCCCAGCATAATCGCACTGGATAGCACAGGGAGTCCAGTTCGAATTTGCGCTCCCACACCCACGGCGACATGTGAGTGCGGTCGGTGCTATGCCCGTTCCCGTTTGGTTGCGGATTGAAGGCGTTGGCATACGGGTCAGTCAGGATGTAGAACGCCTGCCGCCGGATCAGCCCAGCCAGCATTTTTCGGATGGTGCTGTTCTCCGCTGCCAGAGCGCAATACGGGCGGACCTGGGCTGAGGAGTCCCGCAGCCACATCGCAGGAATATCGCCGGTAATGACGAACGTTGTACCATCTTCAAGGAGCTGAACCGTTGTGGTGAGGGTATTGGGAAAACACTCGCGGAACAGCGGAATGAGCCGGGGCTCAAGCGAGGCTAACCTCTGCTCAACAGCGACAAGGGTGTCAGCTAGAGAAGTGTCGTCGATTAGCCGGTCGAAGGAAGACATGCGATATCCTAAACGTTTCATTGGCTGGGACTCAAAAACACTACTGAGAAAAGCATACGATCGAATTTTTGGTATGTCAATATATCAAAGTTGGTATATAATTGAAGCTATATATCAAGCTGCGCAAGCGATGCGACGCCATGAGAGGATAAAGAGATGGCGCTTCCCCTGTACCGGCAGATTTACCTAAATCTTGTTGAGCAGATTCAGCAAGGGATTCTTAGCCCTGGTGACCGTGTGCCGTCAGAACACGAGCTTGCCAGACAGTTTCATGTGAGTCGCATCACCTCGAAGAAGGCGCTCGAAGAACTGGCGCAGGATGGCATCATCGTGAGGATTCAGGGGCAGGGCTCGTTTGTGCGCGAGCACCTGCCTGACCTTAGTCGCGTGTTGGCTGAGAATGCTGATGCCACCACGGCCTTCAATGGCGCGACTGACTCGCGATTGATCGGTTTGATTCTGCCGGATTTCGCGGATGTCTATGCTGCGCGTTTGATTCGAGCGGTGGACCAGCGAGCGGCGCAGCTTGGTTATGAACTGCTGCTCAGGCTCACTTATGGCTCAGCAGAGACGGAAGCCGAAGCAATAACCCGCTTCACCAAAGCCGGTGCGGCCGGGTTGATCGTGTTTCCTGTCGCCGGGGAGTATTACAGCAAAACGCTGCTACGCCTGACGCTCGACAACTTCCCGCTTGTGGTCATCGATCGCACGTTGAAGGGGATCCCTGCGGCATCTGTCCATACAAACAACGTCAAAGCTGCCTACGAACTGACCAGCTACCTGCTTGACCGGGGACACCAGCATATCGCGTTTTTGTCCCCCCCTGCTGAGAACACATCCACCATCGAGGAGCGCATTCAGGGCTTCATGCAGGCGTTCTCGCATCGCGGTCTGAGCCTCAGCCCGGATTACTGCTTTACGGACCTGATCAGTACGCTGCCTGGCTCGTTCAACCCGTCCAATATCGAACGCGACAAGCGACAGCTTAAGGCGTTCATTAGCCGCTATCCACACGTGACCGCATTTGTCGCCAGTGAGTATTATGTCGCGCGGGTCGCGCATCAGACGTTGCTTGAGCTGGGCAAGCGAGTTCCGCAAGATTATGCGATCGTTTGCTTCGACTCGCCGGAAAATCCGCTGGAACCACCGCTGTTTACGCACATTCAGCAGGATGAGTACGCCATGGGCACCATCGCCGTGGACGTGTTGGATGCACTGATCCGAGGTAATTCGGCAGAAGTGCGTACGGTGGTGGACTTCAACCTGATTGAAGGACAGTCGACGCGCAGCGAAAGTAACGAGGTGCGGTGATCCGGCAGGGATACGCTTCCTGCGTCCGAAGGTGGATAGGGTGCCAGACGCGCAAGCTCAGCGCCGAAACAAACGCCCCAGCTTCCTCGGGAACCTCGTCTTCGTCGCCGACTATCGCTGGGTTACTGGCTACCCTTTGATCGCGCCGAGAGTCAAGCCACGCACGATGTACCGCTGCACAAACAATGACAGGATTAGCGGCGGAATAATCGCCAGAAGAAGCCGCGTCGATACAAATCCAAAATGGATGCCTCGCACGGTCCCGGTGCTGCTGATCTTGATCGTGAAAGGCTGAGCGTCGCGCACTGTAAGTACACTTGCAAACAAGAATTCATTCCAGGCAAAGGTGAAGCAGATCACGCCAGCCGCCACCAACGCCGGCTTTGCGAGCGGAAGTGCAACGCGGCGAAATACCTGAAAATGGTTTGCTCCATCCACGAGAGCAGCTTCCTCGAGTTCTTTTGGAAAATCAGCAAAGAAATCGCGCGTGATGAGCACCGCAAACGGCATCACGAAAGTCGTGTTGACAATGATCATGCCAATAAATGAGTCGAAGAGATTGAGCCTTTGAAGCATCAGAAAGAAAGGAATCAGCGTGACCACCGGGGGGAGAAAACGCTGCGAGAGAAACCACGAAACCAGGTTTCGGTTCCCAATGCGAAACCGGAACCGCGCCAGGCTATAGCCAGCGGGAGTCCCAAGTAGTAGAGCCAACGCGCAGGCACCGAGCGCGATAATCCCGCTGTTTCTCAGCGCGCGGATATTCTCTTCTCCAGTACTACCTAGTTCAGCTCTCCAGTTGTCCAAAATCGGATCGAACTGCAAAAAGGGGATAAGCGTTGGTTGCAGGGCTTCGCGCTGAGGCTTAAAAGATGTTATGAGCGCCCAAACGAACGGGTATAGCGACACGACGGTCACAAGAATCACTGCCGCCCATATGAGCGCCTGCTCAATTCTCTGCCGCTGCAGGATTCCAGAAGATTGCATGGTAGCCCCCTATTGCACCTCGTACCGAGCCCGTACTCTCCAGAAAAAGATCGAAGTGATGACAATCGCGACTATCACAAGCATGTACGACAGAGCGGATGCGTAACCCATATCGAAGTTGCGCAGCCCCACAAGGTAGATGTAGTACGAATATGTTTGCGTCGAAACGCCGGGCCCGCCGCCGGTAAGCGCATACGGAATGTCGAGAATCTTGAGAGTCTCCACGAGGCGCAACATCACTACCGTGCCCAGGGCAGGGGCAATAAGAGGAAGCGTAATGCGGCGAAACATCGTCCAGCCCGATGAGGTGTCCAGGCGAGCAGCTTCATACAATTCATCCGAGATTGCCTGCATCGAAGCCAAGATGATGATGAAGACAAACGGAGTCCATTGCCACACGTCTATGATCAATACGGCGAATCGGGCTGGCCATGGGGCTGTCAGCCAGTAAATTTCTTCCCCGGTCAGTGCTCGCACCATGTGATTGATAGGGCCGCTCTGTTCATTGAACAGGATCATACCCAGTTGACCGAGCGCAACAGGTGCCGCGAAAATCGGCATCGTGAGAATGGCGCGGAAAATACGCAGCCCAGGCAGCTCGCGATTAAACAACCACGCGATGAACAAGCCAAAAACTACCGAAAGGACGACGCTCGCGATGACAATGAAGATCGTCATCTCAAGCACTTCTTCTACGCGGACGTTATCAAAAATACTCGCGTAGTTTTCGGTTCCAATGAATTCCGCAGGCCGATTTCGGCGGCCTATTCGCTTGTCTGTGAAACTTAACCCCAACGAATAGCCAAGTGGGAACAGCGTGAAAGCAAGCACCCACACGACGCCGGGGAGCAGGAAGAACAGACCGGCACGGTTTTTGCGGGCCATCGGGCAAGTCCTTCGAGGGATGCACAGTGGGGGAGAGGCCGCAGCCATCTCCCCCAACATTAGTTATCGATTATTTGCCAAGCACTACGGGTTATAGCCGATTGAAGCCCGGTAGATTTCCAGCAGGAAGTCACGCCCGATATCGTCGGTGATGGCTTCCCACTCGGCCGCGACCTGATCCAGGGCCTCCTGCGGCGTGAGCTCATCGATCATCGCCTCAGCCAGCCGGATATCAAGGATATTCCAGTATTCTGGCGTGCCCGGGATTCGGAGATAGGTCTGGGTGATCGGGAAATCGAACAGATTCTGTCCGTAAGCGGTGATGTAGGATTCGACGTCTTCCGCGTTATAGCCAGCATCGACGTAATCCTGCACGGAAGCTTCACCGACTGGCGGGAACAGGTGCGTCGTCGAGCTTGGATCAACACCCGTCCAGCCGTACGTTACGTTCCAGAAAAGGATGGGCGGAGTCGCCTGCATTGCCAGGAAGTAGTATGCCAGTTCAGGCACATCCGAGCGACTCGAGATGACCCCATGCCACGAGGCACCAACCAAGTTGCCGACACAGTTCGGATTTTCGGGGTCCGTCACAAACTCCCCGATTTCACGGTCATACCACACTTCAGAGCACGGAATTGGCGCGGCGCCAAGCAAGCCCTGGATTGTGGAAGCGTTCGGGTCCTGAGCCAATGAGCCCACATCCCCCCAGGAGTAGAGCATGACCGCATTTCCGTTGAGGAAGTTGTCCCAGGCTTCGCCCAACTCCCAGCCGAACTGCGATTGGGAACCGGTCGCCGCCAGTTCTTTGAGGAATTCAAGCGCGGCTACATGGCCCGGCGAGTTGATGAGTGGCGTCATATCATCAGGATCAAACCAATAGACGTTATCGTACTTGGTGACGACAGTAGGATCGTCACCATCGGCCGGTGTGATGGCAAATGGCGCTGATAGCGACAGGAAGTGGAAGAAGCCCTGCCCGCCAACCTTCAGATGCAGGCTGACACCATCGTCGGGATCGCCATCACCATTCCAGTCTTTCCCATTGAAGAACTGGGCGACCTTCAACATCTGCTGCCAGGTTCTCGGCGGAACCGGCATGGGTTCTCCTACCTCGGCCTCGTAGGCGGCTTGCCACTCAGGATCTTCGAGGATATCGCGCCGGTAGTAAAACAGTTGCGCGTCCCCGTCGTTAACCACTCCATACCAGCGATCTTCCCATTTGAGAAGTTGTTGCAGAGGGGCTGCAACCTTTTCCGGTTCCCAAACGGGATAGCCTTCGGCTCCGATGAAATCATCGATCGGAATAATCCACTCATTGCTGATGTAATCACCGTAGAACCACGAGGCATTGATGATCGCATCGTAAGTATTCTGGTTGGTGGCGAAATCGACGGTCAGGGTCGTGAGCATCTGCTCAAACGGGATCTCGATGATTTCCAGTTCGGCGCCAGTTATCGCCTCGAAGGCTTCGCGCCAGAAATAGACCCCACCGGAAATCACGCCGCGTGCTCCACTGCCTAGCACGCCAACAGTTAAAGTTTGGCCTTCGAAGCGATCGCGCGCATCTGGCAAATTGGCCGCTAGCAGAGCTTCCAGGGCCGAGGTGCGCTCTTGATCGTCGATGGCATTCGGAAAGAGCTCTTCCAAAGGTATTCCTTCAAATGGCCCTCCATCTTGTGCGATCACAAGGGGAGTTCCAGCGGGCATAAGGAGGAGCAAGGTCAAGACCACCAAAATAAGTCTTCTCATCGAAATCTTCCTCCTTCGCTATGAATTAGTCTGTAGCTGCTCTTGGAGCAACTCGTTACTTTAGTATAATCAAATGCGATCCAGAGTCAAAGCAAGACGGGGTAGGAGATGTGTACTGGAGGTGGTCGAAACCCTCAGGGAAGCCCAAAATCGCCGCCTCACTGCATGTCAGTCGCCAGAGACAATCAGACAACTCAAACGATCGAGATACATTTGAAATGACCGGCATTAACCGCATAGGGGGCCACGGTCAATGGGAATGGTTTTCGAGCGTGAGTGTGTGATCAGCGAAGTGGTTCCGGAATCGATCTGGAAAAAACTGCTGGTCACAACCAACGCAACTGACATAATAGCGGTGCAGCGGGTGACAACACCCGCTGCATTGCGCATTTGACAAGTTCTCCCTTCGGTCTTGAGGAACTTACACAGCGAGCGCACTACTCGGCTGGTGGCAAGAAGGCCAGAACGCGCGCCGGACTGCCAGACCCTCCTTCAATTGGCCAGCCGCCGACCACCAGGGTTGCCCCGACAGGCGGTAGCTCGTCCAGATTGGCCAGTCCTTCGAGGATCATGCCGTCCGCCTCGTACATGGCAAAGCTAGCGCCAAACTCCTCGTCATTCCCCGGATCGACGCCGTGGGTATCTGTTCCGAGACCGGCAACCCCGCGTTCTGCAATCAGAAACGTCGCCGCTTCGGCGCTGAAGCCTGGCCAGTGGAGCACTCCGTCTGCGTCCTGGTTAATGAACGCTTGCGGATCGTGCCACTTGTCCTGCCAGCCGGTCAGCAAAATCACGACGCTTCCGGCTGCAATCTCGCCATTGGCGGCTTCCCAGGCTGTAACGTCATCTACTGACAGGCGGTAATCGGCGTCTGCGGCAGCCTGCTCGCGGATATCGATCACGACTGCTGGCACAACCAGTTCCTCAGCCGGAATCATCTCCGCGCTGCGTCCCCCTTCGATGAAGGTGTTTGGCGTGCCCCAGTGTGTGCCGCTGTGTTCACCGATAGAAATCCGGTTGATGAAGTAGAAGTCTTCCTCGTATGTCGCCCACGGTTCGATTTCAAAAGCGGGATCTCCCGGCCAGATCGGGATATTGGGGGTAAGCGGTTGGGTGAGGTCGATGACCTGCCATTCCGTGAGCGGAGGAATGTCGGACTGTGCCTCGACATTCGATTGGACCATGAGCGGCAAAGCGACTGCCGCTGTGACGAGGACGACGATTGACCCCAGAACGAAGGTGAAAGCGCGCTTCATGGTCCCTTCTCCTGTTCGAATGGCCCAACGGTTGATTTCAGTGTAGTGGATAATGGAGTAGCCGTGAATTGGTCACATCAAACAGGGGGGCTGGGCAGTCGGCGAACGCTTCGCACGTGTGCATGTCTTGCACCCAACGGCGCGACGGGACTGGCGAATAGCCCCCGGAACGTTAGCGGCTCGCTATAGAGTGTTGTTGGATGACTGTTTAAACACTATACTGAGAGAAAATATAAGTGAGCCTGTGGTGTGCCGTGACTCTCCGAAACAGGCTGGGCCTGCTTTTTCTATCCTTTCTGAGCTTAGTGACGATCTCGGTTGCGGCCACCGCGTGGATGGTCCACGATCAGGATCGGGATGCGCTGGTGATCAATCTGGCCGGACGCCAGCGTATGCTCGTACAGCAGATCGTCAGTCACGCGCTGCAAATCCAGGCAGACCGGAACCAGGACGAACACAGGGAAAACCTGCGCAACGCGGAGACGGCGTTCGATCAAACGCTCAAAGCGTTGAAGGTGGGCGGTGAGGCGTCATATCTGCCCGAGCAAACCGTTCGCGTCCCAGCCACCCGATCAGACACCATCCAAGCAGAACTGCACAATCTCCAGCGACGTTGGAGTGCGTTTCAATCGAATCTGCGGGTAATTGAAACGGAAGCGCCTGGTAGTGCCGATTTTGATGCCGCGATCCAGTCTCTGCAGGCTCTTTCTCCACAACTGATTCACCAGGCAGACGAGGTTGTGCGCTTATACGAGGCGGAGTCTGAGCGTAAGCTCTCGCGGCTGGGGTGGATACAAGCCGGATTTTTTGTGTGCGCCGCCGGGCTGTTAGTGAGCGGCATAATGGTGATCCGGCGCGCTATCATGACCCCTCTGCAAACGTTGAAGCACGCAGCCCGACAGATCGGGCAGGGGGATCTCAGCAGCCCGGTACAGGTGACTGGCCCGCCTGAATTCGTGGAATTGGCGACCAGTATCGATGCCATGCGCGCCGAGCTAAAAACCCTAACCGGTGAGCTGGAGGAGCGCATCCACCAGCGCACGCGCGAGCTGACCGCCCTGTACGACGTGATCCGCGAGATCTCGTTGCACCTGGATATCGCCCACGTTCTGGACTCCGTAACCGGGAAGGCGCGTGATCTGCTCAACAGTGATGTGGCTTTCCTGTGTTTGCTGGATGGTGCGGGCGAGTCGATGATGCTCAAGGCATACAACGGTCCTCAGGAAGCGGTTTGCAGCAGTTGTGTGCTGGCGAGACATTCGGTTGCCCAGCAGGTCCTGGGCCGTGAAGAAGCCATGATTTGTGATGTGGGCGGTTGTCAGATGGTGGCTCCCGACTACCGGACCAGTCACCTTGCCGCGCCGCTTCGAGTGGGAGATCGCGTGATCGGGGCGTTGTGTGTCGGCAGCCGGCGAGCGGCCACGTATTCGCATGAACAGGTCCGGCTGCTGACCGAATTGGCGAACTCCACGGCGATCGCGTTAGAGAATGCACGCCTGTATGAGCAGGCCGAACGCGTGGCCGCATTGGAAGAACGCCAGCGTATCGCCGCCGACATGCATGATGGGCTGGCGCAGACGCTCCATTACCTTAAGCTCAAGGCCGAATGCCTGGCCGCTCTGATCGGGCAGGGTTCGAATGAGCAAGCGGCCCACGAACTCGCCCTGATCAGCGATGCAGTGGAGCGGGCTGGTCATGAGGTGCGCCAATCGATCGCCAGCCTGCGAGCCGTTCCCGTTTTGGAGCGCACGGTGCAGGAGCATCTGGCTACTGTGGTCAGCGAATTTGCCCAAACCGCGCCCGAGATCGTGGTCGAGTTGGTGAGTGCGGATGAGCAAGGGGTAACCGTGAGCGCGGATGCGATGGCCCAGGTGCTGCGGGTGGTTCGGGAAGCGCTGCAAAATGCGCGCCGCCACGCCAGCGCGACCCGTGTTATCGTCCGCCTGGAACGCCGGGATGAGCAATACTGTGTCACGATTGAGGACGACGGTTGCGGGTTTGACCTCGCCGATGTGAACGGCAAGGGGCATTTTGGGCTGAGCATCATGCAGGCGCGTGCGGCTCGCATCGGCAGCGAGCTGCTGATCGACTCAGCGCCAGGGCAGGGCACACGCGTGATCCTGACCTGGCCCATACAGCAGGCATTACCTGCGTAGCTGCGGGGTTATGGAAATGGACCCTATTCGCATTTTGTTGGTCGATGATCATGCCTTGTTCCGGGAAGGGCTAGCGAGCATCTTCGCGAGCCAGCCGGATATGGTTATCGTAGGGCAGGCTGACGATGGGCTGGAGGCGCTGGTCAAGGCGCAGGAATTGAAGCCTGACCTCATCCTGATGGATATCTCGATGCCGGGCGGTAACGGCCTGGAAGCGACGCGCCAGATCAAGCAGGCCCTGCCCGACACGGTGATCGTGGTGCTGACTGTCCACGATGACGAAGAAAAGTTGTTTGAGGCGATCAAAAACGGCGCACAGGGCTACCTGCTCAAAAACATTCGCTCCGAAACGATGCTGGAATTGGTTCGCGGCGCTCTGCGCGGTGAGGCTGCCATCACGCCCGTGCTGGCCGGGCAAATGCTCGAAGAATTTCGCCGCCTCAGCAGCGCTGTGCCTGATCGGGATGGCGAGCCCATCGAGACGCTGACTTTCCGCGAACAGGAGGTTCTGGCGCAGGTTGCGACCGGTGCGAGCGACAAAGAGATCGCAGATCGGCTGAGCATCAGCGTGCACACGGTCAAGAGCCATATGCGCAATATTCTCGGCAAGCTGCACGTCAACAGCCGTCATGATGCAGCCCGGGTCGCGCGGTACAAGCGCCTGGTGTAACGAATCCGGCTTCCACGCATCTCTCCGCACAACCTGTCGCACCCACAAGCGGCGCGCCGCTTGACCTGCGTGTTCGCGACACTTAACGCGTCTATCCCTCTTTCCCCCCTGTAAGAACTAGTTCTTCTGCGTCAGGAGTGATCGCGAAATCACTCTTTTTCCATGCCTGATTGCGCCCGGCGAACGTCTCTTTTTAAGCGAAAGCTCACTAAGCTCTAAGCAGGTAGCGAGGATAAGGACATGAAGTCACTGTCCATGCTGTTGGGTATGTTGATCGCCACGCTGCTGGCGGCATGCGCGCCGGACGATCTAGATTTCTCCTATAGCGACTTGCCACCGGGCGACCCGGTGCGCGGCGCAGAGGTGTTTAGCCAGCCGGTTGACGGTGGCGCATCGTGCCTGACCTGCCACGTGCTCGACGAGGGGCGCAGCGCTGGTCCGTCGCTGCAGGGATACGGTGCAATAGCAGCCGGGCGCGTTGAGCGGCAGTCGGCGGAAGACTACACCTTCTACAGCATTTTGCGGCCTGCCAGGCACATTGTACAAGGCTACTCCAACACGATGCCAGGCGATTACGAGCAGAAGCTCTCGCGCCAGGTGATCGCTGATTTGATCGCATATCTGTTGTCCCTGTAATGAGGACAGAAGGATATCAAACACATGGACGAGTTCATGGTGGGGTTTCGCCTGGTGCATATCTTCGCGGGAATCGCCTGGGTGGGCTTTGCCTGGTTCATGACGTTCATGCTGCGCCCCGCGGTGCAGGCCCTGGGTAAAGACGGGCAGACGTTTATGCGCGGCCTGGTGAAACACAGCCCCGTTGTCTCTATCATGCCAATCGTCTCTCTGCTGACCGTTGTGTCCGGCCTGCTGCTCTATTACCGGGTTTCGGGTCACTTCAGCAGCGACTGGATGAGTTCCACAGCCGGGGTCGTGTTAACGATTGGCAGCATCGCTGGCATATTCGAGTTCGTGTTTGGGGGTGTCGTGATCGGGCCCACGATGAAGAAGCTGGGCCAGATTGCAGGGATGCTGGAGAGCCAGGAACAGCCCCCGTCGCAGGACCAGCTCACGCAACTACAAGGGCTGCAGGCGCGCATGCGCTGGGCCGAGCCGCTCAGTTCCATCATGACGATCGTCGCGGTGCTCGGCATGGCGAGCGCGCGCTATATGTGACGACCGCTGTCTGAAGCCATGTATTGCGCTGGGAGGCGGCTCAATCGCACCCGAGCCGTCTCCCCAGCTTCGGTGCCCTCTGATGGGCCGGCTGCTCGTGCTCCTACATGCGTTGGAAAAATACTTGAGATTTGCTCATGCTGCCGAAGCGTCGTGTGTTGCTGATCAGCGCTCACCCACTGTTAAGCGAGGGGCTGGCGAACGTGTTGGGCAGGTTGGAGGATGTGCTCTTGATGGGCCCACGCGCGGTGTCGGAGTGTACGCTGGCTGAGGTTCGGGCTTCCGCGCCTGACGTGGTGTTGTTCGCCGCGCAGGATACGGATGAACCCACCGCGAACGCGCTGCTGGTCCAGATTCTGCAGCATATACCTGGTCTGCCCGTGATCCAGATCGGGCTCGCTGGGAACACTGCGCTCCACGTCTACACATCCTATACCCTGCCTGCCCGCAGCGTGGACCTGATCGACATCATGCGGAAGTTTCCTCTTCAGGGCTCAGACAAGACCGCAAAAGATAACGCACGCTTGAAGGATTAACCGTCTATGGGGAACGTATCCCGGCACTCACGAAAGTGGATTTTGATCGCAGCGCTCATGAGCGGGCTGGTGCTGCTTCAAACCGTCTGGCTCGTGCAAGCTGCGCCGGACAGACAGTCCCCCGAAGAGGGGCGCGCTTTGTTCGAGCAATACTGCGCGGGCTGTCATACCATCGGCGGGGGCGACCTTGCCGGGCCCGACCTGCAGGGTGTCGCGAGCAGGCGCGATCCAGAGTGGCTCGAGCACTGGCTGGCCGAGCCGGACGTCATGCTAGCCGAAGGGGACCCGATCGCAGTCGAGCTGCTTGCGCAATACAACAACATCCCAATGCCCAACCAGCACCTGACACTGTCGGAAATCGACGCGCTGCTCGCTTACCTGGGGGTCGCGCATCCGTCTCTTCCCGCCGCGCCCTCGGATCAGGCAGGCGTCGTCGGCAGCGCGGAGAGGGGCAAGGCATTGTTCACCGGCTCGCAGACCCTTTCGGGTGGCGGCCCGGCATGTATCGCCTGCCACGACAGCGGCGCGCTTGACGTGCCCGGCGGCGGCCTGTTCGGCCCTGACCTGACGCAGGTCGTGCAGCGTTACGGCGGCGAAGCGGGCTTGCGTGGCGCGTTAGGCACGATCGCTTTCCCGTCGATGGTGCCGGTCTACCGGGATCGTCCGCTCACGCCGCAGGAGCAGGCGGATCTCGCCGCCTTCATGGGGCAGTCAGCATCTGAAGCAGCGCCCAGCCGGGGGCTTCGATATGTCGCGCTGTACATCCTGGCGTTCGGCATGATGGACGTGTTCCTGGTGCTGTTGTTTGTGTGGCACCGCCGCCTGCCGCATCACGCGCGCCAACCACTTTCACAGCGTTAAACGTGCTGCGTTTCAAACTGGAGGACGATCGTTATGGGTTGGGTCAAGGAGATCATCGATCCACAGTCGCGCCGCTGGGAGGAGCTGTACCGGAACCGGTGGCAGCATGACAAAGTGGTACGCAGCACGCACGGCGTGAACTGCACGGGCGGATGTTCGTGGAACGTGTACGTTAAAGACGGCATCGTGACGTGGGAAATGCAGGCAACTGATTATCCACAGTTGGATGCCAGTTTGCCACCGTATGAACCGCGTGGCTGCCAGCGTGGGATCAGCTTTTCGTGGTACATCTACAGCCCGATCCGGGTGAAGTACCCATACGCGCGCGGCGTCCTGATCGATCTGTGGCGCGCCGCAAGGCGCCAGCACTCCGATCCGGTTGCGGCCTGGGCCAGCATCATGGCCGACCCGGACCAGCGACGCGCGTACCAGCGGGCGCGAGGCAAAGGCGGTCTGCGGCGTATCACATGGGATGAGGCGTTGGAGATCATCGCGGCCTCGACCCTGCACACGATCAAGCAGTACGGTCCAGATCGCGTGATCGGCTTCTCGCCTATCCCCGCCATGTCGATGCTGAGCTACGCCGGGGGCAGCCGGTTCTTACAGTTGCTCGGCGGTGTCGCGATGAGCTTCTACGACTGGTATTGCGACCTGCCGCCTGCGTCCCCCGAAATCTGGGGCGAGCAAACCGATGTGGCTGAAAGCGCGGACTGGTTCAACAGCAAGTACATCGTGGCGATGGGGGCGAATGTCGCCATGACGCGCACGCCCGACGCGCATTTTCTGTCCGAAGCGCGCAGTAACGGCTCCAAGCTGGTCGTGCTCTCGCCCGATTTCAGCCAGATCGCCAAACATGCCGATTGGTGGGTGCCGGTCAATGCCGGTCAGGATGGCGCGTTCTGGATGGCGGTCGATCACGTCATCCTGAAAGAGTTCCACGCCGAACGGCAAACACCGTATTTCCTCGATTACGTCAAACGCTATACGGACAGCCCCTTTCTGGTTGTGCTGGACCGGCGCGGCGAGGGCTTTACGCCGGGCCGGATGCTGCGCGCCAGCCAGCTCGCACAGTACGCGGGTGAAGAAAATGCTGACACGAAATTCCTGGTGTTTGACGCGGCCACAAACGCGATCAAACTGCCGCAGGGGACGCTGGGCTTTCGCTGGCAGTCGCAGAAAGGGCAGTGGAATCTTGACCTGAAAGACGGTCACGATGGCTCCCCGATCGACCCGGTGCTGACGCTGCTTGGGCAGCACGACGAAGTCGCGCAGGTGGCATTTCACGAGTTTGCGTTCGACAAGACGTATATGCGCGGCGTGCCGGCACGCACGGTCGAAACCGTCGACGGCCCCGTGCTGGTTGCCACGATCTATGACCTGTTGATGGCGCAGTTTGGCGTCGGGCGCGGCCTGGCAGGAGACTTCCCCTCGGATTACGACGACGAAGACAGCCCGTACACACCCGCCTGGCAGGAACGCTTCACGGGGATCGACCGCCAGACGGTGATCAGGTTTGCGCGCGAATGGGCGCTCACGGCAGAACGAACCGAAGGGCAATGTTCGATCATCATCGGGGCGGGGGTCAACCACTGGTATCACAACAACCTGATCTACCGCGCCGCGATCACCGGCCTGATGCTAACCGGCTGTGTGGGGCGGAACGGCGGGGGACTGAATCATTACGTGGGGCAGGAAAAGCTCGCGCCGGTGGCTTCCTGGCTGCCGGTGGCGATGGCGCTCGATTGGGTCAAGCCGCCGCGCCTGCAAAATTCGCCCTCGTTCCACTACGTCCACTCCGATCAGTGGCGCTATGAAGGTGACTTTGGCAAGTTGGCCCCGGTCGGTAATTCCGATCACCCGGTTGCGCAGGGCCACACACTGGACATGCAGCGTCGCGCCGTGCGCTCCGGTTGGCTGCCGTTCTTCCCGCAGTTCAACCGCAGCTCGCTGGAGCTGGCGCGCGAGGCCGAGGCCGCCGGTGCGACCACGCCGGACGCGATCAGGCAGTGGGTAGTCGAGCAACTGCAAAGCGGTGCCCTGAAATTCGCCGTCGACGATCCCGACGCGCCGGAAAACTGGCCGCGCACGTGGTTCATCTGGCGGGGTAACGCGCTGCAATCCAGCGCGAAAGGACACGAATACTTCCTCCGACACTACCTGGGCACGCATACGAACACGATTGCAGACGAGGTTGTCGGGGACGGGCAGGGGCCTGAGGGCAAGCTGGACCTGGTAGTCGATATCAACTTCCGCATGGATACCTCGGCGTTGTATTCGGATATCGTGCTGCCAGCCGCAACCTGGTACGAGAAAAACGATCTCAACTCGACGGACCTGCACTCGTATATTCACCCGCTGTCAGAAGTCGTGCCGCCGTGTTGGGAATCGCGCAGCGATTGGGACATCTTCAAAGCGTTCGCCGAGAAGATCAGTGAACTGGCTGCGCAGCATTTCCCCGGCCCGGTGCGCGATATTGTTGCCGTGCCGCTTCAGCACGATACGCCTGCCGAAATGGCGCAGCTCGAGATCAAAGACTGGGCGGCGGGTGAGTGCGATCCGATCCCTGGCAAGACAATGCCGGGTTTCGTCGTGGTGGAGCGCGATTACCGGAACCTGTATCGCCGCTTCATCGCGCTGGGGCCGGGCATCCGCGCCAACGGGATCGGTGTGCACGGTCTAAGCTGGCCGGTAGATGACCTTTATGATGAACTGGTCCAACAGCGCCGTTCCGTCCATTGGAATGGCATGTGCTATCCGTCGCTCGAAGATGCGAAGGATGCCGCAAACGCGATTTTACACCTCGCCCCCGAAACCAACGGCGAGAGCGCCTATCGCGCCTTTCTGGCCGAAGAACACAAGGTTGGCCTGCCGCTGGCAGATCTGGCGGAGAAGACGCGTGGCGTCCGCTTCACCTTTGACGATCTGACCCGGCAGCCGCGCCGCTTGCTGACCACGCCTGTATGGACCGGTATCGTCAACGAGGGGCGCGCCTATTCCGCGTACTGCCTGAACGTCGAGCGATTGGTGCCCTGGCGCACGTTAACCGGACGCCAGCACTTTTACCTGGACCACGAAGGGTACATTGCGTTTGGCGAGCATCTGCCGACCTACAAGCCCAAGATCGACCCGCAGGCATACGGAGACACCACCAAGACCGGGGGCGTTGAGGGAGCGATCATGCTCAACTACCTGACGCCCCACGGCAAATGGCACATTCACAGCACCTATTCCGATAACTTGCGGATGCTCACCCTCTCGCGCGGGATCGAGTCGTTCTGGATGAACACCGAAGATGCTGCCGCGATCGGGGTTGAGGATAACGACTGGGTGGAGATCTTCAACGATCATGGCGTGGTGGTCACCCGCGCGATCGTCACGGCGCGTCTCCCGCGCGGCATCTGCTTCATCTACCACGCCACCGAGCGCACGCTTTCCGTGCCGAAGTCCCCTCAGCGCGGCAACCGGCGGGCGGGCGCTCATAACAGCCTGACCCGCACCCACCTGAAACCGAACCTCATGCTGGGTGGCTACGGCCAGTTTACCTATGGCTTCAACTATTGGGGCCCGACCGGCGTCAACCGGGACACGTTCGTATTAGTGCGCAAGCTCGAAGGCGAGCCTCGCTGGTAGCGCCGCGAAAGGACAGACACAGTGAAGATTCAAGCGCAAGTGTCGATGGTGTTCCACCTGGACAAATGCATTGGCTGCCACACGTGCAGCGTCGCCTGCAAGAACATCTGGACCGACCGCAAGGGCGCGGAGTACATGTGGTGGAACAATGTCGAAACTAAGCCTGGCACCGGATATCCCGTTCGGTGGGAAGACCAGGACAGGTATAAAGGCGGCTGGCAGAAAAAACCGGATAACGGCTCGCTCGATCTCAAAATGAACGGGCGGCTCGGGATGTTGAGGAACATCTTCTTCAACCCGAACCTGCCGACGCTCGACGATTATTATGAGCCTTGGACTTATGAATACGACAACCTGACCAACGCGCCCGCTGGCGACGATCAACCAACGGCGCGCCCGGTTTCTATGATCACCGGGGAGCCGATGGACATCGAGCGCGGCCCCAACTGGGACGACGACCTGAGTGGCTCGCAGGTCTACGCCGCCAACGATCCGAACCTGGACGATCTGAGCGACGACGAGCGCCAGATGATGTTTGAGGTCGAACGGCTGGTGTTCTTCTATCTGCCGCGCATCTGCAACCACTGTCTGAACGCGGGCTGTGCGGCAGCCTGCCCGTCCGGCGCGATCTACAAGCGCGGTGAGGACGGTATTGTGCTCGTCAACCAGGATAAATGCCGGGGCTGGCGGATGTGTGTCACGGCCTGCCCCTACAAGAAGGTGTACTACAACTGGTCCACCGGCAAGTCTGAAAAGTGCATTCTGTGTTATCCCCGCCTGGAGACGGGCCAGGCTCCGGCTTGCTTCCACTCGTGTGTGGGGCGCATCCGCTATCTGGGCGTCCTGCTTTACGACGCCGAACGCATCAATGAGGCGGTCGGGGTGGCGGATGCTGACCTGGTGGCAGCGCAGCGCGCGATTATCATGGATCCGCACGACCCGGCGGTGATCGCGTCCGCCAAAGCGAACGGCGTGCCACAAGCCATGATCGATGCAGCGCAGCGATCGCCGGTGTACCGGTTCGTGAAAGAATGGAAACTGGCACTGCCGCTGCATCCAGAATTCCGCACGCTGCCCATGCTGTTCTACGTGCCGCCGATGCTGCCTATTCAGGCGTTGGTGAACGATGGGCGCGTCGAGGTGACGCAGGGGAATGAAGACCCGTCAAATTACTTCGGCACGCTGGAACAGGCACGGCTTCCCTTGCGCTATATGGCGCGGCTGTTTGCAGCAGGAAACGAAGAAGAGGTGGCTGCCGTCTACCGCAAGCTGCTCGCAGTGCGTATCTACCGTCGAGCGCAAAACGTGCCGGGGGAGATCAGTCGTGATGTCGCGCAGGCGTTGCGGTTAGCAGGGATCACCGCTGAGGAAGCCGAGGCGATTTTCGAGCTGACGGCCAAGCCAACCTTTGACGAACGCTTTGTCGTGCCGCCCCTGGCGCGTGAAGAAAACATTGAATCCGTGGTTGATCCGTTCACGCATAAGGCAGAAGCAGGCTTTGGCTTCCGGCGTGATGCCAAGCGGGGGCAGTGATGATCACGACGCAGACACAGACAACGGTCACCGTGTACGAACTGCTCGCCCGTGCGAGCGACTATCCGGCTGCGGAGATGCTCGCCTCCGTGCGTGAATGTGTGGCGGCGCTCAAGGCGCAGCGCTCCCCTGCGGCGCGTCACATGGCGCGGTTTCGACTGTTTGTGGAGCAGACCGAGTTAAGCGCGCTGGAAGAGCTGTATGCCGCCACATTTGACCTCCAACCGGTGTGCTATCCCTATATCGGTTACCAGTTGTTTGGCGACACGTACAAGCGCGGTGAGTTTCTGGCGCGGCTGAACGCTCGTTACCGGGAAAACGGGGTGGTGGTGCAGGGCGAGCTACCGGATCACCTGAGCCTGATTCTGCAGTATCTGGCCTGCACCTGGGATTATGAGCTGGTCATCGAAGGCGTGGTCCCTGCGCTGGAACGCATGATCGAGCAGCTTAAGGGAAATCCCTATCAAGACCTGCTGCGGGCGATCCTGATCGTGTTGCGCGAACGAGGATAAGACTGGAGCGATTGTATGACCGACCAGTTGCTGTTTGTGGCACTCCCTTATGCGGCGGTGCTGATCGCGGTTGTCATGACCGTCTACCGCTATAGAAACAACCGGTTCAGCTATTCGAGTCTGTCGTCTCAGTTGCTTGAAAACAGTGTGCTGTCGTGGGCATCGGTGGCGTGGCATTACGCGATCGTGCTGATCCTGCTCGCGCATGTGCTGGCAACAGTGTTTCCGGGCGCATGGGCCGCGTTGCTGGGTGGGCAGTTCCGGCTTTATGTCATCGAGATCACCGGCATGGGGTTGGCCTTGCTGGCGATCGTGGGCGTGGTGTTGTTTATCTGGCGGCGACTGACCCGTCCGCGCGTGCGCGTCGTGACCAGTACCGGCGACTGGGTGCTGCTGGTGATGCTGTTGGTCCAGGTCGTGCTGGGGTTTGTCACTGCGTCCGCTTACCGGTGGGGGGCGCTGTGGTATTTGCACACGGCCGCGCCCTGGTTGGAGTCACTGGTTCGGCTGGATCCGGACCCTAGCACAGTAGCAATGCTGCCCTGGCTGGTCAAGCTGCATTTCGTGGGTGGCTTCGTGCTGATCGCTATGGTCCCCTTCACACGATTGGTTCATGCCCTGGTTATCCCGGTCGAATACCTGTGGCGGCCCTATCGTGTCATCGTGTGGAACCGGCGGCAGGCGCTGCGGAAGTAAGGGCCGCCATGTCTGCTTTGCAGGAGCTTTTGCAGGTCTCGGCGGCGTTTCACCAGCACCTTTGCCCGCGCCAGGTGTTGGGCGTACGCATGGGGTTATTGGCCGGGCGCTGGCTAGGGCTTGACGTGCCGCGCCGTGACAGGCGCCTGCTAGCGTTTGTTGAAACGGACGGCTGCGCAGCCGATGGGGTCTCGGCTGCGACTGGCTGCTGGGTTGGCCGGCGTACGCTGCGCGTCATCGACTTTGGCAAAGTCGCGGCGACGTTTGTGGATACACAGACGGGTTGCGCGGTGCGGATCGTTCCCGCACCCGACAGCCGCACGCGTGCGTGGGCCTATGCGCCGGATGCTCAGAACACGTGGCAAGCTAACTTGATCGGCTACCAGCACATGCCCGACGAAGAATTGTTCGTCGCGCAGCCGGTCGTGTTGACCATCGACCTGGAGAAGCTGCTCAGCAAACCCGGTTATCGCATCAACTGCGAGGCTTGCGGCGAAGAGATCATCAATGAGCGCGAAGTAATTCGTGAAGGCGTCGTGCTGTGCCGGTCCTGCGCGGGTGAGCGGTACTTTCGGCTCGTGACAGAAGGTGTCACTGCACGAATTGAGGCTGGCTGATCATGATGGGCCTCATCAAAGATGGCGTGAAGCACCTATTCCCTGGCTATTTCGCCCTGGTCATGGCGACCGGGATCGTTTCGATTGCCGCTTATTTGCTCGAAATGAAGGCCATCGCCTGGTGGCTGTTCCGCCTGAACGTCGTGGCTTATATCATCCTGTGGGCGCTCACGGTAGCGCGGTTCACATGCTACCGGGCGCTGTTCCTCGCTGACCTGACCAGCCACGCCAAGGGGCCAGGCTTTTTCACCATTGTCGCGGGAACGGGCGTGCTCGGTAGTCAGTTTGTGACCATCGCCGGGGATCGCACCACCGCGTTGTGGCTGTGGTATATATGCATCGCGACCTGGATTATGTTCGTCTACCCAGTTCTCAGCGCAATCATGCTGCGTGAGGAAAAACCGGACCTTGCCAAAGGGATCAACGGTGCGTGGCTGCTCGCGGTTGTGGCGACGCAAGCTGTATCAACCCTGGGGACTCTGGTATCGCCTGCATTTGGTGATGTTGAGCCAGTATTGTTCTTTACCCTGAGCATGTACCTGCTGGGCTGTATGTTGTACATCATGATTATCGCTCTGATCTTTTACCGCTTTTTGTTTTTTCCCCTATCCCCAGAGGACTTGACCCCGCCGTACTGGATTAATATGGGCGCGGTGGCGATCACCACCCTGGCCGGGGCGACTTTGATGCTCAACGCGGAGCGCTCGGTATTCCTGCCGGGTATCCTGCCGTTTCTCAAGGGATTCACGCTGTTTTTCTGGGCAATAGGGACCTGGTGGATTCCGTTGTTGGTCATCCTGGGTATCTGGCGGCATATCTACAAACATTTCCCGCTGACGTATCATCCTCTGTATTGGGGCATGGTGTTCCCATTGGGGATGTACACAACCTGTACGCTTCAGTTGTCGAGGGCGACGGGCCTCGCGTTTTTGAAGACCATTCCAGAATACTTTATCTACGTGGCGTTAGGCGCCTGGCTGTTGACATTTGCGGGGTTGCTGCGGAGTCTCCTTGTAAACGTGATGCATGCCGACTTCGCTTTGCCTGCCCACGCTAGCAGCGAGTCGGCTACTCGGTCAAAACAGTAGACTTGGCTTGTCCCCAAGCTATGCGGCTTGTCGAGTTAGGCGCGAGACTATCGGTGGACATGGTCTGGGCTGCCGATTCCGTTGTACAACAGAAGGCTAGCTAAATCTGCGTCAATCCCTTAGCGATGTTCGGCTAATGAAAGGGACTTCCGCGAACAGCCGACGCCCCGCTCGCAAGTTGCCGAGAAGCGCGCTTCTACTGCTCCTGACGTTTGGCGGCTTCGCGCGCCCGCCAAAGCGCGTGGAAGGATGTGCTGGGCGGTGGCGGCAAAGCGCGGTGCCGCGTCCACGCGCGCCACGGCCCCGGTAGGCGCTGAGGAATCAGGCGCATCCCCCAGCGGACTAGGTGTCGGCCCCAGCCAAACAGCCGCTGCGACCGGCTTACTCTAGCCCACAGGCGCAGGCCTATCGACCAGAAAACGGGAGAATGTCTCCGCTGCACCAGATCCCGCCGCAGGTCGAGCAACATTCGGGGCAGGTCGATATCCACCGGGCAGACTTCCTTACATCGGCCGCACAAGCTGCTGGCGAACGGTAGTGGCGCGGCGTTGTCAACACCGACGAGCAGCGGCGTCAGCACTGCGCCGATCGGCCCTGAGTAAATCCACCCGTAGGCGTGACCGCCAGTCGAAGCGTAAACGGGGCATGCGCTCAGGCACGCGCCACATCGAATGCACGAGAGGACTTCCCAATAGTCGCTCGCGTAGATGCGGCTGCGCCCGTTATCGACGAGAATGACGTGCACCTCTTCTGGCCCATCGTCTTCTCCGATCCCGCGCGGACCGTGGAGCATTTGTGTGTACACGGTCATACTCTGACCGTTGTTGCTGCGCGCCAACATCTGCGATAGCGTCGCAAAATCGGCGAGCGTTTCGACGACCTTCTCAATCCCCACAATGGCCACAAGCACGCGCGGAAGCGTGGTCACCATACGCCCATTGCCTTCGTTGGTTGAGAGGCACAGGCTGCCGGTTTCTGCCACGATGAAGTTGCCGCCGCAAATCCCCAGGTCTGCTCGCAGGAACGCCCGGCGCAAACGCTCGCGTATGAACTGCGTCATCTCTTCGGCGCGATCGGTGACTGGCATCTGCAACTCGCGGACGAACAGATCGCGAATCTCGTCTTTCGACATATGCAACGCCGGTCCAACAATGTGACTAGGCGCTTCGCCAGCCAACTGCACAATGTATGCGCCCAGGTCCGTTTCAAGCACTTCGACCCCAATCTTCGCCAGCGCCGGATTGAGGTTAATCTCTTCGGTTAAGGTGCTCTTGCTCTTAGTGATAAACCGCGCGCCGTGCTGCTTTACAAGGTCGATCACGTGCTGCCGCGCTTCGGCAGCATCCGCCGCCCACAACACATGCATCCCGTTGGCCTGCATGCGGGCTTCTGCCTGTTCGAGAAGCTCAGGCAGATTACGCAGCGCCCGTCGCTTCGCTTCGGCGGCGTGCCGGCGCAACGCTTCTCCATGTTCGCGCCCAAACTCAAAGACACCGGCTGTTCGCCCTTGCAGCCCGTTGCGCGTGCAGACAGCAAGCGTCGCCTGCAGTTGGGGATCCTTCAAGGCGATCTGAGCTGTGGCGACAAAGTTGTTCGCCTTAACGTCCATCCGTTACGCCTTCTTCCAGCCCGTCAGCCAATACGTCCGCGATATGGCGAGCGCGCTTCGGCGATCCCCGACGCGCCAGGCCGCCGTTGATCTGCATCATACAACTCAAGTCGCCCAGCACAATCGTGTCCGCGCTGCATGCTTCGATCGCATCGACCTTGCGTCGGAGCATTGCGCCGCTGATATCCGGCATTTTCACGCTGAACAGGCCGCCAAATCCACAGCACTCCTCTTCATTGGATAGTTCCTCGATGGTGGCGTTTTCGACGTGACCCAGGAGCACGCGAGCCGCTCTCCGTAATCCGAGAATCCGCAGCCCGTGACACGAATCGTGGAATGCGAAGGTACGTGGTTCGGGCAGGCGCAGGCCGAGATCCTCGATCCCCAGACCGTCGACGAGAAATTCGGTGAACTCCCAGGTGATCGACGCGAGCCTTTCGGCACGCGGTAGATCGGGATCGCCTTCGAACAGACGCGGGTATTCGTGGCGCACCATTGCTACGCACGATCCCGAAGGCGCCACGATGACTTCGGCATCCTCAAACGCGCGTAGGAACTGGCGCGCCACCTGTTTGGCTTCTTTCCAGTAGCCGCCATTAAACGCTGGTTGGCCGCAGCACGTCTGCGCGAGCGGGAAGTCCACCGTCAGCCCGAGGTGCTCCAGCAGCCGCACGACGGACATCCCGGTTTGTGGAAATAAGGCATCAGCAATGCATGTTACGAACAGTGAGACAGGTTTCCCTGCGGGAGACGGGCGTTCCGGTAGATGTGCGTGCGGTATGTCCATTGACAGCGTCATTGCCTGCTACCGCGCGTTATCCCTTGATCGCGCCGGAGACCAGCCCGCGGACTACAAAGCGCTGCAAGGTGAGGCCGAAGATCAGTACCGGCATCACGCTGATGGTCGACAGCGCGGCAATGTACCACCACTCGACACCACGCGCCGTGTTCTGTCCGGCGATCAGCACCGGCAGGGTGATGGCATCGAAATTGGTCAGGATCAGGGCGTAGAGATATTCATTCCACGAGAAGATAAAAGCCAGAATGCTCACCGATACCAAACCCGGTGCGCTGAGCGGTAACACAATTCTGAGGAAGGCTTGCCAGCGCGTGGCGCCATCCACGCGGGCGCTTTCCTCGAGGTCGATAGGTAGATTGTTGAAAAAATCGCGCATGATCCACGTGGCGAACGGAATATTGAATACTGTGTAGATCAGAATCAAACCGTGCCAGGTGTCAATGAGCTTGATTCCGGTGACATTCTCAAATCCAACATAGAGCAGCGTATAGGGGACGATGAACGCCGCCGGAGGCAAGAAACGCTGGGAGATGATCCAGAAGGCGATTTGGTCGTTGCGCCAGCCTGTCACGGGCCAGCGATATTTAAAGCGAGAAAGGCCATAACCTGCCATCGAGCCGAGCGTCACTGCTAGGAGCGTGCTGCCGGTGGCCGCAACGGCGCTATTGCGAATGTGACGGGAAGTGTGTTCCCAGTCTCTGCCCAGTAGTTGCTCCCACCATGTCGTTGTCGGCTCGAAACAGGATGCTGGCGAGCGCTCGATTCTTAGCGTATCCGTCAGAGGACCCGCCCAAAGGTACATCACAGCGCGATCCTCGGTCGGCTTACAGGGGAAATATTTGGGCGTCCGCGAAACATCCAACGGCAACTTAAACGAGGTGGTGACCAGCCAATAGAAGGGGAAGGCGACGACGATGCTCCAAAGGATCAGCACCAGATAGATCAAAATTGTTTGCCAGATAGAACGTCGCATCTTAAATTTCCTTCGCGGCTGGCCTATGCATCACGCGGCACAAAGGTGCGCGTGACTCTCAGGAATATGGTGGCGTAAATGATGATGATAATAAGGAAAAGGAAAGCTATAGCTGCGGCGTAACCATAATCGCCGCTCGTCAACGCCTTTTCGTACACATACATCGTTAGCGATTCGGTGGACGAGCCTGGACCTCCGCCGGTCACCACCACGATGAAGTCGATAATTTTGAACATCTCCAGCGAGCGGATGAGTATCGCAGTCACCGAGATGGGCAGCATCAGAGGGAAGGTGATGCGCCAGAACATCTGCCAGTTGTTCGCCCCATCCACGCGAGCTGCTTCATAGACGTCTTCGGGAATGCCTTGCATCCCGCTGAGCAGCACAAGCATGATGAAGGGAGTCCACTGCCAGGTGCTGACGATCAGCAGGGTGATGCGTGCCCAGAACCCTTCGGCCAGCCACGGGACTTCCAGATTCACAGAGTCACCGATTAGCGGCAGGGTCGAAAGGATGCCCTGTAGGTCGCGCAGCAGGTCGGGGATGGGCGAGGCATAGGAGGACTGAAACATCATGCGCCCGGTATAACCTACCGCGATGGGCATCATCATCATTGGCATTAAAAAGAAGACCCTAAAGAATGGGCGCAAGATGATATTTTGATTGAGTACCAGCGCTAACAGAAAGCCCAGTATGTATTCAAGCGATACGCCAAACACGACATAGAACAGCGTGTTGCGGGTGACTGACCATAGACGATCATCCTGAAAAAGGCGTTTATAATTCCGCAGCGTTACATCCCAGTTAAAAACACCTAGAAAACCATGTCCTTCGGCGTTTTCCGGGCCGTAGAGGGCGGCGGCTTGACGTTCGGTCGTCGATCCGCCGCGTTGAATATCGGTGAAACTAATGCCCAGGGCCCACAGCAGCGGAAAGAGGGTCATCACCAACAGCAGAATGACCGCTGGGTTCAAGAAGACCCGCCGCATAATCACGTCTTCTCGGGTGACCGCCGACTGGTGTGGAGCCAGGGCTCCGGCTCGTGTGCTCTCCAAAGTCTTTTCTCCTGTTCTGGCACGCGGCAGGCAGTGTTGGGAATGAGCGGGCGCGATACTTTCAGGGTGAGGTATCGCGCCCGGTCCTAGCTCAGCAAAGTATGCGGCAGGGTTTAGCCTTCGTAGCCTACCGATGCACGATATTGCTGCAACTGCGCGTCGCGACCTAGGCGGTCAGTAATATTGTTCCATTCTGCGGCGACGTTGTCTAGCGCCTCCTGTGGGGTGATCTCCCCGGTGAGGGCACGCACGATCTGCGAGTCGAGAGCTTCCTGGTATTCACTTGACCCAGTGATGCGCAGGTCGAGAACCGCGTTGGGATGATTGATGGTGGTCAGGATCGCGTCGAGGTAGTCGTTAGCGCTTTCCTCGTCGAAGCCTGCATCCATCCACCCCTGCACGTCTTCCAACTGGCTGAAGCGGGTGGGGTTGATGCCCGTGCCGCCGGTGGTAGCCAGTACCTTAGCCATGTTCTGGTTGGTCATGTGAATCGCCAGATCGAAGGCGGCTTCCTTGACGTCGCTGTCTGCCGAAACCGCGATGACCCAGCCTCCAAATGCCAGGAAGGGCGCCTCGTTGATACCACTTTCAGGAGTCACCCACTCGCCCTTGACGTAGTCCCAGTACTCGGTAGCGCCGGGCAGGATGCCGAAGCCCACATTGTTCTGAACGACCGAGATATTCGGATCGATGGAGAATGGACCACCGTCACCCCAGTCGATATACAGCGCCGATACGCCGGTCGGGAACATCGAGCGGGTGTCGCCCACGTCCAGGTTCACCATCTCGGGCGGCCCGAACTGGCTGATTTCGATCCAGTCTTCCAGCGCGCGCACCCAGCCAGGGTTGTTCACCTGCGGCGTCATGTCCTCGCAGCTAAAGAAGAAGCAGGGATTGCCCGGGATCTTTCCGTAGGCGGCTGCACGGCTGAAGAAGATCCAGAAAGCCTGCGCATTGCGCTTCTGGCCTTCCAGCACGCCAAAGATCGGCGCTTCCACGCCATCGGGCGCTACCACTGTGCGGCCATTGAAGAATTCGGCAATGTCGCGATATTGTTGCCAGGTCTTGGGCTCGGCCAGTGGGTAGCCATAGGTTGCTTCGAACTCTTCGTCGTACTCACCGCTATCGATCAAGTCTTTGCGGTAGTAGAGCATGTGAGCGTCGCCATCGTAGGGGAACGCGTAGACCGTGCCATCCCACGCCAGGATACGCTCGCGGAAGATCGGGAGCACGTCATCCCACTGAATGGCATCGAAGGCGTAATCGGGCACTGGTTCCAGGTAGCCGGGGCCCATCAGGTCGGCGGCCCAGCTCGCAGGGAAGGTGACCATGTCGAACTCGCCCGAACCAGTCTCAAAGGCGGTAACCAGTTTCACGAAAAGGTCACCAAAAGCGAACTGCTGCAGTTCGATCTTGGCGCCCGTCTCTTCGGCCCACGAAGCGCCAAAATCGAGGATGGGTTGACCGATGGTCCCACCCGTCTGCGTAGCAACGACCACAGTCACCCCCTCAAATTTCTTGTCCTGTGCCTGCGCTGTCGACATGAGGGGGATAACCAGCGCAGCGATCAACAGCAAAATACCTAACCTTTTCATTGTGTTTCTTTGCTCCTCATTTTTGGACCAGCACGCGCGGACTGGTTGTTCTCAAAAACTGTCGTTCCGGTCTGATCGTCGTAGTGATATGTGATAGACAGCTCCTTTCTAGGGTGGTGATTGACCGCTCTTGCTCTCCGGCATATGAGCCTTGATTAATCAACCAGGGCCAATCTGCCGCTGAGAAAGTCCGGTGTGCCGGGCGATATAAATTGGATGAAATCACTTTTATAGCTGGTCGTAGTTCTTAGCCCCGATTTGTTGCCAGACTAAGACCCTTAACAAACAGGTATCGACCGCAACAGCGGAACGAACACCCCCGTCGTGTTTTAATGCGTGCTTTTCTTAGGTTGGATAAAGAACCCGCTGCCTTGTTGTTCGATGGCCTCTGCTATGCCCAACTGATCACCAGTAGAGGTGCCAATACTGCGCTCACGAAACAGGATTGCCTCAAAGCGGGTGCGGTCGCCGCGATGCAGCGCGTGGAAGTATTCGACCCGAGTCCCGTCTTGTGAGAAACTGACGCTGTCCAACAAAATAAGCGGTGAGCCTACGGGCACCCGTAAAAGTTTTGCTTCGTACTCGTTGGCTGCAACCGCCTCGATGCTCCGATGCCCGCGAACAATGAATACGCCGCAGTGTTGCTCTAGAAATTCATAAAGTGATTGGCGCGTGAAATCTTCGTGGAGAATGTCGGGACATAACGCGAACGGCAGATAGGTTGTAACTAACTGCACGGGCACATTTTCAACAAATCGCAGCCGTTCGATCGCGATCACAGGCTCGCCCGGCTCGATCTGAAGATAACGGGCTATTTTGGCGCTGGCGGGGATGCTTTCTTGTCGTAGAACCTGGGCAACCGGGACGTATCCTTGCTCCACCATGTCTTGGTGGAATCCGGTCAGTTTTTGAATCAGACTTTCACGGATTTTAGGCGGGGCGACAAAGGTACCTTTGCCTTTTTCGCGGACAACCAACCCCTTATTGCTCAGATCGTTCAGCGCCTGACGGACGACGGTTCGGCTGACACCAAACAATCGACACAGCTCAGGTTCACCAGGCAGTTGGTCCCCCGGCTGCCAAATGCCTGCCTGAATGCGTGCCTGGATGATATCGCGCAATTGAGCGTAATACGGAAGCGCGCTCGAGCGATCGATCTTGAATTCCAAAACGGATCCTGTCCTCTTGTCATTACAAGTATTTGTTCGTATTATAGGCAATATACAGGTGTTATGCAACGGGTCGCCAGCGAACTAGAGTTAACTTGGTCTTGATGTTCAAGATTGATCGGGTTTGCAAATATTGGGAAAGATGTTGCCAGCCAAGCGGTCGTATCGGGTGGCAGCGCTGCCCATACTGTGCGGGTAAAGCCCAGCTATCTCACTTGGACCAAAAGGTAGGGGGATGGTCAAACATATGATGCCGTTTTCTCGCACCGTCAATCTGCGGGATGGCACGATTATCGATCCGGTGGCTGTCACCAAGCGGACGCTTGCTGACCTGAAAGGTTTGTTTGCCGACACAGCAGCCGAAGACGCTTTGCTGGCTCAAAACCCATTGATTTATGAAGTGTACGAGGCCACTGAAAATCCGGCGGTCGTCGGGCAGTTGCGTTACTCGACCACCGTGATTTATCCGGGCAAGGTTGGCGACGAATATTTCATGACCAAGGGGCATTACCATGCGCTGGGCGATCGCACCGAGCTTTACTACGGGCTGCTGGGGGAAGGCTACCTGCTCCTGCAATCCCCGGATGGTGAGATTAACGTTCAGCACATGACCCCTGGCGTGGCGGCGTATGTTCCTCCCTATTGGGGCCACCGTACGATCAACATAGGGACAGAGAACTTCGCTTTTCTTGCCGTTTACCCTGCTGATGCAGGCTATGACTATGAAACCATCGCCGAGCGCGGCTTCGCTTCCATAGTCGTTGAGCGCGACGGCCAGCCGCAGCTTATCCCTAATCCCCGCTATCATGATGGTCAAAGCGGATAAGGGTTTACTGGTTTAAATTAGCGCCTTTGACTCAAAAAGGAGAACTCTCATGCAGTACCGTTTTATGGGGCGCACTGGCCTAAAAGTCTCAGAGCTGTGTATGGGGACCCAGACTTTTGGCTGGGGCGCTGACGAACCTACCGCACACAGGATGGCCAGCCAGTTTGTAGATGCTGGTGGAAATTTCTTCGACACCTCCAACATCTACAATGAAGGCCAGTCCGAAACCATGTTGGGCAAGTGGCTGAAACAGCAAGATCGCTCGAAACTTGTCATAGCGACCAAAGTGTTCTTCCCAACGGGAGAAGGCCCCAACGATACCGGCTTAACCCGGAAACATATATTTCACCAGGTTGACGAAAGCCTGCGTCGCTTGCAGACCGATTATATTGACCTTTACCAGACTCACTGCTGGGACGCATCCACCCCGCTTGAGGAAACTTTGCGTGCTTTTGACGATCTGGTCCGCGCCGGAAAGGTACGGTATTTAGGAGCCTCGAACTATACGCCCGCCCAATTGACCAAGGCGCTTATGCTCAGCCAGATCCATAACTGGGCTCGCTTTGACTGTCTCCAGCCTGAATACAGCTTGCTGGTCCGCAGCCCCGAGTGGGAATTGTTGCCCGTGTGCGAGGAAAACGGCATTGGTGTTATCCCCTGGTCGCCTCTTGCCGGTGGTTGGCTGACCGGTAAATACCGCCGCAACCAGCCGCCTCCACCAGACAGTCGAGTAGGTCGTGCGGATCGCTGGGACGATTTGCCCGAACAACGCGAGACGGAACAAACCTGGCAGATCATCGATGTATTGCTTGAGATCGCTGCAGAGCGAGGAAAAACACCGGCGCAGGTCGCCTTGAACTGGCTGCTGCGCAAGCCTGTTGTCACAGCGCCGATCTTTGGCGCGCGCACCCCAGACCAGCTTGAGCAAAATTTGGGGGCAGTAGGGTGGGAGCTCACCGCCGAAGAAGTAGAACGTCTCGACGCTGTCAGCCGTATACCCTTACCTTCGCCGTACAGTTTCATTGCACGTTATACCCGCCGTCGGGAGGTGTAGTAACCTGCGCAGCATCCAGCATCATAGCCGGCTGGTTTTCAGATGATGATGGCCGCCGACCTGCCCGTGATGAGCAAGCAATCCCGGTCGGGGTATGAGGAAAACAGAATAATCGCACGCGTGGCGATCACCATGTCGATCGCCACTTCGATCTTGTAGCATTGGATCCGGCTATTGGTTTCTGGGCATCTACGTGACGCTGGCTTTGAGCTTAAGGACGCTTCATGAAACAATACATTCTTGCGCACGATTTGGGCACAACCGGCAACAAAGCCACTTTGTACAATGCTGAAGGACGGCTGGTAAGCAGCGCGTTTTACGGTTACGAAACCGAATATGCGCGTACCGGATGGGCCGAGCAGAACCCTGAGGATTGGTGGACCGCTGTTTGCGCATCCACTCAGACTTTGCTCCGTCAGGCCGGGGTGCGAGGCGACGAGATTGCTGCCATCACGTTCAGCGGTCAAATGATGGGGTGCGCTCCTCTCGATGCTGATGCGAAACCCATCCGGCCTGCGATCATCTGGGCTGATCAGCGTGCAGTCGAGCAGGAAGCGTGGCTAAGTGAGCGCATCTCCCCTGAGGATGTCTACCGCATTACAGGCCACCGGTTGAGCGCATCGTATTCGCTGTGCAAAATTCTGTGGATCCGCGATAACCAGCCCGATATTTACGCCTCGACACACCGGTTCATGCACGCCAAAGACGCCATCGTCGCGCGGCTAACGGGTCACTTCGCGACCGAGCCAACAGATGCATCCGGCATGAACCTCTACGACCTCGAGGCCGGGACGTGGTCTGAGCGAATCATCGAGGCCGCTGAACTCGATCCCGCGAAATTACCCGAACTGCGCCAATCCATCGACGTCGTTGGCTACGTTCTGTCCCAGGTTGCTCCTGAAATCGGGGTTGCACCCGGCACGCCGGTTGTGATCGGTGGGGGCGATGGGATGTGCGCGGCTGTTGGAGCGGGAGTGGTGCGCGAAGGGACGGCATATAACTATGTCGGATCTTCGTCGTGGATCGCGCTGGCGACCAAACAGCCGATTTTTGATCCCGACTACAGGACGTTTACCTGGGCGCATCTCGTTCCAGGGATGTTCAGCCCGTGTGGCACGATGCAAATGGCGGGTGGCTCGTACCAGTGGGCCCGCGACCAGTTATGCTCAATTGAACAACAGGCCGCTCAATCGTTGGGCATCAGCCCGTATGAGCTGATGAATATTAGCGCCGAAAAATCGCCCCCAGGTGCTAACGGGTTAATCTTCCTGCCTTATCTACTCGGCGAACGCAGCCCACGCTGGAATCCCCGTGCTCGCGGTGCCTTTGTCGGATTGACCGTTCGCCATACGCGCGCCGATATGGTTCGGGCGGTGCTGGAAGGCATTACGATGAACCTACGCGTCATTCTGGACGCGTTCACGGCGCAAGGCGCGCAGATCAGTGACATGCGCGTGATAGGTGGTGGCGCACGCGGGCGTTTCTGGAACCAGATGATGGCCGATATCTACGGCATTCCGGTACACCGCCTCGCGATTCTTCAGGAGGCCACTTCGATGGGCGCAGCTGTGGCAGGTGGTGTCGGAGTGGGGCTGTATCCCGATTTCTCAATGAGCGAGACGATGAATGAAATCGCGGAGACTTTTGAACCCGATCCGCTGTCGCAGTCAGTTTACGAGCGGATTTATCCGATTTTTGAGGCGGCGTACCACGCTTTAGTACCGATCTACGATATGTTTGCCGAGGCAGCTCTGTGACCATTCAAACGGTCACCTGCCCGATTGCCGTCGACGAAGTGCGGCTGGCGGACGCGCACGCTCACGTATGGATCGAACCACCAGAAGGTGTCGCTTCTGAGGCTGCACTCAGGCTCCATGACGCCGAGGCGATCCGGGCAGAACTAAACGACTTTTATTCGGCGGGCGGAACGACCCTGATCGATTGCCAGCCGGGCGGCTGCGGCCGGGATGGGAACCGGTTGGCTGAACTGGCGCGCGCAACCGGCGTGCATATCACTGCGTCCACCGGCTTCCACCAGCAAAAGTACTATCCCCCGGAGTACTGGCTGTGGTCAGCTTCTGCTGAAGAGGCTGCAGCGTACTTTGTCGAAGAACTCACAGTCGGTATGCGTGAAACAGGCAATACGATCCGGGCCACGACGATCAAGGTGGGCTATGAGGGGGTTATTTCCGGGCAGACGCGCATCTTGATGGAAGCTGCCGCCGAAGCGTCACGCCGGACCGGCGCTTTGCTCCTATTCCACACCGAACGCGGGAAAGGGGTTGAAGCGCTGGTCCCCTTTTTTGAAGATAGCGGTGTGAGCGCGCGCCGGTTGTACATGTGCCATGTTGACAAACGCGCGGATGTGGGTCTCCATCGCGAACTGGCACAGGCAGGGGTTTTGCTGGGTTACGACACGTTTGCGCGTCCCAAGTACCACCCGGATCGCGGGGTCTGGCCGCTGCTCGAAATCCTGGTAGCTGAGGGGCTGGAAGCTCAAATTGCCATTGGGCTCGATATGGCATTGGCCTCAATGTGGCGGCATTTCGGCGGTCACCCCGGGCTTGATTTCCTGCCTCACCATGTTGTTCCACGCTTGCGCGCTATGGGCATTCCGGAGCCAGCTATTCGCAAGCTAACGGCCACCAACATCGCGCAATACCTTGTATGGCAAACGGGCGAACTCAAGGACTGAACATGACCGATCAATCCCATGTTTTTCAAACCCGTACCGTCCCGACCATGTATTTCATTGGCGTGACGACCGGGCAGTCGTTGATCATGGATGTGTTTCCTAAATGGTCAGAGATTTTGGGGCTTGGCGCTGAAATCGTAGGGTATGATGCCCCTATTAATGCGCCAGCCGAAAATTACCGGGCGATTGTGCATCATATCAAGACCGATCCGCTCTCATTAGGGGCGCTGGTAACGACGCACAAAATCGATTTGCTGAACGCTACCCGAGATATGTTCGACTATCTCGATCCACACGCCGAGCTGACTGGGGAGATCTCCTGTATCTCCAAGCGCGGTAATTTGCTAGCTGGCCATGCCAAAGACCCCATCGCGTCTGGTCTTGCTTGGCAAGCGTTCAACGAGCCTGGGGAGTGGGGCAGAACGAACGGTCATGTTCTTTGCCTGGGGGCTGGCGGGGCGGCAGTAGCCATCAGTTTGTATGTCAGCAGACTACCCGACCCGGCAGATCGCCCTCGAAAGTTCATCGCCGTGGATCGCAGTCAAGGTCGATTGGATTCGCTACGCGCGATACACGCCAAAATCGATACGGACGTCGAGTTTGAATACATCTGCAATGACGACCCCGTCAAAAACGACGCGCTCATGGGAAAATTGCCGCCTGGCTCGCTGGTTATCAACGCGACCGGTATGGGCAAAGATACTCCGGGATCACCGATTACTGATCAGGGGGTATTCCCCCAAAATGGCAAGGCATGGGAACTGAATTATCGTGGTGCACTCGACTTTTTACACCAGGCCCGCCGCCAAGCTGAAACACGAGGCATCCATGTTGAAGACGGCTGGGTCTATTTTCTGCACGGCTGGAGCCAGGTCATCGCGGAAGTGTTTCATCTTGATCTGACCCCTGAGATTTTTGCGGCGCTGGAGAGAGCTGCCAGTTCTGTGCGTGCTTGAGTAGCGTAATTGGCTCAGCCTGAAAGCCGAGCCGCCGCGTGCATGCAAAACTCTCGGAACAATAAGCCCGCTCGGATAGAGCGGGCTTATCTCATTGACCACATTATGTATTTGTACTGATTCCAAGACATGTTGCCACCTCGCACTTATTGATAGTCGCTCCCAAATCCCGCAGTCGGCATCGTGACGACGACCGTCGTGCCGCTTCCGAGTTCCGAGGTTACCTGCAAGTGAGCCCCGATCAGCGAGGCGCGCTCGTACATGCCCATGAGCCCGAAGTGCTGCACGCCAGACGCACTCAGGTCTGCGGCGTGCTGGGGGACGGCAAAGCCCTTCCCATTGTCGCGCACTGTGATCGTTACCCTCTCGGTTTCAAAGCGGACAGTGAGCCAGATATTGGAGCCGCCGCTATGCTGCCATGCGTTATTGAGCGCTTCCTGTACGATACGATAGAGCGCCATTTCGTGCTCGGGTGCTAGCCGCTGGGGAGCGCCCTGCTTTTCAAAGTGGATGGCAAGCTGACCATCGAGCTCAAGGTCGCGCGCCAGCATTTCGAGCGCCGGAGCAAGGCCGAGTTCTTCCAGATACGCGGGGCGTAGCGCGCGCACGATTCGTCGTAGATCATCGATGGCAGTGGCGATCATGCCGCGAATCTCGGTGAGCTTGGCAGCGGCCTCTGGTTCGTCCCTCAGATACGGCTTCAACATTTGCTGGCGGTGATCGAGCGCAACCAGAGACTGCGCGGTCTGATCGTGTAACTCGTGAGCCAGGCGGCGGCGCTCGTCTTCCTGGGCGCGGGTGATCGCGCCGATGTAGTCGTGCATGCTGGCCTGGGCGGCTTGCACTCGCTTCGACATCTGCTGGAGCGTCCCCTGCAGATGCTGGATTTCCTCGATTCCGCCGACCTTCTGCTCGATAGCGGCGTAATTGCCCCAGGAAAGCTCGTTCGCCTGCGCTTCTAGCTTTCGCAGCGGCAGGACTACGCGCCGGATGCCAAACCAAACCGTGCCGAGCGCGATCAACAGGCCTGGCACCAATACGAGCGGCGCCGCCTGGGAGTACTGGACAATCGGGCTAAGCGTCTCGTGCCAGCGCTCCTGATAGACTAACGTCCAATCTGTCGGGGGAACGGGCGCGGCGGTGCTGATGACGTCATGTCCTTCCCTGTCGGTGCGCTCGAATGCGGCAACCTCGCCGGTTTGCATGATGCGCTTAGCATCTTCCAGGATCTCGCCAATCTGCGCTGGATTGCGACTCAACAGCACAGTGCCGTTGCGAGCGAGGAGTAGCGTGTCAAATGTGCCCGATTCAGGGTCCCTTCCGAGGCCCGCTTCCTTAGCGACGAGGTTGAGCGAGCTAAGCCCCACTGCTCGCACCCCCTGATCGCCGGATACCACATTGATCAGCACCGCCTGCATCCGGCTTCCATCACGCTCCAGATGAGCCAAAACGGCCGGGGGTGAGACATCGCGAACAGCATCCAGAATGGTTTGCCCATCGATTTCCGGTCCAGAGGCAGTGAACATCTGCCCCTCTTCTGTGCCGATCACAACGCCCCTGTCAAAGAGGGGCGTGAGTAATTCGATCTGGTCTATTGCTTCTTCGGGACCGACATCTGCTGCTACACGCGCTAAGCTCGCCAGCACGTTTTGACGCTGCTCGAGCTGGCCGGACAGGGCGGCGGCAGCGGCGGATGTGAGTTGCCGGTTGTGGTCGACCAGCAGATCGCGCATCTCCGCCTGATGTACCGCCACTCCCCCGAACGCCACAAGCACAAGGAGCGCGAGGAGCGGCAGAACCACCAGCGCCAGCAGTTGGAGAGGCAGGCTAGCCAAGCGCATGGGGATCCGATGCTGGTAAGTCAAGCAGGCCGAGCTGCGTAGCTTTCACGACCGCTTCGGTGCGGTTCGCCACGTTAAGTTTCTCGAAGATGCGGCGCAGATGCCCTTGCACCGTGCGGTCGCTGATGTCGAGCAGCAGACCAATCGCTTTGTTGGTTAATCCTCGCGCGGCAGCCTGGAGAACTTCTAGCTCGCGGTCGGTCAATGGCTCGTAAGGCGCAGCCTCGTGCCGCGAAGCGGTCACGGCATGCATCAGCTTGGGGATGATTTGCGGGTCGAGAACGGACCGTCCCTCATTGACGGCGCGCACAGCGTCGACGATGGCCTCGATGTCAGCCGTTTTGAGCACAAAGCCATTGGCGCCTGCTTCGAGCGCCGCCATGATAAACGGATCGTCGTCAAACGCGGTAAGAATCAGGATGCCGACCGGCCACCCCTGAGCCCGCACACGGCGCGCAACTTCAATGCCGCTGAATTCCGGCATCTGGATGTCAAGCACCGCCACGTCTGGTTGGTGCTGCTCGATCAGTTGGAGCGCCTGGGCGCCGTCGCTTGCCTCGGCCAGCACGCTGATTCCGGCAGTTGCCAGAAACTGGTGGATGCCGTGTCGCACCACCTGATGGTCATCCGCCAAAATGACTCGAATTGGCTGCTCTGGTGCCATGCTTCATCGTCCTGTGTACACGTGGAGATTGTAACCTTTCCGGCGTGGGAAGGAACAGAGCAGAACCACGAACCAGAGAGGTTGCTGGGAGTTATCCGGTTTGCATTCCGGGCGGTGTCCCAAACGCCAGCGTCCAGAGGTAGCGCACCAGTGTCCAGGTCTCTTCGGGTGTAAATAGCGTGCCGAAGTTGGGCATGTCTGTTCCCATACCCCCGCGCCTGATTTTCGCGTACAGCACATCGCTCCGCCGCTCCACCATATACCCCGTGTCTGCAAACGCGACCGGGTCTTCGGCGGTGGTTCCTGCAGCTGGACCGTCGCCGCCACCGTACTGCCCATGACATGCGGCGCAGTTTTGATTATAGAGCCGCTCGCCTGATGCAAGAGCCTCTTCCGACACGTCTTGCGTCCAGAGGTAGGCGACTGCATCCAGCAGATCGCGCTCGGACGCAGCCGGATTGTGAGCGGTCAGGAGTTCGAGAGCCTTCGATGGCGTGTTCGACTGTCGCCACTCGGGATCGCGTAGTTCGACAGGGACTTCCAGGCCGTTCGCGATGACTGCCTCTCCGCGCTGTGCCGACGGCTGGAATGCCCAGGTCGTCATCTCACTGCCATGATCAGCCGAAGCGGCATGCACTGCATCAATGTCAACACCCTCTGCGATCAGCGTCTCAATCACCGGGTCGGGCGCTGCTGATGGGAATAACTCGGGATTGGCCGGGTCGCTCACCTCGATCGTGCCGCGCATGCGCCAGTGATCCGGGCTGCACCAGGTCGTGCAGTAGTAGGTGTAGATGCCGGGATGGTCGAAGCGGAGCGTGACTTCCTTCACCTCGCCGGGATCGATCGGGCCGAGGTCCACGCCCAACCCTGGACCGATCGCAATCCCATGCGTCACGTCCATCGACGCGAAGCGCAGCGTGACCGTCTCGCCCACGGCCACGCGAATAGCGTCCGGCGAAAAACCGGCGTGCTCCGGCGCTTGAGCGGCGATGTCAATGACACGGTGTGGGGAAGTTGCCGGTCTGAGCCAATACTGGTAACCCAGCGCCGCAAGGGGCAGTCCGATCACGATCAGCCCCAACGTCAGACGAGCGAGCAACTCGCGAAATCTCATGCTTACCCCAGATAAAGCCTCAGAAAACCAAGCGTGACAAGCAGGGCGAACCCGCTCACCGGCAGCGTAGCCAGGAATGCGGCTTGGTGCTGCGCGCTGTTCTGGCGGGCGATTTTGTAGGTCGTGTTCAGCGCGAACAGAAGGCCTGTTGTGAGGACGCCGACCTGGAGAAAGGGCAGGACCGTCGCGCCAAGCGGTGTCCAGGGCGTGCTGGCTGTGCCGAACAGATTCCAGCCCCAGCCGAACGGGTCCGACAGCACCGCCAGCGCATAGCTGCCATTGACCAGCACGAACCCAAAGGTGAATGCGATCCACGCGGCGAGCCCCAGCGGGATCAGCGCGTAGGCGTAGTCCACGAACAGGCGGCGGAGCGGTTGTTGCTGCCGGGCAATCCGGCGTGCGATCCACACTGCTGCGCCAAACGCTCCCGGCAGTATGACTAGGTTGAGCAATACGAAGCCGAGCGCATACAGCCCCCAGTGAGGCAGCGTGTGCATGTTCGCCCAGTCTTTGAGCCATCCCCAAGGGCCGAGCAGCACCGCCGAATAAAGCAACGCGCATCCGAGCATGATGAAGGCTTTGTAGGCTTCGTCCAGGCGGCGCTCGCTGGCAACCATCAGGTCGCTGCCTGGGGAGCGCAGGTTGAGCACGATATTGTTCTTCGGGCAGGTCTTCAGGCACTCAAAGCACATACCGCACGCGGCGTTGCGTTGCAGGCTGCCAGGGAACACCATCCAGGGACAGCCGTAGCCGTATTCGTTCCCGGTGAGGCAATCCTTCGTCTTGTGCGCCACGCAGACGTCCGGATCGGCGACGCGCAGCTCGACTGGCGCCATCATCGAGTACAGCCCGATGAAACCGCCGACCGGGCAGACGTAGCGGCAGAACACGCGATTCTTGTAGAGCGCACTCAGCACCACGCCAACCAGCAGGAAGCTGAGCAAGACCCACGCGCTCACGGTGGGGCGGGTGAGGATGATCGTGCTGAAAATCGCAACGCCAAGAAAGCCGAAGTTCTGCAGCCAGATGTTCTTCAAGCGCCGGGGCCAGCGCAGGCCACGCGTCCACAGCTTGCCCGGCCTGCGCTGCACGATCGCGCGGCGCTGAAGCCATTCGCCCGGCGCCGGGATGGGACAGATAGTGCACCACAGCCGCCCGAAGAATGGGACAAGCACCGCAATGAGCAGCGCCCACCACACGATCCAGACGAAGACGATCCCAAAGTTGCGACTGCCAGCCGGGGTGCCGACCAGCCCTGCAAGGATCGCCAGCGTGAACACCGCCAGCGTCAGGAGCATCGCAGCCGGTTGGAAGGCGCGCGATTTCAAGGTGCGCTTGAGCAGCGGCACGCGCTCCAACAAATCGATGCGCCCCTGATTTAGCATCGCTACGATACCCAGTCAGAGTAAATCGTCAGATACTTGGTCGGCTCGACCGGGTCGTTCGTCTTCAGATGCACGCGGAACTCGTGCGGGCCGCCCATGCCCTCGTGCATTGAGTACGACATCGAGATGCGCCCCTCGTGCCCCGGATCGATGACCATCGAGCTGACGACCGCACGTGGCGGGCAGCAGCCTTCGACAACCTCGACGCGAGGCTCGCCGAGAATCAGGAGGGGTTCGTCACCGACATTCCGCACGGTGTAAACGGTATTGATGACCGTGTTCAGCTTGACCTCGCCGTAATCCAGCACCTCGTCTTCCACAACTTCGACGCGCGGCCCGCCGGTGACCTGCGGCTCAAAATCGGGATCGAACACGGTTTGGCCCGGCTGATTTTCCCCACGCGACGTAAATGCCAGCGCTGCGACAATCAGGAAAATGCTGCCGAGAGTGCCACCCAGCATCCAGAAAACGGTGCTCTGGCTGCGTTTCTTGGCTCGACGCGGCTTAGAAACGTGACTTGCTCTCATGGGTAATTTCCTCAAAGGACTCGTTCCGGCCTGCTTGCCACAGAAAAACCAGCATCCCTGCCGAAGCGCTCAGCACCACGCCGAGCGCGCGCCAATATGGCGTGTTGGCGTTCACGACCAGCTCGCCGATCATGAAGGGATGCAGCGGCCCGCACGACACGGCGCAACGATAGCGGAATTTCCCGGCCTTATTGGCGACAAACGTTATTTCCTGCATGACGCCCGGCTCGACCCGCCGCTCAATCCCGTAGCCGTCCAGGTAGAAGCCGTGGACTACATCCGAGGCAGTGAGCTTAATCACGACGCGATCGCCTTGGTTCACATGGATGCGCCCCGGCTCAAACTCGAACTGTGTGGCGTCGATGTGTACCGTGCGCTCCGCTGAGGACGTCTCGTTACCGAACGGTACTACCAGGAATGTCAGTGCGAGCAGCGCGAAAGTTGCCGCGATCAGGCGTAGGCGGGTTGCAGGACGCAGCACCAGCATTACCCCCTGGGGAGCGGCGTGTTGGTGCCGGGGCCGAACGGGCTGTACTGCGCGTCGATATAGGCGCGTATGGCTGGCGAGGATCGTCCGTCGGCTTTCAGGCGCATCACATCGTGCGTGATGTCGACGCAGATGCCGCATCCGGTCGCGTGGTTGTCGAACGTGATCGTTCCATCTTCGGCCACGTCCCGGATATAGCAGCTCAGGTTGCTGGTGTGGCCCATCGCGCCGCAACCACAGTAGCAGGGATAGTGTGCGAGCTCATTCCCGTGCGAGATAGCGTAGTTGTAGGCTTCCCGCACGCGAGGTGGCGCGCTGCTCACCCATTCTGGGAGCTTGGCCGAGGTGGCCGGATGCTCGCCACTGTCGCTACAAGCGGACAGCACCGTAGCGCCCGCAAGAAGCGCAAGCAAGAGGATACAGCGAGTGATCAGCTTCATGAGTTCTCTCCGCGAAAGGATAAAAAGCTACCCGACACTATAAGGGAAAGCGGGGGACGTGACATGCGCCAAATGGCGTATCGACGAGTGCGCGATCTGTCACTAATTTCCGGGGGGAGATGCTAGGAATGATGTCCGCGGCCTGACCGCGCCGAAGGGGGCGAGTGTGAGGATCCCGCCAAATGACCTGATCTGAAATGCGACATTCGGCGCTATGAGTCGAGCTTGGCGGTCTCTATACTGGGGAACACGTAAGAGTGAGGGGAGTGGCAAGCGTGACGCGTGAGCTGGTAGTTGATCGGGCATGCTATGAGGTCGTCCCTGCCCTTCAGGGCGCGCTCAGGGCTGCAGGGCTGCGCGTGGAGCAGTCGTTCGATCTCCGTTCGGCGCTGGCAAATGTGCCATCGTGCGCTTGCCCTCACCATGGGACAGCGCTTTGCGACTGTCAATACAACGTCCTGCTGGTATACGGCCAGGCAGGTATGCCGGTCAGCCTGATCGTGCACGGTCACGATAATCGGACCTGGATCGCGCTGGCCGACTGCCCAGGTGCGGCGGCAGAGTTGGCTGCACAAATCACGCAAGCCGTCGCGGGATTGTTTCGCAACGATCTATCCCCAGCGCAAACCGCTCGTTAAGTGACCAAATGGAAGGAATGACTGAAATGGCTATCGATCCAGTATGCGGTATGGAAGTGAACGAAGAGACGGCTGCCGGTAAATCCGAGTATCGCGGTGTGACCTACTACTTCTGCTCCCCTGGCTGCAAGCGAGCATTTGACCAGAAGCCGGAGCAGTATGTGAACGGCCAGCAGGGTCAGACAGGCCACTCAGAGCACGGCGGCCCGCATCACTAGCTTGTGTCCTGTGGCACCTCGCGTCTGTGTGGGGCCACATCATCGGGTTACCTGCCTGGCCCGCCGCGAGTGTGAATAGCTCCTACCACCGGAGGATTGTTCTGTAAGTTTGAAGCCCCTGGTTGCACTCAGCATTTTGGGTATCGCGCATATCTTCCGCCCGTGCTGCGGTAACTCGACGGCATTTCCCGACTGCAATCGCGGAATGGCAGTGCTCGGCCTCCTTGAACTGCTTCCTTCTCAGGGCGCCACCGAAGATGAGTTGTACGAAGCCGCGCGGGTCTTCAATGCCTACGCGTTTTCGGAAACCTATATCACTCTGGCTGCGTACTTTGTGCACTGCAAAGCGTGCCGTGGACGGATCTCAGCCCACAGGATGTGCTGAGTGACCAGTATTCCGGTATCCAGG
>Ga0134095_1000308_pt1 | contig 52536 bp, 45 predicted proteins | sample 6_2taG_FD_94449 | JGI IMG/M metagenome (GOLD analysis project Ga0134095, IMG submission 94449) | Switchgrass degrading microbial communities from high solid loading bioreactors in New Hampshire, USA - 6_20_20_110_A2 metaG | ecosystem: Engineered > Bioreactor > Semi-continuous > Anaerobic >... | reverse complement strand
TTTATTGATACAGCGGGAAACGCGCCGTCAGCCGTTTAACGGATTCAATCACAAAATCTTTGTTTGACGCGAAATCATCTATTGTCATTGAGATAAGTTTCGCGATTTCCCGCATTTCGTCCTCCTTCATTCCTCTCGTGGTGACAGCAGGAGTTCCGATTCTTATTCCGCTTGTAACAAACGGGCTTCTCGTATCAAAAGGAATCCCGTTTTTATTCACGGTTATAAGCACTTCATCGAGAAGGTGCTGGGCATCCTTTCCGGTTATATTCTTATTCGTAAGATCAACAAGCATCATATGGTTATCGGTCCCGCCCGAAACAATGTCAAAACCATAATCGATAAGACTTTCTGCAAGTGCTTTTGCGTTAGCGACAATCTGCTTCTGGTAATTGATGAAATCTTCGGTCAATGCCTCCTGCAAAGCAACAGCCTTCGCTGCAATGACATGCATGAGCGGGCCTCCCTGAATACCCGGGAATACAGCCTTATCTATATCCTTCGCGTATTTTTCCTTGCACAGGATCATTCCGCCCCTCGGGCCGCGAAGCGTTTTATGCGTCGTAGTAGTAACAAAATCCGCATACGGCACAGGGTTCATATGCAGCCCGGCAGCTACAAGACCGGCTATATGGGCCATGTCAACCATCAAATACGCGCCGGTTTCGTCGCAGATCTCCCTGAAAAGCCTGAAATCAATTTCCCTCGAATAAGCGCTTGCGCCCGCTATTATCATCTTGGGTCTGTGTTTCCGGGCGAGTTCCGCGAGCCCGTCATAATCTATATAACCGTCCTCTTTTCTGACACCGTATGGAATGGCATTATAGTATTTCCCTGACATGTTAATCGCCATACCGTGGCTTAAATGGCCGCCATGCGCAAGGTTCATGCCCATAAACGTATCACCCGGATTCATGACCGCAAAAAAAACAGCCATATTAGCCTGTGCGCCTGAATGGGGCTGGACATTCACGTGCTCCGCTCCGAACAGTTTTTTTGCACGCTCAATTGCAAGGCTTTCCACCACATCCACATATTCGCACCCGCCGTAATACCGTTTTCCGGGATAACCTTCGGCATATTTATTTGTAAGGGGAGTTGCCATTGCCTCCAGAACATTTTCACTCACGAAATTTTCCGAAGCTATAAGCTCAATTTTATTTCTCTGCCTGTTAATTTCATCATATATTGCTTTGGCCAACTGCGGATCAAACTTCTGGATATTGTAAAAACGCATATGGTATTCCTCCAATAGGGCATCGTGTATACGGTTTTTCCTGTACTTGAATCGTGTTCCGTAAGTTTACCTAAAAATTATACGTTTTATGACGTATTCTGTCAATCTTCATCATATTTTAATACTTCATTATCTTTTTCTATCCTTGTCCTTGACAAATACATCAAAACTATCAGCCTTTGTTTTATCAACAGCACAATAACCTCGATAAATGATATTATAAAAAGCGACAGCAATAAATTTGAACCCACCACAAGCATATCTGTAATCATATTAAGAAAAACTATGAAGAATATATTCTTTCCTATCACAAACCTGCTGCCTGCCGAAAGCTTCCACGACAGCGCGAAATTTCTGAATATCCCGACGCCCGTATCCAGCAGCGTAATTTCCTTAAATATGAATATGACCTCCACTATAAGCCACGCAAACGGAAGAAAAACAATAACGATGTACATTATCGGAAGTATTGCGATAACAAAGCTTATAAACATCAAAAAGAGCAAACCGAGAATGCCTACCCCAATATGGAACAAAATCTGAAAACCGATAAACCTCGGAAGAGCGGCGAGGAATTTTTTCATATAAACGGCAAAAGAAACCTCACGGGCTTCAAGATCAACAAGGTAAGCGCCGAGGTAAAAAAATGACAGAAGCATTGACAAAGCATATTGGCCTGCAGCAATTCCAAGCACTTTCAGCGTTGTTCCGACAAATTTCATATATTCGTCTGAAACCATGAATTTCATAAATGCGTCAATGTTTTCGGGCGCCGAATAGAAGTCGGAGTATGCCGTTAAGAACTGCTGATAATATATGTTCAATTCAACGATCAGCGGCTGAACCAAAACCCGTATGCCGAACAATACCGCCAAAAGCAGTATGAAAAGCACCTGGGGAACACCCTGAACTTTCAGTTCGTAAAACTTCATCATCTGCCTGAAGTAATATGTAAAATGTTTAATCCCTGCTTGCCGCTGCATATTTTCACATCATTCCTTTTATTTCTTTTATTTCCCGCTGACTCAGAAAACGCCACTGCCCGGACTTCAAACCATCCAGCGAAAGGCTGCCGATCTTAATCCTTTTAAGCGTAATTACCGGATGTCCCGCCGCTTCGCACATTTTCCGAACCTGCCTGTTCCTGCCCTCATGTATTGTTATTTCCAGTTTCGTCCTGTCTTTATACTGCTCAATTACCTTTACACGTGCCGGCGCCGTTATATAACCGTCTATTTCTATTCCCGACTCAAGGTTCCGGATCGTTTCTTCCGACGGGTGACCTTTTACGGTCGCTATATAAACCTTCAATATTTCATAACTCGGGTGAGTCATTTTATATGCGAGTTCACCGTCATTCGTCAAAAGCAGCAGACCGGAAGTATCATAATCAAGGCGCCCGACAGGATAAACCCTTTCATCAACATCCCGGATCAAATCCATAACGGTTCTTCTTCCCTGCGGGTCATGCACTGTTGTTACATATCCCTTCGGTTTATGAAGCATGATATATACCTTGTTTCTGTTAATAGTTACAGGCTTTCCGTTGAATTCAACCTTATCAGCCGCGGAAACAGTCGTTCCCAATTCCGTAACAACCTTACCGTTTACCTTTACCATCCCGCGGAGTATATACTCTTCAGCTTTCCTGCGGGATGCAACCCCGCAGTGCGCCAGGTATTTCTGAAGCCTGAATGTTTCCGTGTTCATCCCCTGCCTTAATCACGACAATGGTATTATTCTTCCCCGCCGTTTCGGACTTAATCGGCATTAATCAATATTTCTTTCAGTATCATCCACATTATAATATTACAGGTGCGAACCTGCAAGTAACCGGAGCTTTTTTGCAGAAGTTCCTTTCGCCTTATTCGGATAAAAGCGCGGAAGGAACCGCCGGGCAATTTTTTTCCGCCGCAGAATAAAAAAAGTGCCGTCTGCCCTGATATAACGTGTAGTTAGGAACAGGACAGACGGCACACTAATTAACTGAATCAAACGGCTTAGTACATTAGCTGATGTTACTGCATGCAGATTATTATTTTATTGCCGTTATGTGCCGTGATTTCGCTTAATATATCCTTGCTATCCGGTACTCGGTTTTATTTTTCTCATAACCTTCGTCCGGGTTATACGCTCTCATAATCGCATCGTATGTAGTATCAATTACTACCCATTCTCCGTCTATATAGACCTCGTTCCACGCATGGTAGCCGTCAACCTTATCCGTATAGCCTTTTACAAGTTTTGCCGGTATTCCCTGGCTTCTCAGCATCGAAGCAAACAAAGCCGAGTAATCATAGCATATGCCTTTTTTTGATTTTAGCGTTCCCTCTATATCGGGGACGTACCGGCTGTCAATATTGTTTATCTTTTCGTAGTCATATTCAATGTTTGATACAATGTACCGGTATATCGCTTCAACCTTATCTTTATCGCTTGTTAATCCTTCAACCAGTTCCCTCGCCAGAGTGACCGATTCCATTTTGCTGTCCCAGTTCACATTCTGTACCGATTGAAGAAAAACCATTATATCCGATTTTATTTCGGCACTGATATTTTTTGTGTAAATTACTCTATACTTTGTCCCGGATATGCTCTCCAGGAAATTGACTTTATAATTTCCGCTGCCGTTCTGCAAAGGGAAATACTCTATTCCGGGTCCGAAATAGTCATAATAATACTCTTCAGAACCCTTCGAAATCGCTACTTTATAGCGGGTATCCGCTTCTCCGTTATAGGATATACCTACAATGCCGTCATTAACTTTGCTGAGGTCAAGATAAACATCCGCAGCATCAGCAGTCATGGCATATACCGTGGTAAGAAGCAGGAGTACCGCTATTGAAGCGATAATTTTTTTCATATAAAAATCTCTCCCTTCGGTAGCCAGGCTGCCATTGCTTTCGCTTTAGGCCCTTTGGCTTTGCGCCGCCGCTTTTCAGCGGGTTTGCCTTTATCGGTGAAAAGATTTTCTTAGCATTCTCCCGATTCTACGGTATTAAGTTTTTGTGACTTTCAATCATTCTCCTTTCTTTAGCGTTTGCGAGGAAATAAAAAAACTCCCAATTTCGGTAGCCAGGCTGCCATAGCTTTACGCTTTAGGCCCTTTAGCTTTGCGTCCCCGCTTTTCAGCGGGTTTGCCATTATCGACTGAAAGTCGCAAATCTGAAAATCTTTATCTATATTTTTACAATATAATTATACCCACGTTTTACCGGTTGTCAACAAAAATTTTTACTAAAACGACAAATTTTTTAATATATCGGTCAAAACGGGAGACAGCAATACGCCGAGAGCGGCTGCTGTCTCCCACTCCGTTTATTTCTTAATGCAAATCCGTTCTTCCCGGTTTACTCTTTTTTTCTGCCGATACTCAGAATAAGATTCAGTATAATTCCGAATATCGCAGCGCCCGCTACGCACGGAACCTGTATTCCGAAGAAAGGAATATTGCCTCCGAAGGCATACTGTCCGCCGAGCCCGATAACCATAATCGTGGCAATAAGCGCAATATTTTTCGCGCTGAACAGGTCAACCTTTTTCTCAACCATAATAGCGATGCCCTGTGCTGCAATCGCCCCGAACAGGTATACCTCCAATCCTCCGATTACCGAAACGGGAATGGAATATATCGCGTTTATAAGAGGCGTAAAGCACGCAATTATCATTGCGATAACGGAAGCCGCGAGAAGAACCGAAACCGAGAAGACCCTCGTAATTGCCATCGCGCTGATATTCTCGCCGTAATTGGTTCCTGCGGGGCCCCCGATAAATGCCGATACAATATCGCCGATACCGTCGCCTATCAGGTTGAGACCCAATTTTTCAGCAATATTGTATTTCTTTTCGGATCCCTTTTTCCTGGCCAAATCATTTACATATATATCCAATTGATATACATGGGCTGTTGACTCCGGAATGGTTGCTATTGCTATCGGCATAATTGCCGCGACAGCCATCCAGGTAGGCTTAGGAAGCGTAAAAACAGGAAGCGCGAAAATTCCGCTGCCTGCGGATTCGGGCAGTACCTTGAATAGATTGATGCCTGTCGCAAGCTTGATGATATATGCGGTAATGCAGCCGACAATCGGTCCGAGTATCAATGGAAGCTGGCCTAAAAAGCCTTTCAGATACACTGAAAAAATTATAGTGGCAAGCAGTGTAACCAGGGAAATAATCCATGCCATATTTTTCGCAGTTGCTACCTGTGCTTCCGCGACAGATACGGTACCGGCCGTGTCTATGGCAATGGAGGCAGCATCGCTCAGGGCGGTACCCGCGAGCGTAAGTCCTATCACCATTGCAATGGGACCTGTAATCGTTGCCGGCAGAACCTTTTCTATCGATTCTTTGCCAAAACGGTTTACAATTAATCCTGCGAGAATGGACACGAAACCTGACATTACAATTCCGAACTGTGCCACTGCTATTTTTTCATTCAGTTCAGCTCCCGCGAGCGCTTCAGATGCCATTAACCCGACAATCGCAGCAATATACGAGAAGCTCGAGCCGTAATACAACGGGATTTGTTTACCCGTAATAAAAATGAAGCAGATCGTCGCAAGCCCGCTCGCAAAGATCGTTGTCGAGATGTGGAAGCCGGTGATTAGTGCGACAGCCACAGTTGCAGGAAACATAACGATAACCTGCTGAATGGCATAAAGAAGCAGTTTCCAGACTGGCGGCCGTTCATCTGGAAGATACCCGATTGCTGGATTCTTTTCCATAATACATCCTCCTTGGATTAAGAATAGAATTGATTTTGGGGAAGAATTTTGTCCTATACATACTCGTTTCGACAAAAAACAGCCTGTTATATTGTAACATAAATTTAATAAAAATCTATATTATTTTTCAGTATTTTTAATTTAAAAATTCTATTTCCCAGGAGGATCGTTCTTTCTTGCGGTTTTGCAAGGCAAGCAAGCAATCGGCATCCCCGGTTCAATGCCGGTTATGCTTCCAGTATCAATCAGGCCGCCGCTTATTTTAATTAATATAATGCTTCCAGGCGTTTTCTTACTTCGGAAAGAAATTCCTGGGTATTTACTATCGTTTTATTCTCAAGTTCGGACAAGGCTGCAAGATCACCCGTCATAATACCGTCTTCAATCGTTGATATAGTTGCTTTTTCAAGATTATCCGCGTATTCGACGAGTTCTTTCAGACCGTCAAGCTCACCGCGTTTTCTAAAAGCGCCGCTCCAGGCAAATATGGTGGCCACCGAGTTAGTTGATGTGGGTTTTCCTTCAAGGTAACGGTAGTAATGTCTCTGGACCGTTCCATGGGCGGCTTCGTATTCATAATAACCTTCCGGCGATACAAGCACCGATGTCATCATCGCAAGGCTTCCGAAAGCGGTAGCAATCATATCGGACATGACATCCCCGTCATAATTCTTCAAAGCCCACACAAAACCTCCGGACGACCGTATTACCCTTGCAACAGCGTCATCAATAAGGGTGTAAAAATACTCAATACCGGCCTTTTCAAATTTTTCCCTGTATTCCTTCTCATATATCTCGGCGAATACATCCTTAAAATAATGATCATACGTTTTCGAAATCGTATCCTTCGTTGAAAACCACAAATCCATCTTTTGATCAAGAGCATAATTGAAGCACGATCTCGCGAAACTTTTTATTGACTGCTCGGTATTATGCATCGCCATTAAAATCCCCGGACCGTCAAACGTGTGGACATGCTTCCTTATTTCCTGCCCGTCATTTCCGGTAAAAACAAGTTCCGCCTGTCCGGGTCCTTCAGCATAAATTTCAGAGCCTTTATATACGTCGCCGTAAGCGTGACGGGCAATGCAGATAGGCTTCGTCCAGCTTCTTACGGCCGGTTTAATACCATTAACAAGTATAGGCGCACGGAAAACAGTTCCGTCCAGGATCGCCCTTATCGTAGCGTTAGGGCTTTTCCACATGCTTTTCAGGTTATATTCCTTGACTCTCTCCGCATTAGGCGTTATCGTCGCGCACTTTACTGCAACGCCGTATTTCTTTGTGGCTTCCGCCGCATCGATTGTAACCTGATCATTGGTTTCATCACGGTGTTTAAGCCCTAGATCGTAGTATTCCGTTTTTAAATCAACAAACGGATATATCAGTTCATCTTTAATAAACTTCCATATTACACGGGTCATTTCGTCCCCATCCATCTCAACCAGCGGGGTTTTCATCATAATCTTCTGCATAGTTTACTTTCCTCCAGACATGCTTTTTTTGATCCACGGAAGCTTTCCGCCTGCCAGCAAAATTTCCGCATCCATTGCTGAAAGGGAATGCTCCAGTTTGATATTTATCCTTTTTGTTTTATTGTGCAAAAACAAATCATGCGATAAATCGCCGATTTGTATTTCGATATCGTCATCCATGTCAATCGAATCATAATCGTCAGGATTTGAAAAAACAAGCGGTATTATTCCGAAATTGACCAGGTTGGCCATGTGTATCCGCGCAAACGATTTTGCGATTACGGCTTTTATACCGAGATACTTCGGAGCAAGCGCCGCATGTTCCCGGCTTGAACCCTGTCCGTAATTTTCTCCGCCGACAATAAACCCGCCGCCGTATGATTTTGCTCTTTCATAGAACCCGCTGTCTACCGCTTCGAAGACATGTTTCGATATCTCGGGGATATTGCTCCTTAAAGGCAGTATTTTTGCGCCTGCGGGCATAATATGATCCGTTGTTATATTGTCCCCGACTTTTATAATCACTTTCCCTGAAAGCACGTCTTCCGGCGGATCAAACTGCGGCAGCGGCTTAATATTCGGCCCCCTGACAATTTCAACTTTTTCAGCCTCTTCGGGAGGAAGAGGAGCCAGGATCATATTGTCGTTTACAATGAATTTATCCGGCATTTTTATATCCGGGAACTCACCCAATTCCCTCGGATCGGTGAGATATCCGGTAATTGCCGTCGCAGCGGCTGTTTCGGGACTGACAAGATATACTTCTGCATCGGCCGTTCCGCTTCTTCCCTTAAAGTTCCTGTTGAAAGTGCGCACGGATACCGCGCCGGAGCTTGGAGCACAGCCCATGCCGATGCATGGTCCGCATGTGTTTTCCATTATTCTCGCGCCCGCTCTTACTATGTCAAGATATTCACCGCTTCTGACAAGATGCTCGACCACCTGCCGAGAACCGGGGCTTATTGTAACATGCAGATTTTCTGCCACCGTTTTTCCCTTTAAAGTATTTGCTACAACCTTTAAATCCCTTAAAGAAGAATTAGTGCATGAACCGATTGCAACCTGATCCACTTTTATCTTTCCGACTTCACGAACCTTTTTAACGTTCCCCGGGCTGTGCGGAAGCGCAACCATCGGTTCGAGCGTTGATAAATCGATCTCTATAATTTCATCATACTGCGCATTATCGTCAGGAATAAGCTCAATCCAGTCACCGCCGCGGCCCTGTGCCTCAAGAAACGCCTTTGTAATCTCGTCGCTTGGGAATATGCTTGTAGTGCATCCGGTTTCGGTGCCCATATTCGCTATTGTCGCCCTGTCGGTTACACTTAATGTTTTCACCCCATCACCGAAATATTCAAGGACTTTTCCGACACCGCCCTTAACGTCAATGCGCCTTAAAACTTCAAGAATCACATCCTTCGCGGATACCCATGGCTGAAGCTTTCCTGTAAGCCTTACTCCTACAATTTTCGGATATTTTATCCTGAAAGGAGCGCCTGCCATGCTGCAAGCCACATCAAGGCCTCCCGCTCCCATCGCAAAACAGCCTATGCCTCCGGCCGTCGGGGTATGGCTGTCCGAACCGATAAGAGTATTGCCCGGTTTTGCAAAGCGTTCCAGAAACAACTGATGGCAAATACCGTTTCCCGGTCTTGAGAAATATATTCCGTAGCGTTGGGCCACAGACTGAAGATACCTGTGATCATCCGCATTCCTGAAATCGGTTTGGAGAGTATTGTGATCAACAAAGCTGACGCTTAGTTCGGTCTTTACCCTATCAATCCCTATGGCCTCAAACTGAAGGTATGCCATCGTTCCGGTCGCGTCCTGCGTCAGTGTGTTGTCAATGCGAATCGCGATTTCACTGCCAGGCTCTTTCTTTCCTTCAACCAAATGCTTATCAAGTATTTTTTCGGTTATCGTTCCGGACATCTGATCCACTCCTGTTTTTGTCACTTCATTTGTATCTCTAACTATACTACAGAAACAGCAAATTGATGTCAAGCAAAACAAACACTCAATAACAGCTAATCGAAACACTAAACCGGGACCCGCGGGAATTTTGTGCAAACACTGCTCATTAAACTATTGTACAATAGTTCTTCCGAGTAGCCCGCGATAATTATGCAAAAACACAGCGGGTGGTTCGGGTGTTTTCGGTAACGCAGGGCGACATGCTCCAACGCTCTGCTGCCTACAAGCAACTGTGGAGCGGGATAATGAGCGGCCCGGGATATGGAGACCTCTGTGTGAAAACAGTACAGGAAAGGAAGCGTGCTGTTCGTATGTGCTTTGTCGCACAAGGAAACGAAACGCCCGAGCCAGGACCCGCGGGAATTTTGTGCAAACACTGCTCATTAAACTATTGTACAATAACGTCAACAGGGAGCTTCATTTGCAAGAGCTATACAGTTCAGCTCGGGCAAGTCGAAACTCACAAAAATGCTTTAAATAATTATTGCAGGAAGCATTTTTGCTCAGACAGTCGACTTGCTTATCCTCGCTCTGACTGAATATCTCTAAGCTTCATTCCGCTATAGTTTCCGTTATTGTACAATAGTTCTTTTTACGTTTAATCAGTGTTCTATGAATTTATGCCATAGCTAGCGGGTGGCTCGGGTGCTTTCGGTGACGACGGGCGACACACTCTAACGCTCTGCTGCCTACAAGCAACTGTGGAGCGGGATAATGAGCGGCCCGGGATATGGAGACCTCTGTGTGAAAACAGTACAGGAAAGGAAGCGTGCTGTTCGTATGTGTTTTGTCGCACAAGGAAACGAAACACCCGAGCCAGGACCCGCGGGAATAATGCAAAAAACAGCGGGTGGCTCGGGTGCTTTCGGTGACGACGGGCGACATGCTCCAACGCTCTGCTGCATATAAGTAACTGTGGAGCGGGCAAATGAGCGGCCCGGGATATGGAGACCGCTGTGTGAAATCAGTACAGGAACTGAAGCGTGCTGTTCGTATGTGCTTTGTCGCACAAGGAAACGAAACGACCGAGCCAGGACCCGCGGGGATAATGCAAAAAACAGCGGGTGGCTAACGGGTCGAGGCATTGCTGCCGCGTTCCGGTTGGTACGCGACTCTGGCCCGGGCTAATTATTCAGCTTGTTTATCCTTGATTGTATAGTGCTGATCTGATTTTTATCGGAGCTGCATTGCAGCGCTTTTTCATAACACTTGCGGGCGTTGACGTCATCCTGTATCTGGTAATGCGCGTATACATCGCCGAGGGCTATCCAATAAGCGGCCGCGTTCGGGACTTTGTTCGTAAGCTTGGCGAATACTTCTTTGGCATCCGAAAGGCGGTTCATTTTATAATAAACCCAGCCGAGAGAATTCCATGCATCATAGTTTTCAGGCTGAATCGCAAGGAACCTTTCGTAGTATTCGCACGCTTTTTCATTGTTCCCTTCTTTATCGTAATGCCTTGCCAGTTTTAAGAGCGTTCCGGCATGTTTCGGCATAATATCAAGAACCTTTTGGAAAAGCTCGACCGCTTTGTCAATGTTGCCGCTTGCATATGCATTTACCGCGTCTTCGTAAAGATCGTCAGGATCGGTGTAGTCAAGATTCATTACAACCATATTCTTTCCACTGTCAAACGATACTGTCCCGCTGAACAATTCGGCAAGAAATTCCGCGGGAATATGCGTCCTGTTGTAACGTACAAGAACCGGGGAAGGCAATCTCTGATAAGTGCCGTTTACTTTTACAAAGCTGTTTCCATTCCACATTTCAATTTTTGTATTTCCAATGCAGGCCCAAAGCGTACCCGTTGCAGGATCCCATCCCGCTTCGGCTCCCATTGACTCTACGATTCCCCTCATCGGTACCATCACAATACCGTTTTCAACAAAAGCGTCCGTATCAAAAAACAATTCCTTTCCGTTTAGTACCAGCCTAACGGGATTTGTTTTTTTCCTCGTAATAACAATGGCATTGCTTATATTCCTTCCGGTATTTTTAATTACCTCTCCTTTGTAAAACAGACCGGAAGAAGCTCCACCGTCAAGATTCATCGCATTTACAAGGTTCATATTCATTAAAATTGCGGCCAGCTCACTGATCGTAACATCCGGCACGGTACCGATAACAAGAATTCTATCTGCAGTTTCGCCGATAAAACTCCTCTGCGACCTCGACGTAAATTTTTCGCCTGTAAAACCTTCCTTAACGGCATCAAGCACAAGCTTCCCGTTTTTGATAAGCATCGGTCCGGCGCCGATTGCCGTGCGTATATGCGTCCATTCCATCGGCGCTCCTTTTTTATCCTTTGCCGAAAAGTCTATGTTCGAATATTGAATTTTATAATCGACCGTATCCCCGATTTTAAACATTGAAGCATAGGACTGAGCGCCGAAGACAAGGGTATACCCGTCGCTGTATATAGGGCTGATTCCCTTGCGTATATCAACCACTTTATTGTTCCTGACAACTATTGCTGTCTTGCTGCCCGCATTTATCTGGCTGCCGAAATGAGGAGTATAAAGAGCATTCGCATCGGCTCTGTAATAAACCTGGTTTATCCCCCAGACTTCCCAGTTATATGGGTATTCCCAGTTGCCGTTTATCGAACCTTTTACGCTTGTGTGAAGATAGGTTAATTCGATCCTGTTATCCGCGGTAAACCCGATGGTTGTGCCGCTGTTGCTTATATATACGGGTTTTCCGTCAATAAATATATTCCCGGCAGGCTGCAAATCCGAATACGCGTTAAAAAACGTCCCGTTAATTGCAGCAATAACTTCGGTTTCGTCATCTGCAAGCTGCATTGCAATCCCAGGAAGGGAATCCACTTTTCCAACCTGGCCTTTCGCTACCGCGGCCTCGATCCGGTAAGCCGGGTCCTTCAAATCAACCCTGACAAGATTTATTTCACGCGTAATTCCGTTAAGCTGAACAGTAATTGTTTCAGCAGACGAACTGTCCTCGGAAAAGGCGCTGCATGGAAATGCCGTTATTAAAATGCCCAATAAACATAAGACTATAAGTCCGTATTTTTTCAAATTTTTATTCACCCAAAGATACAGATTAAGCAGCATTAAAGCCTGTCCGGCCCAAACCCACTATAACATTTTTTTCATACAGCGGCAATATTCATCTATTTACAAAATCATTACATGTTTTTGACAAGTAATCTATCTGTCAGGACATAAAATGAAAATACCGTTCTTTGCGAAAACGGCATATGGACAATGCGGCAATTTATACCGCTGTTTTGAGAAATGCCCGGCAATTGCTCCTATTTACCGGCTTACCCGGATATCAGTATTTTTCATAATGTACTTTTTCCATTAAGAGATCATCCTGGCTGTACGGCTTTTTACGCTCCGCCGGATATCCTGCGGCAATAATGCACTCGACCCTGTAATGGAACGGAATATCCAATACTTTTTTTACATATGATTCGGAAGATTCACCGTTGGCCGTCTTTCTGTTTCTAATCTGGACCCAGCATGATCCGAGACCTAATTTTTCCGCTTCGAGCTGGATAATTACAGAACTGATTGCGGCGTCTTCAATCCAAACATCGCTTTTCGTTTCATCGGCAATCACAACTACCGCAAAAGGCGCATCGGCCAAAAATTCCGAACCGCTTTCCTTCGCTTCCGAAAGCAGTTTCAGCGTCTGTTTCGATTCTACGATTATAAACTCCCAGGGCCGTATCCCCCGCGATGACGGGGCAAGCAGAGCGGCTTTAATTAATTTTTCTATCCGTTCCCTTTCCAGCGGTATATTTTTATATTTCCTGATGCTTCGCCGCCTGAACAGCATCTCCAACATACGCATTCTCCTTTTCCAACCGGAAGAAATCACAATAACTCGACTACCATTGCCGGTCTCGTGAAACCTTTTTCTCTCTCATATTTGGATAAATATGCCGCTGTTACGGAATTATAAGCCATTCTCGATGCAAACGCGTAATCAAACCTTTCCGGTATGCTGCCTTCTCCTTTTTCTTTATGATTTTTCCGCTCGTGCTCCCGGATCAAATCAACCCATCCGGTCCTGGTTATTTCATTTATCGGCTGAAGATATTTATATTCCGGCATTTCATTATCCGAATGAAGTGTGCTTATTATCAGGCAATCGTCCACAGTTTTTATCCTTGAGTATTCCAGCAGCCGTTCCCAGTATTCGTCTTTATTCATATAACGGTCGTCATTCGGGATATTAACCGCGAGAATGCTTATTCTGCAGTCGTCAAAAAGTATGTCAAGCCAGCCGTAGCTTTTTGAAGGTTTTTTATAATTACACCTGCTTGGAGAAAAATTTTTCCTGGATAATATCAATATTCCGCTCATTGTTCCGATTCCGGTGAAATACTGGTATTTCCAGCCCAATTCATCCATTGTGTTTCGCAGGATCTGGCCATACCGGTTATTTACGAACTCATGCAAAAAAATAACATCGGAACGGTAATCATTCAGAATATTGATCATGTCAATCAAATTCCGGTAATCCTTGCCCTGATTAACATTCCACGAAATTATTTTCATTTTCATCCTCTTTTGTAGTTTTTATTTTATTTTTTCCTATGCATAAAAATAATATCGGTTTCGTTATTGTATATATTAAGTATTATTCACAAATTTGGTCATTTAGGACAAATTATTATAAAAAGCTTTATCTATCGAATTATTTTAACATTATGTTATAATAAATTCAATAAAACGACATGGAGGATTTATGCAAAAAGACGACATTTCATTGGAGATAGCCGAAAGCAAGGTTTTTATACTCTTTTTCATGCGATGCCTGGATATGCCGATTGACGATATCCGTTTCAATAAAATAATGCTTGAAAACAGGTTTATGAATTACTTTTTCCTGAGGCAGTATTTCAGCGAACTCGTTGAAGAAGGCCTTATACGCATTGATGAGGATAACGGCCGCAAAATATACGGTATTACGGAAAAAGGATTGTCTGTTCTTGACATGTTCGGACATATACTTCCCGAAGGCCTGAAAAAAAGGGTCAATGAAATTATAAAATCAATGCGCGGAAAAATCCGTAATGAAATGATGATTACGGCGGATTATACGCTTGACGAAGACAACGGCTATACTGCCCTTCTTAGAATTGGCGAGGATAAATTCCCGCTGATTGAAATAAAAATAGCCGCGGGTTCAAAGGAAGACGCAAGGAATATATGCAGAAACTGGACCGCATTTCCGCAGGAGCTGTACTCGGAGATTCTTGAAACGCTTGTGAAGGACAGGAATAAACAGTAGAAAAAGTCAATAATCGAGCAGCAGCGACTTTATTATAGCGAAAAATTCCCTCAGGTAACTGTTAACAAGAACTATTCCGGGAGTCGGCGCCCCATAGCCGTATGCCCTGAAGCCGTTTCTTTTCGCCAGTATCCCGGAGCGGAAAATATGAAAATTATTGGTTATAAAAGCAATTTCGTCTACATCTCCGATAATCTCTTTAGTGAATTTAAAATTTTCCATTGTGCTCGTAGACCTGTCTTCAAGTATAATTCGTTGAGGTTCGACTCCCCTGTCGACAAGGTACCGTGCCATAGCCTCGGCTTCGGTCATAGGTTCCGTTTTTCCCTGCCCTCCCGATACAATAATCTTCGTATCGGGGTGTTCGGCAGCATATTCGATGCAGCGATCCAAGCGTTTTTCGAGCGATAGGGTTGGCATACCGTTTTCGAGAATCCCCGCTCCCAAAACAACGACATATTCCGGCTGTTTTTCAGGGCTGGGCTTATAAATTCCGCCAAGTATTATGCAGCCTTCGACAATTATAAAAATAACAACAAAAACGAGAAAACCCCAGTATATAATGCGCTTAATCACATTGTTCAGCTTTGTGTAATACTTGTCCCACAAAGGCCGTAAATAAAGGAATATAAAGAAGGCACCTATTACCGAAGGCAATAGCACACCCAAATCCATGTTCTGAACAAATGCGCGCACAATAATGGTATCGGCAATCCCTATAAAACCGAGAACTAAAAAAATCAGGTTCGGGATATTAAGCTTTTTCACTTCAACCACCATTATATATAGTATAACAAATTTCGTGTATGAGCAATCAAATAAGCAAATTTAAAATCCATACGACCAGCATGCCTATATAGTTTCCCACAGCATAGCCTACCAGTCCCGAAGTGAGCCCTGCAAGAATAACATCGCGGTTGCGTATCGCCTCGGCAACAGACGGAACAAATGCCGGACCGAATATGCCCGCGACGGATGTTATGATAAATGTATGCGAGTCGATGCGGAATATCCACGCAAAAAGCAAATGGAAAAATACCGCAAGAAAACAGACAACAAATGTATATAATAAAATATTAAACGATGATTTTGTGAAGATTGTACGGAAATTAAACATGCTGCCCATAGCAACCGAAAATACCATTATAAAATACAACCCTATATTATATGTATCCGGTATTTTCCTAACCCTTTCGAACATTGAAGCACCTATGCTTAACGCCGTCAGTATCAAAAAGAATACCGCAACCTGGATTTCACCAAACAACAATATCGGGACTAAAGCCGAAACACCGACAATCAGAAGCATTACCGAAAAAGCAATAACAATATCCGAAACGGTTTTTTTCTTTTTTTCCACGGCAGCCGCTGATTCTGGGCTTTCCTGCTCTTTTACAAACTGCGGAAGGATTTTTTTCGTCATAACGGGCGCCAATCCTATAATAAACAGAAAATACAGCCCGCCGACAAATATATCGGCGCCGTTTACAAGGACGAGCGTTTCATTGTTTATCCTGGCGGCCAAACCTACCGCAACCAAATTAGGCGTTCCGCCGGTATAACATCCTGCAAGCATCCCGGATATTTTTGCAGTTTCGGGCACAGTATCCCCCAATACCAGTGCCGCCGTCACAGCGCTTATTATCGCGCTTATTATAACAAACGTAAAAGATTTAATAGTCTTATTCGTCGTCTTCAGCCATTTTTTGATATCGAGTGAATACAGAATGAATGGGATGGCAACAGGCACCGCTATTTCGGATATTTGCATTGAAATGTTTTCTTTTAAATCAAAACCAAGATTTCCTATTGCTATACCGGCAATATAACTTAACAGGATAGGGCTGACAAGGCCGATAAACTTGTTTTTACGCGATAAATACAATATGACTAACGGAATAAAAACAATAAGCAAAGCCTGAAGCACTTTTGTTTCCCCTTTATTTTATATGCCTGTTATCTGGTAATATCTATTTTATTATATCGGATGGAACGGGCAAATAAAAGTAAAAATTTATATTTACTATTATTTAGACAGGTAGATATCGGAAAATTCAATGTTCATCATATGTATTATTTTTTTGTTATCTACCGTTTCAAGTTCATTTACCACACCGTGCTGTTCAACCGACTCATCCGGCAGCTTAACAAGGAAAGTCGCCCCCTTGTAGAGCGTGCTTGAAGCGGATATGCTTCCGCCCATTCGCTCGACAAACATTTTTACAAGATATAATCCTATTCCCGTTCCCTCGGCCTGTCTTGACAGACTGTTGTCAACCTGGCCGAAGCGTTCGAAAATAAGGCCGATTTTCTCCTTTGGAATTCCAACGCCTTCATCCTTAACTTCAAGGTTAATGTAATCATTTTCTTTATACAGCCGTACCTGAATGCTTTTGCCCTTTGGCGTAAACTTTATCGCATTCGACAGCAGATTCAGAACAATACGCTCGTACTTTTCATCATCAATGAATACAAGCTTTTTATCAAATTCCGACAGGAAAGTAATCTGCAGATTTTTCTGAGCTGCATAAATTTTTACCGAATCCGTTATCAGCTTCGTCAGCGATACAATGTCAACATTCCTTTTATACAGACGGATCTGATCCGCTGTACCCCGCGTAATATCAAGAAGATTGCTGACGAGTCTCAGTTGCCGCAGCGAATTCTGCTTTATCGTATCAATATACCGTTTTGCCTTGCTGCTGAGTTCTTTTCCGCAGAGCAGTTCCATTGCCTGAATAGCGGTTCCTATAACGGTAAGCGGAGTTTTAAATTCATGCGAAATAAGGGTTAGAAATTCATCTTTCAGTCTGATAACGCGTTCCAGATATTCTTTTTTTTCTTTTTCAATTTTCAGTATGTAATTATCATGGTTTACCTGACTTGTCACATCACGTATGCAAACTATAGAGAAAAATATGTTTTTTGAGTTATCGAAAACAGGTCTTCCGCTTATGCTGAAATGATGCGTATTATCGCGCGTTTTAACGGTTACCCTGAACGCTTTATAATGTTCACCCTGCAGTATTTTAAACGCGGGCAGCGAATCGTAAGGTATTTCGTTTCCGTTTTCATCGTAGTATTTTATATCATCGGGGTTTTTATTCACCTTGCTGAAGTCGTTAAACAAGTGCTTTATATAATGCGCTTCCTGGTTCAGCGATATTGCGGCCGAATCGGGGTACAGCACAAAAAGCGCATCGGACATATTTTCAACGACCGTTTCGAATTGCTGGAACTGTTTAAATAACTGATCGCGCTGAAACCTGATTTTTTCCCGGTTCATAACGGTTTCGGTAACATCATGCGTAATTTCCACAAAATATGCCAGTATGCTGTCTTCATAAATTGGCGTCAGCGAAATATTCCAGTAAGACAAACCTTTCTTTAACCCTATATAGCGGTATTCGGGCAGGTAGCAGGACTTTCCCGAGACCAAAACCGTAGCCCATATGTTTTCAAGCACACTTCCCTTCCAACCCGTAATTATTTCGCTGATATGCTTTCCGATGCTTGCCTCCCTTGTATTGTACGGTTCATCAAGACGCTTCAGCCACGACTGGTTCGCGTTCAGCAGCGTCATGTCAGGAACGCTGAAAACAGCCATTCCGAACGGGCTGTTGGAAATCAACTGGTGTATGATGTTAAGATCATGTTTTATGCAGTCGCGCTTTTTAAAAATATAAAGGCGCTGCCTTGAACTGATATGATCGCAAACCTTGATGGAATAGAAAAACATTTCTCCGCTTTTTGAGGAAACCAAATGAAGGGACTGCTTTTTATCCTGCTGTATCTTGTTGCGAACGCCTAATAACATATCAAGAACATCAAGTTCGCTTAAACCGACTATATCGTCTTTGTCATAGCCAAGCTGTGCAAGAAGCAAGTCTCCAACTTGAGTGACAATGCCGTTGTCCACCAGCAGGTATGGCACATTTTCGAGAAGAAAAGAATAAAAATGCTCATTCATACAACCAGGTTCCTCTTACCACAACAAAACGACGGTAGAAATTGCTTACGCTGCCGCAGCAGGCAGCATTTCCGTTTCCGGATTTATATTTAATAATTTCTATAAAATTATATTACGGGTTTCCCTTTGTGATGTTATGAATTACTATATAAAACTTAGATTTACTGCTCAAACACATGTCCTGCCGGGCTGTAAGTGCCAGGCAAATCTTCCGTTTTCAGCCTTAAGTAAATCCATAAGGAAATTATAGTTGAATAGAACTAATGGATCAACCCTTTTTTTTACTTTTTTATTATTTATTTCTGACAATTTCGCCAATGTACGGGGATGTTTATTCATAATAATATAATCATCACGGATGCAGGCAAAAATATATACATGCGGGCAGCATACAGCAAAATATACGGAGATTAGAGGGATAACAGTGCGTGTAAATGACGTTTTGGATTTAATCGGCAGCACCCATATGATTGATCTTAAAAAGGCCACAGGCTGTTCAATCTATGGAAAAGCGGAGTTTCTTAATCCCGGTGGAAGCGTTAAGGACAGGATAGCGAAATATATGATTGAAGAAGCTGAAAGAACCGGAGCCTTAAAAAAGGGAATGAAGATCATTGAGCCGACATCGGGCAATACAGGCATCGGGCTCGCGCTTGTCGGCATACAAAAAGGCTACGAAGTTATTATCGTTATGCCTGAAAACGTGAGTGATGAAAGAAAGCGCATAATACAAGCACTTGGGGCCGAACTTGTTTTGACACCGGCTGAAAAAAACATCGAAGGGGCGCTCCGCGAAGTGGAACAACGCCGTAAAAATGACCCGTCCCTTTTTATCCCGATGCAGTTTGAAAATCCGAATAACCCCAAAATTCATTATTTAACAACGGCACGCGAAATTTGGGACCAGCTTGACGGAAATGTTGATGTATTCGTGTCAGGTATAGGAAGCGGCGGAACAATCGGAGGCGTGGGCAAGTTCTTAAAAGAAAAAAATCCGGATGTAATAATAGCTGCCGCGGAACCAAAGGGCGTCTCTGTATTATTGGGGCAGCAGCCGGGTTCCCATAAAATCCAGGGCATAGGCGACGGTTTTGTACCTCCTGTGCTTGATACGTCGCTTATAGATTGCGTTATTGAAGTAAGCAATGAAGACGCAATACAGACGGCAAAGGACCTCGCGAAAAAACAAGGCTTGCTTGTCGGGATTTCATCCGGGTGCAATGTTTGGGCAAGCATGCGGATGGCCGAAAAGCTCGGCGGGAACAAAAACATCGCTACAATACTGTGCGACAGAGCCGAAAGGTATTTCAGCACCGAACTTATTTGAAATGCACGAAAGCAAAAAGAACCGGCCTTGCCGCATATGCGGGACCGGTACTTTTTCGTTTATAACAAGCCGCTGATGAACATACTTTTCCGATAACGAATGCCTGAATTAAAGCAGACAGGAAAACATACCCGCTAATACACCGGGATCATGCCTGGACTTTCGCCTGTGACACATTTTCCGCCTTCGGCCGTCACAATGAACGTATTTTCTATTCCCACCATTCCGATACCCTTTATCGCTTTTTTAGGTTCAACCGCAAAAACCATTCCCTCCTGCAAAGGCTCCGTAAACCCGTCCGCTATTACGGGCGGTTCATCAATAACGAGGCCTATTCCATGACCGAGGAACTTCACCCTTCTGCTGCCGTATCCCATAAAGTTTTCGAGGAAATCTTCGCTTAAACCGCCCATAACCTTATTATATATTTCCGACGGAATTGCGCCCGGCCTTAACATGGAAGCAACCTCATTCTGGATATCAACGCATTTTTTATGAATCTCAAGTACATGCCCGGGAAGAGGTTTCCCGAACATATATGTCATCGTTTTATCGGTATGATAACCATCAACCCCGCATCCGACATCAATGAATACCAAGTCCCCTTTCCTGAGCTTCCGTTCACGGTTCCCGAACAGCGGCACAGCGGGAGACAAGCCAAGATTGCCGCCCGGCCCGTCGAAATTCGTAGGATAGATTGAACTTTCGCCGAAACATATATTGCCCAGGATCATTTCGGTATCAAACATGCCGAAACGCGACAATCCGTGATGACCCTCTTCAATCATAATCGTGAAAAGACGCGTGCCGAGCTCGGCTTCACTCATACCTTCATACAAAACTTCGGGCAACCGTTCCTCAAGTATCCTTTTATGTATTTTCCCCGATTGTTCTATAAGAGACAGTTCGAATTTGCTTTTAACAGCGCGTACTGAAGCAATCTGCCGGTCGGCAGGCTTTATGTCTTCAAATTTAAAGTACTTTAGGAACCTTTGACACAAAGCGAGCGGGACCACTTCTGTTTCCATGTATACGGTTTCAGGCAGATTCCTGTGTCCGGCAGCCGCATCGCGGAAACTCTGCATAGGTTTAATACGCGGAAACAGCGATTCGTCCATTGCCCTTTCATAGCTTCTTCTTACCCAGTATACGGCCTCGCCGTCGCGTGGGATTATAAGCATTCCGTCCTGCATTGTCCCGGTAAAGTAATACTGGTTTACTTTGCTGAATATGACCGCAATCCGCCATTCGGGGTTTGTTTCATCCATTTTCGCTCTGAAACGCTCCATACGTGTTTTCAATTCTTCATATGGCACTTTATTAATCATGGCTATTCTCCGTTTTTGTTTGTATCTGCAAAGAATGCTGCTCTGCTCCCTTACAGACCGATTTTCATATGTCAGCCAGCAGCAGCGCAAAAGCTGCTTTTTATGCATAGAGATAGGATACCATAATTTCTCATTATTATCAAACACGGACAAAATGCCGACTCATTGATTTATCGCTTAATTTCAGGCTATTATAACGATAGCGGCGGGTTATTCGATGCATACCGTTTTATTTTACAGTAATAAAAAGAACACTTGTCCAACAAATTCCTAACTGCTAAAATATAATAAAGAAAAAGCCAGATTGATACTCATGCCGCTTTACCAAGCTCCGGACCTGATTTCGCACCATCATCAGTCACTTCCCGGTCATGCTGATAATTGAGGCCCCATAGTAAACATCTCAGTTTACCACGAAGGTTAAAACAAAAAAGCCGGAAGACACTGAATAGTTTATGTAATTTCCAGGGATGAAACGGAAACAAAAAAATAGTTAATTATTGCCGATAAGACGTAAAAGTCTTACTAATAAATATAGTTAAAGAGAGGCGGTAATTTTATGAAATGTGTAAATCATCCGGAAGTTGACGCAAACGGCACCTGTGTCTACTGCGGGAAATTTTTTTGTCAGGATTGCCTGGTGGAAGCCAACGGCAGAATGTACTGCAAGGCTGATATCGGAAATGTTTTGAGGGAAGCAAAGGAGGAAGCCGCGGCGGCAAAGACGGCATCTCCCGTAATTAATGTCAGCAATGTGAACACCAATGTAAATACCAATGTGAACGCACAAAACGCAGCGGCTTATCCTTACAAAAAGAAATGGACTGCTTTTATTCTTTGCTTCTTTTTTGGCGCATTTGGGGTACATAGATTTTACGTGGGGAAAATAGGAACCGGTATCATATGGCTGCTAACCGGCGGATTAGTCGGTATAGGCTGGCTGCTTGATTTGATATTTATCCTTGTAGGTTCATTCAGGGATAAAGCCGGTTATCCGCTGAAATAATGAAATCTGTCAGCATATTATAACAAGGATACAGGGGCTCCTGTATCCTTGTTGACGTAATTTTTTTCGCTGGCTCTCAGGAAAGTCCGACCCTTATAACGCTGAAGGAATATTTCGGTGCGTTATACTCAAATTCCGGCGATACATTGTCAATAACAAACTGTTTCGGCGAAACTTTGGTCTTGTTTTCAAAGCTGTTAGTGTCGTTTTTGTCATCAGACGTCAGGATCCAACCCCTGGCAGTATTTTTGACATCCTGATCAATGTTTATTTTCACTGTTTCATCCATACCGGAAAGGTTTATTATTTTTATAATTACCTCGTTTGTTTTTTCGTCAACGGTTGCGACCGATGTTACAGCCGGGAAAGGTTCAACGGTATATGTGTTTACCATCTTCCCGTTCAGGTAGCATTCTATCCTGTTATCCCTTGCAATAATCTTCATGTTATTAAAAGCGTTGTTATTAATATTCACTTTTACCTTCGGCGTTGTAAACTGAACTTTTAAACGTTTAAAACCTTCTATATAACTTTCACCGTTTTTAATTACCCAGTTATATCCCGAAATTCTTTTGGGTGCCCAATAAGGCTGATAAACATCCCCTACCGATTCGAGGCGTTCATTCCACACACCCATTTTAACGGTTATATCTCCTCCGGTAAACTTCACATCGGCCGACAATGTGTAATTCTCCGCATTCTCTTCACCGAACAGGCACCACGCATCATCCGTTACTGCGGTATATTCCCCGTCTTTCACTATAAATTCCCCTGTTATGTTAGCGGTAATACTGTCCTGCTTTTTATTATCAATAGTTACATTGCGGAATACGGTTCCGGGTTTTTCCGAGTACAGTCCCGCCCTGCCGAACTTCCTTTCGGCAATGGTATGTGTCTTAACCTCACATTCAACTACGTAATCCCCCCGGTTTTGTCCCATCATCTGAAGCATATAATAACTTGGAATGCCGTAACTTTCATGATTATTGAATATAATTAAATTCGGGTACCAGGATGTATAATTTGAATTCATAAACAAAGGCGCATAACACGACATTGTTACAATATCCTGGTTCTTCTCAAGACCTGCAAGGAATACCGCTTCACCAAGGGCGGAGTAAAGGGAGGCATTCACCCTGTTGTTCGTAACCGCGTATTCTCCGACGAAGATTTTGGGGCCGTTCCTGTCATAGCTGTCGTATCTGTTGTGATTCAATGCAAAAAACTCCGTGTCGTTGTAAAAATGTTCGTCAACCATTTCCGTGGGCAGCCCATCCAGTTCGGTATGCGTATTCGAAATGAAAATGATATCCGGGTATCTTTCTTTCAATGCATTATAAAACTCGAGGTATCTTTTATTGTACTGCTCGCCGTAGTTCTCATTGCCAATTTCTATATATTTAAGTTTGAAAGGCTCCGGATGTCCATTTTTCGCACGGATACTTCCCCAATAGGTGTCTTCGGGCGCAGTGGCATATTCGATCGCATTAATTGCGTCCTGCAGAAATTCCTTTGCAAGTTCATCATCAAAATAATCAGGGTTTCTGTGCTGGCAGGTCATACCGCAGTTTATCACATACATCGGCTCGAGATTTATGTCTTCGCAAAGCTGTAAATACTCGTGGAAGCCCAATCCGTTTGTTGTACGGTAAAACCACAGCAGCCAGTGACTCGGCCTCTCCCAGACAGGTCCTATCGTATTTTCAAATCTTAACGCCGTTTCCTTTGTCAGGCCTTCAACGATGCATCCTCCCGGGAAACGCAAAAAGCTTGCGTTCATGCCGGCCAAAAGTTCAACAATATCCTTTCTTAGGCCGTTGATACGTCTGTTGTAGGTTTCAACAGGCATAAGCGAAGTAAAACCGATTTTAACGGTTCCCTTCTGCTTTGAAGTAATATGAAATGTGGCTTCTGTGTCCGTATCGTTCGCGGTCAGCACACAGTCAAATCTTTCAAACCCGCCCGGATTGATTTCAAATGTATGAGAAGCATACACCTTTTTCCCGCACCTGCTTCTTAGGGAAACTTCCACGGTTTGTGCTCCTTCCATTGCTTTTGCAAACATGAAGAAGTTATACTCCGCTCCGTTCTGAACATATATTCCCGAATACCCTACGTTGTATATGCTGTTTTCGGTATTTTCCCTTTTAAAAGCTGCCACCAGGCTGCAGCGCCTGTTTTTATTCAGTGTATCGCTTTTATCCAGGGCAATTTCGATATCTTTGTTTTCTCCGGATACATACCAGCCGGGAATCGGAGTCTGAGCCACCTTTTCATACCAACTGTCCAAACCTTCACCATTATTGAATGCACATTTATATCCTGTCGGGGTTATAAAGTACCTGCCGCCGTCCACAATTTCGCATCCATCCGGTACAATTGAATCCTCAAAGGAACGGTTCCTAATCATCTCGGGGTATAAACCGCCGTCGCCGACACGATTAATATCCTCGAAGAATATTCCGTACAAATCCTTGCTTGTTTTAAATCTTCTGTTTTTTGTTCCGATGAAAATTTGACTCATTTAAAATGCCCTCCTGCTTATATCTATCGTATTATTATAATAACCACATAATTATAGAGTGTTTTTATGCATTATTGCAATTTGAAACACTCCTGATCAGGTTTTGCTTCTCTGCTGCTGTTAAGAGCAATGGGGATACTGTGCAATAAAAGGAGGCATGACGATACATTATTGCACAATATCCCCTTACCAGGGCATCCGAATGAACGAGCACTCAGGTGTTATCCTCAGCCCTTTATTCCCCCCGCAGATAAACCGGTAATAAATGATCTCTGGTTGAAAAGGAATACTATTACAATCGGAATAATAGCCAGGACAGCACCGGCTATCAGCATATCATAATTGTTTCCGTACGGAGTCATTAATGATGACAAGCCTATCGGCAATGTAAAGTTTTGATTCGTCCGCAGAACGATCAATGGCCAGACAAAACTGTTCCAGCTTTGCATTGCTAAAAGAATTGTCATCGCTCCAAACGCCGGTTTCATTAATGGCACCATTATTCTGAAATACAGCCCGAACTCGGTGCAGCCGTCAATTCTGCCGGCGGACAAAAAATCCTTTTCCAGCCCGCTTGCATACTGTCTGAAAAAGAATATTGCCAATGGTGAAACCATAAAGGGTAAAATTACTCCCCTGTACGTGTTAATAATCTTCAACCGTACTGTAAGACGGTACAGAGGGAGCATCAGAATTTCCAAAGGAATCATCATAACGAACAGTACCAGTATGAATACGAAATTCTTACCTTTAAAGTTATATACCCCCAACGCATATCCTACCATCGATGAGAAAAACAAAGAAAAAACGGTAAACAGGAAGGTTATAAGGATACTGTTCTTGTACCAGTGCAAATATATTTTCCCATCCCCAAACAGAATATATTTATAATTATCGAGGCTCATCAGTTCCGGCCTTATTACAAGGTCCATTCCATATCTGAATAAATCCTTGGAATTCCTGAAAGACCCCAGAATCAGATAGTATAAAGGCAGCAGCATCACGAAACTGACAATAATGAAAAACAGAAATATTATCCATATACTCCATTTGTTCGCGGACTTTTTGTGCATATCAGTTACTCCTCTTTCTTAAAGATTCCGAAGAATTTCAACTGGATCAAGTTGATCGATAGAACAATTGCAAGCAGAACAATGCCTATAGCGGAACCAAATCCCATATCGTTTCTTTGGAAAGCCTGCTGATAGATATATCTTACAATTGTCAGGCCTATATTCCCCGGCATCCCTTCATTCCAAAACACGTAACTTTCTCCGAACATCCTGTATCCATCGAAAATTATTATTGTTAATGCATAAATTACAATAGGTTTTAAAAGAGGCAGTGTTATCCTGGTAAATTTCGAAATCGAGTTTGCGCCGTCTATATCTGCGGACTCATACAATTCGTCCGGTATGGCCTGCAGCCCCGAGATAAAATATACCATATAGATACCGGCCATTTTCCATGTAGCCAATGACACCATTAAAAACATGCCCGTAGTATGGCTGAATGCCCACCTTTGGGCTGGAAGACCCAGCTTCACCAGAATAGAATTCATAAAAGCCGCTTCACTCTCACCAAACAGCAATCTGAAAGCGACGCCCGCCACGATTATGGATGTCAGGGCAGGAATAAATATAACCGACTTAAAAAAATTTCTTCCCTTCAGATACTTTATATTCAGCAATGTGGCAAATACTATTGACAGAGGAATCAAAACTATTATCAAAAAAATCGTATACAGTGTATTAGTCCTTATGGCATCATAAAAATTCTGATTGAATAACCTTTGATAATTAGAAAGCCCTATAAATCTCATATTCCCCATCCCATAAACTTCATGAAAGCTCATATAAATAGTGTTTATCGTGGGATAGAGGAAAAAAATTAAAAACGACAACAGAAAAGGCAAAACAAATATATAGGGTGCCACTGTTTGAGAATACAAAAAACTTTTTATTTTCAGGCTGCCTTTTGGCAAAATAACCTTGCCCCTTTTTGAACCAGCCGACTTGTTTTTCAATTGTCTTCACCCTTACTTCCCAAACTTCCCTGCAGCAAAATTATTATTACAACCGGCTGACTGCAGGCAATCAACCGGTTGTAAAACGTAACGAAATACTATTTTTTCGCGAGACTTCTCAGCTCTTCAGCACCGGCTTTCAAAGCCTCCTCAGGTGTCATGCTCCGTTCATGAAGCGCTCTGAACATCACGTTTTGCTTTACAACGTCCTGTGCAGCGGCGCTCAAATCATGTATGTTCGGGGATCTGATTTCATCTTTCATCTGCAGCATAACGTTAAAGATTTTTTCGTTTCCGAAGTACGGATGCGGTTCCTGCAGTTCAGGAGCATCCCAAACATCCCATCTCGGAGGATCGAATTTCAGCATTTCCCATATTCTTATGTTTGCTTCTTTGGTTAACTTCGCATGCGCAAGGAAATCTATTGCCAGGTCAAGATGTTTGCTCTGCAGTGTCACGGCTGTTCCTGTACCGCCTATGCCTGCTGAACGTGTATTTCCTTCTTCCCAGACAGGCATCGGACGAATAACTATCTTGCCTTCCAGGTCGGGCATATATGCCAGGAACCTGCTCATATACCACATAGGCATGACAATCGACGCAGCGCCGCCTGAATTCATGAACGGGAAGAATTCTTCGGCCCATGATTTTCCGCCGGGCATAGCCACCGCAATCTCGTGCACATACATCATTTCATACATTTTGTTTAATGTATCGATGTTTATTTCATTATCTAAGATTACATTGCCGTTTTCGTCCAGGTAATCGGAGCCTCTTTGAATGATAAACGGCCAGAAAGGTCTTTGATCGGATACTTCAAAAGCTATCATGGGTTTTCCTGTGGCTGCTTTAACCTTTTTACCCGCTTCGATAAAGTCGTCCCATGTTACTATATCGTCGGGGTTAACTCCTGCCTGATTCAGTATATCCATGTTGTAATACGTAACCGTAGCGCCGACATGAGTAGGCAGACCGTATACCTTTCCGTTTTTGCTGTATATGTCGAACCTGGATTGTACAAAGTATTGTCTTACGGGGTCTACCACTCTGTTAAGTTCTGCAAGCTGGATGTCTCCCATGAGGAAGTTTGCAAAGTAATTTATGTTGATATCAGCGATGTCAGGCGCCCCAACACCGGACTGGATAGCAATCAGAAGTTTGTTATGCATTTCGGCATTGGGGTAGGATTCGATAACCAGTTCAATCGGCTTGTCCGGGTTCGCTTCGTTCCAGGATTTAAGCGCATCTTTATAAAACGCTACGTGCAGTTCTTCAAATACCCAGAAATTCAACGGTGTAGGTTCTGCCGCTTTAGGTTGTTCCTTATCTGTTCCCGGAGTCTGAGCAGGAGTGTTAGTGCCGGTACAAGCTGTCAGGAACATAGATGCCAGCATTACAACCGCCAGCAACAATGCTAACCTTTTTTTCATTCATACCATTCCTTTCCTTTTTTAGTCAATTTTACTTTAACATTAACAAGACTAATCAATGATATTGTTTTACTGTCGAGGCAATGTTGCTATTTGGAGGAAATAAGTTCAGCAGGCATTTTGCATATAAGAAAACTTTTGCAAAATGCAGCCTGGGATGTATTATCTATAAGCAAAGCCCCCCTGATTAAGTAAAAACGCAGCGTAAAAACATTTCCATATGCATTTTGCAAAAAACCGGCCAGCCGATCTGTGCTATGAGTTCGCCTGAAAAGCAGGATTTCCAATTCAGTTTTCCGTGCAAATTTTACTTAACGGTGAATATATGAAAGCTTTCAGAATGCACGGAAATCGGGGTAAAGAATACAAGCGCTCCTTATTCAGCGACTCATAGACATCTTTTGCAAAATGAACTCTCGTTTCCGCTGTTGCATAATACCTCCAGCGGTCCGAACAGTAATATGTTTATTTATTAATTTGGCATTTTTTCATTGATTAGTCTTGCTAATAGAATTATACATTACAAATTTTAAATTTCTGATTTTACATTTTTACGATTTATTATATTATTTTATGGTTGCACTGCTTTGTTTTAGTTTCCTGCGGACCTGTTTATATCTTTCCTGTATTTTTCCGGGGTGACGCCGACTATATTTTTAAACACCCTGAAAAAGTAATGATAATTATTAAACCCCACTTCATAAGCTATGTCCTTCAGGCTGATCATACCGTTCTCCAATAAAGTCTTCGCATTTTGTATCCTAATCATATTAAGGAACTCCACAAATCCTTTTCCATAATCCTCTTTGAATATTTTACTCAGGTAAGAACTGCTGACACCTATATGCTCGGCAGCATCGCTTAAAGAAATGTCTTTTTTATAATTTTTGTTAACGAATTCTATTACCTTTTTGGTATATTCGCTGTAATTGTTGTCAATCCCGTAAGCATTCATTAAGCTGATCAGCTTCTTATAAATGCCTGTAAGCCATTCCTTTATATCCATTATGTTGTCATATTTTTTTATCTTGTCGTATGGGTTTTCGTCATTCAAATATATGTCTGATGTCTTTAAACCATATAATTTTGCAGTCTTATTCACAATACTTATCAGTTCAACGCAAATCATTTGTACTGATTTATGGTTTGCTTTTTGTTTAACCAAATTATCGAATATTTTGGATAAGTAACCGGATATCTGCTCATAATTACGCGATTGAAGATATACATTAATATTCTTTTCATCCTCTATCGTCAATGTAATAAATACGTTTTTTATTTCCCCTACCGAGTCAACTGTAAATATCTTGTCTTTACCTCTGTAAAACTTATCCTGCAGCACTTTTTCAGCTTCTTTATAATACCTGTCGAATTCCATTATGCTGGGACATAACCTGCTTATACTGAAACAGGCTGTCAGGTTCAGAAAATTCTTTATGCCCTTTCTTATTTTATTAATAATTTCTATCAATCGGGTGTAGGTGTTATAGTAACCCAATGACGTGTCAACGGAAAAAACAAGCAAAAACCTTGCATCCCCCAAATAAAACCTTTCCGCTTTCCCCCACTCCATCAATAATATTTCATTAGTTATGTCGAGGATGGTCTTAATAAAACTGTCAAGCTCTTCGGATGAATGTATCTCCTCCAAAAAGGAGTAGTTGTCAATTTCCATAATAATCATTATATTGTTCTTTAGTTCCAGGTTCAGCTTAAGACCAGACGCTTCATGAGATATTGAATTGATGTCGCTGAAACCTCCGGTTATCAGTCTTCTGATAAAATTCCTCTTTAACATCTGCCTTCCGGTTAATAACTGGTGCTGTATATGTTCTTCCTTGCTTTTTTCCTCAAGTTCATGAGTATCTTCAACAGCCGATTTCAGTGTGTTTAGCAAAACAGTTTCATTAAGCCTGTCTTTCAGCAAATAATCTTTCGCACCCTTTATCATGCTGTGTCTGACGTAATCAAAATCATCGTAACCGCTTAAGGCTATTATTTTTACATGCGGAAAATTGGCCCTTATATAGTCAATCAACGCTATGCCGTTCAAAATCGGCATATTTATATCGGTAATTATTATATCGGGAGTGTCTTTCTTTATCATATCTATCGCAGTATAGCCATCGGACGCTTCACCTAACAGCTTAAAACCGTTTTTCTCCCAGTTCATAATATTCTTAAGATCATTACGGGCGTAAGCATCATCGTCTACTATTAAAACCTTCAGCATAATTCTTCATCACCCTTGATAATTGGTATTGTTATTTCAACATTTGTAAAGACACCTAATTCGCTTTCTATGTTAATGCCGTAACTGTCACCAAACAGCATCTTAATCCGCTCTTCGACATTCTTGATACCTATGCCGCTTAAGCGTGATTTGCTGGTGTCTTCATTCATAATCATAGCTATCTTTTCAGGCGGTATGCCGACTCCGTTATCCATAACGGATATTTTAACACTGTTTCCTTCACTGTAACCTTTTATAACAATTATTCTATCGGTTTTCAACAGCCCGATGCCGTGAATAATTGCATTTTCCACAATGGGTTGACACAGGAACCGCGGGATTTTATAATGCAGGATTTCCTCATCAATTTCAAAATGTACATCAAAGCTGTTATAGTATTTAAACTCCTGTATTTTTAAATAGGATTTGATATACTCTATCTCTTCGTAAATGTATATCAGTTCATCCCCTTTTACCATGCATACGCGCAGAAGCTGTATCAATGAAGCGATAATGTCGGCAATGTTGTCAGCTTTTTGCTTAACTGCCATACTTCTTATCGTGTTAAGGGTGTTTGTTAAAAAATGAGGATTTATCTGTGCCTGGAGGGCTTTAAATTCTGCTTTTCTTTTTTGAATTTCTTTATTTTTTACTTCTTCTATCAAATTCTTAAGTTCAACAAGCATTGCATTATAATTTTTCGCTACCTCCGCCACTTCATCATTGTTATTGTCCAATACCGTTGAATCCAGGTTACCGTTTTTAACATTATTCATTGAAAAGATTAACTTGGATAACGGAACGGAAATGCTTTTCGATATTATTAAACTAAATATCATAGCCAGGAAAAAGCATATAATCCCCAGGAAAAATGTATATAATCCAAGGGTTCTGGATTCATAATTAAGATACGAATATGGTACGGTGCTTACCACATACCAGTCTGCATGGTCAATAGGGTAAGTCACAACCATATACTGTTCCCCGGCAAGTTTCAGATCAAAAACTTCCCCGCCTTTTTTGCCGCTTTGCGTTACCTTCCGTATTAATTCTTCGTCATGGTAGGGTTTTGCAAATGTTATTTCCGGATTTATGCTCGACATTACAATACCGTTGGAATTCATAACAAATATATCTGCCTCGGTACCCATGTCCATATGTTTGTAAACATTTTCAAATAGCCTTGTCCTGATGTTTATAATAAGCAAAGAGTCTTTATCCCTGTTAACTCCCCTTATGGCCCTGGTTAAGAAAATTCCTTGCTCTTCCCTTGTTCCTGAAATATATAAACTAGCGGTTTCATTTTCCGTTACCGCTGTCCAAACAGGACTTCCCTTATGCGGAATACTTTCACTGAACAGGTATTCAACGTATTCAGGTTTTATTTTCAGCCTGTTGTTTATATCTCCATATACCAGGATTTCATTGCGGTCACTGCTGATAATCAGGACATCCGAAACAAAATTAAAATATGAAAAGTTCCTGATATAATTGCTGTACATTTCATTATAAAGCTGGAGTTTTTCCCACTCGGTCATGTTCCCATAATTTGAGAGGGCATACTGAACCAGTTCCGAAAATTCAATAGATATGCTGTCATTAACCAAACGGGCCAACTGGTCATCTATGTTTTTCCCCACCTGGTTAATCATCTGAAGTGAGTACGAACTGATTTTCGACCTGATTGCACTGCTTGATCTTTCATATGCAAAATAGCCTGTAATAAATAATGGAAAAGATGACAGTATAATAAAAGATGCCATAAGCCTGGTCTGTATTTTCGTATTTCTTATACTTTTCCATATTCTTAACAATATCCCATGCTTAACCCTCGTATTTTTCTTTGCATCTCCGGATACTTTGAATTTTTGTAAGACATTATACAACAAGTTTCCCACAATACTATGACCCCCCATTCATAGTTATTGTCCGCAAAATCCGGTTGTTGACACTCTCACCCTCTTATGCCCGCGCAACCGTATTTATTAATCAGTTCCTGTTCCGGCAGGTGCCTGAAACAGGACGCAGAGGTAAATATAAAATACCCGAATATATAAATATTATACAGGAGTAACTGGTGTTGAACGTTCCGGCAGCAGAAGCCAACAGAATGGAAATTAAAAAAAATATCGTTAATTTAGCTTTTATCCCGCCGTTAATTAAAATCATAAGCTTTGAATGAAATAAAAAATATCGCAAAAAAGCGGCTGTGTAAAAATTACAATTATGGTGGAGGCGACGAGAGTCGAACTCGTGTCCGAAATCGTATCCACAGGAACTTCTCCGGGTGCAGTTCATGTTTTGTAATTCCCTCGTTATAACGCCCATGAACAGGCTTTATAACTCGGTAGCTTCATAAATCCCACCGGGCTCAAAGCTTTGCCCGGCTGGTTCCCTGACTTATGACGCCGGCTACCCGAGGCTCAGGAACCCCGGACCGACGGGCTGCGTTATTATTTACGCAGCAGCTAATTCGAAACTATTTTCGTTAGCGTTTATTTTTAACTCTCGTTTTTTAAAGAGGCCAACGAGAATCCTCTACCCGCTATTCCAGCTTCAACAATCCCGTCGAAACCATTACGCCCCCATATTTAATTACATATTTATTATACCATATCTATCACGGTTATGCCATTGACAAAAATGTATATTCAACTGCACAATAACAATCACTGACGGTTGTAATCTTTTATTTTTCTGTCCATTTCCCGTTTTGCAGCACGTTCCGCAATATCCCGGCGTTTATCATACAATTTCTTGCCTCTTGCCACAGCAAGCTCTACTTTTACTTTCCCGTTTTTAAAATATACCTGAAGGGGAACAAGTGTTAACCCTTTCTGCTGCGTATACCCTATCAGCTTATTGATTTCATATTTATGCAGAAGGAGCTTTCTGTCTCTCATTGGGTCCCTGTTGAATATATTTCCCTTCTCGTACGGGCTTATGTGCATTCCGCTGATGAAAACCTCGGAATCCTTTATATACGCATAGCTGTCCCTCAGGTTTACTTTTCCCAGACGCACTGATTTCACCTCGGTTCCGGCCAATACAATACCGGCCTCGAAAGTCTGTTCAATAAAGTAATCGTGTCTTGCCTTTTTGTTTTGTGCAACCGGTTTTATCGTTTCCTTCGCCATAACAGCTTCATTCCATTCAAATTAACAGTATAGACGGTTATCGCATTTTTTCACGCAGAAAATTATCACAACTTACCGCACCATTCGCTAAAGAGTTTTATTGCGTCTAATCTGTTAAAACGGTTCTTTTCTATAAACATGCCGGAATCATATTATATACCGAACTATGCAAAATATCAACAGCGGTTTCTTTTATCCGGTATAAGCATAAAACAATCAAATGCATAACACAGGTTTTTTCTTAACATAAAAATGATAATCGCATTTTAATTTGACGCGCAGGGGAGTATAAAGTAATATTGTAATGGAAGATGTCTTTATTTTTAATTTGTTTTCGGCAAAAAGGACATATTTATGGAAAAGAATGAAATCTTGAGAAAAATTGAAGAAAACCCTGTAATAGCCGCTATCAGGAACGAGGAAGACCTGGAGGATGCAATTAACGCGCCGGTATCCACCGTTTTTCTTCTGCATGCCGATATATTTAACATTTATCCCGCTGTTGACAAAGTTAAAAAGAGCGGTAAAAACGTATTTATACACATGGATATGCTAGAAGGAATAGGCAAGGATAACAGGGCGATTGATTACATCCACGAGCAAATAAAACCCCACGGCATAATAAGCACAAAAAACAACCATATAAAATACGCTATGGGAAAAGGTATGTTTGCAATCCAGAGAGTATTTCTGATTGACAGTCAATCCTACGAGAATTCCGTTAAGTCCATTCTGGCGGTCCAGCCTGATATGGTAGAGGTACTGCCCGGAATCATGCCCGGCATTATACAGCGTATCAGTGCACAGATTCCAATGCCCGTTATAGCAGGCGGTTTTGTCGAAACAAAAGATGATGTAATAAAAGTACTCGGTTCAGGCGCCCTTGCCATTTCCACAGGAAAAAAAGAATTATGGAGTTTATGAATTATCCCGGTTACTATAATCGTCTTTCAGAATTGCATACATATCACAATCGACAAATTCTCCCCGTGTGTTTGCGCGGTACTGCCTCAGCCTTCCTTCATATTTCATGCCCGACTTCAGCATAACCCTGCCGGAAGCCCGGTTTTCAGCATGATGGAAAGCCTGTACCCTGTTAAATCCGATTTTTGTAAAACAGAAATCTATTACTGCTTTTAAAGCTTCGGTCATAATCCCGTTATTCCAATAATTCCTGGACAGGCAATAACCTATTTCGCACCACTTATGTAAATTGGAAAAATCAACCAATGATATAGAACCTATAACTTGCATGTTATCTTTACAAACTATTGCCCAATTATAACAATCAAGCCGTTCATAAGATCTTACCCAATCATTAAGAATGCTTTTCGTAACATCAATACTCTCATGCGGCTTCCACTGCAGATATTTAGTAACCAGGGCGTCATTCGCCCAATTATCGAATACATTTTGGGCATCATCCATCGTAAACTTTCTTAAAATCAATCTTTTTGTTTCAATATTCAGGGTTCCGACATGATTAATCATAAAACAGACCTCGTATTCTAATTCTTTTCACATACAAAAATAGTTGTTTTATCCCACTGTTTCTTTATTTGAACATTTATAAAACCAGCCTGTCTTAACAGGTTTACCTGTGTCTCTACAGCAAACGGGATATCGATATGATATATCCCGTCAGTTATGCCGCCGGCTTTTCGTATATGTTCGCTCTCTTCGATAAAACGGTTTTCCTCATCTGTTGTTTTTACCGTATAATCGCCCTCAATATATATGCCATCCTTTTTAAGCGAGCAATATATTTTTCTGTACAGGGACAGTTTCAGTTCCTTGCCGAAATGATGAAGCGAGTATGTTGACAAAACTACGTCATAAATACTTTTTCCATAATCAATATCGAAATAGGATTTACATATAAGCTTTAATTGGCTCATTTTGTCTTCATATTTTGATTTGAGTATATCCAGCATTTTACTTGACAAATCAACGCCGGTTACTTCGGCGAAAGGATAAATCCTGAATATTCTTTCAAGTTCCAGGCCTGTCCCGCAGCCTAAGTCCAAAAGTTTGATATTCGTTCTGTTTTTTGGTATGCAATCGGCAATTTCGTCATAAAACACATTCAAATCAAGCTCGTTAATCATATGATCATCGTATATATCGGCGCGATTGTCAAAGAAATCGCTCATTGTTTCTATCTTTCTATCCTGATTCATCGTTTTTCGCTCCGTTATAAATCGTATAGTTTCGACTCATCTTCAACAAAAACCCGAAGGCAGGTCCATAAACCTTTCCTGCCTTATCAATATTCATACCGCTTTTCACATTCAATATAAACCACCGGTATGCTTAATTTCAGTTCCCCGTTCTTTACCGCATATTCATTTAATTCGTTTTCAAGGTTGTTGAATACCGATTCCAGGTTTTGGGCCGTTATTAAACTTTTCCATTCAGCTATGAATGCCAGCTTGATGAAATAATGGTTTAAAAACGAACTGCCGTCCAGGAACCTCATTGAATATGTACTTTCACAGGTATTGATATTATCAAACCCGGTCTTTTTTAATAATCCTGTTATCTCCGTTAATGATTTCCTTGATTGGGAAATATGCGATCTTAACCTGTTTGTTTCATCATGTAAATTCAACTTAAGTAGCACCGTTTCAAAGATTTCATAAAACTCATTCATTGTTCCGGGCGGATTTGTAGTAAAAGCAAGCCGGCCGCCCGGTTTGGTTACTCTATATAACTCATTCAGCACTTTTTCAAAATCGATAAAATTATTTATCCCAAGATTTGAAACAACCAGATCAAAATAATCATTTTCGAACGGCATGTCTGCGGCATCACCGTGAACGACCGAAACATTTTTCAAACCATAAGTTTCAATTTTTCTCTTTATTCTTTTTACCGCTCTCTCCCAGCAATCAATTCCGTAAAACCGGCATGACGATCCAAATCGCTGTGATAATTCCAGCAATGGGAATCCCGTGCCGCAGCCCACATCCAGCGCAATAATATTCGGACGGAACCTGATTTTTTCCAGCAATAAAAGTCCGAACGGAGAGGACCATAACGGCAGTTCGTCATATGCCGAAACCAGGTTTTCATCATTATAATCAAACTCCTGTTCAAGATAATGCTGCAACCCAAATACCTCGTTCACGTTTTGATTTTTTTTATACATAATTTCATACCGATGCCGTAGTTTTCATTCGACCTTTCGATAAAACCAAATTTTTTATAAAACGTTTCCATTCCTTTAATGCCATAAGATTAATTTAAACCGCCCGTTCCAAAAAACAAACATTAAACGGCAGGTGGGAAAATTTCTTTATTCCGGTTACTGAAAAACCGTTTCTTATATACCAGTCCTTCAATACTTTATTCTCATTTATAATTCCAATTGAGATCTTCTTTCCTCCCGCTTTTTTTACGGTTTCCACAACAAAATCAATCAACCGCGCACCGTATCCTTTATGCCGGTATTCGGGCAATACGGCCAGCTTCTCCATGTAATACAAATCCTCGCTTGACTTTTCAATTGCCACAAAACCTATGATGTTATTGTCAATATACGCGCCGTACATCTCAATGCCTTGCTGTTTTATGGCCTGCAAAGTTTCCATCTCTATAAACGCGGGATTTGTCGGAGCATTCTCTTTGGTTAAATTAAATTCATTAGCTACCGTGATAAACGAATCCCTTATTACCCTCACGCAGTCCTGATCAATTTTTTCTATTTTTTTAATCTCAAACATAACCTGTCACCACCTGTTCCAATTACTCATTTATGCTGATAACATAACTTATTACATTATAAGATATCAATTTAATTGCTTATCTTAAAATTCTTTCTTGATGAATCTTTCCTTAAGCATATTAACGACCGGAATAACGGGAGGACTTATATACTCAGTATATATTCACCGATTTCCTGTTAAAATACCGATATCCTGAAACACATATCGGAATAAAGTACAAAAACCACGTTTTAGATAACCACGCAAAACAATATGATCTACGATGCGTTTCATATATTTACTATTTATGGTATTGCTAAACTTGCAAATAGTCAAGCGGATTCTTAATTCTTATATTGAACTTATCCATACACAGGTATAATTCGTGAAAGCTTTGCAGCGCTGAAACCGTTGACAAGGCGTAGTAATGTTTGTATACTGGTTTTAAAGATAAATATTGCATTCATACTTGAGATATGGAGTAAGGTGTGAAAATGCTGTTTCGTGAACAAAAACGGTTTTTGTGCTTTACTCTTTTTTGTTTAAATATAAAGGCGTCCGGCCGTTCATAATCAGTATGGAGTGTGGAGTTTTCTATGAGTAAGTATATCATTGCTTTGGATCAGGGTACAACGTCGAGCCGCGCGATAATTTTCGATGAAAAGCAGAACATCGTTTCAATTGCGCAAAAGGAGCTTAACCAGATATATCCCAAACCGGGCTGGGTCGAGCACAACCCGATGGAGATATACTCCTCGCAGTATTCTGTCATGACCGAAGTGCTGGCACAAAGCGGTCTGTCCGCCCGGGATATCGCCGCGATAGGAATTACAAACCAGCGCGAGACGACAATCGTATGGAACAAGGATACAGGCCAGCCGATATGCAATGCAATCGTGTGGCAGTGCCGACGGACAGCGCCTATCTGTGAAGACCTGAAGGCTAACGGATACTCGGAAATGATTAAGGACAAAACAGGTTTATTGATAGACGCATACTTTTCAGGAACAAAGCTGAAATGGATTCTTGACAATGTCGAGGGAGCGCGGGAAATGGCCAGGCAGGGCAAGCTGCTGTTCGGCACTGTCGACAGTTGGCTTATATGGAAGTTGACGGACGGCAAGGTTCATGTTACCGATTATACTAACGCGAGCCGTACTATGCTGTATAACATAAAAGACCTCTGCTGGGATTCGGAGATATGTGCGATGCTCGACATTCCGGAGAATATTCTGCCTGAAGTTGTAAGTAGCAGCAGGATTTACGGTTATGTTGAAATCGGCGGCGCCCGGATTCCTATAGCGGGCTGCGCCGGTGACCAGCAGGCCGCGCTCTTCGGCCAGACATGCTTTAATGCCGGAGAGGCCAAAAACACTTACGGCACGGGATGTTTTCTGCTGATGAACACCGGTGAAGAACTCTGCAGAAGCGGACATGGCCTTTTGACGACGATTGCGGCAACCACCGGCGACAAAGTAAATTACGCGATAGAAGGCAGCGTTTTCATAGGAGGCGCCGTCATTCAATGGGTACGGGACGAACTGCGTCTGATACAGAATTCGGAAGATTCCGAATACTTCGCAAACAAAATAGAATCGAATGAAGGCGTTTACATCGTGCCCGCGTTTACAGGGTTGGGAGCACCGCACTGGAATATGTACGCCCGCGGCACAATACTCGGTTTATCAAGGAACTCAAACAGGTCGCATATAATCCGTGCGGCTCTGGAATCAATAGCGTACCAGTCCAAAGACGTAATCGACGCAATGGAACAGGATACGGGCATTAAACTGCGCGAGCTGAAGGTGGATGGCGGCGCAAGCGCGAACAATTTCTTAATGCAGTTCCAGTCGGATATATGCGGTATCGAGATAAGCCGCCCTGTAGTAAGGGAAACCACCGCTTTAGGAGCCGCATTCCTTGCCGGCCTTGCGACCGGTGTCTGGCAGAGCGTAGACGAGATACGCAGTTCATGGGTACTGGATCGCAAGTTCACTCCGATGATGCCTGATGAGAAGCGTAAACTCTATATTGACGGCTGGAACAAGGCGGTGGAATGCGCTAAAATCTGGGCTGCGCGATAAGTGTTTTTATTTTAAATTGTCTGTTGATATTATAAAATAACAATGTTATTATTGTTATGTGGACTAAAATATGATATGTTTATATGCGGAGATTTTGGAGTCGCATTAAAAACAAAAGCTTTATGCTTTTGTTTTGTGCGGCTTTTTTATTTATATGTGAGGGGGATACGGTTTTGTACGATGTTGTAGTAGTTGGTGCCGGCGTAACGGGCGCGTTTATAGCCAGAGAACTGTCCAAATACCGGCTTTCGATTCTGGTTATTGATAAGGAATCCGATGTCGCGATGGGTACAAGCAAGGCAAACAGCGCTATCGTTCACGCGGGATATGATGCCGTGCCGGGAACTCTTAAGGCTTTATTAAATATACGCGGGAACAAAATGATGAAGCGAATATCCGAAGAACTTGACGTATCTTTCAAAATGACAGGTTCTTTGGTAGTTTGCTTCAGCAAAGACGGCATTTTTGAACTTGAAGAATTAAAAATAAGAGGGTTTAAAAACGGGGTTGAAGATCTTGAAATTATCGGCGCGGATCGTCTGCGCGAAATGGAGCCGAATATTTCGCCGAATGCGGTGGTTGCTCTTTACGCTCCTTCCGCGGGTATTATCTGCCCATATGAACTGACTCTGCATGCGATGGAAAACGCAGTTGAAAACGGCGCGGAGCTTAAACTTGAATGCGAACTATCCGGTATAAGTTATGATAGAGAAGTGTTCCGTCTTGAGACAACAAAAGGCGTTATTGAATGCCGGTATCTTGTAAACGCAGCTGGGCTATACTCGGACACTGTCGCTGAAATGGCCGGTGATCACTCTTTCAGAATCAACCCGAGGAAAGGCGAATATGTCCTGCTTGACAAAATATACGGTTCATTCGTAAACAGAGTTATTTTTCAGCTGCCGACCGATAAAGGGAAAGGCGTACTCGTTACGCCGACGGTTGACGGTAATCTTCTCGTCGGTCCGAATGCGGAAGATATCGATGACAAAACCGATACATCAACAACATCCCGCGGATTGTCGGAAGTTATTAACGTTGCCAGGCTGTCGGTGCCTTCCCTGGACACAAGAGGCATCATTACGTCATTTGCCGGTCTCAGAGCGACCGGTTCCACGGGGGATTTTATTATAGGGCCTTCCCCGGTAAATAATAAGCTTATACACGCGGCGGGTATTGAATCTCCCGGATTAACGGCAGCGCCCGCGATTGGTGAAATGGTCGCGGATGTTCTTAAGAAAAACGGATTAAAACTTGAAGATAAACCCGATTATTGCCCTTATATCGAAAAATACACACCTTCGCGCAAAATGAGCGAATCGCAGTGGAATGAAGCCGTTAAGAAGGACCCGGCGCATGGCAGAATTGTCTGCCGGTGCGAAAAAATAACCGAAGCAGATATAGTAGCAAGCATAAGACGGACTATTGGAGCAAGAAACGTAGACGCCGTGAAACGCAGGACGAGAGCGGGAATGGGCAGGTGCCAGGGAGGATTTTGCAGTCCGAGAGTTGTAGAGATACTGTCAAAAGAACTCGGTATTCCTTTTGAAGAGGTAACTAAATCGGGCGGAAAATCGGTGTTCTTGCTTAAGAAAACAAAATAGCTTGCTTCAGGGGGTTAACATGAAAGAAGTTGATTTGGTTGTAATAGGCGGAGGACCGGCCGGAATGGCTGCCGCCGTAAAAGCAAAGGAAAAAGGCGTTCAGGATGTTCTTATCCTCGAAAGGGAAAACAGCCTCGGGGGAATACTTAATCAATGTATTCACAACGGTTTTGGCCTTCATTATTTCGGCGAGGAACTCACCGGGCTCGAATATGCCGCACGGTTTATTGACAAGGTCCACCGGATGAATATTCCATACTGCCTCGAAACAATGGTACTGAATATAGGCAGCGATAAAACGGTAACTGCGGTGAACAGTACCGAAGGTGTTTTTACAATAAAGGCAAAGAGCATCATTCTCGCAATGGGCTGCAGGGAAAGAACGCGCGGCGCCCTTAATATTCCCGGTACAAGGCCGTCGGGTATTTATACCGCGGGAACCGCTCAAAAATATGTCAATATATACGGATATATGCCCGGCAAGTCGGTAGTAATACTCGGTTCGGGGGATATCGGGCTTATAATGGCCAGGAGGCTAACGCTTGAGGGAGCGGAAGTGAAAATGGTATGCGAACTTCTGCCGTATTCAAGCGGGCTTACCCGGAATATCGTACAGTGCCTTGATGATTATAATATTCCGTTGAAGCTTAATCATACGGTTGTGGCGGTTCACGGAAAAGAAAGGCTTGAAGGGGTTACGGTGGCGGAAGTTGATCAAAACAGAAAACCGATACCGGAAACTGCCGAGTTCGTGCCCTGTGATACGCTTCTTCTGTCCGTAGGCCTTATACCCGAAAACGAGCTTTCAAGGGATGCGGGAATTGAGCTTGATCCGGTCACATCGGGTCCTGTCGTTGACGCTCGTATGGAAACTTCGGTCGAAGGCATATTTGCATGCGGGAACGTAGCCCATGTGCACGACCTTGTCGACAATGTATCGAATGAAAGCGAACTTGCGGGAGAATCGGCCGCTGAATATATATTAGGCATAAATGTCCCGGACAGGAGCGAAACAATAGTTGTAAAAGCCGGAAACGGCATAAGGTATACCGTGCCGCAGCTAATCCGGAAACAGTCTCTATCCCGGGATACGGTGAAGATATTTTTCAGGGTTGCCGATGTATATAGAAATGTAAGGCTCGCCGCAAGATGCGGGAACAATATACTTGTCGAACGCAAAAGGATAAAGGTAACTCCCGGCGAAATGGAGACGCTTGAGTTGAAGTCACAAGCCCTCCGGGAAATCAACGCGGGAGAAGAACTGGTTATAGAACTCAGGACCGACGGGGAGGGACATTAGATGCCGGAAAAGAGAAACCTTATTTGCATAAACTGCCCCGTTGGCTGCCTGATCGAGGTTACGCTGGACGGGGATACGATAAACAGCATAAAAGGATACCAGTGCAAACGCGGGTTAGAATATGCCCGGGCCGAATGCACGAATCCCGTTAGAACCGTAACAAGCACCGTCAGGGTTAAAGACGGGATCCTTCCGGTGGCGCCCGTAAAAACGGAGAAACCTATTCCGAAGCGGTTGATCAGGGATTGCATGAAAGAAATTAACCGCTGCTGCGTGCAGGCGCCCGTAAAAATCGGAGATGTAATTGTGGAGAATCTGCTCGGCACAGGGGTTAACATAGTCGCAACGGGCAATGTTCCGGAAGCGCACGGAAAAAACGGATCATAATTCAGCGGAAAGGTGCAATAATGAAAGGACTAAAAGACAAAAAGTTTTTCGTTCTCGATATGGACGGAACGTTTTATCTCGGCAGCAATTTAATCGACGGTTCGATGGATTTCATTGAAAAGCTCAATCAGACGGGAAAAGGTTTTATGTTCTTTACGAACAATTCGTCAAGAACGTCGGATTACTATATTAAGAAGCTCGCGTCAATGGGATGCGTGATAAACAAGGATCAGATCGCCACATCGGGGGATGTGACGATCAATTTCCTGAAAAAATATTACCCCGGTAAAAAAATCTTCCTTCTTGCAACGCAGATTGTCGAACAACAATTCAGGGAAAGCGGGATAAACTTAAGCACAGAAGATGCCGACGCCGTTGTGTTAACGTTCGACATGACCATTAATTACGAAAAATTTAACCACGCATGCCGTCTTATAAGAAACGGCCGTGACTTTATAGCTTCCCATCCCGATCTTAACTGCCCCACAGAAGACGGGTTTATTCCCGACTGCGGGGCGATGTGCGCGTTCATAACCGCTTCGACGGGCGTAAAGCCGAAATATCTCGGCAAGCCTTACAGGGAAACGGTTGATTTTATCCTTGACAGGACCGGTTTGGATATAAGCGATATAGTATTTGCAGGCGACAGGCTTTATACCGATATCGCGACGGCTTATAACCACGGAGCTTCCGGCCTGCTTGTGCTGTCCGGCGAAACAAAAGCCGAAGACCTTATTAATTCGGAAATAAAGCCCGATTACGTATTTCAAAGCCTCAAAGAAGCCGCTGAGGCTTTGTGACATTTATTATTCCGCTGCCCGGGACATCTCGTTTAGAACCGGATTCCTTGCGGCTCTTGCTTCATCAAGCCTTGAAACGACGGTATTATGCGGCGCAGATTTCAGATATTCGGCGTTTGTTTCCGCCTCTTTCGCAATCTGTTTCATCGCCGAAATAAACCTGTCAAGGGTTTCCTTGCTTTCCGTTTCGGTCGGCTCAATCATTAACGCTTCCTTAACAATCAACGGGAAATACACGGTCGGCGGATGGTACCCGAAGTCGAGCAGGCGCTTCGCGATATCGAGCGCCGAAACGCCGTATTCCTTCTGTTTCAGCGCGGAAAAAACAACTTCATGCATGCAGACGCGATCATAAGGCAGCAAATAGTCATCCTTCAGTTTCTTAAGTATATAGTTAGCGTTTAGTACCGCCGTTTCGGATGCCTGCCTCAGCCCTTCCGGACCCATCGAAAGCATATACGCGTAAGCTTTTAAAACCACGGTAAAATTGCCGTAGAAAGATTTGACCCTTCCTATTGAAAGAGGACGGTCGTAATCGAGGTAATAGGATTTTCCGGAATATTCGATGACGGGTTTCGGCAGGAACGGAACAAGCTTTTTGACAACTCCGACGGGACCCGAGCCCGGTCCGCCTCCTCCATGCGGCGTGCTGAATGTCTTGTGCAGGTTCAGATGCACTATATCAAAGCCCATGTCTCCCGGCCTTGTTATGCCCATAATAGCGTTCATGTTAGCTCCGTCATAATACAGAAGCCCGCCCTTTTCATGGACAATATCGGCAATTTCAAGTATATTGCCGTCAAACAGGCCGAGCGTATTCGGGTTCGTCAGCATGAGCCCCGCGACCTCTTCGGTCATTGTCTCACGCAGTGATTTTAAATCTATCCAGCCGTTTTCATCGGATTTTACCTCAACTACTTCGAACCCTGCCACTGCCGCTGAAGCCGGGTTTGTGCCGTGCGCCGAGTCGGGCACTATTATCTTTTTTCTCGCGGTATCACTGCGGCTCTCATGCCAGGCTTTCATTATCATAAGCCCGCATAGCTCGCCGTGCGCCCCTGCTGCCGGCTGGAGCGAAAATTTCTCCATTCCGGTTATTTCGGCAAGCATTTCTCCTGTTTTATACAAAACCTCAAGACATCCCTGGACAGATTCTTCGGGCTCGTATGGATGGATTTGCGTAAATCCTTTCATCCTCGCTGCTTCTTCGTTTATTTTCGGGTTGTACTTCATAGTGCACGAGCCGAGCGGATAAAAACCCGAATCAACACCGTAATTCCTCTTTGAAAGCTCGGTAAAATGGCGGACCGCATCCACTTCGCTCACTTCCGGCAGTCCCGGCGGGGTGTCACGCAGAAGTCGCTCCGGGATTAGTTCGGAAAGCGGTGTTTTCGGAACATCGCATTCGGGCAGCGAATAAGCCTTCCTTCCCGGCCGGCTTTTTTCAAAAATAGTCAGGGTCCCGGTTTTCATTATGCACACACCGCCCTTTCAACAAGAGTGTCAATCTCCTGTTTTGTTCTTTTTTCGGTTACCGCGACAAGCAATACATTGTCCATGTCCTTATAATCGTTTTCTACGATATAACCGGCAAGGATTTTTTGCTCCAACAGCCTCGAGGCAAGCTTATGCACATCCCCGCTGTATTTTACGGCAAATTCCTTGAAAAAAGGAGAGTTAAAAACGGGTGAGAATTTACCCGTTTCCACGAGCCGCGAGTATGCGTAGTGCGCCTTCTGCAGGCACAGCTCAGCCACTTCGCGAAGGCCGTTTTTACCCATTACCGTAAGGTATATCGTAGCGGCCAACGCATTCAATGCATGGTTCGTGCATATATTCGACGTTGCTTTTTCTCTCCTGATATGCTGTTCCCTCGTCTGCAGCGTAAGGACAAAACCGCGTCTTCCCGATAAATCTACCGTTTCGCCGGCTATTCTGCCGGGAATTCTCCGCATTAACTGTTTTGTTGCAGCAAAGAAACCAAGGTATGGCCCGCCGAAGCTTAACGGGTTTCCAAGGGACTGTCCTTCCCCCACCACAATATCGGCGCCGAGTTCTCCGGGCGGTTTCAGCAGCGCGAGCGAAATCGGATCACAGCTTACAATAAGTAAAGACTTGTTTTTATGGACAAGTTCGGCAATTTCTTTTATATCTTCAATGATTCCGAAGAAATTCGGGTTTTGTACAACAACCGCAGCCGTATCGGGACTTAGCCTCGCCTCAAGATCGGAAAGGTCCGCGGCGCCGTCCAGGAACCCATATTCCTCAACGGTTATGCCGCTGAATTTCGTATATGTCCTTAAAACTTCACGGCTTTCCGGGTGCAGCGTTTTTGCCGCTAAAACATGTGCTCTTCCGGTTGCCCGGCATGCGAGCAATACCGCTTCTGCAACCGCCGAAGCTCCGTCGTACAAAGACGCGTTTGAAACATCCATTCCCGTTAAAAGGCAGATCATCGACTGGTATTCAAAAATTGCCTGCAGCGTCCCCTGGCTGATTTCCGGCTGGTATGGGGTATACGCTGTATAGAATTCCTGGCGTGATATGAGATGATCAATTATTGAAGGGATATAATGATCATAGGCTCCTGCGCCAAGGAAGCATGTGTAATGATCGGTATCGGAGTTTTTATCGGAAAGCGTTTGCATATGTTTAGCCAGTTCCATGTCGGACAATGGCTTTGGAAGATCTAAGAGTCTTTTTAAACGGATTTTCTCAGGTATGTCGCTAAACAAATCATCTATCTCCGCGGCGCCGATTTCAGAAAGCATTTCCCGTTTTTGCTCATCGGTATTCGGAATATATTTCGACATTTTATTCCTCCTCGGCGCAGTATTCTTCATATTCCTTTTCATCCATCAGTTCGTCCAACTGCGCGGGATCACTTATTTCCAGCACGGCTATCCAGCAGTTTTCAGGGTCTTCGTTGATGATTTCGGGATTATCGGTAAGTTCCTCGTTTACTTCAACTACCTTTCCTGATATCGGGGAATATATATCGGATGCAGCTTTTACTGATTCAACTACACCTAAGACATCTCCCGCATTCAATTCGTTTCCCAATTCGGGGAGTTCAACGTACACTATTTCCCCCAGCGAATTTGCCGCGTATTCGGTAATTCCGATATACGCCCTGTCCCCATCTACGCCAACCCATTCATGCTCCGTTGAATACTTTTTGATTTCAAAATCGTTCATAAATACCTTCCTTTCAATGCAAACAACAGTTATTTATGATATTTTTTAAAACAAAAAGGTATAGGAACGCAAACCGCCCGAACAGGCCTGCCGCGGATTACAATATCCAGTTCGGCGCCTTTTTCGGCGTATGCGGATTCTACCAGTGCCAGGCCGATGCTTTTTTTCAGGCTCGGTGAAAAACTCCCGGATGTGACATATCCGATAATCTTTCCCTCCTTTTGTACGGAATACCGGTTCCTTGGTATTCCTTTTTCGAGCATCTCAAAGCCAGCAAGTTTTCTTTTTATCCCGCTTTGATATTGACTGAGCAGTGCTTCGCGTCCGATAAAGCTTTCCTTGTTAAGCTTTACGAACCTTTCAAGCCCTGCTTCAAGCGGGGTTATATCGCTGTCAAGCTCATTTCCGTATAAAGGAAGGGCGGCTTCAAGGCGAAGCGTATCTCTTGCGCCAAGCCCTACCGGTACAAGGCCGTCGTCCGCTCCCGCTTCCAATAATTTATCCCATAACAAAACCGCATTTTCTGTCGGGATATATATCTCAAACCCATCCTCGCCCGTATATCCGGTTCGTGAAACAATCGCCTTTATACCATCCGGCAGAACGCACTCGGTAAACCTGAAAAATTTTATTTCATGAAGCGGGCAGGATGTTATTTTCTGCAGTATTTCCTGGGCTTTCGGCCCCTGTATCGCAAGCTGCGCATAGTCATCCGAAACGTTTTTAACGTCTGCCCTGCCTTCAAGGTTTTCAAGCATCCATTCAAAATCCTTGTTCGTATTGTTTGCGTTTACAATTAAAAGATACATTTCGCCGGAGAATTTGTAAACAAGCAAATCATCGACAGTGCCGCCGGTTGGATAGCACATCGGGGAATAAACTATCTGCCCGTCTTTCGCGGACTCAATATCATTTGTAATCAGTTTTTGAATAAAACTTGTCGCATCCGGGCCTGTTACGAGTATCTCGCCCATATGCGACACGTCAAAAAGACCGGCGGCCTTGCGAACCTGTTCATGTTCTTCTATTATGCCCGTATACTGCACAGGCATAAGCCACTGCCCGAACTCGATAATCTTGCCGCCGCGCTTTATATGGCTTTCGTACAACGGTGTTTTTTTCAAACCATTCCCTCCCCTCTACTTTATTCTAACCCTTAAATTTAAAAAAGGGAACAGTTTGCTTATGGTTTTTACCGGCTTAGTTATGCAAGCCCGGTTTTTATTCTTTTTTTAAAGAGTAAGAATGCAAAAAGCGTCAACAAGAGTATCGCGCCGCAGTATGTCAAAGTATTTGCCCACGTTTCCCGTTTAAGAATCAAATCATTAATTGCGGCAAATGTCCAGTAGAACGGTGACCAGTACAACACAGGCAGCCACCTTGAAGGAAGCAGAATCGCTCCGATTACCGACGCAGCGGCAGGCAGAAACGTCATTTTCATGCTGCTTACGGCACTTATCTGGTCATTTGCTATAACTCCTATTACAAACCCAATTAAAATGCCAATCAGCGAACTGCATAAAATCACTAAAAGAAGCATCGCAAAGTTTACATCGGTAAACCTGAATATCATCATAACCGCTATTGATTGCGCAATTGGAATAATAAAACCCAAAATACTTTTCCCTGTGACAAATTCAATCCTGCCGACAGGCGACGCATATACCGCTCCAATTGTACCCGACTGCTTCTCTTCGACAATACCGAAAGAAATCATCATTCCTCCAAGGACCGTTGTCATAATAACCAGTGTAATCGCTCCATATTGGGCAAGCGGCGAAATTCTCCAGCCGATATCGCTGAATTTTATTTCAACAGGCAATTCACTGCCGGCGCCTTCGAAATGCATTAAAATCTGTTTTGTCACTATATCGGTGTTTTCGGTTTCATTGCCTTCAAGTATAATTTCATACTTCGTGCCATCCTTCGTAATGCCGACAACATCATCACTTTGCATAACCCGGTTTTTAATGCTGTCCGCATCTTTCATTACTTCAACATTTCCAAGCTGAGACAGATAATCCACAATATCATTTCCGAGTTTTTTATCAACTGCGAACTGTAACGTGGCCGCTCCGGCCGACGGAACAAAAAGACTCAGAACATAAGCAAGCAGGATTGGAGCTATTATAATATATACAACCATGAAATCACGCATACCGCTTTTTAAATCCCTTGCAGCTATTGCGACAATTCTTTTAAGCATCACCAATCCCCCTCTCCTATACAAGTTTTTTCTCAAACAGTTTATTTGCTATATAAAATAATACCGCCGACGCTGCCAGATACCCCAGTACATTTGTATAAACCAGCACTGTGTTGCCCGTCGGAAACAACACTTCCCTGAATGCAAAAAGAAGCGGATAAGTAGGCAGTATCCTGATGTATACCGGTGAAAATGACGGCATATAGTATGGGATAACCGTTATGCCAAGTACAAAAGCCACGACAAAGATAACATTCATTGCTTTTGTAAAGCTGGTAAACAAACCTGCGGCAATCAGCCCAAGCATTGAGCCGAAAATACTCGCGGAGGTAAGCAGCAGCATAAACTGAAGGTACCGGATACCGGGACCCATTATTATTATCGTTGCGAGCAAACCCGATACCCATCCGAAAAGAACAAATACCAAGACTTTCGATAAAAGATACTGCCATATTTTCGCGGGCGTTACCGCATACGCTTTTATTGTCCCCTCCTCTTTATCCTGGAACACATACGCGGCTATCATAAAAAAACCCATAAACGCGGACTCCATTACAAGAAAAACGGGCAGCATTCCTTTATTGGCAGGTATATCCGGATTATTGCTTTCAAGTACGGTTACATAACTGTTTGGCTCATATCCCGTTTCAAGAGCTGCCCAACCCATTACATGAGCTTCCAGAATCTTTTTTAATCTCTCGCTTTCATAACCCTGGGTTATGAATTCGATAACCATTTTGCCGTTTTCCGTTGTTATATCTACACCGATGCTTGTTCTGTCCTTTTTCATATTACTAATTACTTCGTCCCTGGAACCGTAAAACACTACTTCATCTACATCAAGCGCCTTTTCAATCTTTCCGGACAAAAGTCCTTCCGTTCCGGCATGCACAAACACCTCAGGGTCATTTGTGAATTCATCGGGTACGAAAAATACCGCAACAACCACAAAGACAATAACAAAAACCAGTACAATATATGTGTAATTGCTTTTTGCAGACAGTTTAATATCCTTAACTACTAAAGCCCACAATTTCATTATTTCAACCCCCTGCCGGTAACCTTAATGAATATTTCTTCGAGGGTTGCTTCCTTCGTATGCATTGTTTCAATATTGCCGGAAGCAATAAGTCTTGTCAGTTTTTGTCTTTCATTATCATCAGTAATAGAAAATGTTTCCTTAATAAGTTCTCCTTCTTCCCTGTATTCCACTTCAACAAGCCTGTCACCGTATTTCAGTTTCAGGTTTCTCGGGGAATCAATAAGGACAATTTCGCCGTCATTTATAAACGCAACCCTGTCGCAAAGCTCGTCTGCAACATACATATTATGGGTTGTTAAAAATATCGTGGTGCCTTTTTTATTTCTATCCCTGATAATTTCCTTTATTCTTCCCGCTGTTGCCGGATCAAGGCCGGCGGTCGGCTCGTCAAGAAACCATATTTCAGGGTTGTTAAGCATGCTTCGGGCAAATACCAGCCTTTGCTTCATACCCTTTGAAAACTCCGAAGCCTTCTTTTTTGCATCGTTTTCCAGGCCAACCATCTTAAGAAGATGCATCGGATCATTTACCGGAACATCGTATAGTCTGGCAAAAAACTCAAGGTTCTCAACAGCTGTAAGTTTGCCATACACATTAGGCTGTTCAAACGAGACCCCTATTATATTGAACATGTCGTCGCACGGCTTTTTTAGATCATAACCGCCTACATAAACCTCACCCTTCTGAAGAGGCAGAAGACCGGTGAGAATGCCCTGGGTTGTTGACTTTCCGGCTCCGCTTGGGCCTAAGAAACCAAAAATCTCACCTTTTTCAACGCCAAACGTAACATTCTTAACAGCATATATGTTATCTTTACTATATGAATGCCACAGTCCATTTACTTTGATCACAATAAAACCCCCATTTCCTTATTGCAGCCGCTTCCGGAGTCTTTCACCCCTTATGATTTCCGTTGTTTAAGTATTTCTCTCACTGTTTTTAGCCCTTACATTCTTTATTATTTTTTCAATATTATCAAGATACGATAAAAATTCTTGATATCCTTTATTCGTAAGCATTACACGCGTTATTGTTTTTTTGTTTTCAATTCTTTTTACTAATTTTACATAACCAATTTCCTCAAGATTGCGAAGCTGAACGGAAAGGTTTCCTCCTGTAAGGTTAAGGGCTGATTTTAACTCATTGAATGAAATCTCGCTGTTTTCATTTGCGGCAATGTATGCCAATATTAAAAACCTTGCCCTTTCATGTATATGCTTGTTGATATCCACATCAATTCGTTTATTGTCAGCCAAGCTTACCACTCTTTTCTTTCGGATACGATGCTTTCACGGAAACATAGATTAAAATCATGCCAATACCAAATGTCAAAATCAAAATAACAAGAGGATTCCATTTTTCCGCAGCGAAAAGTGATAAAATACCGCTGAAAAGCAACCAGTGGCAGGACACAGCCGTTTCCCTGACATTCAAAATCGGCTGTATATTGAATAAAACAAGTGACGCCATCACTGCTGTAAAAGGAATGATAAGGCGGGCAAGCCCCGATACCGAAAAGTATATTATAAAAGCCGTAATGGTGATGAAAAAGGGATACACGACAGTCCAAAACCTGCGGATATACAATTCATTGAATAATTTCATTATACTTATGTCCTGTTCGCTTTTCCTGACAACCTTCAAAATGTCCGTTATCTTTTTAATTGCGGCTGCTGCGGCGGAAATGGCGATAACAATATACAATATAAGTTTTACGGTACCGGGTATCGCGCTGTAACTTCCGTAATAGCACTCTAATAAAATTATCGCGGCGCTTATCAGAATAATCAGTATCCCGGTAATAAGAGCGGTTTGTTTTAGACCCTCGGATATAGGAACACGTTTCAAAACGCTGTTATTTTTCTTTACTGCTTCTTTAATGAACTGTAAATCTTTTATCAGTTCTTCGGTATTTTTAAATTCATCCATAATGACACCTCCAATTTGGTTTATATCATAAACCTGTTTATATTATAAACCAAATTGAAGGGTAAATTCAATAACAAAATTATTCTTTTTCAAATCTTGCGGTTATTTCGTTTCCTTCGTCAGGCTGAATTATTACGAGCAGTCCGGGTGTTTCCGAATCTACCGGCTTTACAGCCTTGAATTCCATTGAAATAGTACCCTCCGGCTTTACCGACATCATAATATCGTCCCCGGGAAGTATCGCCACAGGCGGAACAGTCCTTAGAATAATTTTCCCGGTAATTCTCTTTTCAGAGTAATTTGTTATATAAAGGCAAAATACCGTTGTTTCAGTATCGTCCGACGAATAAGAGTCAGTCTTTTCAAGGACAAGACCGATCTTGCCTATGGTTTTTTTACATAAATCCACAGCTTCGCCCCCTGTGATTTAGTTCCCTGATAAGCTAAATATACCATATCACAAGTATGGACACCAAATTATAAATAGTAAGCGTTTGTGTCAAGTAAACGTGGGCAAATTATTTTCTTTTCTTTTTTACTGTAGTTTAAAACTTAATTAATTTTCCTAATGTATAGCCAAAAAGGTAAAAATGCTACGCATTTTTGTATATAAA
>Ga0134095_1000305_pt1 | contig 52999 bp, 41 predicted proteins | sample 6_2taG_FD_94449 | JGI IMG/M metagenome (GOLD analysis project Ga0134095, IMG submission 94449) | Switchgrass degrading microbial communities from high solid loading bioreactors in New Hampshire, USA - 6_20_20_110_A2 metaG | ecosystem: Engineered > Bioreactor > Semi-continuous > Anaerobic >... | reverse complement strand
GGCATGGGTTAATCTCCTTTCAAAATGGGATGGGTGTAACTCCATTTTACTTGAGATTTCAACTCCATGCTCTCTTTATTTGCAAAAAAATGTTGGAGTAACGAAGTTGTTATCACTTCGACATCCCAACATTTATTATAGAACCTTTTTATTTTCCTGTACCTGCAGTTGTCCCCAAAATGATGCGCTTTACATATTATGAATTAAGACAAACAATCTGGATGTGTGTGCATATGATACGCATTAACGGAAATACCATAACAAGCGCTGATTTGGGGATGTACATAAGGCCTGGAAGCATAAAGCAGAAAATTGCCGCTCAAATGATGCAGAACGATGCGGTATACACATATTCCTCGCTTGATGCGCTGAATTTTGAACTTGATGCGAGAGCTTCAATTGTTAACATGTCCGAAAGACTTAATAACAGCCTGTTTTCATTTAAGCTGTTTAAGAATTCAATATGCAACGAAGCTTATTGGGACAGGACATATGAAGGCGGGTTCAGGCTTAAAAGGGAAGCAAAACCGCATGAAGCGATTCGTGATATCCTGAAAAACAGCAGGCTTTATGGAACGGAGTGCGCTACGGCAATTGTTATCGTATTCTACCTCGGACTTGTTGAAGTAATGCCGGAAGGGCTATTTGATCGATTGTTTGCAGACATATACCTTATGGACTGGAAATATCTTGACAGGGATTTGGGCGTCCGTACGTACGGCGGTGTTAAAAACTCACTGCCGGGAGATTGCCTTTATTTCATTAATCCCGACGTAAATTCGGAAACGCCCGAATGGCAGGGTGAGAACGTAATACAGCTTTTAAACGGATATTATTACGGGCACGGAATCGGAATCACAACGGCAAACGCGATAATACGGGAGCTGAACCGGAACAGGTTCCCCGGCTCGCAAACTTCCGCATATCTGCTTGATCAGATTGTAAAACCTGATTACCGGTATCTGGCAATGAGAATGAAAGAATATAACGAATAATATTGATGGTACCGATGGAACCGATTGCGAATACAATAATATCGGGGAAAAAAGCTATTTCTCGATGCGACGGTAATATGCATATTTTTATTAACATTTTTTACATGCCGCCGAACAGAATACGCACTTTCGGACATTCATATACTACACCTTGAAAGGAAGTGTGATTATGCAGCCTGTCCGAATAGCGGCCGGTGACGGAGCCGGCGAGCTGTTGGCATATTTGAGGAAAGAACTGGTAAATAATGATACGTCGGGAGAAATTATTACGGTTAATCAGGAACATGGAAATGGGCTTATAGCCGTAGAGTGCAAAAAGAAGGAAAAGCAGCAGAAGAATTCCGCGTTTGTTGAACAGTTATCATCCGTTCTTGCCGAATATATGATGACGGCATATGAAGGACTGATACTTAACCGGATTGTAAAAAAGCATTACGGATATTTAAAACCCGGTGAGAGACGTGATATTGTCGGGATAGCCCAAAGAAAACTGCAGGAAAAGGACGAGAACATTTTTGATGCCGTTATTCGAATACGAAGGAGGAACATCGTAACAAGAAGGCTTGCCGACTTTCTTAACCAGAGCGACCATATTATCCTGGAGGGTTTTGTTACTTTCAGGATGCAGGAATATGTGAAAGAACTGGAAGAAATAGTGGACTGGGCGGTCAGGCAGTATCTTGTTGAAAAAGAATACCAGGAATTTATCAAACTCCTCACATATTTCGTACAAATGCAGAAGCCGAAATTCCGCTGCGTGCATGTGATTGCTGAAAATGACTCCAGTTTTTCAATTTACGATGAAAACATGGAAAGGATATCCGAACAATGGTTTAACGAATGGAACGATGAAAAGCACAGCGGAACGATTAAAGAGGAAGACATGCTGATAAGCTTTTTGATTTCGGCCGCGCCGAGACAGATCATTGTCCATAATACGTCCGCGATAAATAATAAAGAGCTTCTTGAAACAATTATGCAGGTGTTTTCCGGAAGGGTAACCGCATTTCAGGATTAATACGGATATATATAATAAATACAAGAAAAAGGCTGAAAAACCGTGAAATTTCCCGAATCTTTAGTAAAGCCCTTGTACTTCCGAAAAAATTTGTTGTATAATGAGATGGGTTTATACGAATGGAGGTATCTTTTTGTCTGCGAAGGTTTTTCAGTCGCTTGTTTACCGGATTAAGGAAATCCTGGAAAGCGATGCGGGTATTACGGATTCGTACGGAATGGTGATTGCGAGCACAATATCTTCTGAAATCGGCAAGTATAATGAAGATGCTGTCGATTTTATTAATTCCGGCGAAGATTATTTCGAAAACGATGATATTGCGTTAATGAGGGTTGGAAACCGTAAAGGAATGGATTATACCGCGTATGTATACGGCAATACCCCAAATCGCAGGAAGGCGATGGAACTTGTATGCCTCAGTATTGAAAACGCGAGGCTTTACTATGAAGAAAAATATGATAAGAACAGTTTCATAAAGAACGTTCTTCTGGGCAATGTTCTTCCGGGAGATATTTCAATCCGGGCGAAAGAATTAAGGATAAAGGATGATATCAGAAGGATAACATATCTGGTCCGTACCGAAAAATCGAAAGATATCCATTCGTACAATATAATAAAAAGCATTTTTCCTAACGATGCCAGGGATTTTGTCATACTGCTGGATGATCAGAACACGGTTCTTGTCAAAGAGCTGAAAGAGGACGAGGATAAAAGTGATATTTACCGTAAAGCAAGGATGATAATCGATACGCTTAACGCGGAGCTTATGGTTAAAGCCTGCATCGGGATAGGCACCGAAGTCGAGCGGCTGCGTGATATAACCCGTTCTTTCAAGGATGCCCAGACTGCGCTTACGATAGGGAATATATTTGAGTCGGACAAAACGATAATAGATTATAATAATTTAGGGATCGGGCGCCTGATTTACCAGCTTCCCACGACGCTGTGCAAGCTGTATCTGAATGAAATATTCAAAGACGGTGTTTATGAGCTTATAGATCAGGAAACAATGGTTACTATCCAGAAATTTTTCGAGAACAACCTTAATGTAAGCGAGACTTCGAGGCAGTTATTCGTTCACAGGAATACTCTTGTTTACAGGCTGGATAAAATTCAGAAAATAACGGGGATGGATTTGCGTATATTTGAAGATGCCATTCATTTCAAGGTGGCCATGATGGTTAAGCGCTATCTTGATGCGGCAGGAAAGTAAATATTGTTCTGTTATCAACAAATAAAAACAAAATGGAGATGTGTTTGGTTTGATTGAGTTCAAGTCTGTGACAAAACGGTACTCAAACGGTGCGATAGGACTGCAGGACGCGTCTTTTACAATAGAGAAAGGTGAATTTGTTTTTGTAGTCGGACCGAGCGGTTCCGGCAAGTCAACTCTGCTGAAACTCATACTTCATGAAGAAGTTCCAACCGAAGGCGAAGTATATGTAAACGGATTCAGCATACACAACATGCGGCGTTCGGAGATTCCATACCTTAGGCGCGGTCTTGGGGTCGTATTCCAGGATTTCCGCCTCCTTCCGAACAAAACCGTTTATGATAACGTTGCTTTTGCGATGCAGATAGTTGAGGCGCAGCCAAAAGAAATACGCAGGCAGGTCCCTGTCGCGCTGGCGCTTGTAGGGTTAAGCAAAAAAGCTAAGGCATATCCCGATCAGCTTTCGGGAGGAGAGCAGCAGCGTGTGTCACTTGCGAGGGCTCTCGTAAACAACCCGTCGATTCTTCTTGCCGACGAACCTACCGGAAATCTCGATCCGGCCATAAGCCGTGAGATAATGTACCTGCTGGATGAAATAAATCAAAGGGGTACAACGGTAATTGTAGCAACGCATGAAAAAAGCCTTGTGGATGAAATGGAAAAGAGAGTTATATCCCTCGACTACGGCCGGATTGTCCACGATGTGCAAAAGGGGAATTATACGAATGAAGCTTAGAACCATAAAATACATGATTCGGGAAGGGTTTTCGAATACATACAAGAACCTGCTTATGACTCTTGCCTCGCTGACAATGGTAATCTCGTCCCTTCTCATATTCGGAATATTTCTACTTGTTACTATTATTCTGTCGTTTAACTTAAAACAGATGGAGAAACAAATTGCCGAGGTAGTGATATGGCTTGATAAGGATATAGCTCCCCTTCAGGCCGATGATATAGAATTAATGCTCAAAAACGACGAGCGCGTGCTTAAATGCGACAGAATAACAAAGGAGCAGGCATTTGCCGAGTTGAATGAAGCTCTTGAAGACCCTTCATTACTTGAGGGTTACACCCCGGAATTTTTAAGTGAGTCATTCAGGCTCCGTATGAAGGATGTCGCGCAGATCGATGAATTCACTGAAGAGATAAGAGCCGTTACCGGGGTTGAAGATATCGATTTTCCGAAAGATTTCCTTGACAAGCTGTCACTTATTTTAAAATGGATTAATGCAGGCAGCATGTTTATTCTTGCCTTGCTGCTTATCATTTCCGTTTCGATAATTTCTAACACGATAAAGCTTACCGTCTATGCAAGGCGTAAAGAAATAGGCATTATGAAATATATCGGCGCGACCGACTGGTTCATCCGCTGGCCGTTCATAATTGAAGGTATTATTATCGGACTCGTGGGAGCCGTTGTTTCGTTTGTAATAACGGGTTACCTGTATAACGCGCTTGAAACCTACATTAATTCCGAAGCGGTTATATCCGGGATGAGCCTTATACGTATGCTCCCGCTTAAAGATATAGGCGGTCAGATTCTTTTCGTTTATATCATTATAGGCGTTGTAATGGGCACGGTTGGAAGTATAATTTCTGTACGAAAACACTTGAATGTATAGTGCTTGTTTATGTATAATATTAACAAAGATTTATTTAGAGGCGTAAAAATTACTTAACCGGTAACTGCCTCAATTTATAAATATACATAATAACTCTAAAAAAATAATGGTTTGCAGCCGAAAATACAAATATACACCCTTATACAGAAACGATTGGCGGACCAAATTCACATTTTTCGGATAGGATGCGGACCTGTACCGGAGGGCTAATGTGATGCGGAAAAAGCGGGGGGAACAGTCACATATGATAAAGCGCGTAAGATACGTAATCACGGCATTCATATTAGTTGCCGCATTTATATCGCAAAGTTTTGCGAATGATCTTTCTGAATATGAAAGACAAAAGCAGGAGAAAGACTCAAACATTAAAAAAGTCAGCAGCCAGATACAGGAAAAGAAAGCTGATTTAAACTGGAACAAGAAAAAACGCGATGAGATTATAAAGGAGCTTGAAGCTCTCGGCCTTAAAAAGGAAGAGGTTGAGCAGAGGATACAGCTTCTTGAATCGGCCATCCAATCGCTTGATGAAGCAATAAAAATTGCGGAAGCCGAGTATGCGAAGCAGGAAGAGATGCTGAAAGAGCGCCTGCGCATAATGCATAAACGGACGGTTACGATATGGGAACTTGATGAACTTTTTAAATGCAGGAACCTTAACGATCTCTTTATCAAGATAAGATATATGAGGCTGCTTTCCGATGAGGATCAAAGGCTTCTTGATTCTCTGGAAAGAAAACGCATCGAAATTGAACAACTGAAAGAGCAAAAAACGCTCGAAGTTGAGAATTGCATTGAGCAGGCCAAATTATATGCGCAAAAGATTGAAGAGCTTGAAGTTTCGCGTTCTTCCCTTGAAAGCAGAATATCGGCCGATGATAAGGAAATTAAGAAATACGAACAAATGATGGATCAGATGCTGAAAGAGTCGAAAGAGCTTGAGCAGCTGATCAAAAACATGAAAACCATGGGTAAGGAATATATAGGCGGAACAATGGTATGGCCCATGCCGACGAATAAACATATTGCTTCCGGTTACGGCAACAGGCTTCACCCAATTTACAAGGTCTGGAAGATGCATACAGGAATTGATATCGGTTCCGCGATGAACGAGCAGATAGTAGCCGCTGCCGACGGCGTAGTTATTTACGCAGGTTCACGAAGCGGCTATGGAAACACGATTATTATTGATCACGGCGGAGGAGTTACAACACTATATGCACATATTGCAAACAGGGGATTTAACGTTAAAACCGGGCAGTATGTAAAAGCCGGCCAGGCAATTGCGAAAGCAGGGATGACAGGGACAGCAACCGGACCTCACCTTCACTTTGAAGTCAGAGTCAATGGCGAGACACAGAATCCGTTAAAGTACGTAAATCCGTAAAGGTATATTATTATTTTCAGGCAGTCCTTTGCATAAGAAAAATACCCGGGGTATACCGGGTATTTCTTTTAGAAAATATAGAAAAAATGAATACACATTTTAAAGAAATTAGGAAATATATATAAACAGGGGTGCTAATACGGTAACTATATTTTTTTGAATAGGAAGTGTGTAAATGAGATCAAATCGTTATTGGCTGATGGGGGTTATTTGTTTTCTGATTGCAGTTGTTTTTTTTGCTGCAGGTTTATTTACCTATTCGATTAGGAATTTTTTAAATCCCCAGTACCAGATTAGTTTCAATCGTAATGTATCAAGAGAGAATATAATTAATTTCAATCGTGTGAAAACCATTTTATTGCAGGGATATTATGAGAAGGTTGACGAAAACCGGCTCCTTGAAGGAGCAATACGCGGTATGGCGGAAGTGCTTGACGACCCGTATACGGTTTACTACACAGCGGATCAAATGAAGGATTTCATGGAAAAACAGTCCGGCAATTATGTCGGGATTGGCGTAACCGTTTATATGGATGAAAATGATTTGCTTACCGTATCTGAAACATTTACCGGTTCCCCGGCGAAGGAAGCGGGAATGCGTATAGGGGACAAAATAATCAAAGTTGACGGGGAGGATGTAACGTCAATCAAGGATTCGGAGCTCATTATACAGAAAATCAGGGGTGTTCCCGGCACAAATGTTGAAATCACGGTTTACAGGCCTGAGATAAATGATTATATAGTATTCAATATGGTACGCCAGGTTATCAATCTTGAGTATATCCACAGCAAAATGCTGGATGACAATATCGGGTATGTACAGCTGAAACTGTTTGATGAGGATATCTCATATGATTTTGCGAATCATGTAAATAAACTCATAGCAAGCGGCGCCAGGGGTATTATACTTGATCTCAGGAACAATCCGGGCGGAGATTATGAACAGGTGGTACGTATCGCGGATATGATTGTTCCGGAAGGCCTCATAGTCTACACTGAAGACAGGAACGGGAAACGCGAAGAAAGAAAATCCGATGCAAACGAACTTAATATTCCGCTGACGGTTTTGATAAACGAATACAGCGCGAGCGCTTCCGAAATCCTGTCGGCCGCAATTAAGGAATATGGAAAAGGGACGCTTGTCGGGAAAACAACCTTCGGAAAAGGTCTTGTTCAATCGGTTGTCAGGCTTGAAGGCGGGGCCGGCCTGAAATATACCGTTTCGAAGTATTATACCCCCTCAGGAGTGTGCATCCAGGGTATTGGAGTTACACCGGACATTGAAGTGGAAAATGATCAGCAATACCGCTATTACAGCATAGAAGATATACCGGAAGGTGAAGATAATCAGCTTGCCTGTGCGATTCAGGAAATTAACAGGCTGATCGCCGCACAGGAAAAATAGTTTTTGTTTTCCGTTCTTTGTATACCATAAAACTTAAAGGGCAATAATAGTTTTCGAGGTGGTTTTATGGCACTGAAAAAAAACGAAAAACTGAAACTGGAAATAGCGAAAGAACTCGGCCTTCTGGAGAAAGTGCAAAAGGATGGATGGAAAAGCCTTAGTGCGAAAGAAACCGGGCGTATAGGCGGTCTGCTGTCAAAGAGAAAAAAGTCGGGTTGAATGCACGGTGCAAACACTGCATGGGGGTTTGAATGTACAGCGATTTCTCTTCGGTATATGATCTGTTGATGACAGATGTGGATTATTCGAAATGGGCGGACTATATAGAATCAATATTTCGAAGATACGAGGTAAAACCGGAGATTATTCTTGATCTTGCGTGCGGAACGGGCAGCCTGACGCTGGAGTTGGCAAAGCGGGGCTATGATATGATCGGTATCGACATATCGTCCGAAATGCTGAACCGTGCGGTGGAAAAAGCGGATTCGAGCGGGGTTTTTCCTTTATGGATATGCCAGGATATGAGATCATTTGAATTGTACGGCACGGTGGATGCTATCGTATGTACAATGGACAGTCTTAATTATATCCTTGACATGAACGATATAAGGGAGGTTTTCAGGCTTGCCGGAAATTATCTGAATCCGGGCGGGCTTTTTATTTTCGATTTGAATACGCCTTACAAGTTTGAGCATGTTTTTGCGGACAATCTTTTTTATGAGATAAGGGATGATATAGCATTCCTTTGGCAGAACAGATACAATCCTGCCAATAAAATATGCGATTTTGACCTGACCTTTTTTGTAAGGGAAAAAGGGGATTTATACAAAAGGTTCGACGAAAGACAGAAACAGCGGGCATGGTCTTATGAAGAAATACAGTCCGCTGTTTGCGGCTCAGGTCTTGAACTTACGGATGTCTTTGATGTATTCTCATTCGAAAATCCGTCGCAAACGTCGGAACGCTGGTTATTCATAGTGAAGAAGTAATTATTAACTGCCGCATGCAAATGCCACCCTTTTGCGTATTTGTACGGACAAAATGGCGGTAGGTATGATTAAAATCAAGTCTTTTATAAAATACAGCGCCATGCTTGACAAAATTCCCAAATATCCTACAGGAGTTCCGGTATAAAAAACGTTCAGCAAGTACATATGGACCGTTCCTAAAAAGTAGATGGACAAAATGCCCGCCGACGAAGCGAGAAAGGCCGCACCGATTGTAAAATCGGGGAATGATTCGCTTATTTTTCCGGCAACCCACGCTGCGGCAATAAAACCCAATATGTAACCGAAGGTCGGGCTTAATACGTAATGTATGCCTGCAGGCGTTGAGAAAACGGGCAGGCCTGCAAGCCCCATTACCATATACAGCGTCATTGACAACGCGCCCTTCCTTGAGCCTATAAGAAGTCCCGCGAGTATGCTGAAAATTGTCTGAAACGTGAAATAAACAGGAAAAAAGGGGTTCGGAATCTTTAAATATGCCCCGACAATCATAAGAGCTGCAAAAAGCGCGATCTGAACAATGCTTCTTATCCTGGTTTTATGCATATAATTTCCTCTTTCCGCTTTAAAGAATTATATACAGTACGTCAAACAAAAAAAGGATATAATAAAATATGTCAATTGTCAACCTCACTAATACAATAAAGTTGACAATTGACATGCTTTATCACCCAGGTAAACGAAACATTTAAACAAGGACCCGCGGAAATAATGCAATAACCCAGCAGGAGGTTAACAGGTCGAGGCATTGCTGCCGCGTTCCGGTTGGTACGCCGCTCTGGTTCGGGTGCTTTCGGTGACGAAGGAAAAAGTTAAACTTGTTCGGATTGGTTTAAGCGCCTGATAATACGGATATCGTCACCAACCAGGCGAAGTATTTCAAATTCCCCCAATATCCGTGAAGCGATACGTTCAGAATAGGTTTTTTGAATGTCCTTAGGGTTCATATTCGTAGATATAATCGTTTTGCACGGGGTTTTCGTATTTTTAGCACTGCGGTAATTCAATAATGTCAGCAGTTCGGTATATTTGGCCGCACTGGGCGATTCCGTGCCAAGGTCGTCTATGATTAGAAGGTCCGTATCAAGAATGAAACGGTAAGAGTCATCGGGTATTTCCTCGTCGTTGAAACGGTATTTGCATCTGTAGATAATATCAAACATTGCGGGCGCAGGCAAGTATAAAACCGTATGCCCCTGTTTCAATATTTCGATTGCTATGCACTTGGATAAAAAAGTTTTGCCGACTCCTGTAGAGCCGGTAAAAAACAGGTTGCGGCAGTCGGCCCTTTCGAAATTATTAATAAAATCCAGGCATTTCGACTTTATTTTTATAGCCCGCGAACGCGGGGATTCCTCGATCCCATATGTATCAGGCGCTACAACATCCGGGTAGAACTGTTCGTTGAAAAACTCAAATCCGGTCTGCCCGTCACTGTTAAGGTTTGATATATCGTAAAAGCGTTCAACGAGAAGCTGGCGGTAACAGTGGCATGGTATGACGCCCGGTTTACCGTCGCTGTCCTTAAGAAACCCGGTATCATTGCAGTCCTTGCACGAATATTCAATGTCCAGGTAGTCCTCCGGATAACCGTTATCTTTAAGCAGATTTTTCTTGTTTTCAATTAATGCGTTTATTTTATTTTCAAACTCGCGAATCACTATGGGATCAGGATTAAGCCTTATAAGCTCACGGTTTAATGCAATGCCGGTCTCCGCTATTTTCCTGTCCAAATCTTTAATTTCAGGTATCAGACCATAAATAGCGCGCTTTCGTCTATCGCGGGCTTCTTCGGCAGTTTCCCTGCGCCGCTCGAATTCCCTTTTCAACTCACTCCAGTTCGGGTTCATATCTTCCTCCTACTTAAAGGTTGATTTCATAATTTTTTCATAGAATTCGTCGCTGTATTGGCGCTGCTCGAAATTATTGCTCTGAGGAACTTTTGAAACTGCCGCTTCGGCTTTTGCGGTTGACGGCTTGCTTGCGATATAATTAAGCACATCATCTTTTGTTTTAAGGTTTTCTTTATGCCAATCGCTTAAAATCTTGTGAATATACTTAAAGCTTAAATTGGATTTTCCCGAGGTTTTTTGCAGGGCTATTTCTATCACATCCATGTCATATCCATATTGGTTCGCCCAAACGTCCACATATTCTTCCTCAAACACGGTAAGGCTCCTGTGCAGCCTTAATGCTTTCGCTATCTTGTAGCCCAGCTCCCGCGTTTTTTGAAAAGACTCCATATACCTTTCAAGCTCAATATGTGATGTGATATTCTTTTTCGCCCAGCTTGAAGCTACCTGTCCTACGTATTTCTTGTTCAATGCGTCCCTGTTGTAGCAGTACTGGAACAGGGAAATCATCACGTCTTCGTTAAAGCGGTACTGCGTGAACAGGTTGTCGATAAATGTATACCAATCCCCGGGCATAGCGCCCTGAAAAAACATCTGGTTCATGGACTGTATGCACTGATTCCGGCGCTGGTTGAATTGAGTGTTTGAAAGCGCTTCGTCAGGCGATGAAGCGAACTTTTTACGGTAAAACCGGGACAATTCGCGCTCCTTAAGGTCTATAAAAGTATACCCTTTTTGGGTTCTGATAATTAGGTTTTCATTTTCCAGGTGAAGAAGGGCAGCATTGAGAGTGTCTGTCGAAAAGCCGAGTTTTTCGGCGATTTCATCAGGTGTCGCCTTTTTATTGTGCTTGCATAAAAACAGACCGTATATGTAAGCTTTCACGCAATCTGAAGGCAGAGACGGCATGATATCGCATATAAAAATATCGGGGACCGTAGTGTCCGAAAACAGCATGTCCTGCGGTGCTTTAAATTCCATGGTTTCACTCCGTAAATTTTTATCGTGTTTTTTACAGGGTTTTCTGTCATAACAGCAGTTTATATAGTATAAGCAAAGGACTCTCACGGCATAGCGGCCGGATTAAGGGTTTTAGTTCACCCAAAAATTCCTAATAAGCGTTCGAAATTATTATATCATGAATTTAGGAAAATAGTAAGGTTTTCACTTCCCGAGAGCAGCCGGTCATCGGCTGCATAAATTCATTATACAATGTTCCCGGGTACCCGTTCGAAATCTTTGATTTCGGTAGCGGATGAAGCTATTTTATCATATAACAAAATCAAAGAAAACCGGCATCATGTAATTGTTTTACATATAATCAAACAGATACCGTTTCAGGAACAAAAATTTTAATAATCGCTTGACGTTTTCCAGATTTAGTAATACCATAAAAATTACTTATAAGATCCCGCTGGGCTGGTATTACTGCATGCGTAGCAAATTCCTTATGCCCGATCCGATTTCAGGGGGTGGAACGTTGAGTAAATTGGAATCTGTCTTTATAGGCATAATAATAGGACCGGTTCTTCCAATTCTTCTCTTTTTGGCAGGGTGGTGGACCAGCTTTTTTTTCGCAGCGGAGCGAACCATATTTTTATTCAGCCTGGTTGGATTCGGAATCGGCTGTATAACAGACATCATAGTTTTTGAATGGATTAAAAAAGCCTACTGGTGGAAACAAAGCGTATTGGTTATGATCTATTTATTTTACTCGGCGTGTTTTTTTGGTTTTTTTATGGGCGTCCCGGTATTTAACCTGGCTGTTGGAGCCATCGCCGGAATTTTCATGGGTAGAAGGTTTTATCATGAAGGTATCGATAAGGAACAGCTAAAGAAAGCTTCCGCGTCTTTTGCACTTTTCTCTGCGCTGGTGATGGTACTCGTTTCGATTGCGTCAGCTTATTTTGCGACAAGAGATATTACAGATACGGCGCGAAACCTGAAAGGCATGTTTAGACTGCAGTTTCTTCCGACAAATCAAATGATTATTGCTCTGATAGTGGTTGGCGGAACCGGCCTGGTTTTATCACAATATTGGATTGCAAAAAAGTTAACGCATTGGGCATACGGTATTGGAAATAAAACAGCGTAGAAATTATTTGGAAGTACGAAAAACGGTAAGAAGGTTTAAGGGAGATTGTTCATTGATACTGGATAAAATCGCTGATTTGCATGTTCACTCGTATTATTCGGACGGGACAATGTCGCCGGAAGAAATTTTAGAAGCCGCTTTAGCCAAAGATGTAGGTTTATTGGCTATTGCCGATCATAATGTCCTTGAAGGTTCTGTCAAATTGCGGGAACTTTGCTCCAAATGCAATATCCGTTATGTTCCCGCTGTTGAGCTGGATACGCTTTGCGAAGGAAAACCCATTCACATACTTGGGTATGGAATGGATTTTTCAGATAAGGAATTCTGTCTCTTTGTCAGAAGAAACCGCGCTATGCTTGATGAAATAAGCGTAAAGCTGATAGAAAAAATGCAGGCGGATTATAATTCCGTTTCGCTGCCGGATTACCTGGAATACTCTTACGACAGGAAAAAAGGCGGCTGGAAGGCTCTGCACTATTTGCTCGATAAGGGTCTGTCAAAGAGCTTACGGGGAGGGCTGGAATTTTATGATATTTACAATTGCTCTTACGATTGTGTGGACTTTCCCACTGTGAGCGCTGCGGCGCAGTATATTCATAATGCCGGCGGCAAGGCAGTCCTGGCTCATCCCGGAGAAGTAATTAAAGAAACGGATATGAATTTATTCGCCGAAAAGGTATTGGAACTTGTTTCCTATGGGCTTGACGGCATTGAATGCTATTACCCGTTTCATACGAAGGACATTACGGACATTTGTCTGGAAATATGTAGAAACAAGGGTTTGCTTATTACTACCGGTTCGGACTGTCACGGGGACTTCGGAAGAACGGAAATCGGAGAAACGGGCATAGCAATTGGACAGTTGAATCTTGGGAATCTCTTATCAACCACATAGGTATAAGAAAATGTCCTGCCGACGCAGTTTTTTATTTAGGGAAAAAAGATGGATATAAGGCTTTTTCGAACCTCCTGTCACATTAACTGAAATATGGGATGAAGAAAACCAGTGTTTTATTATGATAAAAATTATTATGATTCATGAAGATTTTAAGCCGGGAAATAAACGGTGCTTCCGGAGGGAGTCGTATGTGTTTGGAGATAAGAGAGGCCATAGCAGATGATATTGATGATTTACAGGAGTTATACTTAAAGCATTAACACAATATCCGCCGGAGGAACCTCAAATAAAGGAGGAATGGGTTTCACTCCTGGAAGAGAAACAGTCTTCTATTTTCCCGGTGCAATTATGCGGTTCGGTGAAAAACGGATATTTGCGCACGGGAAAAGCATGCGGCAGGGCTGTTCAAATAAATTTGCGGGAGGTATTTGTATGAATTTGGTTATCAGGGAAGCAGGTATAAAAGACTTACCGGATATTCTGGCGTTATATAAGCAGCCTGATATGGATAATGGTGAAGTTCTGCCGGTAGAACAGGCTGAAACTATTTTCAGGAAAATGGCAGCTTATCCGGATTATAAAGTATATATTGCAGTAAGTGACAATGAAGTTGTCGGTACTTTCGCGCTGGCGGTTATGGATAACCTTGCCCATATGGGATCGCCTTCGGGACTGATTGAGGATGTAGTTGTAAAAACGGACCGGCAGGGCAAAGGGATCGGAAAACAAATGATGAAATATGCAGTGGAATACTGCAAAAAATGCGGATGCTATAAGGTCGTATTGTCAAGTAATCTGAAAAGAGAAAAAGCGCATCGTTTTTATGAATCATTGGGGTTTATAAAACATGGATACAGCTTTTTAACAGAGCTGAAAGATTAGAGTCTGACAAAAGGCGCGTTCATGCAAATATCAGTTAGAAACTTTGGGGAATCCTTATATGACAGGTATCAGTTGTATATTGTTCGATTGTATGGAGACAGTTGTTGACATTGTAAAAAAACCTGATATCAGATTGTATTGTGAATGGGCTTATTTCGGCAGCGGGTACGAATCTTTATGGGATAGTTTTGATTCTTTTGTCGACGGTTATGAAAAAGCAGTAAATTATCTTAAGTCAAAACAGCAGGAATATGAAGAACACAATATAATTGACAGATACAGGCATATGGTTCGAATGATTCCCGTACACTTGCATGAAACAGAAACCGTAGTAAATGCAATCTTCGAGAACTATTGGAATAACTATAAAAGAAACTGTATTGTTCATGATTCGGTTAAATCAACACTGTATAGTTTGTCAGACAGGTTCAGGCTTGGAATTGTGTCAAACTTTATCGTAGATGACGGCGTCGAAGAACTGCTTGATATCCATGAGATCAGTAAATTTTTCGATTTTGTTATTACATCCGTTAAGGTTGGATGGAGAAAGCCGCATGAAAATATATACGCTGCGGCTTTGGACGCAGCTAAGGCATCAAAAGAGCAGATACTTTTTGTAGGCGATGATTATGTTTGCGATTATGAAGGGCCGCTGAAATATGGGTTTAATGCCGTTTTGCTTGATAGAGAATCTAGGTTCGGCAGTGTAAATATAAGAATATCGGGTATTGAAGATCTGGTAAATTTATTATGTTGATGCAGGAGAGAAACACATGATTGTTACGCCCAATTTCCATTTTCCCGGCAATTGTATGGAAGCAATCGAGCTGTATAAAAAAGTATTCGGCGCTAAGGTTCTTTGCGTATTAAAAAACAAAGATGCGAACCCTGCGGATTATACTCCGGATGAAAAGTATTCCGAGCATGTGTACCATGCCGAAATAATGATTGGTGAAACCCGGATCATGATGTCCGATATTACTGATAATAAAGACCATACCCCAGGCAACTCGTTATCACTGGTTGTTACTTTTGATACCGCCGATGAAGTCAAAAAGGCATATAATTTATTAAAGAATGGTGCGGTTATTATTTCTCCAATGAGAAGCACTACTTATTCATCGTGTTTTGTATCACTGATAGATAAGTTTGGAATGAGATGGGAACTAATGACCGAACAAACAGAAAGATAATTAAAAGACATAAATCCGAAGGGCCATGAATTATATACCATAAGCGTTATTTTATCAGGAGGATAATATATGGAAGATATAGAAAATACACAGGCAAAAAGATTATTTGATAGTTTGCTTAACCATACCGATGAAAAAACAGCTTATGATATCGCCTGCGGAATTAAGCTGTCAAAAAGCCCGTCGGATAAAAAGAAACTTGAGTGGGCTGAACATATCTGCAACAGGCTCGATAACAGCTTTGAGAAGGAAAAAGTTAAACAGATTCGTATGGGATGCTGCTGTAAACCTTCATTGGCAAAGATGAAAGAACTGAAAAAGGTTTACACGGAATCAGTAAACCTGATTGATTTTGCTGAAAAACTGAATTCTCTGAATCTTGGTGCGAGTTTTTGGTGTGATAACAATGCATTATTTATATGTTATCCGGTTTGCTATTGTTCTTTTGTAAAGAACATTGATAAGCGGCTCCCAATAAGCTGGTGCTACTGTACTCTTGGCCATGCAAAGTATATGTATGAATATGTTTTTGACTGCGAAGCAGAGGCAGAGCTTTTAGAGAGTATTAAATCAGGGGGAACAAGGTGTGTCATTAAGATTTCAAAAAGACGGTAAAGAAATGAAAGAATTTTTAGGAAAGCAGGTAGAAGTAATAATTGACAGACCAATGGGCAGCAAACATCCAAGGTGTGAAATCATTTATCCTGTTAATTACGGATTTGTACCCGGAACAATAGCCAGGGACGGGAAAGAGATTGATGCCTATGTTTTAGGTGAGTCTGAACCGCTTGATAAATATAAAGGTTACGTAATAGCTTATATTCACAGGAAAAATGACAATGAAGACAAGCTTGTAGTTGCAAAAGAACTTAACAGGTATTGCAAAGAACAGGTGCAAACTTTAACGGAATTCGTAGAAAGAGCTTTTGATATAGAGATTATTATTCATGAAAGCAATTCATTAAATTGAAATACCTGAGAACCGCCGTAAATGGAGGTTCTCAGGCTGTTCTTACAGTTCACCGGTATATTTAATGCCTTATTATTTTCTTGACAACGGACTCATTAGCTAAAACATTCCATATGTTTTCGTCCTCAATTCCGAGGCGCCACAATGCAAGGCCGTTTATACCCATATTCCATGCGGTTCTTAATTTTGCGCGGATGCTGTCAGCGTTTTCAAACCATACCTGGTGCTGCTGCCCCTGTTCGTCGGTATAGGAAAAATAGGGGGTCTGGAATCGCATGTCAAACCGGATTACGCTTCCGTACCGGTTCGCAAGCTGTATTGCCCTGTCATGGGATACGTAAGAGCTTCTTCCTGTCGTAAGGTTAAAGTCGAAGCCGAATACTGAAACCGCTGCGGCGATTTTATACCACGGCATTTTTGTTTTCGTATAGTTCAGTACCCTCTGCATCCACGGTATTGATACCGGAGGTCCGGGCGGGCTTCCGGGCCATCCGAATTCATTATAAAGCATTACAATGAACTGGTCCACGGCGCTTCCGATAACACTGTAATTAAACGGATCGGAAAATGGATTGAACGGCTCGTCGCTTATACGGGACGGAACCGAAGCCGAAAGATAATAGCCCCTTGGTCTGAATGCGTCGGCTATATCGACATAAAGCTGTGCAAGGTTATCGCTGTCCTCGGTGTATGCGTCTTCAATATCAATATTCACGCCGTCAAAATTATACTGCTCTACCAGTTGTACAAGATTATTTGCGAATGCGCGGCGGTTCGCGGGTGATGAAACAAGCCGGCGGACAAGCTCCCTGGCAAGTTCCGTTCCTCCGGGACGGTATAAAAGGTTATGTATAACCGGGAGTATTTTTATATTGTTCCTATGGCTTATCGCTACAAGAACCCGGATATCCTGATCGGTGAACTGGTAAAACTTGTCGACCTGTGTGGGGTCATTGCGGCTTATCTGGTAAAAAAACAGGCATAGCTCCGAAATAAGTGATACGTTGTTTACAAAAGAGAAGTACGAACCGGGCAGGCCGGGGCCTTCGGCAAGCGTATAAAAGCCGATTATCGGCTGGATAGGGCGGCTCGTATCGTGCGCGTCAACAGTAACGACATTTTCGGAAATCCATCCTGTTGAACCGTTATACAGGACAACCCTGTACCAGCCGGTCCGGTATCCTGTGACGGGAAGCCGTGCTCCCTGCTGCATGACCGCAAGAACAGGGTAATTTGTTCCGGGGCCGCTTCGCACGTTGACCATTGCCGCATTTACGATTACTTCCGTGTAAAACGGTATTAAAAGCCTTTGCCCGGCGTATATCGTACTGCCGGTTATATTGTTCAGTTCGACCAATGACGGAATTGTCGTATCGAAAAGCTGGGCGAGCCTGTAAAGGGAATCTCCCGGCTGTACCGTATACTGCATGAGCCTGCCGGGGGTTGGGGGTATATATATCATTTGTCCGACATTTATGACTGTACCTGAAATTTTATTTGCCTGCTGAAGTGTTTCGACGGTCGTTCCAAAGCGCTGCGCTATCTTATAAAGGCTGTCTCCTGCCGCTACGGTATACCACATAACAACACCTTATAATCATTTTCTTTACATCAGTATATGAAAGGAAAAGGTGGTATGTGATATATGATAAATTACGGATTATGCGATAAAAAAGAAGGAAGAGCAGGGCATGATATATAAACCTCAAACCAAAATACACTATTCAAAGGATATTGGAATTGATTAAGGTATAGGAATAGTTTAACATAATAAAGGGGAGGTGTACCTATCTCTAAAGATAGCATGTATAATGCCTTGTTATCGATTTTTTCCTGATACATAAAAATCAAGTACCTTGTATAAATGGTTTAGGACGCAAACTGTTTGTTTGTGGTAAAGTCATGCTGGTGTAATATGCAAAGGTTATCAGATGCTCAATTTTTCGGGTGGTGTATATATGTACAGAGTTCTTGTTGTAGATGATGAACCAATTCATAGGAGAGAAATGGCTAAACTGGTTATGTCACTGCGGAGCAGCTACATAGTAGATGAAGCTGAAAATGGCAGAAAAGCTCTGGAGATGATCAACAACAATAAATACAATATTCTGATAACCGATATAAAAATGCCGGTTATGGATGGATTGCAACTGCTTGAGTCTATAGAAGAAAAAGCCTCCCATATGAAGATTGTTGTTTTAAGCGGCTACGATTATTTTGAATATGCTAAAGGGGCCATCAAGTTTGGAGCCTGTGATTATATACTTAAGCCCGTTGATCCTGAAACAGTTGAAATGATGCTTAGAAGAGTGGAAAAACTGCTTAAGGAGCAGGAGGAAAATGATAGAACCAGGGATTCTCTTAAAAAGGAGTTGGATGTTACATATCCGGTTTACCTTGATTATGCAATGAATAGGTTGATAAGAGAAGAACTCTCACTTGATAATGAACCTATTATACAGGATGTTTTAAAAAATGAAGGCGACTGCAGAATTCTAACCATTTTAATCTCAGATAGAAAGACAACTGCCTCAGGCAGCTCAAATACAATGAGGAAAGACGAAATCAAATCTTATGCCAGGAGCGCTGTCTGTGACCGTTTAAATGCTTTCGGTCGGCATTTATCGTTTTTTCTTGAGGATAAGAGGTTGATACTGGCGATAATTTTATTCTCGACAAATAAAACCAATATATATGCGGATGATTTAATTCCGGAACTGAATCAGATCGCTTCTTTATTTTATGAGCAGCAGGAATTAATTATAAGTGTAGGAATCAGCAATTCTTATAAATGCTCGTGTCACAATTGGAAAATAGCTCTCCGTGAGGCACTGCAAGCACTTGAACATTGTTTTTACAAAAAAGAGCCGATATGCATATATGGCATTGATGGAAAATTACCGATGAAAAATGCACTGCCGGATGTGCTGCAGCTCGAAACAGAACTGAAGGACGCAATAGTTCAATGTGACAGGGAAAGAATCTTTAAATGTTTTGATTATTTTTTCTCCGGATTGGCAAAAGAGTCCAGGATTGCGCCGGATATATTGATAAACTACACTGAAAACCTGCTGATATCGTGTCTGGATACCATAAAAAAATCAATCGAGAACCGCGATTTTTTAGAGTTAAGCTATAAAATAAGACAATCAATAAATCAGTGTGCATATCTCGTAGAATTGTCAGAAGTTTCAAGAAACCTGGCTACTGCTATTATAGACACATTCCAGACTGTTTTGGAGGACAGAAACAAATACATCATCCAGAAATGCATTGAATATATATCCGGAAATCTGTCGGAAGAATTAAGTGTTGAAACGCTTGCGAACCGATTTCATTTCAATCCTAATTATTTTAGTACAATTTTTAAAAAGAATACGGGAGTTGCTCTTTCATACTTCATTCTGGATATGAGAATGGAAAAAGCAGTCTTTTTATTACAGAACAGCGAAAAAAAGATATATGAAATTGCCGAGAAAGTTGGATTTAAGGATGTGAAGTATTTTTGTAAGGTTTTTAAAAGCAAGTTTGGAGTTACACCTAACCATTACAGGATATTTGCCGGGAAAGGTGGCTTTGTTAAATGAATGTAAATTTACGGAAAAATAAGCTGTTCGTTCTGCTGGAGAATATATTGAACTCAGTCAGATTACGGACGAAGCTTGTAATAACTTATATTGTCATTATAATCACAATTATTAGTTTTTTAGGCGTTTCTTGTTACAAAATGAGCAGCAATCTGATCTTAGATGTTACAGCAAAGAATGTATATGAGCTTATAAAGAAGAATAACGAGATTGTTGATGAAAAATTATCAAAAGCGCTGGACAGCAGTATCGCCTTAATTGCGGATAAAAGCTTGTTTAATACGCTCTCCAGCCTCGATCCTGACAGTGAAGAAAGTATTATCAAATCTGACAGAATTATCTCCAATATTCTGTCACGATATCTGATGAACGCTCCGGGCATATACTCTTATAAGCTTGTCACAAGCTATTACACATTTACACCTGATGCAGGAAACACCTCACCGGGCTTTCTTCCTTTCCAGGAGTTTTCGAAAACATCAATATACAGTGCGGCCAAGAAAGCACAGGGTAAAGCGGTATGGATACCCACCTATGACTTTGTTAAGGAGTTCCGCCAGAAAGATTTGGAAGATATACACATGGAAGGAAGATATGTCTTTTCCATGGCAAGGATGATTGATTGCCTTGATTTTGTAAATGGCCAGGTTTTACACTTAAGTGATGAAGTAGAAAGACCTTTCCTTGTGATTGACTATTTACCGGGTTTTTTTACTGATGTGTATAACAAGAGTAATATAGTAGGGAATTCAATGTTTTTTGTTGCAAGCAAGGATGGTACGGTTGTAGCGCAATCAGAAAACAGCCAATTGGTATTGGAGGAACAGGATACATGGCTTGATATGGTAAGAGAAGAAACCAGCGGATATGTCAATGTGGTACTTAACGGAGAACCATGGATACTATGTTTTGACACTTCAAATGTTACCGGATGGATTACGATGATTTTTGTTAATGCAAAAGAACTGACTGCTCCCCTTTTGATAGGAATCAGAAACAGAAGTTTTTATATTGCGATAACCTTATGCCTGGTCTCGATGATAATTGCCTATATAATTTCCATAAGAGTAACGACTCCGATAGACAGGCTGACAAAGGCAGCTAAAAAGATCGGTTCCGGTGATTTTGACGTGATGCTGCATGAAGAATATGACATTGAGTTCAAGCAGTTGGCTGACACAATGAATTATATGAGCAGCAAAATAAAAACCCTTATTAGAGAAAACTACGAGGTAAAGATTCGTGAAAAAGAAGCTACTATTGGAGCCCTTACCCTTCAGTTAAATCCGCACTTTCTTTATAATACGATAAACATCATTAACTGGATTGCAATACGAAACAAACAAAATGACATAAGTAAAATGCTTATCAGTTTATCTTATATGTTGAATTACACTGTGCGTACAAAACAAGACATTGTACGTTTCAGTGACGATCTTGAATGGTTGGAAAAGTATCTTTACATTATGTCCATCCGTTTCGAAGGTAAGTTTATAGTCGAATATGACATAAATCCCGAAGTTTTAAGCGCCAAAGTGCCGAAGCTGTTTCTGCAGCCAATTATAGAAAATGTCTTTACACATGCTTTCAGTAGTATGGAAAGTGATGGTACGATAAAGATTTCTGCAAAGAAAGACGGGAATCTTGCGTTTTTTTCAATTGAAGACAATGGAAAGGGTATATGCAAAGATGATATTGATATGATCCTGAACCGTCCCCGGGAGGATAATCTGAGCATAGGCATTTCTAATGTTAACAGAAGAATAAAAATCATATACGGCGAAGAGTACGGAATAAAAATAGAACCATCTGTTTCAGGAGGAACAAAGGTAATAATAGTTTTCCCATTCAACAAGTAAACATCTGATGAAAATACACCAATATGATAAAAGTACAATATCATTTCTTTTGTTCATTATATACAATAAAAGAGTAAAATGGCTGCGCAGCCATATTAATTTTTATGCTCAAGGAGGTCAAATATGAAAAGCAAATCACGTTTGTTGTCGATATGTCTGTTACTCTGCTCTGTAATGCTCCTGTTTATCGGATGTGATAAGGCGCCGAAGGCTGCCGGAGACTCCGGCGGAGCGGCACCGGCAGATAAAACATCAAATACTGCCAAGGAAGTCGTGCAGCTTACCTATTCGGGATGGGGGTCTCCCAGTGAGAAAAATGTAACCGAAAAGGCGATTCAGAAGTTTAATGATAATAACCCGAATATAAAGGTTACATATATGCATGTTCCCACGGACTATGTTACAAAAATGGCTACTCTTGCAGCGGCGAACCAGTTACCGGATGTTTTCATGTTCTATAAGAATAACACCGTTGAATGGGGAGAGCAGGGGAAATTATACAATCTTAAGGAATTTCTTGATAATGACCCGGATATTGACGAAAGCAAGCTGATTCCGAATGCACTTCTCAGAATTGATGAGAATACGATTGTTGGAACAAAAATTTGTGAAGAAGCTTTTGCGCTCTACTATAATGTTGACATGTTCAAAGAAGCGGGCGTGGAACCTCCACCGACAAGAGCTGAGGATGCCTGGGACTGGGATACGTTTGTTGAAGTGTGTAAAAAACTGACCATAGACGAAAATGGAAATAATGCTTTATCACCCGATTTTAATAAAGACCGGATAAAGCAGTATGGAGTCCGTTTTCACAGGTGGATGTGGTCGCTGTTTTTCGACTCTAACCAAACAAGCATAGTAAAGCCGGATAAAAGCGGTTTAAATCTTAGTGACCCGGCGGCTGCAGAGGCTGTTCAAAAACTTGCGGATTTAATTAATGTGCACCATGTTGCGCCAACAGTAACATCGGAAAAGAACCTGCCTGCTCCCGCAACGGCAATGCAAAGTAAAAAAGTTGCTATGAACATTGATGGGCAATGGGTAAACGTTGACCTGGCAGATGCGGGATTGAATTTTGATGTCGGTGTTCTTCCGAAAATGAAGGTTCCTTCAACGGTTCAGTTTGGCGAAGCAATTGTCATGTCCGGACAGACAAAACACAAGGAAGAGGCATGGACTCTGTTGAAATGGATGATTAATCCGGAAACATCTGTTGAAATCTATAGCAGCGGATTATGGATGCCTACGGTAAAAGAATGGTACACGAACCCTGAACTGTTAGAAAAATGGGCATATGTAAAACCTGGACATCCAGACGGGTTCAAATCTGCAGTTGTTGATACGGTACTGAATTATGGATACAACAACTACGGATATTGGCTGAAGAATGCCGCTGAAATAGAAACTATTATTACTACTGCGTTGGATGATGTGTGGATAGGTGCAAAAACAGCGGCTGAGGCTTTCAAGGAAATTGAATCACAGTTGGCGGAAAAATATCAGGGTGTATACGAATAAAATACACTTAACGGATGAACCGATAAAGACTTGCCGGGAGGCTGTCTGTAAAAAGACAGTCTCCTTCGCAAATAACAGGTTTTATTTATTAAAATGCCCTGCAGAACTTCTGCTTATTGAGGCGGAGTAATGAATCATCTTTATACTATACGTCACCTGCTGCTCCCACCATTACAGGGCATTTGATAATAATCGCGTCGTTTTTTATATAAAACCCACGGCGATTTTTGTTTTAAGGGGAGATATCAATGTCAAATAAAACAACAGCAAATGTAAAGTCATATACAGGAAGAAAAAAAAGATTGTTTGATGAGCTTTCGGGATGGTTATTTGCCAGCCCTGCCATCCTTGGTTTTTTAATATTTATTTTGGGTCCGATGATAGCCAGCTTGTATTTAAGCATGACTGATTATACCATAGTTGTTAAGCCCAATTTTATTGGTTTTCGGAATTATGTTGAACTTTTTACTTCGTCAACCTCTCTTTTTTTTCAGGCGCTAAAAGTAACAGCTTACTATGTGGCCCTTTCTGTACCGATGCAAATTATTTTTTCTTATTCAATAGCGCTTTTACTTCATCAAAGAGTCAAGTGCCTGAGCTTTTTTAGGACAGCGTTCTATCTACCCACCATTGTCCCCTTGGTTGCATCATCAATGGTATGGATGTGGCTTTTGAATCCGGATCTCGGTTTTCTGAATGAAATTCTAAGGGCATTGAACTTGCCCACAAGCCAGTGGATTTATGCCCAGGAGACTGTTATCCCTACTCTTGCGCTCATGAGTGTTTGGAGCAGCGGGGGCGCGATGCTTATATTTTTAGCTGCGCTTCAGGATATACCAAATGTATATTATGAAGCGATCTATATTGATGGGGGAAATAGTATTGATAAGCTGCGGTATGTTACAATTCCGATGACTACTCCGACCATTTTCTTTAATTTGGTTATGGGTCTGATAAACGGATTTCAGGTCTTCGTACAGCCATATATAATGACGGAAGGCGGACCGAAAAACTCCAGTCTGATGTATGTTTTTTACCTTTACAGGGAAGCTTTTACTCACCAAAACATGGGTAATGCGTGTGCAATAGCATGGATCCTTTTTATTATCATTATGGCTTTCACGGCTTTAATTTTTAAGACATCCCAAAACTGGGTATACTACGAAGGAGAGTGAGATGATATGATTCGGGCTAAAATCTCCAAAGTCCTGATTTATACAGTTCTTATATTGGGTTCTTTGGCGTCCATTTTTCCTTTTTTCTGGTTGATTAGAAGTTCTTTAATGTCGACAGCACAAATTTTCCAGCTTCCTCCAATATGGATTCCCAAGCCGTTTATATTTAGTAACTACCTTGAGCCATTTAAAATTCTTCCTTTTGCAAAATATTATATAAACTCTGCAGTAATCGTATCTTCGGTGCTGGTTGGTGTTCTTATAAGCAGTTCTCTTTCCGCTTACAGTTTTGCTCGATTGAAATGGAAATGGAGAGATCGGGTTTTTTATATTATTTTAAGCAGTATGATGCTTCCATATGCAGTCACGATGATACCTACTTTCATAGGATGGAATGCCCTGGGCTTAGTAAATACATATTCTCCGCTTATTATTCCGGCCTATTTCGGAGGAGGCGCGTTCAATGTATTCCTGGTCAGGCAGTTTCTTCTTTCCATACCGAAGGAATTGGATGAAGCGGCGTATATAGACGGCGCAAGCAAATTGAAAATATTTATTAAAATTATTTTACCTTTATCAAAATCAGCGCTGATTGTTGTAGGGATTTTTACTTTTGTTAATACATGGAACGACTTTCTTGCACCGCTGATATATTTGAACAGCGAGCATCGTTTTACGCTCGCTCTTGGGCTTTTTCAATTCCGCGGCATGTACTCCGCACAGTGGAATGTTTTAATGGCGGCTTCCACGCTGGTATTGCTTCCTAATATTATCGTTTTTATTATTGGGCAGAAATATATTCTCCAGGGAATAGCACTTACCGGTATTAAAGCCTGAATTCTCAAAATTATTGCAGGGGGAGTTGCGTTATGAATAACGGATCAACAAGAAGTTCAGAAGAAGTCAGCTTGAAAGCAGTAAAAATTACCGATAGTTTCTGGTCTGGATATCAGAAGCTTGTAAAGGAAGTTGTATTGCCATATCAATGGGAGGTTATGAATGATAGGGTACCCGAAGCCGAGCCCAGTCATGTAATAAAAAATCTCAGAATCGCAGCCGGTTTAGAAGATGGAGAATTTTATGGATTTTTCTTTCAAGATACCGATTTGGCCAAATGGTTGGAAGCGGTTGCATATATACTCGAGACTTATCCCGATCCGGAGCTGGAAAAGCTTGCGGATGAGGCAATTGATCTGGTTGAAAAAGCCCAGCAGCCGGATGGATACCTTAATACTTATTTTACGATAAAGAAGAAGGGCAAACGCTGGACCAACTTATATGAATGTCATGAACTGTATACTGCCGGTCATTTTATCGAAGCCGGGGTTGCTTACTATCAGGCTACCGGAAAACGTAAGCTGCTGGATATTGTATGCAGGTTTGCCGATTACATTGATACTGTATTTGGGCCTGAACCGGGTAAACTGCAAGCATATGACGGGCACCAGGAAATAGAGCTTGCGCTTGTCAAATTATATAAAGTTACAGGTGAAAAACGTTATCTGGAGCTAAGTAAGTTCTTCCTGGATGAACGCGGAAAAGAGCCATTTTATTTTGAAATAGAGTGGGAAAAGAGAGGAAAAGTATCAGAATGGAATAATAGCACTGATGAGAAATATTCCCCAGGTCAAAATCGTCAATATAATCAGACTCATTTACCGGTTAGGGAACAGAAAGAGGCTGTTGGTCATGCCGTCCGGCTGCTTTATATGCTTACGGGGATGGCAGATGTAGCAAAGGAATATAATGATAAAAGCCTGTTGCAAGCATGCCGTAATTTATGGGAAAATATTGTTACGAGGCAGATGTATATTACGGGCGGAATTGGCTCCACATCAATAGGGGAGGCATTTACTTTTGATTATGATCTTCCCAATGATACAATATATGCCGAAACCTGTGCGTCCATTGGCCTTATCACATTTGCTCACAGAATGCTTCAAATAGAGAATAAAAGCGTATATGCTGATGTTATTGAAAAGGCGTTATATAACATAATTATTGGTTCCATGGCCAAGGACGGGAAACATTATTTCTATGTAAACCCGCTCGAGGTTTTTCCGGAAGCCAGTGAAAAAAATCCGATAAAACGGCATGTAAAACCAAGAAGACAAAAATGGTACAGTTGCGCATGCTGTCCTCCGAATCTGGCAAGGTTAATCGCTTCGCTGGGACTGTATATATTCACTAAAAATAGTGACACTCTGTTCATACATCAGTACGCAGCATGTGAGGCCGAACTTGAAGTTGCGGGCTCAAAAATAAAAGTTGTTCAGGAATCTGCTTATCCCTGGAATGGTGAAATTAAAATTGGAATCGTATCAGATGTTCAAAAGGAATTCAATATTGCTTTAAGAATACCCGGCTGGTGCAGAAAATACAGTGTTGATTTAAATGGTAATAAACTGGAAGCAGATAATTTATTGAAAGAAGGGTATTTATACATTCGAAATGTATGGAGTGGGAATGATCAGATACACTTAGTGCTGGATATGCCGGTAGAAATGATGGAAGCCAATCCGCTGGTGCGCGCAAATGCAGGAAAGGTCGCTCTGCAAAGAGGCCCGGTTGTGTATTGTATTGAGGAAGAAGATAACGGCGATAACCTTTCGGCTCTTTCCATATTGACAGAACCTGAAGTCGATTATGATCCGGAACTGTTTGGAGGCGTACATGTAATAAAGATCAAAGGTTATCGGAGATTGAACGATGGATGGGAAAATAAGCTGTATAAACCGGCTGGAAGCAAATATAAACCTGTTAATATAAAAGCAATCCCATATTATTTATGGGGAAACCGGACACCCGGAGAAATGATGGTCTGGATAAGAAGAGCAGGTAATGAAATTGATTGATAATACCCTGCATTTATCCGTTATAAAAGCATAAGTATCACCATACTGACTGCATGTTTTGTGTTCATTAAGCGCAAAAATGATATTTAAAAAGGGAGCCTGAAAGGGCTCTTTTTTAATTACTAAAATTTATTGCATTGTTTTAAATTCATTGGAAGCATGGAATAAAACAAATACCGGTCAATGCCGATATAAATAATGTAGTGTACCCTTCTCCATGCGTTTTGAATTCCGCATTATATGCCGAAAACGCATGGAACCGGCGTATGTGTATTAAATAAATCGAAGTCTTATTTTTACTGCAAGGAGCTGTAATTTGGTTATGAATTATAAATTCCTTAAATTACCGGCAGTGATTCTGACAGTATTTTTACTGATGGGAATGGTATTCCCGCAGATGCAGCCAAGTTTTGCGAACAACATATTCAATCCTTCCGTTTCATACAATTCCGCGACGGGAAAATGGGATATAAAGTGGATTCCGATAGATGGAACCGCAACCTTTTCATTGACATGGCACGGGCCTGCGGGAGCTATGCCCGCATATACCGACGAAACTCTTGTGTTTGACGGAAAATACAACGTAGTAAGCCTTACGTTTCTGCCGGACCATATATATGATTTAACTTTCAGTTTCAAGGATTCGGACGGAAATCCGGTCCAGTTTGTTAACAAATACGGAGAAATTGTGGACAAAGAAACGCTGTTCTTCCTGTCAAAGATCACGTTCCAGGGTACGTCGTTCAATGACGCTGCCGTTCTCGGAGGACTCGAGGACGCCGATCCCGATCTTATACAAAGCGGCGGCCAGACAGTGAGAATTATAAGCGGAAACGACCCTAAAATCACACTCAGGTGGAAAGTGCCGACGATTTGGGAGCCGTCGGTCAACGCCGTCCTTTACATTACCGATGAAAATGTTAACCTTGACAGGCTTGAGAGCGGCGGCACATCGCATGTCGATCTTGACTATGCGTATTTTCATATAAGGATGTATGAGGTTACAAATATAATAACCGAAAGAATATTTACAACAACGGTCCAGGAAGGAACAGGCGAGATAATAGTAAGCCAGTCGGGCGATCCCGTGCAGGGCTTCGGAACCGGCGGAAGCGTTACCGCTTCCGACGGGTTTGTTTATTTTACGCTCGACCAGTCCGACGGAATACTGCCCGGAACGGAATATGAGAACGTTAATATTAAACTGACATTCCGGTCTGGCCTTTCCGAAGCACCGTTCACGAGGCTCAACTCCGCCTCAGGCAATTTTCCCATTGAGAACAAGGACAATATTTTCCAGTCTACAGGCGGTCAGATTACGTCAATTTTCACACCGCTGTGGTTCGAAGCGTCTAAGGTTGACGTCGACAAGCTTGAGCTTAAGGTATACAAGATAAAAAGCCGGAACTATACCGAACTGTATTATGAAGTACAGGACGCCGGTTCAATTGTGGAACTTTTGGAGAATCCCAGCCAATCAAGCAGCGGCATAAAGCTGCCCGACGCGAGCATACCGGATACAACGGGCTGGGGAAGCGTTATTGTTGATATTCCAATCGACCGGAACGGCGAGCATCCCCAAAGGTTTTACAGGTTTGTCGTAACGGACGGGGATTCGCTTACCCCGTTAGGGTCTCTTGCGATAAATTTGCAGCTTCTCGGGAACGATACGGGAAAACCCCCCGTTCCGAGGGAAATAGAAGCGGAACCGCTTTACAGCGGAAAGCAGGAAGTTTTTTATAAAAACCCGCAGGTGCCTGTTCCGGTAAAAATTCCGCTGTCCGATATAAGAATTTCATTTGAAAAACCGCTGGTCTGGATGACGCGGCCGTGGAACGAAATAATAGCAAGCCCGGATGATGATAATGATTTCACATTCCACCTGCTTTTAAACACATACCTGTCTGATGACATTAAAGCGGTTGAAACAAGAGAAGTAGGCGATGAAGGGGTTACGGTATATGTGCCCGTGAAAGAGAAGAGGGTGCTCGCTGTCGGGAAACACCAGCTTAATGAGGACCCGAATGACAGCACGCGCGTCTATTTCGAGATTGACGGTTCGAAGCTGTTTTATGATTATGTGAGGGATGTTCCGCTGGACTATGAAAACGACGTTGATTACGATATAAACGGCAACGGCGATTATCCTGATTTCCTTCTGCCGAATACCAAATATTACATCAGGATGTTTTCGACAAGGCTCAGGAACCATGATGATGTTAACTGGGCGTTAAGAGATCAGCTTGATTTTGAAAGCGATATTTCATACATATCTCCGATAACCAGTTTTACGACATACCCTACAAGGGAAAAGCCGGTGCCCCTTCCGAACCTTTCACTTGATATCGACTTTGAGCCCGATCCCGATCCTGTGACGGGTAAGCCCGTAATGAACGGGATTATAGTGGAATTCCCGAAGATATTGAATGACAACGACTGGCTCAATTATACGAATGTTACGCAAGGCAGGCGCATTGCGTACGAGCTTTATATAAGCGACAGCCCCGACGAGAGCAGTTTCATCCTGCTCGATTCTCCGTTTCTCGCACCGCTGGAAACGCATTATCCGGACGATAACCCGGACGCCCCGATGTCTGCGCTCGTAACGGTCTTTCCGGCAGGCAGCGGCGAGGAGTTAAAGCCAAATACGACTTATTATTTCATGGCACGCGCGAAACTGTATGTCAACGGGGAAACCGAGCCTTTTATCACAAGCGATCTAACGCCGATAAAATCGATTACAACCCCGAAAACCGATTCGGGGGACCTTGATGATCTGGACAGGGAGCCGAGGACGCCTGTTGAATTCTCGATAGCAAGAGACAGTGAAGGCGAACTCGAGCTGACCGATTCGAAAGTTACGTTTAACTGGCTGCATGCCGAGAAGGACGTAACGTATGAGATGGTTGTCACAAGGAAAAAACTCGCGCCGAACGCATCGTCTGATGATTACAAAAATGATCCGTACAATGTGGGCGACGCGTCAACAACGGGATTTCTGCAGGCATACAGGGATTACATTAACGCCGGAGATTTGGAACTGCATATTAAACTTGACGATTCACAGCTTAAAAGCATTGGTCTTGAATATGACCCTGAAACCCGTATTGCAAGGTTCCCGATAAGCCTGCCGTTTTTAAGGCCGAACCACCTTTATTATTTCAGTTTAAGGGCTGTCCGCGGCAGGGGGACCGAAGATGCCCGGTACAGCAAATGGGTAAGCATCCCCGTAACGACAAAGATGGTCGCTCCTCCCGATTTCTTTGAAGTCGTAACCGACGTGCAGCTTGGGTTTAATATCAGGCTTTACGGAGATATACCGCCCGAAGATGTCGGTATAATGCTTAAGAAGGGATACCAGTCAAGAGCGGCGTATGTTGAGCTGTCAAAGGCGAAATATACCGTCGTCAGGGATGGAAACACGTATTATATAAGGATTTTCGATCTCGATCCCGATACATGGTACGACATAAGGCCGTTTTATAAAAAAGCAGACAAAACATACTGGTATGACAGCGACAGCAAGAGCTGGAGCGAGTCGGAAGGCGATCCTGTCACGATGAAGACAAGGAACACATTGAATGAAATTGAAGTACGTTTTGCCGGAGAAAAACGCTATAAGTATTTCCTCGAACTGAGGACGGACGATGATGAGGGTTATATAACCCTTGAATATAACGCAACAGGCGAAACGGACTATGGTTATACCCTCGATGACGGCACGCGCATCGAGTTCTATCTCGAAAAGACAAACGCTTACCTCGAGGAAGGCTTAGAGGATAAATACCTGTATTACGCGAAAATCAGCAGCGCGCGCCGCAGGAGAAGCGACGGAACCTACACAAGGCAGCCGCTTTTCAGCAACACGCGCTATTATATAAAGGTTTGGGCGCATTATATTGAAGACTCGAAGCATATAGGCCCTGTCACGATACGGACCGACTTCAGCCAGAGCGACTACGACAAGGATCATATGAAGGACGAATTACGCGACATGTTCGAGACAAAGGCCGACAGCCTCATGCGCAAGCTTTATTTTACCGTTGACGAGAAAAATAAGGCGGTCAACCGCGTTATGCTTAAGGCTTCGAGGGTATCAAACCTGATGCAGGTATCGGGGTATACCGGTGTTACGGTGGACATATCGAAGGAAAACCCCGAAGCGGCTATTGATGTCATATTAATTCCGTATGATATTCTGAAAACTGTACAGGATTACAACAGCCGCCTGACAATTAAGCTGGCGGGCTGCGACATAACCTTAACGCGCGACTCATTCGACCTTGACGCGCTGAAAAAGCTGTCCGACGCAGTCGGCGTAAAAGAGACTATGCTTGAAATTACGTCTGAACGCAAAGCATCCGGAACGGCGCCGGTACCGTTCGGTTATTCGTACGCGTCAAAGGTGTATGATATAAAGTTCGTTTCTGTTGGTATGAAACGTACATATGCGGAAATCAACGAGATTATATATGACATACTGAAAGAACCAGAGGCAAAAGGCCCGTTCAAGTACGGCATCCTTGACAGGGAGCTTGTCAGGCTGCTGGAAAAGGAAACGAACCTTAACTATATGAGCCATGTTGAGCTTGACAATATGATTTCCAAAATTATTGACATCGTTGAAGAGGAGCTGTCAATGTATATCAAAGATATTCTTGAAGGCGGGAGAGGCTTTTCCGCTTCAAGGATAAGTTATAAGGATGTACCCGGGTTGCCGGGCGGCATTAAGCTTAAAATGGTTCACAGCGGCGCGGGCGCAATGACCGGGCCTTACATGCTCACGCGTGAGCAGCCTGAATGGCGCGAACCGGAAGGAATAAAGGCATGGATATTCCCGTATGTCGTATTTACCGCATACAAGCCCGGACAATATGCCGTATTTAATCTGCCGGCAGTGAACATACAGACTCCGGACGGATCGGTTGATCCTGATTTCCGGCTTCTGTCGCAGAAATATGACCTGAGGAAAGCGTTCGGTACGACGTATTTATATCCCGGAGATTATGTTTCCGCGGAAAGCGCCGTTCTGCTTTTCGAGATCATAACGGAAACGGGCAGTGAGGTCGAGGGCCTGTCGATACCGGCTAAAATAAATTACTATAAGCTTAATGAAATATTCTCCGCTGCTTCGATAAGGCAGAATATAAACCGCGGGCAGGCGGTCTGCCTTGTTGTCGAGATATATTGTTATAAAACGGGAATACCTTCGGCGATGTTAAGACCGTCAAAAAGGCTGTATATAAGCAATTCCGATTCGATGCCCGATTATTTGTACAACCGGCTCGTTGTTGCGCTTGATCTGGGCATTGAAACTCTCGAACCTGGCAATGTTTATACTGCGGAAAAGACGGCAACCGCAGGGGAGCTTATCGAAAAAGTGATATCTGTGCTCGATTTGCTTGGTGAATGGTGATTGGAGGGAACCCGGCATGAGAACAAAAAGCATCATATTGCGCTTAATCGTATGGATTATTATATTGGGAATGCTGGCTGCTTTCGTTGTGGATTTGGCCCTTGCGCAGGTGATCCCTTCAACGCCGCCGCAGAATTTAAGGGTATCCGATATAGGATATGAGAATGAAGCCGGCCAGAACTGGTTTGCGGCTTTTTCGTGGAATTTGCCCACGTACCCTCCCGAAGCGACGCAGGATAAGTCACAGACATTTTATTTCAACCGCATCGAAAGGGGTACCGGAAAAATTATAAATGATGTGGCGCAAATAACATTAGGCAGCACGGCCACCTCTTTTTCAACATCGGGATACGGAATTGAGCTCGAACACGGAACAATTTACGAATTATACGGAACTTCGTCTTACACATACGGTGATTTAGGGCAGTATACGTTTACGTCAGGGAAATCAAACCGTGTTAAATTCATTACGCATCTTGAGTTCGGCGCGGAATTGATTTCAGGAACAAATGAGATAAAAATCGTTTGGGACGACGTATGGGATACGGACGGGCGTATTGACTACCGCATCCTCATTTCGGATACGTCGGGATTCACGCAGCCCCCGGCAATTCCGGATATCATAGGCTCGCAGATTGGTACCGAACAGAGCAGGGTGACCGTCTCGGGCGGGCGCCTTGAATACGTATATACGAATGCGCTTCCGGGCAGGGAATACTCAATCAAGGTTATCCCGCTCGTTAATTCGGATGTTGCCTCTATACCGGCAGAAGAGCTTCCGGTTGTTCGAGTAAAAACAGAAATCCTTTTAAAAGCAAAGAAAATGGGAGAAACTGCCGATGGCGTAAGGTGGATGCTTTTCTGGGATCCCATCATTAAAGGTTCTATAGGCAGCACAACGTTCACAAGAGTTGAATACAAGCTGTACCGGCATGACACGGCGGGGAATGCCACATTTTTCGCTTTGGTTGTCGACCGGGACAGATTTGAAATGATCATGAAACCCGAAGATGTCGAAAAATACACGTATTCAATTGAAGCTGTCGCTTACAGGCCGGACGGCTCTTCGGTCCCTTTCTATTCGTCGACTAAAGTGTCGCTCGTGGAACAGATACCGGAGTATCCGACTGCGCCGGAATTTGTTAAAAGTTTCCCGACAGCAGATCCCGCACCGCTTGTGTTTGACGACCTGCTGACGTCAAACAGCGCAACGCTTCTTTGGAAAGTGCCTGTTTCCGGCGACGGGAAAGTTGACACCGAGGTTTATTACGATCTTTATCTCGTTGATAAAATTGAAGAGATGAGCACACTTCCGATAACGAAAAGGATCGGCACAAACATAACCATGACGCGCGCGAATGAGGTCAGGGAACTGGAAACGGGAAGGCTTATCGGCTACCGTTATACAATAAACGGCCTCAATTCGAACTCGACATATTACGCGGTTCTTATAGCGAAAAAGAACTTTATAATCGAAAGCGAAGACGGTTTTATGGTGTCGCGCCCGTATGCGTCCGACCCGGCGATAAAGGTAATAATAACGCGCCCCGACGCCGAGATGGACAAACCCATCGCGCCGCCTTCTCCGCCGTTCAGGCTCAAACCGGGCGACGATTCGATCCGCGGAAACGAAATAATACTGCAGCTTGAAAAATCATGGCTCGAAATGTATCATTCGGGTTTAAAGAAATGGCTGTATGTCGTCGGCAGGGACGATCCCGAAAGAGGCAGGGAAGAGAGCTATTATAACGAAAACAATTCGTTTGATTATGATGATTATGTTCAAAATCAAAACCTTCCGGACGGAGACGCAAACAAGAAACCCGCGAGAACTGTGGATTATCCGGCCGGCTGGCAGGTAAAAATACACTGCGTTGAGTATGATGATGCCCTTCAGATAGTTAAGTCGATAACCGGAAGGGATTTTGTCTCATACAGCGATCTGAGCCGTAATTATATTTTATCCTTACAAAAGCAGATTGAACCGGTACCCGTTCCGGATTTGAAACCTGATGAACGGCAGGTTTTCCTGCTTCCCGTACGCAACCTTGATCCTAATACGACATACCTGATTTGGGTAACCGTATCAAACAGCACGGGGACTCTTGAGTCCGATCCTTCCGATCCGCTGCTTATTACCACACTGCCCGATTTCCCGCCCGTTGTTGAAACGCCTGTCGTGCCGACGGATCTGAAAGGCATCGCGGCCGATACTTACGTTGATCTGTTCTGGAGTTACCTTCCCGGATACAGCTATAACATAAGCTACGCGGCCGAAGATGACAGGACGAAGGCTATCGGGACAGTAACGGTTTCCTACGAGCAGCTGCGTTACGAGCCTTCATACAGGATCGCGGCTTTAAATGCGAATACCGTCTATTATTTCTGGATCCAGGCCCTTGCCCCGTCCGAACAGGGCGGGTTTACCGCGTCCGACTGGAGCAACTCGATCGCAGTGAAAACCGAGCCGTACAACCCTCCGCCTAAACCGAGGGGTTTTGGAATAAAGGGTACACCTGACGCGATAACCGAGACAAGTATCTTTTACGAATGGATTCCCGACGAATCGGTTACGTTCATCCTTGAAATTTCAGAAAACGCCGATTTTTCGGATTCCGTCGAATACAGTGTGAACGGGTCGGAATACCAGGCTACGGGTCTGAAATCGAACTACCGGTATTTTGCGAGGCTTTATTCATACAGCGCCACTACGGGTTTACGCTCCGAACCGAGTCATGTCGTGATGGTCGTGACAAGAAAGGGACGCGGCGAATACGATGCCGATGTCCCGCTTGATGATATCCCCGTAGGGGACATGCTCGTAATTGACGCGATAGCAATTGACGGCGTTTGGAACGCAAAAGCCGTTGATGTCAACGCGCACAGGCTGTCCGAGAAAATCAGGCAGTCGGTCGCCGGTACATTTTCGGTGGATTTGACCGTTCCGCCGCCCGGAACGAAAACGATAAGGCTTGAACTCGGCGGCGAGGTATTGGAAACACTCGCGGGGACAAACCGTACGCTTATTGTCAGAACGCCCGGATTTGATATATATGTTTTCCCCGGATGCTTCCTGCAGGATACATATTTCAGGCTGAAACAAAGCCTCCGCGGCATATCGTTAAGGATTGACGTGCGTCCGAACCCGGGCGATATAAAGCCTGAGAACAGCATGCGGCTGATGGCTCCGATAACCGAAATGAAGGTGTACGCGGGGCGTGGCGAAAGCTTCTTCATGCTTGAGGATTTCATAAAACCCGTAAAAGTCATTCTGCCGATAGAAAATGCCGCCGAAGCGGACAAAATAAAAGCAAGGCATTATGATACGGTACGGTTGAAATGGGATGACGTTGATTACAGATGGATTGCTCAGGAGCGGAAATTTGCCGTCTATCCGAAAAAAAGCGGCGCTGTCGCGGCTGCAGCACTGAAGCCTGCGAATATTGCCGCGGGAAGCGGGATAGAGCAGACTCTTAAAAATATTTTTTCAATATACCGGATGCCTTCCGTCAATCCGGACAATCCTGCGCTCGAAAAGGAACTCACCGTGACCGAAGGCATAAAGCATTTAATGGATATTATACCGTATGAATACCGGGACGGCGATGTAACGGAAAAGGCATTGAGAGCCGGCCTGCTGCTGCCGGGGAACGCGAACGGAAACGCTCCGTTAACCAAAGAAGAAGCCGTTTATGCTGCGGTTGCGGTATTACGGAAAAAAACAGGTCAGAATATACCGGATTCAACGTCGATATTGGCTCAAATTCCGAATGCGTCCGAAATCCGGCCGCAGTACAGGGCAGCAGTTGCTTTCGCGTTAAGCAGCGGGATTGTTGCCGAAAACGGCGGCATATTTTTGCCAAAAGCTCCGATAACACGTTCCGAATTACTGATCATTATTGAAAATATTCTTATCATGGCAGGTGAAATATGATAAAATCAGAGATAGGGATTTGATCGGATTGGAAATTCCGTTTGTTTTTCCAAAAAGGTAAATATGGTTTAATTTGCTAAAAAGATGTCAATTATTTATAAGGAAGAAGCGGCAAAAACCGCCTTAATAAAGCGATTTGAAATTGAACATAATACTATTGGAGAAACTCAGAAAAAAGTCCGATTGGAAAAACAGTTTACATAAGACAAAAAAGGGAGCGAAAATATGAGCGTATTTATTATTGACGGCGGGGTTCCGCTTAAAGGAACAGTCAGGATCAGCGGTGCAAAAAATGCCATTCTTCCTTCGCTGGCTGCTTGTTTGTTGACGGAGGAAAAAACCATATTGAAAGATGTTCCGGATCTTGAAGATGTACATAAAATGTGTAATCTTCTTAATTCATTGGGAGCCGGAACCACCTTCAACAAAAAAGACAAGGAAATTATCGTGGACGCGTCGTCAGTCAATAAATATACGGCTCCCTACGAGCTTGTCAACCAGATGAGGGCTTCATTTCTTGTTATGGGTCCGCTCCTGGCGAGAAAAGGAAGGGCAAAGGTTTCACTTCCCGGAGGATGCGCAATTGGGAGCAGGCCCGTTGATCTCCATCTCAAAGGTCTGTCCGCACTTGGTGCGAATATAAATACGGGTCACGGCTATGTCGAAGCGAGCGTTAAAGGGAGACTCACGGGTGCGAGGATATATCTTGACTTTCCGAGCGTCGGCGCGACTGAGAACATATTGATGGCTTCGGTTTTGGCCAAAGGCCGGACAATAATCGAAAACGCGGCAACCGAGCCTGAAGTTGTCAATCTTGCGACACTGCTTGTATCAATGGGCGCGAATATAACAGGAGCGGGAACAGATACGATACGTGTTATCGGCACCGATCGGCTGCACGGAACCGAGCACGCGGTAATACCCGACCGCATTGAAGCCGGTACGTTCATGCTGGCTGCAGCAATTACGGGCGGCAGTATTACGCTTGAAAACGTTATGACCGAACATATAAAACCTATAAGCGCGAAGCTCAGGGAAGCCGGCGTTGAAATTTCGGAAGAACTGGGCGTTGTTCATGTGAGATCGACATCAAACCCGAAAGCGGTCGACATCAAAACGCACCCGTATCCGGGATTCCCTACGGATATGCAGGCACAAATGACTTCTTTCCTAAGTCGTGCCGAAGGAACAAGCATGATAGTTGAAACGATATTTGAAAACAGGTTTATGCATATAAGCGAGCTTAAACGCATGGGCGCAAGGATTAAGATTGACGGGCGGACAGCCATTATTGAAGGCCGCGTGCCGCTAATGGGAGCCCAGGTAAAGGCCACCGATTTGAGAGCCGGCGCGGCATTGATTCTTGCGGGGCTATGCGCCGAAGGCAGGACAGAAATAAGCGATATACGCCATATTGACAGGGGCTATGAAAGAATGGAGGAAAAGCTGAGGGCGCTTGGTGCAAGAATAAGAAGGGAATAGCTGTCAGTCGTTAAGCTCATCGAGCGTAAGCCTGAAACTCGGAATAAAATGTTCGATGAAATAATCGGCTTCGGGCATATTCATGTTTTTGATTTTTTTCGCTGTCGCTTCTGCGGCTTTTTTAAATTCGGTGTTTCCTGCCTTTTCCTCTTCAAGGCATTTGATATACGCGCATATGCGGTCGGCGGCTTTTACAATTCTGCCCTCATCCGATGACTCGTCGTAAAAAAGAATGCCGCGGTAAATATCCCTTAACTCTTCGGGGAGCATTGTCAGAAGCTTCTCTTTCGAAATATCTTCCATATCTTTATATGCTTTTTGCATAAGCGGGTTGAAATACTTTATCGGCGTCGGCATGTCACCGGTAAGCGCCTCGTTTGAGTCATGATAAAGCGCAAGAACGGCAATGCGTTCCGGATTGACGCTTCCGCCGAAATACACGTTTTTTATCACAGCGAGCGCATGGGCTATTACCGCCACCTGGTGGCTGTGTTCCTGTATGTTCTCTATATTCGTGTTGCGCATTAAGCTCCAGCGCATGATGTATTTCATGCGTGAAAGAAACGCAAAGAACTGGTGTGATTTATCCATTTTTGTTCTCCCGGAATAAAACTGGTTTTATTTTATCATAACGCATTTATACAGTTCAAGAATACACTGTCTCACTATTTGAGCTAATGTGCAGTAACGGGAACAAGAGCTTCATTTGCAGGAGGCAGTAACTAATACTGTTTTATTTGTACACAAAATGAATAGACGGTCCGGCGCAATTCCTGTTTGCCGAACCGTCTAACCTGCTGTGAGCGTATGCTCTCCGCAGGATTTCGAAAGGCAGTGCATAAATCTACAGTCCTCCTATGTTGTATCGAAGATGCCCATTAGTGAGAGAGAATACTAGCGCAATGGAATCAATCCCTTCGCTGTAGTTAGATAAAGTTTTGGATCATCTCCTTTACAAGATTTTAGTAAACTGATGCTTTCGGTGGAACCAACCCCTTTTCAATATATTTTGGAAAATAAATATATCTGATAGGAGTATCCCCTTTACAGTAATATAATATTCATTTTCTCTGCAATATATATTTACCACCTCGCATGTCCGCAAAACAATTTTAGTTACTCTTTTGAGCCTAATGGTGGTATAATAAGAAAAAATCAGATGTTTCAAAAGTTCTGTGTTTAATATTGTTTTTTCCGGAGAGTGATCATTTTGTTGAAAAAACTGCTGCTTGAGGCGACAACGATTTGCATATACCGTAACCTTCTTGAGGATGAAGCGGTTAAAAGTTTTATAAATCTTATCAGGATGCTTGAAACACCTGACTGCTCGATAGAGCAGATACTTAACTCGTACTGTTCCGTATATCATATACTTCTGAAAAATAACATCCCGAGCTTTTATGAGTATGTTAAAAATGCCGTTCTGCGCGATGAGAACAGCTTTTCGCTCGCCTGCGAAAAAGGGGTGGTTGAAGGCAACGAGATGGTTAAAGAACAGGCGAGAAGGGATCTTGCCGTTATCGGAAGCTTGGCTTTGGTTAAATGTGACGACATAAAGGAATGCATGAAAAAGAAGTTTTCCGAAAAGCGGGAAGCCGTTGATGTTATACAAAGCCTTCCCGACTGGAACGCATTTCAGGCAAACGAAGAAGAGCGCCTGTCTTTCGAGCGCCGTTTTGAAAGCCTTATGTCGTGGTACCGCAAAAATGGGGCGGGTGTTTTTTCACAGCATTCATTTTTCACATGGGACGGGCATAAACAGGAACTTGTTCCTGTTAAAAACCCCGATCCGATTACGCTGGACAGGCTGTATCTTTTAGACAGCCAGAAAGAAACGGCAGTCAGGAATACCGAAATATTCCTCAGCGGTATCGAAGCAAACAATATACTGTTCTACGGAGACAGGGGCACAGGAAAATCGTCAATGGTAAAAGCGATAGCGAATAAATACTACGACAGGGGATTAAGGCTTATTGAAGTTCCGAAGGAGTATCTCGACCAGATTCCAATTATTACATCGCGGCTTTCGGGCAGAGGGCTTAAGTTTATCCTGTTTATTGACGATCTTGCCTTTGAAAACAACGAAGAGAAATACACTGCGCTGAAGGCCATACTCGAAGGCGGGATTGAACATAAGCCTTCAAACATACTTTTATACGCGACTTCAAACAGGCGTCACCTGGTAAAAGAGAAGTTTTCAGACAGGGAAGGGTTAGTTTCCGATAACCCGGAAGAAGAGATACGGGCGAGGGACAGCATACAGGAAAAACTTTCGCTTGCCGATCGGTTCGGAATAACGATAGTCTTCTCATCGCCGCTGAAAAATGAATACCTTGAAATAGTCAATAAAATGGCGGAAGAGGAAAACCTTCGGATTGAACCGGAGGTTCTGAACAAAAAAGCTATGCAGTGGGAAATGATGTACAACGGAATGTCGCCTCGAACGGCGAGGCAGTTTATTAACTGGATAAAAGCCGAAGAGAAGATGGGTTTTAAAGATTGATACAAATGTTGAAAGAGGGGAATAAAATGAGAGCTGTTATTACGGTAATAGGATATGATCGCGTCGGGCTGATTGCCGGGATCAGCACAGTGCTTGCCGAATCGAACGTAAACATCCTTGATATCTCGCAGACTACGATGCAGGGTTTTTTTACAATGATCATGCTTGTCGATCTCGACGGCCTTAATACCGATTTTTCCGAACTGCAAAAACGTCTCGATAATAAAGGGAAAGAACTTGGGGTTGACGTTCGCATTCAAAGAGAAGAAATTTTCAAAAGCATGCACCGGATTTAGACGGAATTAAAATGCCCGAACGATTATCGGAGCAAATGCTGACGCTGATTTAACGGAGGCTGTGCAAGCGGAGGGTCGCATATGATCAATCAGTATGAAATAATGGAAACAATACGTATGATCCAGAATGAGAAACTGGACATTCGCACGATAACAATGGGGATATCGCTTAGAGACTGCTGCAGCGAAGACAGCGCAAAAAGCTGCGAAAAAATATATGACAAGATTACAAGGTGCGCGAAGAATCTTGTAAAAACGGGAGAAGATATTGAAAGGGAATTCGGAATACCGATTATAAATAAAAGAATTGCGGTTACGCCTATCTCGATAATAGCCGAGAGCAGCAGGGACGCCGACTTTTTATTGTTTGCGAAAACTCTTGACAGGGCGGCCGCCGAAACAGGCGTAAATTTCATCGGCGGGTATTCCGCGCTTGTACATAAAGGGTTCACCAACGGTGACAGGCTGTTCATTGAGTCCATACCTTACGCTTTGTCGGAAACCGAGAGGGTGTGCTGTTCGGTTAACGTGGCAACGACAAGAACCGGCATAAACATGGACGCGGTGAAGCAGATGGGGACGATTATCAAGGAAACCGCCGAGAGAACGGCGGATAAGGGAGGAATCGGATGCGCGAAGCTTGTCGTTTTCGCAAACGCGGTTGAGGATAACCCGTTTATGGCGGGAGCTTTCCACGGTATCGGCGAACCCGAATGCGTTATAAATGTCGGCGTAAGCGGCCCTGGTGTTATAGCCGCTGCGTTGAAGAAAGTAAAGGGCGCCGATTTCGGGACTGTTGCCGAAACGGTAAAAAAGACGGCGTTTAAGATAACGAGAATGGGACAGCTTGTTGCAAGGGAAGCATCAAGCCGTCTTGGAGTTTCATTCGGTATTGTCGACCTTTCCGTTGCGCCTACACCGGAGATCGGCGACAGTGTCGCGCGGATACTTGAGGAAATGGGGCTTGAACGGTGCGGAACACATGGCACGACAGCGGCGCTGGCTCTTTTGAACGACGCTGTGAAAAAAGGCGGGATTATGGCTTCTTCATATGTCGGAGGGTTAAGCGGCGCATTCATACCTGTTAGCGAGGATGAAGGCATGACCAATGCCGTAAAGTGCGGCGCCTTGTCTATTGATAAGCTTGAAGCGATGACCTGCGTCTGTTCCGTCGGCCTTGATATGATTGCCGTACCCGGCGATACTCCTGCTTCAACCATTTCGGCGATTATTGCGGACGAGGCCGCAATCGGTGTTATCAACCAGAAAACAACCGCCGTGAGGATCATACCCGTACCTGGCAGGAAAGAAGGGGATACGGTGGAATTCGGCGGGCTTTTGGGTTCGGCCGTCGTAATGCGCGTAAACAAATTCTCATCCGAGGAGTTTATTGCGCGCGGGGGAAGGATACCTGCACCGCTACACAGCCTGAAAAATTGAACTCGCCGGATATAGATATAATTTTTCGTTATAAATCGGCTTATTTGGGTATATATAACGAAGCGGGATGATTTCCCGCTCCACCTCTATATAGGCGCGAAAAGCCAGCGATGAATAAATCGTTTGAATTAGTGTTTCCGGAAGGATGATAGGCAAAATGGAAGTCTTCAGGAAAATCATAAACGGTATTTTAATAGTCGGAATTGAAGGCCAGATTCGCATCTCAACGCAGAATGAGTTCAAGGAGTTTTTCAGCAGGCTTGTTGAAGAGAACAGCACCGGCACTGTCATTTTAGACATGGCAGGGATAAGATATATCAACAGCGCGGGAATAGGCATGATAGTCGATTCGTTCAGAAAATTCAGGGAAAACGGCGGCAGACTTGTCCTGTGCAGCCTTATGCCTGATATAGAAAAACTTTTCGAGGTTACTAAACTGAACCGGTTTATAGAGATATACACAAACGAGGAAGAAGCGATAAAGAAGATAAACGAATAATTCGGTTTACCGCATTTTATCTTTGCCGGTGGACGAATGCGGAATACGGCAGGACAGGGGTGGTTTTCATGGAGCCGAAAGTGTTTAAGCTTGGCGATCTCGTTGAAATGAAAAAACAGCATCCGTGCGGAAGCAAGATATGGAAAGTAGTCCGGACCGGGGCCGATATCCGGATCGAATGCCAGGGCTGCCGTCACCAGGTTATGATGCCGAGGAGCAAGTTTGAGAAATATATGAAAAAGACGGTAAACCCGGAAGAATAAATTGGTTTTATAAAAAGGCCTTTTAACAAACAAAAAAATGTGATAAAATATGTTTTGCAAAATAATTTAACGCGGGTGTAATTTAGTGGTAGAATATCAGCTTCCCAAGCTGACCGTGTGGGTTCGATTCCCATCACCCGCTCCAGAATAAGCATCACCTGTCGATAAATTTTATCGGCAGGTGATTTTTATTTAATCATAAAAAGTATTAACCAAACACCAATAGCTCTCATTACAATTTATTTATTCCAAAAGTCCTCGCTCTTCATTTCTCCATATAAATTAAGTAAAAGAACATCCAAATAATCAATTTTTTTGCGCAGTTGGCAATAAATTGCTTGAATTTTAGGCTTGATTTTTCCAGTCATTTCTGCAATAATTATTACAATAAACGCGCGTTCACAGGTATGGTACAGTATGAGGAGCGAAGATATTGCAAGGCTGGCAGGTGTTTCGAGAAGCACTGTTTCAAGGGTGATAAATAATTACAGCAATGTGCCCGAAGAAACACGCCGCAAGGTCTTGAAGGTAATAGAACAATACAATTACAGCCCGAACAGTTCAGCAAGAGCGCTCGCCGGCAAAAGAACCGACACAATAGGCCTGTTTATTGTAAGCATTGCCGAAAGAAACAGCGCTACCCGTGTTTACCGAAACAACTATTTTTCCCCTTTCATTGACGCGGTGATTGATACCGCAAACGCAAGGGGCGTTTATGTTCTTGTGCATTCAATATTTTCTGTTCACGATTACGCGAAAATCAAGCAGGCTTTTATTGAAAGAAGAATGGATGCGGGAATCATTGTCGGCACGGAGAAGGATATAGGCGTTATTGCGGAAGTCGCGGCGATGGGATACCCGCTTGTCATCATCGACTATTCGCCGGAGGATATTTTGCGGCTTGTCGGAAAAGGGAGAATAGCGGTAATCAACTCGACGGATGATAAAGGAACGCGGGAAATAATAAAGTACCTTCTCGATTCAGGCCATAAGGATATCGGAATATTGGCAGGCAGGGACAATACATATTCGGGAAGGGTTCGATATGAAACATACAGGAAAACATTAATCGAAAACGGAATTGAACCGCGTGCGGAGTGGGACTTGAAAGGCGAGTTCATAAAAAAAATCGCCGAGCAGGCCGTTGTCCGCCTTGTCAAAACAGGAAATCTTCCAACGGCGCTGTTCTGCTGCAACGATGACATGGCTATATCCGCGATGGATGTATTGTCCCGCGAAAACATAAAAGTACCTGATGATATTTCAATAGCGGGCTTTGATGATATAATGCCGGCTTCACTGGTAAAGCCCGCGCTTACAACCGTCCATGTTCCTATATATGATATCGCAGGGAAGGCTGTTGAGCTCGTCCTTGGAATGATAGGGGATACCGCAATGAATATCAGCACTTACACGATGGAAACAAAGCTTGTTATACGCGAAAGCTGCAAAAAACCCGTTTAGAAACAGCAGTTGTCATCTTCTCCGGCCGAAGGCGTTTTATGTTTTCCGCCTGAGATATAAACGGGCGGGCGAGCGTTTTTTGTAAACGCGCGTTCATTAACAAGGGGGAAATATTATGAAATTCGGTTATTTTGATGACTTAAACAGGGAATACGTAATAACAACGCCTGAAACACCATATCCGTGGATAAACTATCTCGGATCGCACGAATTTTTCTCATTGATATCGAACACTTCGGGAGGCTACAGTTTTTACCGTGACGCTCGCCTTAGAAGAATTACGAGGTATCGCTACAACAACGTTCCGAACGACAGCGGGGGCAGGTATTTCTATATTTACGACAACGGCGATTACTGGACTCCGGGCTGGATGCCGGTAAAAAGGAAGCTTGACAGCTATGAGTGCAGGCACGGCCTCGGCTATACCGTGATAACCGGGGAACGCGGCGGAATCAGCGTAAACCAGCTATCATTCGTGCCACTTGACTGGAACTGCGAAGTGAACAGGATAACCGTTACGAATATTTCCGCTTCGAAAAAGGAAATTTCGCTGTTTTCGTTTATTGAATTCTGCCTGTGGAATGCTTTGGACGACATGACGAACTTCCAGAGGAATTTCAGCACCGGCGAGGTAGAGGTTGAAGGTTCGGCGATATACCATAAAACAGAATACAGGGAACGCAGGGATCACTATGCTTTTTATTGGGTAAACACCGGGATTGACGGTTTTGACACTGACCGCGAAACGTTTGTCGGCTTATACAACGGTTTCGACTGCCCGCGCGCGGTGGCTTCCGGCAAATCCTTCAATTCAATCGCAAGCGGGTGGTCGCCGATCGCGTCGCATCATATAAAAATGGAACTTGGACCGGGGGAACGGAGAAGCTTTAATTTCGTGCTTGGCTATATCGAAAACGCGGACGCGGAAAAGTGGGAAAGAAAAGGCGTAATAAACAAGAAAAAAGCGAAAGAGATGCAGGCTGCGTTCTCTTCAGACTCAAGCGTTGAAAACGCGCTGCGCGAGTTAAAAGAATACTGGAGTGATCTTTGCTCAAAATTTGTTGTAGACAGCGGCGATGAAAAACTGAACCGCATGGTAAATATATGGAATGCGTATCAATGCATGGTCACGTTCAACATGTCAAGAAGCGCGTCGTATTTTGAATCGGGGATAGGCCGCGGCATCGGTTTCAGGGACTCAAACCAGGATATCCTCGGCTTTGTCCACCAGGTTCCGGAAAGGGCGCGCGAGAGGATAATTGATCTTGCATCAACGCAGTTTGAAGACGGCAGCGCGTATCACCAGTACCAGCCTCTTACTAAAAAAGGGAACGCGGACATAGGAAGCGGCTTCAACGACGACCCGCTTTGGCTCATATTGTCCACGGCGCAGTACATAAAGGAGACGGGAGACTTCGGTATCCTTGATGAAATGGTCCCGTTCAACTGCGACGAAAATAACAAGGCTTCCCTTTTCGAACATTTAAAACGCTCATTTTATCATGTTGTAAACAATCTTGGACCGCACGGCCTTCCGCTGATTGGCAGGGCCGACTGGAACGACTGCCTTAACCTTAACTGCTTTTCGACGAATCCCGACGAGTCATTCCAGACATGCGGGCAGGCCGACGGCAGGGTTGCCGAATCGGTACTGATAGCGGGAATGTTTGTAGCAATAGGGCCCGAATACGTCGAGCTGTGCAAAAGGCGCGGACTGTATGACGAGGCGCAGAAAGCGCAGACGCATATCGACAATATGATTAAGGCCGTGCTCGAATACGGGTATGACGGGGAATGGTTCCTGCGTGCGTATGATAATTTCGGCAATAAGATTGGCAGCAGGGAATGCGGTGAAGGGCAGATTTTTATAGAACCGCAGGGGTTCTGCGTTATGGCAGGTATAGGTGTTAAGGAAGGATTGGCCGAAAAAGCTCTCGATTCGGTTAAGAAAAGGCTTGATACGAAGTATGGGATTGTACTGCAAAATCCCGCCTATACCGAATATGACCTGAACAAGGGCGAGATAACGTCATACCCGCCCGGTTACAAGGAAAACGCCGGGATCTTCTGCCATAACAATCCGTGGATAGTGATAGCTGAAACGGTTTTGGGCAGAGGCGACAGGGCTTTTGAGGTTTATTCGAAAACAGCCCCGGCGTATCTTGAAGAGGAAAGCGATATCCACCGGACCGAACCGTATGTATATTCGCAGATGATCGCCGGGCCGGATTCGCCGCGGTTCGGTGAAGCAAAAAACTCATGGCTTACGGGAACTGCTTCGTGGAACTATTTCGCCATTACGCAGTATATACTGGGAATAAGGCCTGAGTATGACGGGTTACGGATTGATCCGTGTATTCCCGCCCATTGGACCGGTTTTACCGTGAAACGCGTTTACCGCGGGGCGGAATACAATATTATCGTGCAGAACACGGACCACGTAAACAAGGGAGTTTTAAAACTGATTGTGGACGGCGACGAGATTAAGGGCAATATTATTCCTTTTATTCCGGGCAGGAAAGCATATAACGTTATATGCATAATGGGCAAATAAACAGCGGCAAATATAACAATAAGGGGAAGTGCCGTAAACGCCCCCCTCAATAGCGCATTTCCCCTTGCCGCGCCCAAATTTACCGGTTCATAAAATTGCCTGTTTCATTTTCATAACATATTCTTTTACATACGGAACGCAGTTTTCGCGGTACTGTTCAACTATCTTCACAATCGCGCTTCCTACAATAACGCCGTCTGATACCTTGCAGAAGTGCTTTGCCTGTTCAGGATCGGATATTCCGAATCCGACAGCGCACGGGATATCACTGATTTCTTTAACGAGTTTTATCATTTCGATCACATCATCGCCGATCCGTTCACGTATGCCCGTTACCCCCAGCGATGAAACGCAGTACAGGAATCCGCCGGCATCCCGCGCAATCATGCGTATTCTTTCATTTGATGTCGGGGAAATCATATGGATAAGCTCAACACCGTATTTACGGCAGTACGGAAGAAATTCATCCCTCTCCTCGTATGGGACGTCAGGAACAATAACTGCGCAGACTCCCGTTTCCGAACAGTTTTTCATAAATTTCTCCGGCCCGTAAGAAAAAACAGGGTTCGCATAGGTCATAAAGGCAATCGGGACATCGCATGCCGGCCGTACCCGGCGCAGCATTTCGAATATTTTATCGGTCGTCGTACCCGAAGAAAGAGCGCGTATATTCGCCTGCTGGATAACAGAACCTTCCGCGACCGGATCGGAAAAAGGAATGCCCAGTTCGATAAGATCGGCGCCGGCTTCGGCCATTTCGATAATCAGCCTTTCTGTTATTTCAAGGGACGGATCGCCTGCGGTAATAAACGGTATGAAAGCTTTTCCGTTTTTAAAAGCCCGCTCAAGGTCAGTCATGGATGCGCACCCCCCTGTATCTTGCTATTGCCGCTACATCTTTATCCCCGCGCCCGGACAGGTTTATTACAATAATTTTGTCGTTATCCATCCTTGGAGCAAGCTTCATCGCATACGCAACGGCATGCGCGCTTTCGACGGCAGGGATAATCCCTTCGACTTTTGACAGGTATTCGAATGCGTTAACCGCCTCATCATCGGTAACCGCGACATATTCCGCGCGTCCGATATCTTTAAGGTACGCGTGTTCCGGGCCCACTCCGGGGTAATCAAGGCCTGCCGATATCGAATAAACGGGTGCAATCTGGCCGTATTCATCCTGGCAGAAGTATGACTTCATCCCGTGAAAAATCCCTAATTTACCGACCGTCATAGTCGCCGCCGTTTCAAAGGTATCAACGCCTTTTCCGGCAGCTTCACAGCCGATAAGGCGAACGGAACGGTCTTTTATGAAATCGTAAAAAAGCCCGATTGCATTGCTTCCACCGCCGATACATGCCAGCAGAACGTCAGGAAGCCTTCCTTCCAATTCAGTGATCTGCTTTTTAACTTCCCTGCCTATTATGCTTTGGAAATCGCGCACAATGGTCGGGAACGGGTGCGGTCCCATAACAGAACCGATTACATAATGGGTGGTGTCAATGCAGCGCGTCCATTCACGGAGTGTTTCATTAACTGCATCCTTAAGCGTCTTTGTTCCCGAATCTACAGGATGAACCCTGGCGCCCAGAAGCTCCATCCTGTATACGTTCAAAGCCTGCCTTTCGGTATCTTCCCTTCCCATATATATGTCACATTCAAGCCCAAGCAGCGCTGCAGCAGTAGCAGTCGCAACGCCGTGCTGCCCGGCACCGGTTTCTGCGATAACTCTCTTTTTGCCCATATACTTAGCAAGCAGCGCCTGCCCAAGCACATTATTAATCTTGTGTGAACCTGTATGGTTAAGATCCTCGCGCTTCAGGTAAATTTTCGCCCCTCCGAGCTCGGAGGTCATTTTTTCGGCATAATACAGCAATGAAGGCCGTCCTGCGTAATTTTTCAGCAAATAATCAAGCTCCGCCTGAAAACGGGGATCATTCTGCGAACGGATATATGCCTGTTCAAGTTCTATAAGGGCTTTCATCAGTGTTTCGGGAACATATTGCCCTCCGTGGACGCCAAATCTTCCTGTCGGCATGAAAACATCACATCCTTTATATAAATAAAAAAACTTCTGCCCCAAACAGGGACAAAAGTGTTAACTTCTGCGGTGCCACCCACATTGGCGGTAAAAAACCGCCCGCTCATTACGTATACTGACATATACTCCCTTCAGTTAACGGTAAGGGTTCCGTCGGCGCCTACTGTAATTTCGGGCCGCCCTCGCAAGCCCATTCGGAATATCCTTTATAACCACGCTCACACCATCCGCGGCTCTCTGAGTATAAACGGATATTCTTACTATTCCTGCTCATCGGTTTATCTTATTTAAATCTGATAATAGCACGGATGATAAAATCTGTCAACAAACACGCCGCGCGCGGCGGGAATACCTTCCAACCCCTTTACAAAACATTATCTGTATGCTACAATAAATTCGCTTTATGTTGCCGGACATACCAGGTTACCGGCAAAGCAGAATATACGCCCTCATAGCTCAGCAGGCAGAGCGCATCCATGGTAAGGATGAGGTCACCAGTTCGACTCTGGTTGAGGGCTCCACATTACAAGATACACTTTGAAAAAAGTGCAACAATATTGCAACAACCGGAGAAAAATAAAAGAGCTTGATTCAAAAAAACTGAATCGAGCTTTTTTATTTTTCCCCGGATATTATTAAATCTTCTTATCAATAACTAAAATAAAAAATACTCATTATGGCGATTAATCACTTGCTATCTTGTGAAACTCACTCTTATCCACAGTGTACTATTTATCGGACAGTTGATGTAAAAAATTCCAAAATCTTAGAGAAATTTATGATATAATAAATGAAGCTAAGTTAATGATATTAAAATTTTAAGTTATTAAAATATGGTAGAATAAAACTGATGGGTCATTAAGTTCTAAAAAAAGATAAAAGTGAATAAGGAATTTGAAATAAAAAATTTGAGAAAAGAGAGTACTGTGGATTGAGCCGGAAGCTACCAAAATTCACATTTTGTCTATAATAAAAAGTTATGAACTTATGTAGTTATAGCAATGCGAGAAACTAAATATGTAGGAGATGTTTAATATGCCAGAGTCCCCGAAAGTTTTTATTTCATATAGCCATCAAAATGCCGAGTATGAAAATAAAGTTTTGAATTTTGCCAATAAGCTTCGCTCTGAAGGTATCGATGCAAATGTAGATTTATATGAAGAAGCTCCAACCGAGGGTTGGCCTCGGTGGATGGAGAATCAGATTAGAGTGGCTGACTTTGTATTGGTTATAAATAGCAAGTCATATTACGATAAGTGTTATTCGGATATAAAAGGTAAGGGTGTTTCTTGGGAAGTTAATATTGTTTATCAACACATCTATGATGCCAACTCTGAAAACACGAAATTTATTCCTGTTTTTTTTGAAGAAGATGATATTCAGTACATCCTTACACCTTTAAAGCCGTTCACATACTACAATATAGGCACAGAGGAAGGTTATGAGAAGCTATATTGGAGATTACGTGGTGTTACTCAGACACATAAGCCGCCACTTGGAAAACTAAGACCTTTGCCAGAAAAAGAAAGAAGAACGATGTTCTTTTCAACTCCAATTGACCTAGACAAATGGAATGTGGCAGGCTGGAAAGGTATGCTCTATTTATTTGCCCCAGGACACTGTCCTGCGTTGGGGATACTCTATAATGATTATACAGCTGCTAAAAGCATATTTTCCAAATGGAAGAAAATTGCTTCAAATTCTTATGCAGACAAATTCTTAAAGGTTGATTATATAATTCCTCCTTTCCCTAAAGATTGTTGGGTATATTCTGATCCTGACCGAAATTATGGAAAAGGCTACTTCGTACACATAGGACCCAATATTGATGAATCAATTTACAGAGCTATTAAATTTGGTATGCAGCCAGAAGAAATGCTACTGGCTACTGTAAGTAGATATCAATGGATGGATGAACTCAATGGCTCTCAAAATAGAGATATGTTCAAACACTATGTTGATAGAGGATCTGGCCATTTATTAATGCCGATTGGTATTCTTAATAAAGCAAAACCTATAGAGGAAAAAAATCTGATAATTGATTTCGACTATGCAGTCAAGATGAAAAGTGCAACATTCCGAGCAGGTGTTGACATAAAAGATGATGACCTTTGCAAAGTCGTTCTCAAAAAAGCAAATAACCTGTAAAGAAATATTATTTTGATTTTTCAAAAAGACTAGTTGCTATTTTGGCAGCAGAGTAGGCATAAACTTCCTATTATACACATTATATTTATACTTGAGAAAAAATGACCTCGCTGAGGGATAATAATCGGTAGTTGCCTAAAACAAATTTGAAATTTTGCGTCTTTAAAATGGCAGCTTCTCATTATCCATATTATAGGTAAATCATAAGATTAATAGGAGAATATAGATTTCTACATGCTTATGTTCTCTTTTATTTATGAAAATAAAAAAGCCGTTTGCTTCAATCCAATAAAGCAAGCGGCTTTTTGCGTGAAAGGAGGAATTTAAAGTGTCAAAAGTAATCGCACTTGCCAATCAGAAGGGTGGCACCGGCAAAACGACCACAACAGTTAACCTCGGTATCGGTCTTGCTTCACAGGGTAAAAAGGTGCTCCTGGTAGACGCTGATGCACAGGGTAACCTGACAGATTCATTGGGCTATCAGGAGCCAGACAATCTGCCCATTTCACTAGCTACCGTCTTAACCAAAATCATGATGGAGGAACCGTACAACGCAGATGAAGGCATCCTTCATCATACGGAAGGTGTGGCTCTTATGCCGGGCAACATAGAACTGTCTGCAATTGAGGTTTCACTGGTTAATACCATGAGTCGTGAAACAGTACTGCGCACATATATAAATACTGTTAAAGACAAATATGATTATGTGCTGATTGATTGTATGCCGAGTTTGGGTATGTTGACAATCAATGCGCTTGCCGCGGCAGATAGTGTGATTATTCCGGTACAGGCTCATTACCTGCCAGCCAAAGGAATGACACAGTTATTACAGACTATTGCCAGGGTAAGGCGGCAAATCAATCCAAATCTGACCATCGACGGTGTTCTACTTACAATGGTAGATAATCGTACCAACTTTGCAAAGGATATTTCCTTTATTTTACGGCGGGACTACGGCGACAAACTACGAGTGTTCCAAACGGAAATTCCCTTATCAATCCGGGCTGCTGAAACAAGTGCCGAGGGGAAAAGCATCTATATGCATGATCCACATGGTATTGCTGCTAAAGCTTATCAGGCCTTTACAAAGGAGGTGCAGGACATTGGCAAAGAGCAACCCAAGAGACAGCATAAAACTGACATCAGTAGATGACCTGTTTTCCACGGAGGAAAGCCGCGTAGATAGTCAACGTGAAAAGGTACTGGATATTCCTCTGTCAGAAATCAGTGATTTTCCTAATCATCCTTTTAAGGTAAAGGCAGATGAAGCTATGCTGGAGATGGCTGATAGCGTAAAGCAATATGGCGTTTTGGTTCCCGGTCTTGTGCGGCCAAAAGCAGACGGCGGCTATGAAATGGTAGCCGGACACCGGCGCAAAAAGGCAAGTGAGCTTGCAGGCCGTGAAACCATGCCATGTATTGTCCGGAAT